>Ga0307981_1000571_pt1 | contig 36119 bp, 38 predicted proteins | sample OrgLakmetagen987_FD_201849 | JGI IMG/M metagenome (GOLD analysis project Ga0307981, IMG submission 201849) | Saline water microbial communities from Organic Lake, Antarctica - #987 | ecosystem: Environmental > Aquatic > Non-marine Saline and Alkaline > Saline | place: Antarctica: Organic Lake... | reverse complement strand
GGTTTAAAGCAAATAGTACATCACGTTCGTCAAGCACATCCCACGGCGGGCCTTTACTAACGAGCGCTTGCTTGATGTCATTTATGCTCTGTCCATCTAGCCCATCAAGCTCCATATTGCTTACCCCGAGTGCTTCGCGTAAATAAGCAAAGAATTTAATACGGATCATGCCTCTTCTCGCTCCCAAAACCCGGTTTTACCACCCGTTTTTTGCTGTACTTTAATGTCGCTGAGTACCATTGAAGGATCAACTGCCTTGCACATATCGTAGATGGTTAATGCCGCTACAGAAACACCTGTCAGCGCTTCCATTTCAACGCCTGTTTGACCAACTAATTTGCACTCACAACGAATATATATACAGGCCATGCTTTCGTTTGTTTCTTCATCAGAATCAGACCCAAAATCAAAATCGATGCCGACCTTAGAAATCATTAAGGGGTGACACAGCGGAATGAGAGATGAGCACTGCTTTGCTCCTTGGATGCCGGCAATACGCGCAGTGGCCAGCACGTCGCCCTTTTTCAAATCATTCGCTTTTATTAGCGCCAACGTCGCTTTCTGCATGAGCACTTTGCCAGTGGCAAGCGCAATGCGAGTACTGGCTTGTTTGTCACTCACATCAACCATATTTGCGTTACCGCTTTGGTCAATGTGGGTCAGCGCGCTTTTGTCCGATGAAGTATTTTCAGATGAGGTGTTATCCAATGCGATGGCCTTAATGCTTAATGATGACGACGACTAAATATGTGGCGCAAAATTACAGGGACGATGCGTCGCATCTAACTGCTCTTTTAAAATGCCTTCCCACGCAGTTTTGCAAGCACCCGTAGATCCAGGCATACAAAAAATTATCGTTTTATTCGCCATTCCGGCGATAGCTCGAGACTGCAAGGTTGAAGTGCCTATTTCTTTATATGAAATATATCTGAATAATTCACCAAACCCCTCTATGGACTTATCAAACAGCGGAATGACTGCTTCTGGAGTGGAATCTCTTTGCGTAAAGCCGGTGCCGCCTGTAATTAAAATGGCTTGTACGTTCTCATCTGCAATGAGCATCGACACTGTTGCTCTTATCTTGTAAATGTCGTCAATAATAATCTCGCGAGCTTTTATATTATGCCCAGCTTCAGTTGCCTGCGTGGCGAGATAGTCGCCAGATGTATCATTTTCTGTGGTACGCGTATCCGAAATGGTTAACACGGCAAGGTTAATGGCTTGAAATGGTCTTCCACCTTTACTCATGCATTGTCTCCTTTACTGCTAATGCATCAATGATTATATTCGTTCGGCTGATATTTACCATAGGTGCAAGCTATCCGCCTAACATCGCCAATTGCTTCGTTGCTCCGGTAAAGCCTTTTTGTAACTCATGGCTTGCGGTTTTTAGCGATAGATGCTGACGCAGTGCCTCACAAGTACCATCAACATCACCTGTGCTAAGAGTATCACGAATGTTAAGGCCAACTTCCGAAAACAAACAAAGATGCAGCTTGCCCGAACTCGACACTCTTAAACGATTGCAGGTGCTGCAAAAATCTTTGCTATAAGGCATGATTAAACCCAAATTACCTAGATAATCAGGATGGCTAAACTCTTGTGCAGGACCAGCATGCTTTTCACGTACAACGCGCTGCCAGCCTTTAGCTAATAAATCCTGTTTAATAGTTTCACCCTGCACATGGTTTTGCGCAAAAAACTGCGCATTGTCACCAGTTTGCATCAATTCTATAAAACGCCAAGTCACTGGATGGGTTTTTAAATAATCTAAAAACTGCCCCATACCACCAAAATTGTGCTGTTTTAAAATAACTGAGTTAAATTTAATATGCTGTATACCCGCCTCTACGGCAGCGTCTACGCCGGCGAGTATATCTAATAATTTGTCTTTACCGGTAATGGCGGCAAACAGTCTGGGATCAAGACTATCGGCACTAACATTTAGTGCATCTAAACCTGCATTTTTATATTTTTGCACATCTTTTTTGAGGCGAAATGCGTTGGTTGTCATCGCAACCTTTTCAATACCTGGCGTGTCTTTACAGATAGATATGATGTCGACTAAGTCTTTGCGAAGGCTAGGTTCCCCGCCTGTAATCCGAATTTTGCTGGTACCTAGACGCGCAAATGCACTGACTAAAGTACGTATTTCATCGAGTGTCATATTCTCTTTTGTGGTGTCGCACTCGTTGCCGTTGGGCAAACAATAATTACATCTAAAGTTACACATCTCGGTAATTGACAGCCGCAAATAGTGAAATTGCCTGCCAAAATTATCCTGTAACATGGTGTCTTGTAGCATTTATATGACCCTTTCCAATTGACAAAGTTTGAGCAAAAAAGCTCTCCGGGAGGGCAAAAAATTTCTTATTTACCCCTGCTACTCTCGGTAGCGGCCCTAAAATCGTGACGCGTCGTTTAAGCGATTCGCTTTAGATTTAAGGGCTTCGAGTCTTATTCAAATAATACTTATATTATGACTATAGCGATACCTCTTTCGTTTTGATTACAACTTTTTAATGCGGTTATCGTCCTCAATAACAATTTACAATAAGCTCTCTAAGAGCTTGGTACTCAAGTGAAAGATAGTTTGCTAATATCGGGTAATCTGTCAATCACTGCTCGTATACTGAGGCGGACTAATGATATCGATACAAAAGAAAGATTTTTCACTCGGCGAAGAATATGAAAAGCTACGTAAATCTGCCATTAGTGACGGTGCAATCGTAACTTTTACTGGCGTAGTAAGAGATTTTAACGGCGACTCAACAGTAGTAGGCATTGAGTTGGAGCATTACCCAGAAATGACACATAAATCTCTCCAACAAATATGCGAACAAGCACGAAAAAACTGGCCTCTCGGGCAAATAAGAGTTATCCACCGAATTGGTAAAATTTTAGCGCATGAGCAAATTGTATTCGTTGGCGTTACCTCTAAGCACAGAAGCGCGGCATTCGAAGCCTGCCAATTTATTATGGACTTTTTAAAAACTGAAGCCCCATTGTGGAAAAAGGAGATTAGCCCTGAGCGCAGTGACTGGGTTGACGCTAAAGATTCAGACAAACTTTCAGCACAAAAATGGCAGGCCATATAGCTATCCTCAACATCTTTGACAATTATTACTAACACCGGTAAAAACACCCTAATTCACAGCTGCTTTCTCATAATTACCTTACATGCTTCTGCCAGCCGTTTAGTAAATTTAAAAGACAATAGTTTTAAGCTATATTGCACGACTGGCACTATAATTGTATAAAACACATGAATATAAGGTAAAAGATATGAGCAACTCAAAACTTGTATATAGCACAGGCCTTGGGCGCATTAATGAAAAAAAACCTCAAGAAGGTGCGCCAAAAACCGATGGTATAGTGCGCATAAAGCGCATTACTAAAGGCAAAAAAGGCAAAGGGGTCAGTAGTATTGAGGGACTCGGAATGGATAAAGCAGAGCTCAAAACACTTTGTTCTGCTTTAAAGAAACAATGTGGCTGCGGCGGTGCAGTTAAAGAGTACAACATCGAAATCCAAGGTGACGTACGAGACAAACTGAAAGAGATGTTAGAAAGCAAAGGTATGAAAGTAAAGCTTGCTGGCGGTTAGTGCCCCAAAGTAATTACTCAGCAAACAAACACTAATAAAGAGAATATTGAATGCAAAATTTGTCGATTTCCGATTTACACATATTGTTGGTTGAGCCCTCTGATACTCAGGCGAAAATTATCAAGGGACTGCTCACACAGGAAGATGTGCACGGGGTAGATATCGTCAAAAATGTGGCGCAAGCGAAAGAAGAGATCGGTAAACACAATATAGATATTGTCGTCAGTGCCATGTATTTGGCAGATGGCAGTGGTATCGACATATTAGAATTTCTGAAAAATGATACCTCAACTAATAACGTTCCCTTTATGCTAGTGTCGAGCGAAACTAGCATTAGGAAGTTAGAAGTTTTCAAGCAATCTGGCGTTGCCGCTATCTTGCCTAAACCTTTTGAACTGATACACCTACAAAGAGCGCTGAATGCGAGTCTACAGCTTCTTAACACTGAAGAGTTAGATTTATCACTATTTGATATCAATCACGTGCGAGTGTTGCTGGTTGATGATAGTCGCCTTGCCCGCAACCACATTAGACGTGTGCTAGAGAATATGGGCATTGAACTGATCACCGAAGCAGAAAATGGTGCGCACGCACTTACCTTCTTAAAAGAACAAGACTTTGACCTTGTTGTCACCGATTATAATATGCCGGAAATGGACGGCCGTGAACTTTCTGAATTTATCCGTTTTAACCCAGCAACCACACATATCCCAATCATAATGGTGACTTCTGAATCTGCTAATAGTGCGCATATGACCAACATTCAACAAACTGGGGTTAACGCGCTATGTGATAAACCGTTTGAGTCTGATGAGGTCAGAGCGATTTTAGCAAAGCTGCTAGACCAAAACGACTAGTCCATTTTTTATAAAAAGAAACTTAAAAAAACACAAACCGCCAATTAGGGCGTTCTCAGCATTGACATACACTTCCTGCTTGCATACATTGTCATAAAAGTCCGGCCATTACTCTGTCGTCTATTCGTTGCGGAAAAACCGCAGCACTAAAACAATACCAATACAGCAATACTAAGGGATTCCACTTGTCTACCGATCCACTCGAACAACTCCGCATCGCGATTACCGACACCGATAACAAATTGTTAGAGACTATTGCCGCGCGCCAAAAGCTCACAATGGAAGTTGCGCAGACTAAAGTAAAGCACCATATTCCAGTACGCGACCAAGTGCGCGAAGAACAACTCCTAATTAGGCTGATCAAGCAAGGACAAACGTTTGGCCTAGACCCACATTTTGTAACTCAATTGTTTCATGTAATAATCGAAGACTCGGTACTCAACCAGCAATCTATGCTTGCACAGTGGGCAAACCCAGACTCACAGCGCATACTCAATCGCGTTGCGTTTTTGGGGGAAAAAGGTTCATATAGTTATTTAGCCACGCAAAAATACTTTGCACGACGCAGCGGTGACGTTGCTGAAATAGGCTGCAAAAGCTTTGCAGAAATCATTCAAAAAGTGGAAAGTAATGCCGCTGACTATGCGGTATTGCCAATTGAAAATACATCTTCGGGCAGTATCAACGAAGTATACGACCAGCTTCAGCATACGCGACTGAATATTGTTGGCGAGTTAACACACCCTATTAACCATGCCCTGCTGGTGCATAGCGATGTTGAAGTTGGAAAAATTAAAACCTTGTATGCACACCCTCAGGTATTCGCGCAGTGCAGCCACTTTTTAGCCGAGCTTGGCAATCTAGAGGTAAAGCCTTGCGACAGCACATCTGCGGCTATGCTCAAAGTCAATGAATTACGAAGTGATGAAGTGGCTGCCATTGGCTCTGAAGCTGGCGGTAAGCTTTACAACCTCAGAGCAATAAAGTCGAATCTGGCTAATCAAAAAGAAAATCATAGCCGCTTTATTGTGGTCGCTAGTCGGGCGATCAAAGTGCCCTTGCAGGTACCGGCTAAAACCACAGTGATTATGTCTACAGTGCAAACAGCAGGCGCATTGGTAGATGCGCTGATGGTTTTAAAGCAACACGGTATTAATATGACCAAATTAGAGTCTCGTCCGATTAACGGCAATCCATGGGAAGAGATGTTTTATTTAGACATGGAGGGCAATATTGAAGATGGTCCAATGCACCAAGCAATAGACACACTTCGAGGTATGACTCGCTACTTTAAAGTATTGGGTTGTTATCCGGTGGAGGAAGTTTCCCCCACTCGTGTGGCTGCATCAAATGCTCTGGCAGAATCGCCTCAAAGCTAAATTTCTAGTGAGCGCCTAAGCTTAAATAATCGAAGGCGCTAATCTAATTGCCGCAACAAATGACTATCATCTGCTTTGAGCAACATCTTTTTACTATCATTCAGACACAACTGGGCATAGTCGCCAAACCATTCGGCGGCTTGATTGAATTGCTCCATAAAAGCAGACTTATCCCCTTTCTCTAACAACTCTATTGCTTGAGCAAAGCGTGAACTAAATCGTTTGAGCAAGGCGACGCTGTCTTGGTTACTAAAAATAATATCAGCATACAGCTCTGGTGCTTGTGCAAATAATCGTCCCACCATGGCAAGCTCAAGTCGATAAATGGGTGAGCTAAAAGCGATGAGCTCTTGAAGCTGAGGGTTTTCTTGCTGAAGGTGTCGCCCGTAAACGAAGGTACTGAAATGACGCATGACTTGAATATACGCCATGGCATGATCGTGAGTTTCTGCGTTTGTATGATAAAGAGAGGCGCCCCAAAGCTGCATTTGCTCCAACAACCACTTATATTGTGCTTCACCACGCCCCTGACAAACTACAACCACTTGCTTTATCATACCTGGTGCGTCTGGTCCAAACATCGGATGTAAGCCGACTACGGGTCCTTTGTGTACCTCTAGCATGGCCTGTAAAGGTGCATTTTTGATACTCGTTACATCGGCTAGAATACAATCAGGTTTTAGGAGCGGAAGTGCCGCGATGATGTCGCAGGTAATATTGATAGGCACTGCGATAATCACCAAATCAGCATCTTTTAAATGCAGATGCGCATGTTCCCAATCCTCTTTCTCAAGTACCGATACAGAATAAGCGCTTTGGCTAAATAAATTAACGAAAACCTTACCCAGCGCCCCAGCACCGCCTACTACCACGACCTTGTTTATTTGAGGATTAATACAAGCATATTTTGCATGTTGTGAATGATAAGAGTCGCGCATCATTCGGCGCAAAATATCTTCAATTAAATCACCAGAAACACCGGCAGCTTCTGCCTCAGAGCGTCTTGCTTCTATTAAGGCCTTTTCTCTTTCAGGCACATAAATAGGCAAAGCATGCTGACTCTTTAATTGTCCGATTTGCTTGGTGATACTGCTGCGCTTTTGCAATAACTTGACCAGCTCACTGTCTGCTTCGTCAATTTGTGAACGAAGCGCATCTAGCTGCTGGTCGAAAGAAGATGACGACATTATCCTTGACGCTTTTGCATTCGCATGGGTAACACAGTAATAAGTTTTTCACGGGCATTTAGTATAGAAGTATGCGTTTGATCCCAGCTGATGCAGCCATCGGTAATAGACTTCCCATAAACCAGTTCACTTGCAGTGATACCAGCCGTGCCCTGATTACCCTCTATTAGGTGGCTCTCGAGCATAATACCAATAATCGACTGATTGCCTTCCAATATTTGATTCACTACGTTTTGTGCTACCAATGGCTGGCGACGATAGTCTTTGGATGAATTAGCATGGCTGCAATCAACCACTAAAGCAGCTTTAATACCTGCACTACTAAGTTCTTCTTCACACTGTGCAACGCACACTGAATCATAATTAGGTTGTTTGCCACCGCGAAGAATTACATGCCCATCAGGATTACCTGATGTTTTAATAATACTCACTTGCCCCTGCTTATTAATACCCATAAAGCTATGGCCTGAAGCTGCTGACTTAAGCGCATTTATGGCAATATCTAAATTGCCGTCGGTACCATTTTTAAAACCTACAGGCATCGACAATCCACTGGCCATTTCGCGGTGTGTTTGCGATTCAGAGGTACGCGCACCAATTGCTGACCAGCTAAAAAACTCCGATAAATATTGTGGGCTGATTGGGTCAAGCGCCTCAGTCGCCACGGGTATTTCTAACTCTGCTAACCAATTTAATAGTTCACGCGCGCGTCTGATCCCGGTGTCAATATCGAATGAATCATCGATATGCGGATCGTTGATTAAGCCTTTCCAACCGGTAGTCGTGCGTGGCTTTTCAAAATACACACGCATCACAATAAACAAGGTATCTTTGCAAGACTCATGGAGGTCTTTTAGTTTAAGCGCATACTCTTTTGCTGCTTTTACATCGTGAATGGAACACGGGCCACAAACAACCAGTAAACGGTGATCTTTTCCATGGATAATATCTGAAATGATGCCTCGTGCGTCTTGCACATAAGCTGAAGCTTTTTCGCTCAAAGGTAACTCTTTCGCGAGTTGTTCTGGCGTGATGAGTACTTGCTCTGAAGCAACGTGAAGGTTATTTACACTGTCTTTTTGCATGTTTGTTCTTACATAATTGGAGGCAAGCTCGTTTCAAAATGAGCTTTAAAATGTATTAGTAGAGAAACGTTTTTATTGCGCGGTATCCCGCGTTCTGTCGATGTTTTAGCATCCCTTACTGCGAATAGGCGAAAAAGCGCTCGCCATGATTACGTTTTAACAAACCTTGCCTTTAACAGCAACGCTTTTATGGCTTTAATGGATAAAAAAGAGAGGCAATTAAAAAGGGCGTTGAATATCTATTCAACGCCCTTGTATATCGACAGTTTATATTCTGCGGATTAAACCTAATTTATAGAGCCGGATAAACGTAACTTGCTCCGACGCCTAAAGGTAGACCAATGGTCCAATAAAGTAGCAAGAACGCCGTCCACAAAATTAACAGAGCAATACTATAAGGCAGCATTAGGGAAAGTAAGGTACCTATTCCGGTGGACTTACAATAGCGCTGGCAATAAATTACGACCAATGGAAAATAAGGTAACAGCGGCGTTACAATATTACTCGACGAATCTCCCACGCGGTAGGCTATTTGCGCTAAATCAGGCGAAATGCCTAGCTGCATAAGCATCGGAACAAATACAGGACCTAACAAGGCCCACTTTGCAGAACTCGAGCCGACAAATAAGTTAACAAATGCAGTTAGATATACGATACCGACAATGGTGACCATGGCTGGAAGTGAGAGAGCCTTAAGGAATTGTGCTCCCTCTATCGCCATTAATGCACCTAAGTTAGATTTTCCAAAAGCATCAATAAATAGCGCACAGAAAAACGCCATCACAATATAGTAACTCATACCGTTCATAGCTTTAGTCATGCTATTTATCATGTCTTTGGTCGATTGATAGGTACCCGACATATAGCCGTAAACCACACCTGGAATTAAAAACAACAAAAAGATAATAGGCACTATGGAGCGCATAACAGGCGCGTTAAAACTGGCTAAAGAGCCTTCTGCATCGCGCATTGGCGAGGTTTCAGGTACTAAAACTACCACTAAGGCAACAATGCCGAGCAACATTGATAAACCAGCCCAGCGTAAAGCTTTCGTTTGCTTTGGATTTAAGTCTTCAAACTTAGGAATCTCTTTCGGGTCGCCATCCACCTCAACGCTTTTCAGTCGTGGCTCAATTACCTTGTCGGTAAGGTACCAAGCAATACCAACCACTAATAAAGATGAAGCTGAATTAAACGCCCAGTTATTTAAAGGATTCACCATAATAGTTGGGTCAATGATACGCGCCGCTTCTTGCGTAAAGCTTTGTAGCAAAGGGTCAATCGCAGAGGGCACAAAATTAGCTGAAAACCCACCACTTACTCCGGCGAATGCAGCTGCAATACCGGCCAGTGGATGTCGACCCATTGCATAAAAGATGACCCCGGCTAATGGAATTACCAGCACATAACCGGCATCAGTTGCGGTATGACTAACAATAGCGACCAACACAACCATAGGCGTTAATAAGGCTCTTGGAGTCCAGTCTAACATTCGTTTTAAGCCTGCACTGATAAAGCCTGAGTGCTCAGCTACCCCAACGCCTAACATTGCCACTAGCACTACCCCTAAAGGAGCAAAGCCCGTAAAAATAGTTACCATACGACTCAAAAAGTCGGCTAAGGAGTCACCTGTCAGCAAATTATTTATAATAATAGCTTCACCGGTGCGAGGGTCGAGTGCAGAAAATGTCATTTGTGAGAATATGGCAGAAAACACCCATACCACCACTAGGCAGATAAAAAAGATCATGGCAGGGTCAGGTAGTTTATTTCCTACCACCTCTACCTTGTTAAGCGCGCGAGTGACCCAAGTAGATTTAGTTTGCTCCATTGAATGAGCTCCATAATTTTTATTATTGTTGTTTGTACAAGCGAGCTTACTCGATGCACCAGCTAAATGTAATTATGCGATTTGTGCAGAGGATTGCAAGCAACTTTGGCTAACGCAAAACCGTGCCTGCGGGAACAATCGTGCCATCAGCAATGCTTACCCCACCTAAAACGGTGACATTGGCACCAATCCAAACGTCGTCTCCAATTGATATCGATTTTGAGCGACAAAGTCCCCTTGCGCGCTCTTTGGCGTTCATATGGTGAGAGGTAGCCGCAATAACCGTGTTAGGACCAACTAGGACATTACGCCCAAAGTGAATTTCTGCGCCGTCTAAAATAGTGACATTATGATTGCAAAAAACACCAAAAGGCGCATGAATATTGTGACCATAATCACAATAAAAGTGTGGCTCTATCCATGCACCTTTCACATTTGGCAAAAGACGCTTAAGTGTTTGCTTTCGCTCACTCATGTTTTGAGGTGATAGATGATTGTATTGCGCGCACAGTATCTTTGCTGCCATTCTTTGGGTGGCTAGGGCTTTGTCGCTAGCAAAGTACCATTGACCATCAAGCATTTTTTCTATTTCTGTCACTTACGTTTCCTATCAAGTATCAATACCCATGCTTCTATCGCTTTCATCTTATTAGGTTTATGCTTTATAACGCTTATGTTTTATGAGGTCTGGGTATTTTTGATGTTTTACTCTTTCGTCTGAGCACCGACTTACCACATGTTAACGATATATCTAACAGCAATACTAAAAAAACTGCCAGCCCTGCCCCCCACATTAGAGAAAAAGCATTTAAGGGAACGACAAAAGCATATGCGTTCAGGGTTTCTTGAAACAGCGGCGTGTGCATACTCTTTAAAACATGATAGGCCTTTAATAATGGACTACCCTGCAAAGAAGCGGCCTCTTCATTTAGATAAGATACGCGACTGACAATACTCTCTACACTGTTAGCATCCTGTTGAAATACTTCATCATTACTGGCCCGATAATGAGCAATCAACTTTTTAATATCGCCATCAAAATAGCGGTCAGCCGTAAAATTAAACCCTGCTAAGTTCGTTTTCGCCTCAATTAAACTCGCATCAACACGTTGCTCATATTGTTCAACAAAAGCAGGAATTTGTAGCCCTAAAAGTAGAGCCGCAGCGAAAAAACCTAGGCGTGCATAGTCGCCACATTGCCTCATCATCCAACGCATATCACATTACCCACAATATTCTACACCTATAGTTGTAGCTAAGCCTATAGGGTGTGTGCTCACAAGTAAATGAAGATTATGCCAGTGGCCTAAAAGCGTTTGGTATGCACTGGGCTGATGACAGACGAGCTTCAATGCTTATGGATACCTTGGCTCGGTCGATAACAATTTCACCAAGAGCTGCTGTTTTTTACACGCTGAAACTTTAGGTCAGCGATGCACTTAACAAAAAGCAAATAAAGCATTTCAAGGCAGTATTTACGCTGCATTTAGGAACTGTATGTCGACGATTTTATCTTCCGTTGATCAACGAACAAAGTTGGTTGGCGAAAACAGACTGGAACTTATCCTATTTAAACTAGGCTCTCGCCATACTTTTGCACTAAACGTGTTCAAGGTCAGAGAAGTAATCACTGTGCCTCACCTTAGTAAAATGCCGGGTTCACATCACAACCTATGCGGCGTGACAAACTATCGAGGCAAGTCAATTCCAGTGATTGATTTACGCCAATCAATAAAACTTAATAATGAAACTGAATATCAACCTAACAACGTCATTATTACTGAATATAATAGAAGCGTTCAGGGTTTTTTAATTGGGCAAATCATGAATATCGTTAATACTTCTTGGACTGATATTCAGCCGCCGCCGAGCACAGTGGGTAAAAATCATTATTTAACAGCAATCACCAAAGTCAAAATCGATAATGAAGAGGCCTTGGTGGAAATAATTGATGTTGAAAAAGTCTTGTCTGAAATTGTTCATTACGATACCAGTATTTCTGAAGAAGTCTTAGACCTTGATATTCAGGCCCAGTTAAAAGGAAGAAAGGTATTAGTGGTAGATGACTCATCCACTGCTCGTGCGCAAGTGCGTGACACCTTAGTGCAATTGGGTGTTGAAGTATTGGAAGAGAAGAACGGTTTAAATGCCCTCAAACTTTTAAAGAAATGGGCGGATGAAGGCAAGTCGATTAACGATGAAATTGTGATGATGTTCACCGATGCAGAAATGCCAGAAATGGATGGTTATCGGCTTACCGCAGAAGTTCGCGAAGACCCACGAATGTCAGACCTTTTTATTGCACTTAATACTTCACTCAGCGGCAGCTTTAATGAAGCAATGGTGAAAAAGGTGGGTTGTGACCGGTTAATTTCAAAATTTCAGCCTGACTTACTCGTAGACGTCTTACAAGAAAGAATGCGCGACATTTTAAATAAATAGATTTCAACAGAACATCGTTTAACGCTTATCACGATAATTAGCACAACTTTCAAAGATTGGCTAATTAAGTAGTTTAAGCGTAAACTTTCAATAATGCATACCAAAGTATGGTCTTTCATGCCGCATCGTTCAGAAATTTAATTATGCTTACAGACCTTGACCAAAACTTTGAAAACATAACGTAGGTAATACCATGAAAAAAGCAGCTTTAACCATCGCCATAGCGCTTGTCGCATCAGCAATATCTGTTTCAGCACAAAGCGGTCAGTTTGAAATGACGCAAGATAATTTTGAAACAAAAGTGTGCTACGTTGCCGCCACCAATGGGATTAAAAGTGCCGAGCAATTCATTAAAGCTCAAGGCCTGTCAGTAAGAAAGTTAAAGCAAAATGTTACCTGCAACAACACCGATTTAGTGAGCTTCGCGAAGCGTTACAACAAGCCACAGAACAACGCGAGTAACAATGGTCCGGTTCAGTTAGTCGCCACAAATAACGACTTAGAATCGAGAATATGCGTTGAATCGCTAACGCAAGGTCTTGGTAAAACCGTTGCAAAATACCAGATAAATAAAGAACATATACGTTGCAATGGTATTCCATTGCCGCGCTTCGTAAAGCAGAACAAAGCGCTAGACTTAACCGCAGCAGTGGTGCCTGAATAAATCGTTTATTATAATAACGATTAGGTACATACCCGTTATTTCTGTGAAATCCTGAAAACGCATCGACTGTTAACAACACATTCGGTGCGTCTTTATATGAGTAGCAAAATGCTGAAAGTGTCTTTTTACTTATTCGCTGTGCTAGAGTAATAAAAAACACATGAAGCTCTCATATGTCATCTTACTTAACCAGCCTATTTAATGCATTAATCCAGCTTTTGATTAAAGTGTTAGACATTGCGCATCACACCATACGCACTGTAAAACGCTGGCTTACTGCCCTCTTAGAAAAATTTAAAATTATTCATTTAGTAACTTGGTCAAAACAATATAACCCTTCACAGCTTTGCTACTTTTCCGCCATGATTTTACTCATCATCAATATTTTTATTGAAGGTGATTATCAGATATGGATAGGCTTGCTTGCATTTATTGGATTATTGCGTGAACTGTTTAATATTTTTCATCGCGTATGGGACACCACGCTTGGTAAAGGTTTTATTGTTATAACCTACGCCAGCACAGCAAATTTCGCCTTAGCATTCGCCGCCTTAAAGATTAATGCCATAACGGGCGTTGAGCCTATGCCTTTCATCTTTACCCTAGGCTTTACCACTTTGATGTTGATGCCATTTTGGATTGCGCTATCGAGCGTTATCGTGTTTATGCTGGTATTAGTTTTAGCGAACTTGTGGCTATTGCTATCTTTATTGCTAAAAGTGATTGGAATTAATCTTAAGGTGCATTGGGAAGATAAAAAAAGAGCAGTGCTGACCATGCTGTTAAGAATTATCTTAATTCCCATTGTATTGGTTAATCTAGTCGCCATTATGCTTCCATTTGCGAATACCAATTTCACCGATGGCCCAATTAACTTAAAGTTTACCCCTGATAGCAGCGAAACATTTGTCGTGACTCAGGGCGGGGATGATCCAGAGCTAAGGGAGCAACAAGAAGAAGCAGAAGAGATGATAGAAGCACTGCTTGATACCCAAGTGTTAGTTGAAAGCGCCATTGCTAATTTTATCTTTTACCTTGAAGCGTATCCCAACAGCGCATGTCAAAAAGGCAAAGATCAACGGTCAGTTATAATTGATGAAAACATGCTGCTATTAATCAGCAAAAATGAGAGTGCCGTTCATGGCTTTGACTATGAAGTTGTACGATGTATACCACGGCTTAGTTTGAGCGAACAAGATATTAGCAAAAAAGGTGTTAGCGAAGAATGAAAAAACCCGCCAAAAGGCGGGTTTTTATTTGTTAACAGTAACGGTAAATTAATGTTAGTTAAGTTTTTCTCTGATACGTGCAGATTTACCTGAACGCTCACGAAGATAGTACAATTTAGCTCTGCGAACTGCACCGCGACGTTTCACTTCAATGGAATCAATCGCAGGGCTATGAGTTTGGAACACACGCTCTACACCTTCACCGCTTGAAATCTTACGCACTGTAAAAGCAGAATGTAGGCCACGATTACGCTTAGCGATAACCACACCTTCATATGCCTGAAGACGCTCTTTATCGCCTTCTTTCACTTTTACTTTTACTATAACTGTGTCACCAGGGCCAAACACTGGTAAATCAGTCTTGAGCTGTGCTTGCTCAATTTTCTTAATGATATCTTGATTGACTTTAGCCATCGAATCCTCACTTCCTAGAAATTAACTGTCGTTTGCCGCATCAGCTTGCTTTTGCTTGTTTAAAAGCGATTGAAGCACTTGCTGTTGCTCCTCAGTCAGAGCTAGGTTATTTAACAAATCAGGGCGCTGTTCCAAGGTCTTTTGTAAAGACGCTTGGAGCCGCCACTGTCTAATTTTTTCGTGATCACCACTTAACAATACCGATGGTACAGTTAAATCATTAAAGGTCTCTGGGCGAGTATAGTGCGGACAATCTAACAAACCGTTGGAAAATGAATCTTCCTGCGCTGATAAACTGTGCCCTAATACATCGGGGATTAACCTTGCTACTGCGTCCATAAGGACCATAGCAGGAAGTTCTCCACCGCTTAATACATAATCCCCGATAGACCATTGTTCGTCTACTAAGGTTTGTATTACGCGCTCATCTATACCTTCGTACCGGCCAGCAACTAATACTAAATCAGTGTATTGGCCAATTGATTTAACACCTTCATAATTAAGGGTGTGTCCCTGTGGGGACAAATAAATCACTTTGCTGTTTGCTGCTAAGGCCTGCTTAGCCCTAGCAATAGCGTCTGCTAATGGTTGCACCATCATCAGCATTCCTGGTCCACCGCCGTAAGGTCTGTCATCTACGGTTCGATGCTTGTCGTGAGCAAAGTCTCTGGGGTTAACCAAGTTGACTTCAATCAGTCCCTTTTTTACCGCTCTGCCAATTACACCCTGTTCGATAAAAGGCATAAACATTTCGGGAAAAAGAGTGACAACACTAAACCGTTGAGCAGAGTCCATTTAAAACGCTGGATCCCAATCCACTTTAATGGTGTTACCTTGTCTATCCACTTCTAATACGACTTGGTCGTAAATAAAAGGTAATAAACGTTCTTTTTGACCAAACGCATCGTTCGGATTTGCTTTCACCATCATCACATCATTAGAGCCTGTTTCGAACAATTCCTTAATCGTTCCCAAATCGTAACCTTTGTCGGTGACAACCTGCATACCAATTAAGTCTTTCCAGTAAAAATCGTTCTCAAGCTCTGGCAGTTGCGATGTTGATATGCTGATATCTAAATTCTTTATCAGCTCAGCATCGTTACGTGTGTTTACGTCAACTAACTTAGCCACGAGGACCTTGCCATGATGACGCCACTGATCAATCTGAACAGCTTGATTATTGCCAAGTTGCCAAGGCGTATAACCAAAAATATCTTCTGCATTTTGAGTAAAGCTATTAATTTTGACCCAACCTTGCACACCGTGAGGTGCTCCGATTTTGCCTATAATTAAAGTGTCAGACGCCACGTTGATCTTTACTCCATATTATGCAACAAAAGAAACTGCTTACGCAGCTGCTTTTGCATCTTTTACCAAACGTGCAACACGGTCAGAAAGACCCGCGCCATGACCAACCCAATACTCTACACGCTCAAGGTCTAAACGAAGCTTTTCAGCTTGACCCTGTGCCGTTGGATTGAAGAAGCCAATGTTCTCAATGAACTTGCCATTGCGAGCACGACGGCTGTCAGCAACAACCACTTGATAAAATGGGCGCTTTTTCGCACCACCACGCTGTAAACGAATAGTAACCATATATGCCTCAAACTCGTTGCGCGTTACCGTTAACAAAGCCCCTTTACCACATGTGGTAAAAAGGTGCGCGAATTATACGCAGATTGACTCACATTGCAAGGGGTATATTTGAGTGCAAGCCAATAAACATACGGTTTTGCTTCAGCTTGAAAAATTTAAAGGAAGTTAACATTACAATGTAAAATTTCTAAGAATTAACACAATTGCTCAAGAGCACCAGTTTCATTGACGTCCCCGCATACTTGAAATTACGCAGGCAACAATAACAAAGCTTAAGGACATCATAAGTGCTAAAGAAATAGTGCTCATTAAGGCGGGGTTTTGCTCCGCTGAAAGCGCGTTGTCGCCAATGTAATAATGCAGCATTAGGTTAACTAAACTCATACCCACCATATTACCGATGGTGCGTGACAAATTCATGGATGCAGAGGCCACACCCACTTCTTGCTTCTTTACCGCTCCCATAATTGCGTTGTTATTGGGCGTTGAAAATAAACCAAAGCCAAAACCGACTAATAACAATGACCAGCCAATGTAAGCCGATGTTGTGTTCATATCCAGTTGGTTTAACAATATGAAACCAATCCCCACTATTACGCATCCAACTGTGGCAACTACTCTTGATTCAAAACGGTCTGCAAGTTTGCCTGCAAATGGGGCAATTAAAGCCATCGAAAGCGCTTGGACCATGAGTATTTGACCAGCGTGAGCTGGACTTAAACCCTTAATGTATTGCAAATATAGGCTCAATAAAAAAATAATAGCAAAGTTACTGCCGTACATAAAAAAGGATGTGGAAAGCGATAAACTAAATACTCGGCTTTCGCGAAACATTTGCGGGCGAATAAGCGGCGCGCGATCGCGACTTTGATGAATCACAAAGGCAATTAAACTGAGTAAAGATAAAGCAAATAAGCCAATGCCTGTGTAACTTGGGAGTAAGCTTAAGCCATATACAAAGGTAAGTGCGAATACCGCAAAAATACTAGAGCCTACCCAATCAAAGCGAGAGTGTGCCTCATTTTTCCACTCTCCTGGCAGCATCACTTTAATAAAAATAATGAGCGCAATACCTAGAGGAATTTGGAAATAAAATACAGCGCGCCAACTAAAAAATTCGGTCAGCCAACCGCCAATAGCCGGTGCTATGGTTAAACCAACGTAAACACAGGCGGCAATAATACCTAAAGCGGTACCGCGCTTATTGTCAGGTGTACAGGAAGTAATAATGGCAATGCCGGTACCAAAAATCATTGCACCTGCGCCACCTTGCACAAATCGCCAAAACAATACCCAGTCAATGTGAGTAGCGATTGAACACATGAAGGCAGAAAGTACATTTAAAGCTAAGCCGAGAGTATAAATACGTTTGCGACCGTAATTATCTGCCAACTTACCCACCGGAAGCATGAACATGACGCTACTAAGCAGATACAAGGTAGGCAGCCAACCCACCTTAGTAGCATTCGCTTGTAGGTCTTGCGCAAGCGCAGGAATAGCGACATTGACTGAAGCCATTCCCATAGGGGCAATGATATAGCCGCTACAAACGGCAATAAGTGCGATAGTGGTAAGCGGTAATTTTGACAAAGAATGTCCGTGTTTAGTTATGCGTGCTCAAGATTTGCTCACTGCTCTACAGCAGACGCCTCGAATGCGCCGCATTAAAGCATATTTTATTACCTCCCACCAAATCTTAAATCACCAAACGACCGCTGTTAATTAGGCCAATCACCATGCCACTCAAACCCGCAATGATACCAATAGTCATAAATACCCAAGATGTATGCTTGGCTTTATTGCTTTGTTCAATGCGACTAAGCATCGAAGCAGTGCGATGAGTTAAGTAAACTAAACCAGCACCAAATCCAAGATAGCTTAATATCGGAGCAATCCAGCCATCGGTTAATTGATATGCGGCTGTAATTAAAAGTGACCACACAATAATCCATGCAATGGTTTCATTTCTATATTGCGTAAACTGCTTTTTATCCGCTTCTTCGCTAAGTCGCTTAATCACTTTATTAGATGACCAAACAACCGCTAATACCGCAATAAAAGCACCAATAATAGCGCCACCAATTACAACAAATACTTTTGCTATTAAAGATGAGCTCCCCTTACTGGTAGCCAGGCCCAGCGAAGCAGCGGCAACGGGTGCACTAGGCGTTAACAAGGATGCCACTAGCGCACTAAATGCTATGGTTGGCGCTGAACTATATATGCATTGCTCAGCATGCTTTAATAATTTCCCTTTGAGTACACGGCGGGCGCGCGACAGTTTTTGGCGAACATTATCCTTACTAATGCCCAACAGTTGAGCAACATTCTCGGTCGACTGCTCCTCACGATAATACAACAACACAATTTCACGTTCATCTGGCGCAAGTTTATCAATGACACTATATAAAAAGAGCTGTTGATTTTGCTCAATGATATCCGCATCAGGATGATTGTCTGCGGCTATAAGTTGAGCGAAAAAATTATCTGCGGCATCTGAATCTAGTCTTGCGTTTGCTTTATTGTCTCTTAAGAAATTTAATGCTGCATAACGAGCACTTTGGCGCACCCACGGCAGAAAACTTGCGCTGTTTTTTAAGTCACTCAAATTTTTCCATATGGATATAAATACTTGTTGGGCAATTTCTTCACTGTCATCAATATCTTTTACAATAGCCAGCGCGATGCTCGTCACTGTATTTTGACAGGCTTTAATCAAACGCTCATACGCTATAAGGCTTCCACCCTGAGCGAGTTTCACATCATCGCTTATGCGTTGTTCAAGTGACGGAAGAGCCTCGTTAAAATTGATCATATTGACTCTCCCAAAAATTCTAATACTCGAATGCTTACCCAATCAGCTTGGTCAAACATCATAAAATGACGTGACGATGTATTCATAACGACTTTGGCATTTTTAACTGCATTAAACTGCTCTTTATAAATAAGCTCTGTTGCCGCATGCTGCTCTGATGTCGTAAAAGCACCTGATGCGCCTAATAGCAATATTGATGTGTTTGAAGATTCAAGCGCTTTGCGCATATCGGTCGTCATCACAGAATACATCGCCTCGCCTACCGTTTTTGCATCGGAGCGTTGTGCCATATCTAACACTCGTGCTTTATCGCGCTCAGCAGTGGCTTGAATGTGAAGCCCCATCTTTGTTTGAGCCGCGAGTTGCGCTGACGTCATGCGCTCAAACATGGATTGCATCATTTGTGCTTGCTTCTGCAGGTCATCCACACTGGTTTGATTGCTACCCGTAAAAATTGGCCCAATAAAAGGCAAACCGTCAATAGAGATTACTTTGCCAATTTTATCCTCATGCTGCGCAGCGAGAATGAATGCTGTTAAACCGCCCATGCTGTGCCCGATAATGTGAGGTTGCTCAAGATTCTTATACTCTGAATATAATAGAATATCGTCAACTAATGCCTGTAAAGAAAAGCCTCATCACTCGGTGGAGTCTCGGCAAAGCCTCTTACCGAAAGTGTATGCACTTGATAGTTTGCTTGCAAAGCAATCGAAAGATTATCGTACACGCTGGCATCAGACATCAAACCCGGTATTAAAATGACCGAAGGTTTCTTGCTATCACCTTGTTCTGCGACTTTAAAATCGAAGGTACTAAATTGAGCCGCAAAAAGGCTACCTGACGATAGGCTAGCCAATAACAAAATACATATTCTGCTGAGGTATAATAATGTTTTCATCTGTCTTTCCTTTCCTAATGTAATTAATAGATTCATTAGTAAGAAACGAGCTGTGTCTTGGGTGTGACAATTAATGTGACAACTTTTTAAAATAAGCTGCAATTTATATTTGAAAACTTACAACTTCGATAAAATGTCGTCACGTTGAGATTTGGGAAGGTTGTCTACAATCAGCATATAAGAGTTGTCAATTAAGCTGGTGACCTGAGCCATTTCTGGTGCTTCAATGTCGGGTAGCTGAAAATAAATTGATATCCAATGCTTTTTATCCATGTGGTATCCCGGCGTAATAGCGCCATAGGTGTCACAAAGCCAAGCGGCCTCATCAGGTTTACACTTAAGATTAAGTATCATAGAACCATCGTGCTGTCCTACTAAAGCAAACATCTTATTACATACCTTAAGTACGCTTGTGCTCTCATTAAACGGAAAACTTTCTTTTGCATCTGGCTTGTTGAGCAAATAACTTAACAGCCATTCTCGGGTTATCACGTCGCTCATTTGAAGCTACTCATTGGGTGATGAGATAAAAACCAGCCCATCAGGGTTATTTCCAGTTGGATATTCTGCAATTACTTTACGCGTCGCAACATCAATCGCAAGGACTTTGTTTTTTAAATTCAGAGATAAAAATACAATATCCTTTGTAGGGTGCAGCACAATGCCTTGCGGCCCGGCCTCAGGCTCAAGCTCAAGAGTGCCTAATTCTTGTTTTGTCTGTGCATCAAAAAAACGTACATAGTGATTTCTAAAGTCTGGCACCATCGCAATGCTTTCGTCATGATTAAATAGCACCCGGTAAGGAAAACTAAAGCCGTCCCATTTTGCTATGACTGCTTCGCTAATAGGGTCAATAACAACTAACAAACCGTCTTCATTAGCCCCATACCAAAGCTCATTGGCAGTGCGGCGATAATTGATGGCTTCAGGCATCGCTTCAGTTGCAATATCTTTTACCTTTATGGCATCAGCAAGATTGAGTGCCGAAATAGTATTGCTGCGAATATTAGTACTATATGCGAGTGTCTCATCATTGTTAAAAGCGACCATATGTGTGGTAGTTTGTTCGGTATCGATATGACCAATCACTTCACCCGTTATGACGTTAGCAATGCCTAACTTTTGCGCAGTACCCGAGGTGAAAATGACGCGCTCGCTGTCTTCAAAAAAACGAATGCCATGGGGCCCGGGCAGATTTGGTAGTGGTATGGTGCGAGCAATGCTCTGACTACCAACGCCAGTATTACTCATATCAAAAACCGTTAAACTGTTACCGCCAACAAAGTCAGTACTAACGGCCCATTTCTGATCTTTTGATAATACTAACTCATGAGGCCCTTGCCCTGTTGCTAAGGTATCGGTAATCGCTTTAGCGCTAAGGTCAATAACGCTTATTGTGTTATCTTTTTTATTAACAACCGCGAGCGTGCCTTGTAAGTCTTTGGCGGCAAAAGCCATTTGGCTACTTAGTAGTATCAAAAATACAACAACATTGGTCACGGTTTTTGGTAAATTTAAGGTCATAGTTATCTCATGTATCAAAAATTAGCGATAAACACTGATATTAAGTGCGCGGGATCCTAATACTATCAGCAACAATTTCATATACTTTGCCAGCTTTAAGTACTTCACTGTCGCTCTTAATATCAGAGGCAAAATGTTCTGCTTGCTCTTGCGTCATTTGCTTTTCAACCAGCTCCCCTGCAAGCAATACCGTTTTGCCACCGCTGTCTGTGGGAATAAAAAATCCATAATCACGAAACGAAACTCTTGCTGTATGCCCATCTTGTTGAGCAATAAAAAAACAGCCTTTCTTTTGGCACACTTTACTGATCTTAGTCTCAAGCAATATGGCTTTACCAAGCTGTTCATTAGGCGCTGTAAGTAAACTTGCCAAATCAGTCTTGGTTAATGAGTTATCGATAGCCGCACCAAAGGTTTCGCTATTTTCATCTTGAACCACCGGCTCTGATAGGCGGATAGTTTCAGCTTGCACAAAATTGAGCATCGCAAAGGTTAACGCAAACATTAGAATAGCTTTCATACATAATCCTTAAAAGTTAACAACAGATTTGCTAGCGCCATTAAATTATAAAGCAGCACATATCCATCGAGTATGTTTATATCATAACAGCAAGCACTGAAGCTGTCGGCATTCATATTAAGTTTTGAGCGAAACCCGATTATTCATCGCCCTCAGGACGCAAGTTATCAATCCTTTTGATACCAAGCATCGTAAAACATTTTAAATCTATTTTTTAATTGGAAGTATATGAAAGCATTACTGTTAAGCATAGTAGCAATGTTTGCGGCCTCTGGCTGCGCCAGCTATGACTACCCAGCTCAAGTTACACTTGGTGAAGCAATGATATCTATTGAAGGTGAGAGCCTTGCTGGTGACCCCAAACAAATGCCGAAAGATTTTGCAGGCCAGCCTACCTTACTATTATTTGGCTATGTTCATAAATCGCAGTTTGATATTGATCGTTGGTTGATTGGATTAAATATGCGCCAAGCCGACGTAGTAATTTATGAAATTCCAGCTATTAAGAATATTATAGGCAGAATGTTTAGCACCCGTTTTGACAATTCAATGCGAGAAGGTATTCCAAAGGATTTATGGCGTGAGGTTATTACCGTATACAACGATGGCGATAAAACACAAAAATATACGGGTAATATTATCCCCAAAAATGCGCGAGTATTATTATTGGATGCTAATGGAAACGTAGTGCATTTTTATGATGAGGGATTTTCAGTGCCAGCTCTTAATGGGGTCTTAGACGCAATCGCGTCTTTAACCCCAAGCGATGTTGTGAGTAATTAACGCGGAGGAAATCCACCCATTCCGCCGGGGGGCATCATGCCTCCCATGCCTCGCATCATCTTTTTCATATTACCGCCGCCCATCTTCTTCATCATTTTCTGCATTTGCATAAACTGCTTCAATAAACGATTAACATCTTGAATTTGCGTACCAGAGCCGGCGGCAATACGCTTTTTACGAGAGCCTTTTATCACATCTGGTTTTGAGCGTTCGCCCGGCGTCATCGAATTAATAATCGCTTCCATCTGGGTAAACTGCTTGTCATTTGCCTTATCTTTAATCTTGGCAGACATGTTCCCCATGCCGGGCATTTTGTCCATTAGTGACATCATACCGCCCATGTTGCGCATTTGTTCTAACTGTTCTTTAAAGTCTTGCAGGTCAAAGCCTTTGCCTTTTTGCACTTTACGCGCAAGTTGCTCTGCCTTTTTGCGGTCAACGTTACGTTCAACATCTTCTATTAAGCTGAGTACATCACCCATGCCCAATATACGAGAAGCGATACGTTGAGGATGGAAAGGTTCAAGAGCATCAAGCTTTTCGCCCATACCTAAGAATTTAATCGGTTTACCAGTTATATGTTTTACCGACAGCGCTGCACCGCCGCGAGCATCACCGTCCGCTTTAGTCAGAATAACGCCGGTTAGAGGTAATGCTTCATTAAAGGCTTTTGCAGTATTGGCGGCATCTTGCCCAGTCATTGCATCGACCACAAATAATGTCTCAACTGGCTTAACTGCCGCGTGAAGTGCTTTAATTTCATCCATCATGGCAGTATCTACTGCCAATCGACCCGCTGTATCCACAATCAGCACGTCAATAAACTGCATTTTTGCATGCGAAATTGCAGCGTTCACAATATCCACAGGCTTTTGCATAATATTCGAGGGGTAAAACTCAACGTCAACCTCACCCGCTAGCGTTTCAAGTTGTTTTATAGCTGCAGGGCGATAAATGTCTGCACTTACAACAAGTACTTTCTTTTTATCTCGCTCTTTTAAATATTTGGCAAGTTTACCTACACTGGTAGTTTTACCTGCACCTTGCAAGCCCGCCATCATAATTACTGCGGGAGGCGTCGCGGCTAAATTAAGCCCTTGATTGACATCCCCCATAGCTTGCTCAAGTTCGCTTTGAACAATCTTGATAAACATTTGCCCAGGCTGTAGGCTTTTTGAGACTTCTGTGCCGAGGGCGCGCGCCTTCACTTTTTCAATAAAGTCTTTGATTACAGGTAAGGCAACGTCTGCCTCAAGCAAGGCCATACGGACCTCACGCAAGGTATCTTTAACGTTGTCTTCGCTTAGTCGGCCTTTGCCGCTAATGTTCTTTAGGGTCTGGCCCAATCGGTCTGTTAAGTTTTGAAACATATAAAAGTAAATTATTTTCCGCTGAAATTAGAATGAGTATACAATAAACATTATAGTAATCGGAATCTTTGCGATAACTTTATCGTTAATGTGAAGTTCAACCTCTACACAATAAGGTCGTTTAATGAGTTTAACTACTCTGGTCTCCCTACTGAGCATGGCGCTATACATTGCCGCCGGAGTCCAATTTAGCAGAGAGTTTTTTGGTTCTCGCCCTAATCGCGCTAAATATGCCACACTTGCTTTAATGGCCGGTGCAGTCATACATCTAGCGGTTTTGTTAGTAGCCACTCGCGAACATCAAAACGAACAACTAAGCCTCACCTTTGTTGCCGCTTTGTTGGCCTGGCTGGTGACAATCACCATGTTGGTGGCAAATAAATTTATCAAAAACTTAGTATTTCTGCCTATTGTTTGCTTTTTTTCTGCGTTATTTGTGATGTTACATTATACATTCCCGGCCACCACCGGCATTACCCTAAATATGAGCGCGGGCTTGGTCAGTCATATTTTACTGTCCCTTCTTGCCTTTGGAGTACTTGGAATAAGCGCACTTTATGCTTGCCAACTCAGCTTTATTAATTACCAGCTCAAACACAAAAGTAAAAGAATGCTGCATTCAGGGTTGCCGCCATTAATGTCGGTAGAGAGTATCCTTTATAAATTAATGACCTTAGGTACTTTGCTATTATTTGTAGCACTTGGTTCCGGCTTTATTTTTGTGCCTAATATGTTTTCAGACGGTTACGCCCACAAGACCTTACTTAGCAGTCTAGCGCTTCTTACTTTTATTATTGCCTTAGGCATGCACCACACCATCGGATTAAAAGCGCGTAGCGCAGTGATATTCAATGTTGTGGGTATACTGCTGTTGGGCTTAGGGTATTTTGGAAGTCGTATTGTTAAAGAGTGGCTACTTCGTTAATCAATGTTCTTCTATTCTCATATTATCATCCTTAAAGGAACGTCAAGTTGGATCAAATAGATACTACTACCCTAGTCATTGCTTTGGGCGTGCTTATTTTGATGTCTGCATATTTTTCAAGCTCGGAAACTGGCTTGATGACTATCAATCGCTACCGCCTAAAACATTTAGCGAATGAAGGAAAAGCAGGCGCAATACGTTCACAAAAGCTATTAGAACGTCCTGACCGTTTAATCGGACTAATCTTAATTGGCAACAATCTGGTCAATATTGCAGCAACAGTGGTAGCCACTGCTTTATTCGATCGCTTATTTGGACCTATATATGGGCCCATAGTTACCATGATTGGCCTAACGCTCATCATATTAGTGTTCGCCGAAGTCACGCCTAAAACATTTGCTGCGCTCTATCCAGAAAAAATAGCTTTTCCTAGCTCTTTTATTTTACTGCCACTATCGGTCATCATGACTCCGCTAGTGAAGTTTGTTAACGCTATTACCAATGGTGTTCTGATGCTAATGCGGATTAATCCATTAGGAGGCTCAGGGGATTCATTGAGTCGTGAAGAATTGCGCACCGTAGTGCACGAAGCCGGCGCGATGATCCCGCAACGTCACCAAGAAATGCTCGTGAGTATTTTGGACCTAGAGAAAGTCACCGCTGAAGATATTATGGTGCCTAGAAGTGAAATTTTTGCCATTGATATAAACGATGACTGGAAGTTGATTCAAAAGCAGCTGACTAACTCCCAGCATACTCGGGTACTGTTGTTCCGCGATAGCATTGATGATGCAGTTGGATTTGTTCATGTACGTGATGCACTTAGACTGCTATCTAAAGACCAATTTAATAAAAATACAATGCTTCGAGCGGTGCGCGAAATCTACTACACACCTGATTCAACGCCTTTGCATACTCTTATGTATAAGTTTCAAGCCCAGCGCGAGCGCATTGGTTTAGTGGTTGACGAATATGGCGACATTCAGGGTTTAGTCACGCTTGAAGATATTTTAGAGGAAATTATTGGTGATTTTACCACCAGCATGGTACCCGACTACCATAAAGAATCGATACCTCAGCAAGACGGCAGTTTCTTAGTAGATGGAAGCGCTAACGTACGGGAACTAAACAAAGAGTTAGACTGGAAATTCCCAATTGATGGGCCTAAAACATTAAACGGTCTCATTATTGAGTATTTAGAAGAGATTCCTGAGAACAATATCAGTCTGCGACTGGCCGGATATCCGATAGAAATTATAGAGCTCAGTGACAATATGATTAAAACGGTACGTGTGTTACCTGATTATTACAAGGAAGTGGGAAGTATTGCGAACGAACTAGACTAAAATGTTTATTATTGCGCCTCTCGTTTTGCTAAAGCTTTTGCTTTTACTATCTCAACTTTCGCATTTAGATCGTCAAGCTTATCTAAAATAAGCTTCAGCTCTTCGTCGTCTGCAATATCTGACGATTGCGCGTGTTGATTGAGAGCCATCCGCAAAGTGGATGGCAGCGAAAGCTTGTGCATATCCTAATAAAATTTCCTAATTCATGCTCTGATACAAAGCTAATTGAGTCCCCCGATGTGTGTCAGGGTTATAATCTATAATAAGCATATCGGCAGTATCAAAAAATTTTCCATTAAATCCTAAACAGACCTTGTCAGATAATAAACTTACCAAAGGCATATGACTTACTAACATCAATTGTTTAGGTGGCTCAAGCTCGTTAGCAAAACCGTCAATTAAATCATGAACTTCGCTTGCATCGCCCATCGGCGTTATTTCGTCGAGATTTGTCTGTGCCTGAAATTTTATATGCTCAGTAAGCGCGCTAAAGGTTTGTTGGGTTCGCCTATATGGGCTGACTAATACGTGATCAATAGAACTTAGTAAGTATTGCTTACTCAAAAACTCGGATAAACGTTTACCTGCTACTTCACTTTGACTAACACCAAATCGTGTTAATTCTCGTTCTCTATCATTAGCTTGATAGGGGGCAGCCTCACCATGACGCATAATAATTAATAACATATATATTGTATTTGCTTTGTTAAAGTATTTTGGATTTAAGGCGCTAACCATTTAACAATTGGTCTTAGCGGCTACCTTTCATTAACGACAATTTGCACACTTCCTTTACAACGCGCTATGCTGTAAAGATGCGAGACACTTAGAGAACCCTGTGTATCTGCCAAAAAGTACAGAACCTAATCTAGTTGTTGACGTCCTATCAAATCAGCTCAAGCTGGCTATCACTAGGACAGAATCAACTTCACAACCGATTCTATCGATATCGGTAGGTGTGGGACATTATCACGAAACTAATCAGTGTTACGGGTTTTCTCACCTTTTAGAACACATGATCTTCAATCGCAGTAAACACTTCAGTGATCCCGACAAACTTGAGCACTGGGTTAGTCAGCACGGTGGTTACATAAACGGCTGGACGCATTCAAACCATACTAACTTTCACTTAAGCTGCTCAAGCACCGGATTTATAAGGGCAGTAAGGATTTTATGCGACAAAGTGGCCAATCCAAGCTTCGCTCTGGAAGATATCAATAATGAAATAAGCGCCGTTGACGAAGAGTATCATCTTAAAAAGTCCGACCCTGTGCGACGCCTATTTTCGGTTAAAAAAGCAATAGTGAATCCAGATCATCCCTTCCACCGATTTACTGTAGGTAACGCAAATACGTTCAATGAGAATAGTGCAGAGACCTTGCAAGCACAACTCAGGCAACACCATCAGAAATATTTTCATAGTGGTAATATTACCGCTTGTTTAAGCCTACCTAAAGAAGGTGACTTCGATGAGCTGATTACAAACGTTAAGCGACTGCTGTCAGGCACCATTGCCCAAGGAAACGAGCGCGCTCAATTACCGGTAATTCCACTTTATACTGATAAATTTAATGAAAAGTGGGTTGATGTAGAAGCAAGCCATAATCACAAACAGCTTATATTATGTTGGCAAATTAAAAAATCTACTGAAAGCGTTGATACTAGTGCCCTACTGATGCTGAGAAAATTAATTGAGAGCAAACATAAAGGGGGTTTGTTTGAAGCACTAGCGAGTCAAAACTGGCTACAATCTCTAAACCTTACTGGCGGCATAGAGCAACAGGCTTATGAAGAAATTCAACTGCACTTAAGCTTGAGCGATGAAGGCGCCGATGCAAAGTCTGACGTAATTAATATGGTAGTCGAATACATGGCTACCCTAAAACAAAGTCAAATAGCATCATGGCGATTTCAAGAACAAGAGCGCCAACAACACTTACTCAATCATTACGCATCTAGAGAAGATGCCGTAGAAACATGCATTCAAAACGCACAAATGCTTCATTCACAGGGTAATAAAGCTGAACCAAGACTTTCTATCAATCAAGTTAAACATCGCCTGACAACCATTATTTCTCAACTTATCTGGCCTGCACATCATGTATTATTTATTCACGATGACGTGCCCCCTCAGCAATCAAGCTCTTTTTATGATGTTGACTATGCAATTAATGATATTCAGATAACTACAAACCCGCTTAGACGCAACTTTATTCTTGCGCCACAAAACCCTTATTTACCGTCGCAATTACTTAAAGTAAGTCCTGAACTCTTGCCAGATCAGTTAGAGATTGCCGAGCGCCACGGTGTATTATTAAAGTTTCTCCAGCGCTGCGATGACGGTCAAGCATGCGGCGATTGCTTTATTTCTATTAATAGTCCGGATATGAGCGATTCAATTACACAAACCATGAGCAAAAAACTATGGATTGAAGGTTTGTCGGGCTTTCTTAAACGCGAATTTTATAATGCAGAGGAAGCTGGCATTAGCTTCAGAATTTATGGACATCAACACGGCCTTACCCTCCACACTACTGGTTTTAGTGAGCGGCAGCTTCTCCTGTGTATCGAGATTATTAACTGCGTAATGAAATACTCACTCTCTGAGGGTGAATTTGAACACGCAAAACGCGCATGTTTAAAGCGCATTAATAATGGCCTACTACAAAAACCTATTAACCAACTGTTTGCTAGTTTAAATACACTAGTACAACAAGAGACCTATGATATTACTCAACAATTAAATGCTATTAACGAACTCACTTTTGAGCAAGCTAAGAACATTCAAAGTCAGTTTTTTAACTGCGTGTGTGTTGAAGCTTTAGTGGTCGGAAATTGGCGCTTATATGCTGTGCAAAGACTCCATCAGCAATTGCAAACTCGATTAACCTCAAGGCGAGTATGGGAAAAACCTGAAATCACCGCCAAGCACTTTGAACAGGCAAGCATGCCACAATTAAACCTTATGCAGAGTGACGATACCGCATTGGTGTACTACCAGCAAATCACCAAACTCTCTAACGACTTTTTATATACACGTGAGCATGCCACCGCGGTTTGCTTAGTTTTAGAACATATTCTCAGCCCGCACATTTTCGTTGCCCTACGCAAACAGAAGAAACTTGCCTACTTAGTAGGTGTGGGCTTTAAGCCTATTAATATGCAAGCTGGCCTTGCGATTTATTTACAATCGAATCGCGGCGACGCCAAAGAAATTTACTTAGCTATTATTGAGGTCATTGAAGGCTTGTTATTGAATTGGGAAGATACCCTGGAAGAAATACAGCAAAGCAAGCAAGAAGTGGCTAAACAGTGCGAACCCTTCGATCGAGATATTGCTGCGCTAGCTAGAAGATTATGGGCCAATTTTGATAGAAATGACCCCTTATATAATTTTGTGACTCAACAAAAAGCGGTAACCAATGTTGAAGATGACGAAATCAAAAAGTGGCTAATAAGGTTGATGACGCCCTATGAAGGCCAACTGCTGCTTACCAATGATACGAATGCTCATATCGACAGGACATTTGATCGCTTTCATAAAATATGAAAATGCCTGAAACCTTAATAGGCTTTTTTTGTTGCCACACCAAAGCTGACATAAGATAAAAACCTAGGCATTCCCTTTATATAATTACTCTCAAACCAATCGATTGTAAAACTGCTATTTTGAATGTTCTCCATCATTGGTCTATTTAAATTACAGCCACCGGCTACCCTTCCCCATACGCTATTCAATCGGTTTTGCCATCTTCTAATAGAATTATCAGGTGCTTGACCATGTTCACAAAAAAGAAGCTGACCATCGGTCTTTAATACTCTGTGGATTTGTTTCATGGCTGCAGGCCAATCAGGAATAGTGCATAACGTGAAAGTAAGCACTACACAATCCACAGAATTATCATCAAGTGGAATTTGTTCACCAGGAAGACTCAGCCACTCAACTTTGATGGGTGATTTAGCTAAATTTGCTAACGCTTTTTTACGCATTCCAAGAGAAGGCTCAAGCCCCCACACCATATTAACCTTTGCAGCGTTATATAAGTTCATATTGACTGCAGAGCCCATACCTACCTCTAGAACATTGCCATAGGCTAAGGGAACGATTTGCTCTCTAAGTTCCATTACTTTAGTCGAAGCACAAGCGCAGTTTATAATATGTGGCAGAATTTTATTCTCATAAAAACTCAATAGAATGTCCCCTTTATTACTGACGCTATTATCAAGCGCTTATCGTAGACTGTTATGAGATAAATTGCTCCATTACAATATTCGCCCTTTTATAAACCGGGTGCTGTCCGAGTGACGTTACACTAAAACCATGTTTTTTATAAAGATTGATAGCGGGTTCTAATTTTGTATTTGACACTAAATATACCCTTTTCGCACTAATAGCTTTTAACTTTGATAAGCATGCTTGAATAAGTATATTGCCTAAGCCTTTACCTTGTTGCTTAGGACAAACAGCCATGCGGGCTAACTCAAAAGTGTCGTTATCTACATTGAATAAAGCACAAACTCCAACTGGCTTGTCATTATCAAGAAGCGTAAATATAAAACCACCATCTAAAATGATTTTAGATGGTTTTGCCGCAAGCGCTTTATCAAGCTCTTCAATTTTGAAATAGCGTGTTATCCACTCTTCATTTAAGCGAATAAAATCATCAAGATATTTAAAGTCGTTCTCAACTATTTGCATTGTTAGATATTAATCTATTGAGGGGGAAGAAATTACAATACCTGTTGCGTTGCTAATGGCGGCCCACAAAACGCCCACAATTGCATTCCACACTTTTTCTATGGTAGCCATCAAAAGTCCTCGAAGTGTTTTAGCAAAATTTAGGGCCATATCCTCAAGAGAGTCTAAAAAGAAATCACGCAAGTCTTCGTCAATATCACCCGACACAACTCCTTTAGCTATTAATTCGGTGTGTTTGGCAAGCGCTTTCAGTTGTCTTTCGGAAAACCCTCTCAAAACTGTTATATCTTGATTGATTACTTCAGACGCAGCGTTTTTCATGTTTGTCAGTAACTGTTCTATATCTATAGACATTTCTGTCTCCTCTATCTATTTATCTAACTAAAAATGACTCGTACGTAATCGCCTGATCCATGGAAATGATCACCGCATTCTTAAAAATTGCAACGGCGCCAGCTTTAAGCCCAGATTTGCAATCAACCTCTTTCATTTTAGCAAGCTGTTTCGACACATTTTCAAGGGCACTAGCGCTCGGCGCCTCACCATTGCTCATGGAGCCAATCCCTCTTGACTCTAGATATTCGTTTACCTTTTCAGTGATGGAATTTTCTGGCATCGGTCTAGCTTTAGATTGCAGTGCTAAGGCATCTATTGAGCCAATTACTGCATTATATGCCCCCTCTCTTTTGCCACAGGTAGCGACATCCGTCCCAGTAGAAACCGAAGCAAATAACTCCATAATTTTAACGTTTGTATCTGTAAGCCCTTTAAAGAGAACTGCATCATATTTAGGCGCAAGTTGAGTAGTGCAACCTGAGATACAAATGATCAACACTATAAAAAAAGATTTAAGTGAATGTTTAACTACCTTCATTTTCATTACTCCTTGGTTTGCTTAGTAAAGTACCGCCAATACCCTTATCAGCCTAGCAGCGGCATACCCGGTCAAGAGTGGGCTTCCACGAAATATAAATTGCTATCGCTCTTGTTGCTTTTCTTAACTTATCTTTGCCATTTCATACCTTACAACAGGTTTTAAGTTTTTTACTACTATTAATGAGAGGCCTTACTAAATCTACTCAGAAACTTCATAATTTATATTTGAAAAAAAACCATCATTAGAACAGCAGCAAAGACGTTTTTTGAATGCATACGCTTTGTTTATGACAAAAAAAATCCAGCCTAAGCTGGATTTTTTAATATCTAACACTTTTTAGCTGATGCTAATAAAACGTTTTATTATTTTTATGCATACTTACTAGTATATCCGCTGGTGCATACTTTTCGTTGTAGGCTGTGGCGTAATACTCTAAGCGCCCTACTAAATGCTCCATACCGAGCTCATCCATATATCTAAACGGACCACCTAAAAACGGCGGAAAGCCAATACCGAAAATAGCGCCAATGTCACCATCGCGAGGATTGCGGATCACATTTTCTTCAAGGCACTTTGCAGCTTCGTTAAGCATTAACAATACGCATCGTTCTACCACGGTTGCGTCGGTATACTTAGTCACAGGTGAAATGCCTAATAACTCATATACTGTCTTATCAACTTCTTTACCTTTTTCTTTACCCTTATAATCATAAAATCCCGACAAATTCTTTTTGCCTTTACGATCATTTTGTAGCAGTTTTTCAAAGGCATCCGGTGCAGAAAAGCGCTCTCCAAATTGGGCTTTTAATATTGGGATAATTTTAGTGCCTACATCAATCCCAACTTCGTCTAAAAGCTTGAACGCGCCTACTGGAAAGCCGAATTTAACCAATGCTTTATCGATAGCGTCTACTGGTTGACCTTCCATAGCCAAATAGCCAGCTTCACTCATGTATGGCGCTAAAATGCGATTTACATAGAAACCCGCGCCGTCTTTAACAACGATGGGCGTTTTGCCTTGCTTTTTAGCAAATTCGACGGTGGTAGAAATTACTTCATCAGAGGTTTTTTCATGTGGAATAACCTCTGCCAGTGGCATTTTATCTACTGGCGAAAAGTAATGAAGACCAATCACATTTTCTGGACGTTTGGCATTGGCCGCAATATCGCCAATAGGAATTGACGAAGTGTTAGAAGCAAATATAGCATTCTTACCACAATGGCTCTCAATGTCGGATACCATCTTTTGCTTTAAGCCTAAATCTTCAAAAACCGCTTCAACTACAATGTCTAAATTCTTGTAGCCGCTGTAGTCCAAGCAACCGGTGATATTAGAAAGTTGCTTCTGCATTTGTGACTTAAGCATAAAACGCTTCTTCACTTTTTTATTCAGAATGTCGTAGCTGTATTTGATTGCACCAGCAATACCGTTTTCGTTGATATCTTTGATACGTACGGGCACATTTGCTTTCGTCGCTGTTACAAAAGAGATACCGCCGCCCATGAGGCCGCCACCTAATACACCGGCTTTTTTGACTTTTTTCGGGGCAACGCCTTCAACACCATTTTCTTTTTTCATTTCGGTGGTAGCAAAGAAGATTTCACGAAGTTGCTTTGACTCTTTGGTCATAACTAACTTACCAAATAATCTCGCTTCGGTGGCATAACCTTTTGCACTGCTATCTTGGCCTGCTTCAATACAATCGATGATGTACATTGGCGCCGGATAGTTACCTTTGGTTTTCGAGATGGTTTGCTCTCTGGCTTTTTTAAATAGCAACTTGCGACCTAAACCCGTGTTTTCTAGCACTTTATTCGCAAATGACTTATCGAGGCTACGTTTGATTACTGACTTAGATGCCATTTCAATGGCAACCTGCATCAATATCGACTCTGGCACCATATCATCGACAATACCGTATTTCTTAGCTTGCTTTGCCCGCACTGATGCACCTGTTAGCATCATTTTCATGGCTTGCTGTACACCAATTAATTTGGGTAATCGTTGAGTACCGCTACTGCCGGGTAACAAACCTAACTGTACTTCGGGCAAGCCCAGTTGAGTTTTACTGCTATCACTACAGACCCGATAATGACATGATAATGCGAGTTCCAAACCCCCGCCGAGGGCTGGGCCATGAATCGCGGCCACAAATGTTTTTTTCATCGCTTCTATGCGGTTAAACAGGTGTTGCCCACCTATGGAAAGTGCTTCCGCTTCGTCAGCACTTTTGCAATTTGCTAGCATGCTGACATCAGCACCCGCTACAAAAGAGTCTTTTTTGCCGCTTGCAACCACGACACCTTTTATATTTTTGTCATTTTCAATATCGTCAAGTATTCCAGAGATTTCGTCGCCAAAGTCACCCTTCAAGGTATTCATGGTCTCGCCCGGAACATCCATCGTTAGGATTGCAATACCGTCATCTCTTTTTTCTAAAGTAAATGCACTCATTATTCTGTCTCCACAATCATAGCCGCGCCCAGTCCGCCGGCTGCACATGCTGTTAGTAAGCCCGTGCCGCCTCCACGACGATTTAAGTCATTGAGCATTTGCGTAATCATTCGGGTGCCAGTAGCAGCGAATGGGTGCCCGTAGGCAATAGAACTGCCCATTTGATTGAATTTATCCATATCAATTTCGCCAGTCGCTTTTGCTCTTCCAAGCTTTTCTTTGGCAAACTTGTCACTTGCGAACATCTTCACATTGGCAAGCGTTTGCGCCGCAAACGCTTCATGCATTTCTATCAAGGTTAAGTCTGAGAGGCTCATGCCCGCTCTTTCTAGCGCAATTGGGGTAGCGTATGAGGGTCCCATTAACATGTCTTGCCAAACATCAATAGCCGCAAAAGCGTAGCTTTTAATGTAACCGAGTGGAGTATAACCAAGCGCTTTTGCCTTGCTCTCAGTCATCATAATAATGGCTGATGCACCGTCAGTAAGTGGCGTAGCGTTGGCGGCTGTAACGGTTCCGTGCTTTTTATCAAACACCGGGCGCAGTTTAGCGTAACCCTCTAGGGTTGAGTCAAAGCGAACATTGTTATCGCGACTCATAGCGCCTTTATAAGGTTCAGCATAGGCAGTCATCACTTCTGAGTTGAGATTACCCGCTTCCCAATTTTCTGCGGCCCGAGAATGCGAACGGTGTGCTAGCGCGTCTTGATCAGCACGGGAAATCCCATGGGATTTTGCCATTTGTTCAGCGGTTTGCCCCATTGACAAGCCAGTAGAATATTCTGCAACTGCAGGAGGAACAGGCATAAGGTCTTTAAGGCTTAAACGCTTAAAGATATTGAACTTCTGCCCCATAGTTTTGGTTTTTTGCAAGTCGACTAATGCACGTGCCAAGTTTTTTGATACGCCAATCGGAGATACAGACGTGGAGTCTGCGCCGCCCGCAATACCTGTTTCAATATTTCCCACAAGCATCGATTCTAAAACGTTAACCGTGGACTGAAAACTTGTCGCACAAGCACGAGATACGCTGTATGCGTCGGTACGAACGTTCATACCAGTACCTAATACAATTTCTCTCGCTATATTAGGTGCTGCGGGCATTTGTACTACTTGACCATACACTACCTGCTCAATTATTGATGGGTCGACTTCATTGCGAACCAAAAGCTCGTTAACTACCATATTGGCAAGATCAACGGCCGGAACACCATGAAAATAAGTGGCCATTTTTGCAAATGGTGTACGTAAACCCGCGACAACCGCAATGCGATCACCTGAGTGGGTTTTTAAATTCTGTTTATTTGACATAGTGTTTCCTCACAATGTAAACCTTTTCGCCATCTGGTCTGACCACGCAATTGTGACAAAATGCGCTTGTAAACGCAAATTTATCCGAATGAGACAGTATAACAGTTGAACATGCCTGTCATATAAGGCTTAGCATAACGTAAAATCAGTCAATCGCAATGCGAACCATATTACAGCTCCGCGGTCAGACTTTCAGGATAATCAGTACTTAACAAATTTTACCTTGATAAATCGTTGAGTTTTTAACGAAGTGCCCTCATATCGTGAGCTCGAACGTATAATTAAAAACAAGCTAAACAATAGGTCG
>Ga0307981_1000568_pt1 | contig 36261 bp, 28 predicted proteins | sample OrgLakmetagen987_FD_201849 | JGI IMG/M metagenome (GOLD analysis project Ga0307981, IMG submission 201849) | Saline water microbial communities from Organic Lake, Antarctica - #987 | ecosystem: Environmental > Aquatic > Non-marine Saline and Alkaline > Saline | place: Antarctica: Organic Lake... | reverse complement strand
TACCGTGCCGCCTCTAAAACCTCGATTCTTAGACCCAAACAACGCTTTGATGCCTTCGTTTCTTGCAGCAAGGAGTAATTCTTTTGCAAAACGAGTCGAGATAGGCTGATCGCATACCACTCAGGGGTTTATTCGTTCGGTTCGTTTCGGTTCTTCGAAAGCTGCTTCCAATGCTTGTCCTGTACTAGCAAAATAAGCGTTCTATTCCGTCGTTTAGTGTCGAGGAGGAAGTAAGCTCTGGACTGTCTACAAGTACTTGGGTTGGTAGATTAGAGAGAGGTCGTTCCTTTCGACAATGACTTGGCTTCGGCGAAGGTCACACTCCTGTAATTCTTCTGTTTGCAAAGAGAGAAGCAAGCGAATAAAACGAAAACAGAACAAAAAGGTGAGCGCGTCAGCTGGGTTAAACATGGGAAAATGGCGGTGTCATGTCATACTCTATAAGTAAAATCCATGCAAGTGCAAGCACTTAATAGAATACCGATCGACAGACACGAATATTGCCACGTAAGCCAAGAATGGAGAATGTTCCCGTCCCTTCCCGTGAATCTGGCGTATTCGAGGTACTGTAGGATCAGGTTTTTTTCAGCAAACAGACCTCACGACTCACGAAGGGCCCAACGTCTCGTTATATCAACCCTATCATACAACAACCAAACGATGAAAGCCACCAAATAAACGCCATCTACAAGAGTAATGAGAGATAAAGCTGAAGACTTCGAATTTTGGCCATGGCCAAGGCCTGCATGACCGAACTCACCTGGGGGTTGCGTTTTTCAGCTGATGCGGAGTGACCAATTTTCTTCGGGTGTCCACAGGTGCCAGCGAAGCACACTCGAGGAGGAACGCGCTGGCACCAAAACTGCAGAGCGCGTGTCTATTTTTAGCGCTTTGCAAAAAAGAAAATCCGGATCCCAGACTCCAAAATTCTAGGAGGCGATTGGTTTATTCATTCATTCGATCCAATGATCAATGCTATCGGTGACGACGTAAGACTTGGATCCGGGGTATAAGCCGTCTACTTTTCTACTGGTACCTTAACTTGCAGTAAGCAACGACTATGTAGCTTTTCACTCACCAGGAGGGTCAGTATGCGACTTATCGTGGACGTGATGCAAATCTTCTTTGCAGTTAAAGACTTTAAAAGCCACCCTATAACTTGTGGTAAGCGAGGACTACACATTTCTCATGATTGTTATACTTTGGTTTTAGAACGCATCAGGAGGATCAGCATTCGACTTCCAAACCACAGTTATAGTACTAGCTCACTTATCTGTGGACTCTTTTACGTAGCCCCCAGCGCTCTCTTCTTAGCTTAAACAGTCGACCGGTACAGAATGCCGTAACTGGTAACTATAATGTACTAGCTAGCTAGTCTATCGAAGTCTTACAGGTTTCCCCATTACCTTTTGTTACGAAAGTTACTGTCTACAATTACGAATGTGCGGAGCGCGTGCGCTCCATGAGACGTTTGCTGTGTTTTACGCAGGCGAACGCGAAGCCGCCGACGAAGTTGGTCGGATAATGGTCCAGGTCAAAAAGCATTCAGCGTGCTTGGAATGGTTTTCCAAACGGTAACAATTTCCTGGTGGGATACGAAAGAGATCCTTGGGGCCCAAGAGGAAACGATGAGCCGTCTCGGGGTCTAACGTGCCATTCATTTGGTCAGGATCGCCATAAGCGATTTCCAAAGCCCCAGCTTGGCCCGTGACGACGGTAAAGGTCTGGGCACAAAATCCCACAGACTCCGAGTCCTTGATACCCTTAGGAGGAAGGGTGAGGTTGCCCATGATGTAGCCGACGTAATCGCTATTGTCCTCGTTGGGCACGTTGAACGCGGACGAGGCTTGACCGACAACCTTGCCTTCGCCCTTTTTGCGGCTCTTGGACAAAGGCAGGTTTCGAGGCTCCAAGTCATCGTTGTAGGCAACAATGCCTGTTGAATAAAGCAAGAGAATAACGAGTGAGACGCAATGTCGTTGTGTAATGAGTAGGTGGCGTGCGGCTTCCAAGCACACTTGTTGCAGCGACTTACGTTGCTGGACAGCTTCGCCAATGGCATCGTCCCAAAGAGTGGCCATGTCGGAATCAATGTAATCGTGCTTCTTGCGAATCTTGCGGCTATCAAAGGGTTCCATTTCTGCTTGGGCGACTTCTCCGTATGCGTCCTTTTTCGACTTGCCCTTGCCGGAAGCAGCAGCAGCCGTGAATCTCGAAATTTTGCGCGGCTTGTAGGGAGTCGGAAGAGCTCGGCTAATCTGTTTTGGAACGGGCATGTTGCCCAGTGAGTCTTGAATATCCTCACCGATCTCTTGGCTCGCCCAGAACTTTTCGTCCGGACCGTAAATGATGCGTTCGTTCTTCCAGAATTCCAGCGGTTGAACCTGCGCACGCTTGGAGCGGCGAAGATTCTCTTGTCCCTCCTTGGGCGAGTCTTTCAAGTCCGACACAAGCACTGCTTCGAACTCTCGTGGCCCCGATGGAATACCCTTGGGAGTAAAAGGATTGCGCGTCTTGTTCTTTCGCTTTTTACTCTTTCGGGGAACCGACTTTACCGTCCCGTCTTCGTCATCCATGGATTCGTCCACGGCCTTTGATTTCTTCTTGCGCTTTTTCTTTTCCGCCAGCTTGTCGGCTTTTTTGCGTTGCTCCTCGCGGACACTTGTGGGCGTCTCCGGCTCGATATCCGAGTCTGCCATGTTGTATCCGACTCCTTCTTTATCATCATCGTCGTCGTGGTCCAGTTCGGAAGGGAATCCGACATTACTGGGAGACTCGTTGCGCTCGGGTTCATCGTCTCCTATTTCGTCGGCTTGGGGGGAGTCTGGAGGAGGAGGCGGCGCCAAGTCTTCATCGTCATCATCGTAGTTGTCGTCTACAGCAGGGAAATCGTCGTCGTCGTCATGCATGGCAGGTACCACGTCCATGTTGGAAAATTCGTCGGGACGGGAAGCCTCTTTCAAGACTACCGAATCTTCCGCCGGATTTTCCTGTGACTTTCGGACCTGTTCCACGTCTTCTTCTTCTTCATCGCTGTCCTCGTGCTGGGTCACAAAGGAACGATCCATGGAAGGCGGCGCCGTCGACACCCGGGAGAGTTCGGAAGGACTCATCGAGTTGCGGTCCATGAGGTTGAGGTATTTATTAACGATGCGCGACGACTTTTTTCGGTGTGCACTCCTCCCTCCTGAACTGCTTGCTCTACTCGTTTCATCATCGTCAGGTAGTACTCCCGGGAGAGAAAAGCGAGTTCGCTTGACCACCGTCTTGTCTGCCGTCGTGTTGTTTTCCTTCTCGGCCGGGTTTGGTTCGGGTGATTTCGCAAACATGGCATCGTAGTCTTCCATTCCGTCCTGGAGAGGAGCATCTTGCTGAGAACCGATAATAGCACCCGTGCGCCTTCCTTTCCGAACGGCACCGCCAGCGCGGGTCTTGGTCGCAGCTACGCTAACGCTGTTGCTCGCCATGGTGGAAGCTCTGTGAATGAGGGTGTGAAAGCGAGCGACGAAACCAACAGTTTTGCGCGTGGGCCGGGCTATACTTCTCTAATAAACATTTACGGTGGGACATGAAGAATGTCTGACTGTCATTATTATTTAACTGAACGAAAACACTTCTTTTTCAAAAACTCTGATTATTACTGTATCACTAGTCTTTATACATATCCACCTTGCTTTCACGCTACAGTAGAGCGACCTACAGTACGTCGTACTCTAGTTCTAGCTAGACTAGAAGACACCGGTACGTCGTAGTAGAGTAGTCTATTGTCCCTTGGCATAGACTCAAGTATTTCTATCAAAGCTACAAGAGCTTAAAAAGTATACCGGAGTCAAACACATCTATCTTTCAGTTTATTCCGTCCACGTCGTTGCGATTACATCTCCTGCCAGCACAGCAGGAGTGCTACTGTAGCTACAGCGACCATCGCCCCGGGGAATCCACCGCCGTCACTTGCCACTGCGGGTGCACTTCCGACGCTTGCGTTCCGAACTCGGGCGAGTCCAGCAAACAAATCAACGTTGCCCTTGATCATCATGAAGAGGACAGTATTATTGTCTCGAAGAATAGCAGCCATGCAACGACCGACCAAACAGCGGTGCACGACGCAAAGTAGTACCCTGGGTCTTTTTGACGGCCCCGCAATCAATGCTAGCCGGAACTTGTTCATCTCCAGCCGGGGCGGGGCAAGATTTCATTTCACCAGATGCTTTTGTTGCGTTCATCATCTCGCATATCCATATGCTTTACAACAGCGTTCACTTTCAGCATGTCCACGAGAGACGGCGTACTACGGTGGGTCTCTCTCGCTTTAGACATTTGCATGCCACTAGCATGGCACCAGCTTTTTCCATAACGGGAGGCCGTAGCAGATAGTGCAATATATTCGAGTGCCGGATGATTTGCAAGCGACTGGCACATGATACTCCAGCCTTCATCATGAATGGCAATACCACCGAGAAGCTCTTCTCCAGTGGGGGTTCCGTCATCATGTCTGATTGCAAAGTTTTTGATACTACTGTTGCCTTGGAGAGCTAGCACCATTTGAGGGAGGTTGGACGTCGATTAAAACGAAGGCCATCAAAAAGGATCGCTTCTCCTTGTTCCGTGAGACGACAGGAAAGGAGTCTGATCTCAAAATCGTCACGGAGATCTTGCGTCGCCACTAGCACCTGGCATTGGTCTTCGTTCAACGTTCAACTCAAGGGTATGGAAAGTGGAGGCCGTATGCCGTATAGCTATCTGTCAAGAACCGTGATAAGGCCGGACCGGATAATGGAGAGGTTGATAGTTCAATCGATTTGTATGACAATGTAGAGTGACACGCCAGGATGACGTGCATGCAAGAAGCAGTCGCAAGCGCATGGATCGCACAAACAAGTCATCCATGGCTGGTACCGCTACTGCTACCGGTACTACTACTACTGCTCCTGCTGTGGCGAGCGAGACGCGGCCGCCATGGTTATTATTATTTATTTGTGGAGTTGGATCGTGCGTCGAGAGGGCGTCGAGTGAGTCAGTCTCGTGTCTCGAGTCTCGTGGGATTCAGATGAATCAAATTCCAATTCCATTGTCAATCGGTCATTTCGCCTCTCTCCTCCGTTATAATATCACCCATTACCGACATTGACCATAGAGCATAGAGCATATACTACTGGACGCTTCTGCTGCTTCCATGAACCCACCATGGTTCATTGTAAAGCTTTTGTGTCTTGTTGTGGCATGGTCTTTCCTTTTGAGCTCGAAAGCAGCCGCGTCGCCACCACATGACAAATCTCCGGGAGAATGCTTCGCCACCACTGCCGATTTTTCCTCGTATTACTGCAAGCCCAGTAGAAATAATCAAGGCGTGCCGTGTGTCGACTCCAACGAAGACTGCCCCAACTGGGCCAAGGAAGGAGAATGCAAAAAGAATCCAGTTTTCATGCTGGTACATTGTCAAAAATCCTGCAGTTCGTGCCTTTCCATCCACATTGGTGAGACGCAGATTGCACCTCACGACGACTGGAGACAAGCCGTACACCGCAGACTGATTGAAACGCAAGCGTACATGCACCAAGAGATTCAGCATCATTTTCGGTATCTAGAAACATGCAAGAACAAACACGAACTCTGCACGCTGTGGGCAGTCCAAGGAAAGTGCGAGACGGATCCGCAATTACTCAAAGATTGTGCCCCCGCCTGCCGTAGCTGCGACAAGCTGTAATGTTAATACTGTAATCTAGAGTAGACGGGTGCGGAGCGTCAGCAGTCAGTCAGTTGGTAATGCAGCGTGTGGTTAACGGGCTCGACGTTGACAAGACTCATAGGCATTTGGATATTTCTGTACGGTAGTCTAAACTAGACTAGTAGTACCTAGTGCAATCATCGTCGCCGAACAATCTTTCGCAGCCGACTCTCTCGTTGGGGCTTGCTGCCCTTTTTCTTCCTGGGCAATGACGACGACGACGACCTGGCTGATACACCTCCCATGTTGTCCTGCGCCATGAGCGCTTCAAACATGAGATCGGGCTCCGAAACGTCGTTTGGGTCTGAAAGATCCAATAAAAAGGGCGGCCACTGTCCCTTTTTGGCCACTGCCAAGTGTCCACGATATTGCGAAAGATCTCCCAACAGCTTGTCTACCAAGTGCTTGGCATCGGCCGATGCAGCGTCCAAAACGGGAGCGTCGCCCACGGAATAGACCCAAGGTGATGTTGCCACGGGTGTCACAAAGGGAATGGTGTGTGTGTAATAGAGCAACTGCTTGGAATCAGGTTTCCACGTCAAGCGCGAAACGAGTCTCTTGGGGTATGTAAAGAAGATAGCTTGGATAATGGAGCTGAAAACGATTCCCACCACTCCCACCATTGGATCAATGTGCAGTTGATGCATTTCCGAAGCGTTGACCGTTGGTATAAAGTCCGAAGTGTACCAGAGCCAATAGGCCGTATGAAAGGCGGAAAAGCCCAGACCGGAACGAGGCAGTGCATTCCTACCAGGTCCTCGCTCGTAAAGGACAATCTCTGGTTCGGCAGCGCCTATTGGTGATGATGCGGCGTCTGCGGGTGAAGAGGAAGGAGGAGCTGCCGACAAGGAAAGACTCCTCGGAAAACGTGCAGTGATGCCACTGCTCTTGGAGGGTCGCAGCGACGCTCGTGCACAGCGCAAACCCAACATCTTTGTCCGATGTACCTAAGCTGCGATAGTGAGCTTTGCAACGCTTCTTTAGGAAATCTCGTCTTGTTGTTGCTTGCTTGCCTTGCTTGTGGGTTGTGTGGACATCGGCCATTGTATATTTCTAAAAAGTAAAAAGTCGTCGCTTTTGTACTTATACACAAAAGGTATAGGAAAATAAATCAGACCAGATATATAAGTAAACCGTCAGTGCCACGATTACATAGCACGTCAGTCGATGCATGCCTGCCACTGCCACACTGACAAGGACCTCTCGCTCTCTCACCCTTTCATTCAAAAACCTCGGTGTCCTTGCTTGGCACTTTGCGCTCTTGCAGTGATAGCATACCACCAGGTACGTTGTCCTTGCGTTTGCCTCAACAAGGTAGCCAGTTCTGTAGTAGTCTAGTAGTGGAAAGGTACATGAAGAAAATGTCGAGTAGTGAAGAAGAAGCCGAGTTTACAGGAGACTCTCCCGGAAAGCAGCAAGCCGACGGATCGCAAGAGCAAGACGACGAAGACGACATTCCCCTGGTGGATCTCAAGTCGGACCGCAAGAGATCGGCAAAGAAGGCTGCGCCTTCCTATGTCGATGATGACGATAGCAGTGACGATGACAGCGAAGACGATGTCCCCCTAGCGTCGCTCATGAAAAAGACGGAAAAGGTATCGAAAAAGACAAACGGTAGCAGCACTAAACAGGCTACCAAAAAAACATCGCCCAAGAAAAAGACCAAACCAGCCGCTAAAAAGGCAAAGACTGTCACCAAGCAAGCGTCCACGGTCAGTGCTTCAAAGTCGACCAATGGCAGTGACAAAAAGACGTACGAATCCGCTTCGGCAGCTCTCTACGGCTCGGAATGCGACAAGGGTCTCTTGATTCAACGATTGCTTTGTCGCTGGTGGTACGCCACCACGTGGCCCGATCCGGCCAAGATTCCTAGCAAGCCTCCCAAGAATTATGATTCCTTGGACGGCTTCACTGGTGTATACGTTTGTAGCAAGGGCGACAAGGTGGGACACATACTGGACTTGAGAGGCGACGAACAACGCCCTAGTTTTGCCAAGTTCGCCTCTCAGCCGTCGGAACAGTTGCGAGACTTGCTCCTCAAGGCACTGGAAAAACAGAGAAAATTATTAGTTGCGGCAGAGGGAACGGGGACTCCTACGGAAAAGGAATTGAACACTTTGGTCAAATGGGCAACCAAGTTGAAGCCAGACAAGGCGGACCGTGATGCGGCCAAGATACTCAAAGCGTCGCGTCTCGAGCTACCGTAACACCAAGTTTTTGGTGGCCGTACGGTATGTCGACGATAAAAGTAACGCCGAGTGCATGGGTGAAGCGCAAGCTGTGATGCAAACAACAACAAAACATATAAGGGATAGTATATTGCAGTACTCTTTTGTTCTCCTTTTTTTAATCTCTGGCTAGCTAGAGTAGAGTGTTGGCTATTGGTGGATTATGAAGTACTATTCGAAAGAAACGTACGATAGCTGTTGAGACTAGAATACAGCTCTCACTCGAGATTCCTCAAGTCGACGATCACCGCTCTCTATCCGTCAAAATGCAAGCCCTTTTGGCTGGCTTCCTCTTCCTTGCGAATGTCGGGGCGTATCTGGTTCCGTGCGCCCAAGAGAGCAAACGAGATAGCCTCCACTGCTCCACTGGCCGGTGCTGCGAGTGCAACAGGGATACCCTTGATCACGCTCGTGACGGCGCCTCTCGTTCCGGTCCGGTGGTATTCTCGGTACGGAATAATCACCACTTTGTAACTAGCGGTCTGAAGTCCCCGTGCAAGACTCTCAACCACGTGCGGTGTCGTATCGAGAATCGTTCGTGGGGTATTGAGCGGACGAGAGGGTAGCGAGCTCATGCCGGAGCCTCGTGACGAAACCTCAGCGACTCCGCCAGCTACATAATGAGCAAACCTTGAAGTTGTCGTGAGAGTCTCGTAGGTCACTGCTCTTGTAAAAGATGAGATACCTGATCGCAACGCTTTTTGAATACTTTCGCCGTTTTGGAATGCTTCCCACGGTAGTATAACCATGTCGGCAACACCGCCTCCGACGTTGGATACTGGTTCCAACGCTCGTGTATTCGTTAGAAACTTGAGTAGTTGGGTCTGACAAATGTGCTCGATCCAGCGCCCAATCAATAAACCAGCAACAGAGCCGAATCCAACAACGTTTTCAATCTCGACGCGAGTCAGAGTGAGAATCATTCCTTCGAGAGGGCTGATGTTGATGAGCTCGACAACTGCCCCGTCTCGAAGTGCTTGCGTGTCTACTTTCTGCGGGGAGTAGTCAATCTTGAGCTTGATCGGATTGACATGAAAGGTTCGAAAGAGTGGAGATGGAACTGCATATAAACCTGGTGGTAGGCCTGAATGGCCGTCTTTGTCGGTATCGGTATCACCACTAAAAAATGCGCGAGCAAATCGGATGGCGCGTTGATCGAGGATGCAGCGCAAAGGGAGCAAGGTCAAGGCAGCTTGACATTCGTCGCTAGCAATCTCGTTCTCGGGTGTTACCCGAATCATGGGGTGCCACGAGACGAGCTGAGAGAGCGGTAAAACGTGAGTCAGTACTCGCGCAAGTCCAAGGAAGCGCACAGAACTTAATCAATTCGAATCTTTACTTACTTTGAGCTTCATTATCCCACCTCTCGTTTCCCGGGGATGATCGACTTCATTCACCCACTCTCCAAGCATCTTTACTGGTCTGTCACTGCTTATCGTCTCGGCGAGAAAGAAGTCCTGAGCTGCAACATCCATGCAGGAAATTAGCCGATGGTCGTTGCATTCTCGATGCGAATCAAGCCTGAGACTGACACCAGATGCATATACCTGGAGATACTTGCCAGTTCGCCGAGCTAATCGACGAACAGCCGCTTGTTCTTTCAGCAACTTGCCTCGTTCTTCTGGGAGCGGTAGATCATGAAATGTTGTTTCGTTTTCTGGGGCTCCTTCTAAAAGGTTGCCCATCAGCATGGCCTTGCGTTCAAGCTTTTCCGCCTTATCTTTATCGTCAAGCGTGTCTATGATATTCTTCGTCACTTTATTCCTGTACTTTGCGATCTTCGCGAAGTCTTGGTCGATCAAGAAAGCGCCTTTGCGTGGCGCTTCCTTCATCTCTTCACTCAAAAGTTCGGGCCAGTCGTAACCATCAAAGAAGCGAAGTTTGACAGTCAGATCATGAATGACAGTGCGGTTTTTAACTAGCGGCGAAGGCTGTGTTCCGGCGTACTTCGCTGCGCCCATATCTCCGTCGGCAAGAGGATCTGACACTGGATTCAGCGGAAAGTGGTGAGATTTGAGATGGGGCAACGATTCGCGACGCTGTTCTTGGCCTTCAGTATCGGGTATTCCCTGGCCGGGGAGCAATCCGATCGCATCGCTTACGCTTAAAGCTTTCGTTGAGCTCGTTGCGTACCATCTAGCTACCTGCTCTTCTCCCGGAGGTATATTGGAAATGTTTGCTTCATCCAGATCAATAGTCGTCCAATCGTAGCCGTCGAGTAGAAACTGCTTTTCACGATCTGTCCTTGTTGAGGTTCCAGCCGAGGGACGCAACGCACTCTGTTTCTTCAAGTCGTCAAAAGCATGAAGTGTCGGATGCTCGGGCGACGTCTGATCCCTTTCCCCGGCCATTTCATCAGCTGCTAAGCCTAGTGCGCTTCTTGCCTCAGAGCTTGCTCGAAGGACAGCAACCGCTTCAACGTCAAGAGCAGTTAGCTCCGCTTGTAATTCTCCAATCGTCTCAACAAAACGCGCAAATGAATCCTTGCATCCAAAGAGACTGACTTCTCCAACTGTAATATTTGAGCGCACTTCCGGTTCTAGTGTTTGGCCTGGCTTCAGATTCGCAACAGCAATGATTGCGTCCACTGAATCAAGCATCAAAATCGTTCTGTAGTTCATTTCACGCAACACACCCTCTGCGTTTTGGGATGAAGACTGTGACTTCATTGATGAAGCAGAATGGAACAAGCGCGAGTTTTCAAACTTGTAGTGGTAGCGGCGAGGACAAAGATAAACCGACAAATCTCCAAGCGAAACAGTGAAAGCTTGAATAGGCGGAGCAGGTAAGACAAGATTGCTCGACAGTCGAAAGTCTCCGACGCGCACTATAGTTCGTGAGGAGGTTTTGAACCTGGACGATGATGCATAGTCAATATTACAGTCGGCAATCGAAAGGAAGATTCTGGTGAGAGTCTTAACCGAAGACTTTTCTGCCTGTCTATCGTTACCGCTGACATCTCCCACAGGCGCAAACGTCTTAGCCGAGGAAGACTTTCTCGGCTCTTCATCAGATGTGCCTTCTTTTTGGAGCGAATTGAATACTGAGTGCAGTCGACTCGCCCAGCCCGAATCAAAGTCGAAGCGGTAGGTCGTATCATAGAGCGTCAAGTGGACGTTCTTCTGATCGAGATCAGCAGCGTCGCCAGTACTCGTGACATTGATAACGTCAAGTAAAAACGACGGGCTTTGACGTGAGATGGGAGAGAAGATGTGCGACCGATGAAATATTGGGGTCACTGAAGCATGGTTGCTGGTGGTGTTCCGATCACGAAGAGCACGTAGGCGAGCGAGAAGTGAGCACAGAGCGTCAGAACTTGGTGTCGACTTAACGGGATCAGTAACTGTTGGTGTGGATTTTAGGATGACAATTGAGTGAGATCTCTAACAAAACTTGTCGATACCGACAACACTTTAGTCAGCTAGGAGCACTTACTCTCAAAGAAGTCCACCTCATGTGCAAGCGTACGAGCATGACGCAGTCTTGCTCCATCGATCAAAAAGTGAGTTTTCAGTCTGTCAATCTTTGTAGCGTACGAAAAGGATGGTGGCTTGTACCCGTCCAAAGTATCACGAGCAGCACTCTGATGCATCGTCAAAGATGCGGAGTCGCAGCGGAGAGAAAGGCCCAGACGAGTCGGTGCGGTGCCAGGCTTTTTGGCGCTACTTCGAGAAACAATGGTAGACTTGATTGATTCAAGCATCTCCTTCAGTACCAAGACTTCGTCAGAGGAGAGGTCCCCAATGAATTCTGGGATATAAATATCCACCACCAAGTCACTTATAGAAGCTTCCAAGATCATGGCTGACTGCGGATCGTTTGCTCTCAAACCTTTCCGAATATCCGTCTCAAGCTCCTGCAACTTTGACGACAAGACTCTATCAATACGGTTGTCTTCGTCTTCATCTTCTTGGCGAGCCTTGAAAGACGAAATCATCGGAACGACAGGAAAACACGCCCTTCCATGATTGTGATCGCCGTCATCACTCTCGCCGCTTTTCTTCCTGTACAAATGAATTGCAATGGGGATTACTGGATGAACTTGGGTCAGCCCAGATACGGCGAAGATATCAAAGTGCCGCTGCTTTCTTTCCAAGGTGTGCATCCCAGATGGCGAAGAAGCAAACGCAAGAATGTGATGACAAGAAAGAGAAAAAACTTGGTCATGCGAATCCTCGTTTCCCCACTCTATCGATAGCTGCTCACAAACAACGCCGAGAGATGAGCTCGTAGACAGTGAACCCCCTGCATCGAAGCCACACCGATCATACAGGGCACCCCGCTCTTTGGCATCGACCGAAAGTGGCATTATGACCTCAATCGAATGGCAATAAATATGCACTCTAACTCCGGCTTTCTCAGCGGGAGATTGAGATTCGCTGTGCACTTCAGAGTGTTCTGGACCCACCTCTATTTCGCGTTCCTTTCGCATTGACTTGACCAAACGAGCAAGATTTGCTATCGTCAGGTGACGATACGTAATCTCGAATGGTTCAAGGTTTAGTTCCACGTCTGATTGACGCAATTCTCCATCATACTTCACTTTAACATGAAGGGAAAGACATGGTGCCTCTAGCAGAATATTGCTCTCATCAAGCGCGTCATTTTCGGCACGCGTCGGAGAGAAGTGAAGCACACTCCCAATTTCAGCCCTCCGTGCTGCAGATGCCATGTCGCCTTTACCATAGCTTTGAGCTTTTTGCGAGTCTTCTATATCAAGACCAACAACGCTCAGCTGAAAGTCGTATGCTTGAAGGGACAGCGACGCCGACAGATTGAGGTCATTGAAAGTAAGCAACATGTATTCGTTGGGTATTCGATTAGGCAGAGCGTCAATCGCATACCCATCACTGTTACCAGCAGCAGACCGAAATAGAACCTTGATTCCACCTCCCTTCAAACAAAAGCGAATCTTGGAATGGACGAACGATTGGTCGGTTACATCCCCTTCAGCCAGTAACACAGATTCCCTCAGAACTGTCGAGTATCGGGAGAAGCTGTATTCGTTGGCATCAAAGAATGCGTCAAATGTTACTTCATGGCCAACACCACCATCCTCTGTGGCAGTAGTAGGAATTAGAATGCCTCCACGGACTTCTTTGCGCTCTACCAGCAGCCTTGCTGCCTGATATTGTCTCATGATCCCATCCATTGTCGACAAATCTGCTTCATCTGCGCTGCTGTCCTGCCGTATAAGCTCGATATCGAGACGATCTGGTACAATTTCTTTGGTTACCTCATTAGTAGAGGCACTCTGGAAACCTCGTAGTATCTTTTGGACTTGTAAAAGAGAGGCCTCGTCCACTGAAAGGTTGAGGCGTTGGTCCAGGTTGATCTCAACGTCTTGCTGTAACTGTCTGGTATCGTACCCTTGCTGCAAACGTTGCGACCGGTTATATTCAATCGCGCGTAGACAAAAACGACTGGTTCCTTCTAGTAGAGCAATGGTTGACGTATACGAAGCGGCCTTGTCTTGCTTGGCCTCGTCGTTGTCTTGACCCAGTACAGTCTCCCCAACGAGTATCGTCATTCTAGTGAAATCCACTGCCTTTTGCATGACAGTCTCGTATTCAGCAGCTTCTTTACCCAAGGGTGCCAGCTGTACATCATGATAAGAGAGCGATTTCACTCGATATTCCAGCCAGCTTTCCGTCAGCGAGAGACTGTCCCAAGTGCAGAATCTAACTTGAAGGTTGTTGATTTTGAGCGTGAGACGGAGCGACGACAAGGCTGCATCAACATAAGAGAAGAGAAGACTCCGAGTTACTGGTGGCTCTTGGGTTTCGCTGCTTGCAGAATCCGCTTCGGGAGCCTCCGTTGGGGGCTGCATCGACGGTCCAGATTCGATCTCAATTACCACTCCGTCGATTTCAACGTGCGCCATTAATGACACCGTCGGCGAGCCTTCTGCTGTGGTAGTTGATCCAAGATTTATGGCTCGCCAAGCCAGGCTCGACGGGAGGGATCCATCCTCTGCAGAATGCTCTTGCAGGGTCAAGTGAATCTCCAGTCGACGGATGCGTGCCTTTCGTATTCTTGCCGTGGGCAATCGTTCTGCCAAGAACGCAGCCAGATAAGACGTATTGAGAGAGACATCATTGAGAGCAAAGCTGCCTTCCTTCAAGGATATTTCGATCGATTGATGTAACTTCTTCAAGGACTCGTCGTCCAACAAAGGACCGAGTACACGGCGAAGAAGGAAGGCGTATAGGCGTTGCTTCCACTGAATTATCATGACCGCCTTTCGATATAGTACTGAAAGGTTCTGGACCTTTCCCAGTAAGAATAACCAGCCTCTCTAGCTCAAGAAGGTACACAGTGGGATGAACTCAGTTTCCAGTTTCGTCCAGGTAATCGCGCACGTTTGCACTGGACTGCCCAAACACTGTTCGATCGTAGCAGCAGTCCTGACAGAATTTCGCGGATACGACGACGCGTGTTCTTTCGTGTGAAACGGGTGCGGCAGAATTTCGAGGCAGAATGCGTCTTAAGATTGCTGTTGAAGGATGTTAAGACAATAGTAACGTCCCCAGACAGAGTACGAGTGCTCGAGCAAACAGAGCTACCTCTTTAAGTCGATGAGAGGGTCAATTCTGCCAACAATTCTCTTTCAAAGCGATGATACCGGTACCATGCTGTGATGCAATTTATAATGCGTTGTGTGATGGAGTGGCAGAAACCTCCAACCCTTTCGAAAAAATAGAAACGCAAAAGTTGAAGTCGGTTTCGGGTAGCAATTCTTGCTTTTTCCCATTTCTCGCAGTCGCAGTCGTCGTAGGGACCATGGGGATCTGCTGCACACTTTTTGGAGATTCCTCAACCCCACCCATCCCAGCGGCGCTAAGCCCTCTCTTGATTGATAAGATGACCTGTCTAAGGCTGAACCGTGTTGTTTCATTACTCGGTCTGGTTGCCCGTTTCGTTGGGTGTCAAGGATACGCTCTGCTCGTCTCCAAAGCAGGACCCGTGGCTCCTCGGGTCGTCGTTTCCGCAAAGGCAGAGGTACTGTCTGAATCCCTTAAATAGCTCGCTGGATGAATACGACCTCTTTATCCTTGCTTTCGAGCAAACTCTTCAGGACGACCACTCGTCTCGAGCCGATGTACCGCCGTTCTTCAAGGAAAAGGAGCACGATGACAACAAAGACAAGACCGAGTCGGTCAAAGTGCCGGTGGAATTGTCAGACCATTATCGCCGAGACTATCGTGATACGAGCAACATGCCGATTGACGACCCAGTCGGACTCTCCAAGCTACTCAAAAAACGATTCAAGGCACGTACCGCCAAGCACTTTGCAAAAGTTACGACTCTGGACCGTCAACTCTGGCACGAGCACGGCGTTCGGGCCTATGATCATCCACGAATATGGACGAGGATTACAGAGCCACCAGCTGCACACGCTCGACGAGAAGCAGCGAAACGTGCCACCGAAATGAAGCGAAGGTACGGTCCCAATGGTCATGCTCACAACCAAATCGGAACATCGATTAATCCGATGCTTTGTCCTTTGAGCATGAGAGACGTCCATGTACTCTTGTCGCGACGTGCATTAAGTCAATTGAACGGTCGGCTGAAGAAAGCAGACGCGAACAAGTTTGAATTACTGATACAGGGCATACAGATACGTGACGATCCTTACTTATGGACGGCCGATCCAGCGGTCGATCTTGAAAGGCTACTAAAGGAAAATCACTATCCAGAACTACCATCTCGTGCGGCCGTCTTTACTCCAAATTCCATGTCAGAGCCCTTGGGTGAAGCCCATTGTCGAATCGACCAACGGATAGAACAGCTGGTCAAAGGAAGGGCCGAGTGTTTGGTCCGAGGGGAGACACAACTGTCACAATTCATATTGTTTGAACTCTACAGGACGTACGACGTTGGTATTGACGATATATCTCGGACCTGGTCCGTTGGGGCCATCTTCGACACGGACGATGCCATGTCATGGAAGCCACCGTCTCTGCAAGAGGCCGTCGAGGATTCCGCTAGCAAAGCGGCCACACCGTATCCACCTCTGCTATTTTCGAGAGTCGGTCCAGATTCGCACAACTCTCCGCCCTTTCGACAAAGTATACATTCGCTACCATTGGAAGATGGGCGTGTAATCGATAGAGTGACTGCACTAGTGCGACAGCGACTTCACAAACGAGAAGAGGGAAAGTTTTTGGAAGCAGACGCAATTCGAAACGAGCTGTGGATTACCTACGTGAGTACGGTAAACGCATACTCTCTATCTCTTGTTGGTACCTCTCGCTCTTCACCATTCTTCTAACTTGCCTTTTTTTCTTTGCACTGTAGAACGTTGGAGCGAACGATCGCTTGAGACAATTCAGTGTGGGTAAGTCCTCACAGTAATCTTGTTATGAGTGGCATACTAACAGCGATCTAATGAGTGACATTTCCCCTACTGCAATACCCACCCCCGGCTAAAATCCCACCATTGTCTTTGCACTATTTTTACCTTCACAGGGGGCATGTACGACAATTTCGATTGATTAGAAAAGTCTATGGGGCCGCCTTTCCGACGAAGGCTTTTCGTCTGTAGTAGACTATCAAGAGTCCAGCATTGGGCATTCATATGATTTATGTTACCCCCTCTCAATGTGTCGTGCGATATGTGTAGCTTACGATTAGTGTTGCTTACAATAGTTCAGTCCGTACTTCCCTACGCCGCAGCCTTTTTTCTATTGAAATGACACCAAACTTTGCTTTCCGTCTGAAGTAGACTATCAAGAGTCCAGCATTGGGCATTCATATGATGTTACCTTTCAATGTGTCGTGCGATATGTGTAAGGTACCAGGTAGCTTACGATTAGGGTTGCTTACAATATCGTAGTTCAGTCTACGTCGTACGGTACAGTAGCTAGTTCAGTCCGTACTTCCCTACGCCACAGCCTTATTATATATGAATAGTGTTATGGGTCTGCCCAAGCGTAACACAACCGGTATTGTGGCCGAGTGGTCTAAGGTAAAGAATTAAGGTGTGAGTTTTGAAATTTCAAATCCTATTACTGAACTAACCTTGACATCCTAATCGTTTCACAAACAGGCGTTGGATTTAGGCTCCAATCTCTTCGGAGGCGTGAGTTCAAATCTCATCAATATCATCTTTCCTTTTGCTGTTCTGAGAGGTGCATGTATCCATGTCTACGACGGTATGACTACTAAGGTATCCTGTCATTTACCTTTTGCTCATCATTTTCCTTTTTGCAGCATGAGTATCTCCAAGACGGGATAGAACTTGGCCGATGCTGTGGAGGCCCTTACGTAAGTCAACTGGTTCGATACAGGTATGGTACGTCCGCTCTCTTCCATACTCGATAGGGATTTAGGCTGCGTGACGAGTTCAAATCCCATCAATATCATCTTTCTTTTTTGCTTGGCTCTGAGAGTTGCTGCATGATCCATATCTAAAGTATCCGCCTGTCAGTTACGATACCTTTTGCTCATGATGCATGGTCATGCATGGCCATCCATGGTTGTCCCTTGCATTGGTCCCTTTTTCATTGACTGGAATAATCAAATTCTACATAGTCGCGAGCGTAATTTGTACTTTTATTGTTTCTGACGTTTTTTTGCTTACGAGCGTTTTAAAACTTAAGGGAGAATGATGAAGATTTCCGTTGCAATTTTCAAAGTTCCGAAATACCATCCTCCAACCAGCAAAATCGTAAAACCCTTTGGATAAAAACAGCAAGCTGCACCATGGCGAACGATTTGCTTCAAGGCAGCGTTGGGAGTTCCCAGCTGTTCGGCTTGAATTCCTCCGCTTCATTCGATGAAGGAAGTGATACCTTAACAGCAAAACCTCACGCGTTTGCAGGGGCGGTCCTAAGTCCCAAGCATGCACGCGAGTTGACGCCCAGTCTTTGCATTGCTATCGCGACGGCTCTCTCGGAGCAGTCGCACCGTAAGACAGTCGTCCCGTACACTCTTTGGATTACCGAAGCTTGGAGAGTCTTGGGCTGGGCAGAACCTTCGTCGGCGCTCTTCTGGGAAATGGCTACCATGTACCATACGCTCTTTCTCGCAGGCAGAGTCTTTGCAGCGGACTATCAAGATGGTTCGCACATTCCCCCCATTTTATCGTGCGGAAGCACGAGTAGTATGAGCATGGGAAGTGGTGGTACCAACCCTACGGATAGACCCGTCTCTTTTGACAAGAGAAAATTCTCAACAGCTGCGTCCGCTAAAGAACTGCCCGTCTGGTTGGTTGGAACCTTTCTCTTGCTCCATTGCGAAGAGTTCGCCTACCAGCGCAACCTCTCTGGCGAAGACGAAAGACGCTTCTACAGCAACTCTATGGGGAACGATAGCCCCTTGAAAAATACTGGAATGGTGGACTTTACCAGTCTTCTCAAGCACCCGTCCCTGTCACCTCGGTAAGTGAATCAAAACTATTCCATGGTCAGCTGTCCATGCTGCGCCATGTTGGAATACATTTACCAGATTCTCATTCGTTCCATCCACTCTATGTATTCCAATTAACACAGCACTCGACTTCATGCAGGCTGGAACCATGATAACATTCATTGCACGGTGTTTCTTCTCCGCCACTTGCGCAAGCTTATGCTGCTGACGGCTGTCTCGCACAACCCCGAAGCTCTCCGGGCGTGTATGCACTTGGCTGCCATCCCTTCGCCCGGTCCAGCCCCACCCTTGGATCGTATTCGGCGCAGTCGCATCAAGTACTCTCCCCAAAAGCTGCAGCGCCAACATGATGACGAACATGGAAATGTTGGCTTGAATGTGAGACTGACCATGGAAGATTTGGAACGCTTGCACTTGGTCCTTCAGGCGCCGTCTGGGGGAGGTATTGACGACCCCCCGCTCCGCATCGGAGAGTTCTTGTGGTCGAGTTTGAACGGATCTTCGCCTCCCCCACCAACAGCGACAATTCTGATTGGCGAAGTGGAAAAGGAAATCCGACGACACTTGGAGTTAGAGTTGCTGATGGCCGGTGTCGATCAAGACGACAAGGAGGACGTCTCTACGGACGAAGAAGAGGCGACAGCAAGCCAGTTGGCTCAGTTGAGCTTGGTTGATAGCAAACAAAGCACTGGAGAGCGTGCCAAGCAGCCAAATAACCGCTACCAAAAAGAGCTGAGCTACATGCACCTTCGGGGTACGACGATTCTCCTCAAGCCGAGTCCTCCCGAGACCTCCTCTGGAGCTTCCGCAGCGTCGGGAGAACCGAATTTCGTTGGCAGCTTGTCTTCGGCGGGGCGCCTTCACGACTTGGCAATCTCGGACTGCTCAGACGCCCATTTCTATCTGCTTCAGCCCTTTGAACACGCAACTATTTCAGCATGCACGGGGTGCACGATTGTTGTTGGCGCTGCGGCTGGAATGCTTCATGTGGTGGATTGTGAAAAGACGACAATTACGTCGGCCGCCCGTCGAATTCTTGTCAGTAATTCCTCCGACGTGCAGCTTTGCGTTTTTACGCCGAGTCCTCCCCTCTTGGTCGGAGACAACCGAAGCTGTCAATTTGGACCATACAATACGTACTACGAAGGGCTACGCGAAGACTTATTAGCGACCGGGCTGGCGGCTGCGGTTGTGCCGGAGAACCAGTCCCCTTACCACGGAGGAAAGAATCCAGAGAACGATGCTGCCTGGCCGCCACTGCAGTGTGCGAGCAACAAATGGAAGCAGCCAGTGGAAATGTCCAAGTTGGAAATGCCGCAGATTCCTAGCACGGCTGGATCTTCCGTCTCAAACTCTGGAGCCGCTTCACCACCTGGTGCGGACGACAAGGCAATGGCAAAGACAAGCGGAAACGACGCGACTATGCATGCACCGGTTCTCGTCTCAGCTTCCGACTTTCATATTCTTTATGTTCCTTTGGAGAGTGACGCTATGCGCCAGCGGAGGCTCGAGGCAAACGAGAACGAAAGGCCATCTGAAGGAGGCGGTCCACTGGAGAGTCAGTACTGCAAGCTCTTGGCCGAGGTACTTCAGCTATCTCCGTTTCGCCTTCCAGTCGAGTACGAACGTCAGGCATTGATGAAAGCCGAAAGGATGCGAGACATCCAGCAAGCTGTGCAGACGAACTTGACCTCTGAGCAGCAACATCAATTCGAAGAGGAACTCAATAGAGGGTTTCGAGACTGGCTGGTGACGAGTGGCAACCTTCGGCAGGTTCTAGATCTCGTACATTTAGAAAGAAGAGGTGGAATGTAGTTGAAAGAGTTAAATTATAAAGCACATGTGCCTGACAGATACGCAGAGGGTAGATAGAGAGCTCTCATTTTATAGTGAGCCCTCTTCAGGACCGTACTCCGACCCAATTGGTCGAAGGACCTGAGTCAGTTGTAGATCGAGACTATCGAGAAGCATACTTCCAGAACCATCATCGGGACTAATGGTCCGTCGGTACTTCGGCGGGTCAACAGTGCGGGCACGTCCTCTACCTGTACGCAAGGGCGTCGGTGCTGGTGCATCACGCTGCAATCGCTTGATCCTCGCCAGCCGCGCCCTAGACAACAGACTAGGCGATGACGACTGAGACTGATTCTCCTCATTCGAATCGTCCGAAAAGGACACACTGGCGTGAATTCCGCCGCGAAGTTTTCTCTCTTCTTTCCACGAAGTTACTTTTCTAGGCTGATGCAATGACCTCGTCTCGGCATGACTTGGCGACGGGGAGCGTGAAACCAGCCTTCGGATTCCACGAAGTGGTGTCAATGAGCGACTTCTGCCTACGTGATGAGTTTGTTGCGTTATTGGCGGCTTGGGAGCCTCTCTGGAAGGACGCATCGGTCCTGTCGACCGCCAAGTTTCAACTCTATGATAAGAATTGACTCCATCCATATGAAGGTCCTCGGAAACCTTTTCTTTATATGAAGCCGTGGCGTTGAAAGCAGCCAGATTGGGTGCCGATCTCTGCCTCACCAGCACGATTCGTTCTGGCTCGTCGTCCTTGTTTTCCTCGTCGCCACTATCGAAGTCGCGCAAGTCAACAGCAGTCTCTTCCTCAATGGTAAGATCCAACAGTGAAGTACCAGAGGAAACTGAATTATTAGATCGGAGTCTCCGCCTGTGCTTGGTTGGACTGTGACGGGCGCCCCGACCAATATCGCTCTGGCTTGGTGACTGAGGTGAAGACCGGCTCTCTGCTTGTAAGTCTTGGCCGTTCTCCTCTGGATCAGAGTCACTATCCTCAGCACTGCTAAGTACGATTGGCTCTGGGTCTCTCCGAAAGCCGTTTCCGACAGGCGAGGGTAAGTAATTGTGCAGAGCGTTCCAGTCGTCCATCAAATCCTGCTCGTCTTCGTTGGCTGAGTGAATGACCGCAAACTCGTCGCTGTCGTCGTCATCATCATCGTGTTGCGCCATGTTTACCGTTACTTCCAAAGGCGGTGAAAGCGGGAGCGACGATTTTATATCATCGTCATCCATAAAGGCATAACCATTGATGAATCGATTGCGACGCCTTCGATCAGACCGTACCCTGCTAGCTAAACCAAGAAAGCCAGTGGCAATGGCGACGGTTGCGACTGGATGTGGACTCCTGTCACCATTAGGGATTTCGAGTGTCTCCTTTGAGCGATCTCGGATGGCTGGGGTGAATGTGGGTGTAATTGTATTGAGTCCAACATCCGACAAGTCTACGGTGGGACCACTAAAAACAGTTGCGGTGCCAGCAGCAGTGTTTTCTGCTGCCTGGCTTCGAAGGTCTTTAGCTTGGTCGTCTTCGATGTCAAGAACGGACTCGTCTCCAGTAATATACGAAGGGGCATTCGATTGTCCAAAACCAAATTCTTCGTCAGTCCTATTAAATCCGTTCCAAGTAGGGAGAACGGCGACAAACGAAATGGGCTGTACAGAGTTATCGGCCGGGTCCTGTGCATTAAGCTGAGCCACACGATCCACACTACCAGTAGAATTTTCAGTGCTGGCTCGAACAGAAGCCAAGTTGGGGTTGGAGGGTTTTTGCCGACGTTGGTGGCGCAGGTGACCAAAAAATGAAGCCTCCGAAGCAGGCGGAGACGACGGCGAACGACGAATGCTCCCCCCATCTCTCTCCTGCAGCGATGTGTCGGAGGTATCTCCCTTGGCAATTCGCCAATTGTCAATTTCTTCGACCCAGTCGGGAGGATCCCAAAACACGGTAATAATAGTAACAAAGACAGAACATATGATACTTCCCATCAAGAGAAAGCTCCCAATCGACAACTCACACTTCTGCTGGGCATAGTCTTTGCATGGTTCCGTCTCAAAGACGAGAAAGATAGGCACTTGCACTACAGCAGAAAGAGCGGATGAAATTGATATCATCTTCCAGTTTCTCTTGGTGGGGAGCGCAACGGTACTAATCGCCCAGGAAAGGATAACAGTAGTGCCTGCAATGGTCAATGCGCTAAAGAGAAAGATGCGACTAAGCTCCCACATGGGGTCGTCTTGGACGTAATAAAAGTCGCCCTCACAAAACAGGCCAATAGACGTGGAAGGAGCAGCTCTCTGTGCACTCGAATCCAGGATTTGCAGTATCTCTCCAATTTTGGCTTTCACGTCAACGAAGGAGCAAGTAGTCCCAGCTCCAACAAGCTGAAACAATAATGCGGGAAATGGATAATGTGAGTGCGGCTTATGATGAGGCATGATACCCAAAGCAGGCACAATCTTCCAAGACCCGAAGACCGGATAGAGTGTAGAGCAGAGAGCTGCCGGTTACATCACGCCACATAGCGTTGCATTGCATTGGTGTTCTCCGTCACCAGGTGTTACGCCTTCACGATGGCGTGGGACGAACGAGGACTACTGTATTACTTACCAATCCGAGCGCCGTCGAAGAACACACGGCCGTAGCGAGCGGATTCAGTGCATGAGCGTTTCCCATTTTGATAAAACCTCCTTCGCCTTCTTTTTGTAGGTCAATCTCCTCGCGTACAGTATACACGAAATTCTCTCCTAGTCCCTTGCCAGCCAATGATCAGCAACAGGTACGGCAAAAATCAACAGTAGACCGAGTTCGCAACCGTTCAAAACCAAAAACCAGCCTTTTGTGTGAACAAGAATCAAAATGTGAGCGCGGTGCAAAATTTCAAGAGCCAATACTCCATTGTCTTCAGCGACGTAGGTAAGCAATACAGACCTCCCTCCGACCCAAAGAAAAAGCGCGAAGACAATTATGGACGAAAACGGCGAACGGACGCAGCTCGCTATGAATATCGTAGCTCTGCTTGTTAGTCGCTATCGTAAGACTATGAGTTCTAGAGCAAGCTCAACAGACGGATTAACAGTCGTAAGACAGCGCAAACGCAAGATTCATCGTTGCAATGCTAAGCCTTTATTTGTCAAACTAGTCAAAGATGGCACGTTTGGCAAAGGCCGGCAAAACAAACGCCGCCTTGTGAACCTCTGGTGTATAATATTTTAGAGCATCGGCCGTTGCCTTGCCAGGTTCACGTGCAGGATCTTGACAGCCATTGCGCCCCTTGGTTGCAAGGATAAAGCCAATCTGACCCGAAGGATACGTTGGGATGGTGGTATAAGCGTAACCAATCGAGGTATAAAACGTGGAGATGGAGTTGATCAAAGGTCGGATCAAATCCAAATGCAACCAGATGCACTCACCCTGAGTGCAAACGATGCCACCTTCACGCAAACTTCCGTGCATCGCCTTGTAAAAGGGAGTCTCAAACAAAACAGAAGCAGGGCCCACTGGATCAGAAGAATCGGTGATAATCACGTCAAAACTGTCCTGATTGTCGTTCATGAACTTGGCACCGTCCATAATATGAACCTTGACCCGAGGGTCATCGTATCCTTTCGCTAGTGTCGGAAGATACTTTTTAGATACATCGATAACATCCTTGTCAATCTCACAAATCACAATCTCTTGGACAGACTCATGTTTTGCAATCTCACGCAAAACACCACCATCGCCGCCACCAATAACCAGGACACGTTTGGGATCGGGATGCGCGTACAGAGGAATATGAGCAATCATTTCTTGATAGGCAAACTCGTCACGTTCCGTCACTTGAATGACCCCATCCAATACCAAGACGTTTCCATGATTGGCGGACTTGAAGACAAGTACATCCTGATAAAGAGATCGGTGGTGATCCAAAACTTCTTCGACTTTCAGCGACATGGCTTGGCCAGGCCAAAGGACCCCACGCTCGTGAAACCAACCATCAATAATCAAGTCTGTTCCTCTGTTGTAATCATCATAATGCGTATTAGGCGGCGACGGCGACGGCGACTGTGAGAACTCGACCTGTCAAAACGGATCCGTTTCCATTCGATACAACCTACTTACGTCAAACCAGGATGATGTGGAGATTCAACTTGACTCATCTCACAAGACAACAATACAGCAGATAAGATGCACCACAAGAGCTAGCAACAAATTATGGTGTTGGCGTGTTGCCGATTACCAATTATGGAAGCCGGTAAGGTACCAGGTAGAGGTAGCGCTAGTATGATACGAGTACTACTTTAACAGACAGTAGTAGAAAACCAAAAGAGATGATGCATTGCCATTAGAAATCCTAATTCTGAAAGCCTTTGTAATTCTAGAGACTCTAATCGAGTAGGGGATCGGCTGGGAATTGGGAATTCGGTACGTACCACATTCTACCGGTACCGTACGACTTGACTATGCTATAATCTATCTACAGTACGTCTATCGATACAGGTTTTTAGGTACCGGTACGAGACGAGAAGCCGCAGAAGCAAGCCTTATTGTGGAAGCTTTTCGAGCTCTTAAAAAATCTTAAGACGCCCGTCGCCGTGTCCGCATGTCAGAATCAATCACAAAAGCATTTCTACCATCCACGACCGCCCCAGAACCGAGAAAGCTCTTAAAAAATCTTAAGACGCCCGTCGCCGTGTCCGCATGTCAGAATCAATCACAAAAGCATTTCTACCATCCACGACCGCCCCAGAACCCAGGAGGTTGTGCATGCCCAAGACCAAGACTGATTACTGTAATCCCCCTTGGATTAACGCTCGTTTCTTGTGTATTTACTGAGAAACCCTTTTAATAAAACTTACATAGACAAATCCACGTGACGATGTTGTAAATTCGAGAGACGAGAATTCGCAGAAGTTTTTGTGGATGGTTTTCGACTGCTTTTCGAGCTCTCTTCGGGACGCCCACCCGTAAGTCGGACTTTTACAGTCTTAAAAAAGGGGATGCGAACAACATTTTCACGACCAACTCAGAAGGTAGGCAAGTTCAATATGGAAACATAGGTGCACGACTGACTAGACCTCGTTATTTGTGTATTTAATGAATAAAAGAAAATTTCTTGAAGGTATCACAAATCCACGTAGATATGACTAGACATTGAATAAGTAGTCAGAAACGAAACAACATCGGCACTTGCGCACATAGTAAGCTAAGATTCTGCTGGTTCTCTAAGTCGATCTTGGTCACCTTTGCCTCCGCATCTTGCGTTGTCCGAAACATTCTTTTCTCTTCCCCTCCACGCGAAAAGGCAAACACGCAACCAGAGCACTAAAAGGCCATAACAACAGAGAAACCAAGAGGGACCTCTCGACCCTTGATAGTTAATACACAGTTTCACCATAGACCTCGCCCATAACTCTACAACACTTTCTCACGATCGCTTCCTTACTCTACCCTCTGATCTCTAACACGACCATGATGGAAAGGTTCAACGGTAACTCTCCACCTTCAACGTCCCGAAAGAACGGCGAGCTCTCGGCAGCTGCAGACGCTGCCAGAGATGCGCCAGTAGCTGTCGGCATGTCAGCAGAGGGCAAACTGACGGAGGCTCAAGACGGTTCCAAGGACAAGGACCCCGTTACCAAGGGCAAGGCTGCTGCTCCAAAGAAAAAGGGGAAACAGTTTCGTGCCAAAAAGCCCAAGGATATGCCTCGGCGTCCCCTGTCGGCCTACAACATATTCTTCAAGGAGGAGCGAGCTCGTATGATTACAGCGTCCGCCGCGACCAACGCCAACGGCACTGACGCTGATTCAGGCAAGGCCGTTCCCAAGATTGGCTTTGAGACCATGGCCAAGACCGTTGGAAAGCGCTGGAGAGAGCTCTCGGAATCACAGCTTGCACGATACAAGGAGATAGCCAAGACCGATATGGAACGGTACAGACGTGAAATGGATGAGTACCATGTCAACCTGGCCAAGCGCTCTCGCCTTGAAAGTGAAGAAGCCTCGAAACGTCATAAGGAAGCGGCAGCGGCGGCTGCCGCCGCTTCTGCCCCTGCACAGCAACAGGCTGCGGACACGTCGGCCTCGATGGGTCACGGTAACATGTCTCAGATGGATTCTTCGCTTAACGATTATTCGCTGGATCAGATTCTCCGAGCTCAACTCCGTGGAAATCAACAGAACTCGACGCAGATGGGGATGAATTCGCAGATGGTGTACCCTAATCTCACGCAGTTATTTCAGCAACACCAACAGCAACAGGACCCTACCCATCCGGCTGGAATGCAAGGCCTTCAAGGCATGCAGGGAATGTTTGGTATGCAGGGTACGCAGGGTACGCAGGGTATGCAGGGTATGCAGGGAATGCAGGGAATGCAGGGAATGATGGGCTCGATGCCTAGCAGAGGACAAGAGTCCAATAACCCCATGAACAACGCCCAGTTGTTTGAAGCTCTGTTGCAGCAGTCGCAAATGGGAGCCGGCAACATGAGCCACCAGATGCAGCAAAACCTCTTCATGCAGCGGCAACAGCAGCAGCAGCAGCAGCAGCAGCAAGGATCCGACACCGCCAACGCGCCGAACGACGCGGGTTATGGAAATGCAGCTGGCGCTTACGGAAGCAATTTTATGCCGTATGGATCAGATCCTTCCGGTCCCCCCGGAGGCAACTAACTGCTTTCAGTTATCCCGAAGGTCCATGAGACGATTTCGGAGTCTCTGTTTTTAGTTAATGTTTATACGTGCGTTCATTTATGCTACTGGAGCCCTTGCGGCGTCGATAATCGATAGCATCTTTATTGGTGCTTAGTATAACCTTTGTAGCTAGCTACTACTTGGTAGACTGCAACATTGCTGACGCTCTATGCAGCAGTAACCGATCAGGAACACACATAGTAAGAGGATTTCTCGGCTGTACCCAAGAGCGAGTTGGTCTCTGTGGCAAGCCGCCCATGGTCCAAGCCGAGAGCCGAGCTCTCAAAGCTCATAGCAACGAGCGAAAAGATAGATGATGACTTTAAACTTTCGATTTTCGCGCGTATATAAAAAACACAAATCACAATTCACAACAGATCGACAGAAACGGCGACGACCATCGTTTCCTCACATTGGGAGAATCTGTGCATCATGGCGATCACCACCACACTCATATTCGCCTTTGTGCTGTACTTGGCGTTTCTAGCAGTTTTCCTGTACGTATTCGTGTTTGCGGACCCAGCAACTTCTCCAACAGCTGAGTTCTTGACCGAAACGTTACCAGCTAAGGCCACCAAGCAACTCCAGAAAGTGCTGGGGCCAAAGAGTCTCTCTATTTTGGAGTTCTTCACAGACAGATTACTCATTATCATATACTGCGCGGTAGTCTTTGGAGCATGGAGCATCATTTTCAACTTTGTCTATCCATGGATTGATCGACAAGACTACGTCTCGAGCTGCCACAAGTGGATTGGGTACGCTATCTTTGTCGCTTGTGTAGGAAGCTGGAGGTTGGCGTCGACACGCAGTCCTGGGATTATCACCGCTAAGTCTTTGCATCGATATGATCACTTTCCGTACGACGACTTGTTGTTCGTGGCAAACCGAAAATGCCAAACTACAGGGATTCCACGGGTGGCCAGGTCCAAATTCGATCGACTCAAGTACCAGAAGAATGTTCCCCGGTTCGATCACTTTTGTGGATGGGTATACAACACAATAGGAGAAGAGAACTATCGCTTCTTCTTACTCTTTTTGTTTGTTCACGTCGGTATGTGCGCGTACGGTGCTACCATCGTGGTCTTTCTCTTTCGCGGCCACATTCTCGAGAAGAAATTGGACGAGGTGGTTTTCTTCAATCGACACACTGGGGAAGAAATGAAGGCGAGCTACACTATCATTGTTCAGTACCTTTTCAACACATTCACTTTGGAATCAGCTACTCTTTTGCTCATGGTAGTAATGGGATTCGCTCTTGGTTTGTTTCTCGGATACCACATCTATTTGACTTCGTTGGGCATGACGACGAACGAGTCCTACAAATGGAGCGACGTACGAAAGTGGCACAAGAGTGAGCTGAAACGATACAACGATGCTTTGAAGAAAAGACAACCTATTATCGAAAATTACCAGAAAGTCCAACCGATTGTGGGAGATGGCGACATTACTTGCACTCCCGGTTCTGGACCGAGCACTGGTGCTTCCAATGGCGCACCCGCACCCAACCCAGCGGACGCGGTCCAAGATCCAGGCCCGATGCCCAGGAACATTTACGACCGCGGCTTTATGGAGAACTGGAAAGAGGTCATCTTTCCACTCTCGTTGCAAAAGATAAACTCTGGACCGAATGATGCAACCACGGAAGACCGACCAACGGCTAGTAAAACAAAAGCGACATAGTATCTAGCAGAGACTTGACATTGATTTCAACCAGATCTAACTCTAGAATGATAGCTTTGGATTACGAAAGATGACAAATTTCATTGACGCTCCATGATATCTACCTTCGCCAGAGACCTCGAGCCTCCCGCCCATTCGTTGCATGAGCGCTAGTGCGATATCCAAGCCGATTCCGGTACCAGAAACGGAACGCGTTGCCTCCGCTCGGAACCCACGTTCAAAGATCGCCGAACGGTCCTCTTGTTTGATTCCAGGCCCATTGTCTTCAACAAGGATAGTTACACCTGGTTCAAGATCGCTGCTGTTGGGCGATAGCCGCATGCGTACCTTGGGTGAAGGGTTACGAGAAGAATTTAACCCAGACTTGGGCAAGATAACGTACTTGAATGAATTGTCGAGAACATTACTGACAGCTTCTTGCAAAGCTTGCGGACTTATCGTTACTCCGGGAAGTTCGTCCGATGTTTCGACAACAAACGATATGCCGCGATCGACAGCTATAGCTTGGAAAGCCGATAGGATCGGCTCTAGCACGTCGGCCACAAATGCCATCTCCAATTCCATATTCTCCATCATTGACAATGGCGCTGGGCGACCCTCGTTATTCGGTCGACTCTTCTTGCTTCCCGGCGAGTCTTTGTCAATTTTACTGTCCCGGTAGCGTTGCTCGGCGCCTCCGCCTTGCGCTTTTGTGTTCGGAGAGCTACTGGATGGTGTATCTCGCGCAAACTCCAAGACTTCCCTCTCCCAGGGAAGAAATGGCGCACGCCACCGAACCAACGATTGGTCGTTCGAATTCGAGCTTGAAGGGGTCAGCGACGGAGGACGACTCTCCAAGGAGTCGACAATCGAGTCGACAGGCTTGAGCCGGTCGACAAGGCGGTCACTCTGGACCATTAGATGCTCTGCCAGCTCCAGTAGCTGTGGTGTCAACCTAACGGCATCGTTGTCATCAAAGTCGGCAATGCGACGTTGCAGCAATTTACCGTAGGTACGAAGTGCCTGCAGAGGGTTCTTTACTTGATGAAGGCTATCCGAAAGAGCATCCCGAACTGTTTCACTTTGCAATTGAAGCGCCGCCCTTTCCGAATCCATGGAAAGCGCCAACGAAAGGCTTTGCGCAGCTCTTGCAACCTGTTCGCGATCTCCTTTTGTCCATACACTTTCACCATTCCTTGGACGAGCCACAGAAGGAGACACCAAAAGAACTCCAACTGTCTGAGATCCAGCAAACAGAGGGACCGAGAGTGCAGCGCCACCGTTGCTTGCTTTCAAGTCGCATAATACCTCTTCAACGGCACCAATTCCAGCCATTTTGTCGACACCAGATGATACCATTGGGTATCCAGGTAAAAGTGACGTAGCGTGAGCAAAGCCAGGAAGCTTTGTCAACGTTCGAGGGAGAGTAGGAGCGACTCCCGAGTCAGCCTCGGATGCGATAAAGACTCTCTCGCTACCGGGATGCGGATACAGAACAGCAGGTAAGAACTCTAGCTGCCCTGTGTTTACATTCTCTTGTGGTAGATATAGAGACATTGACTTGATCTTGCTGATTCCTGGTTTTCCCGGCGACGGGAGAGAACTCGCTAACAATTCGAGCTGGGACAGTGCGAGCTGCTGGAAGAGGGGTGATGGCATGACCGGAATCGGTCGGTACTGCTGCATATTTAGTTGATCCGAGCTACCATATATGCTTTCAGCTCCATCAAATGGGTTCGGAAGAGGCATCAGCCAGATGCACTCAGTCGGTTGCCGGCGAAGGCGCCGATAGTGCTGGTACAGAGAACTTGGACTGAAAGCTGATGCATGGTGCGCCAAGAGAGCCAGCGCGACGAGCATCCACTTTCCCGTCCAGCTTTGCAAGTACGACCGGTTCGATATTCTAGCACATCGTGGTGCGACGTATCCCGGCGGCAAACTGGCTGGCCTGGGCTCGATGTGCATGTTCATTCCAACCTTTACGCAACTAATCGACGCAGTTCATTCTGCACCGCCGACCCGTCCTGTAGCGACAAGTAAGTGAAAGCTCAGAGATTTCCTTCCGGAATTAAATACTTCCTATTCTGCCTCGCTAAAAGAGAGACAGGAGATAGACAATTGTGCAGGTCTCTCGAGAGCGGTGCACGGTGCATTGTGCATTCCCATGGTCTTTCGCTCTTAGTCTTAGCCCCTGCCTCGTCATTCCACCTACCCGTACTGGTACTCCAGCATTCGTTTCCAGTTTCCAGCTTTTTCCGCGCCAGCCAATATTCAAGATTCGAAAACCTGGATGCTCTTTCGGACGTATCTAGAAACTAGCGTCTACCGTAGCGCAGCGTCTACCACCGGTACCTGGTACTAAAACCCGGTAATGGTACAGCTCTAGTAGCAGCTAGCTACGTCGTAGCTAGCCACCCCTGTCCCCCATAGCAAGCTATCCACCGTGTACGTGTGTGCCTGTCTATTTTATATTAGCGTTGGAGGCTGAAAGCTTTGACCACTCATCGACGGAGGCGGTGAAATGATGCCCGTACAGCTAGGAATCGGGAGAAGAACTTTTTCGCACGCCTATTTCCTTTCTCCGTCGCAGCTAATGTCTAACTTTGCAATTACAGATTGGATGAAGGACAACGCGAGGATCTGCTTAACAGTTATGAGCAGAGGCTCAATTCAATTTGATTCCGTAACGCATGTCAAAGGAGTGAGCGGCTTGCAAGCCATGCACCTCGAACCAAAGGGGCATCCTGCATCGGATGAGTCCTGCTTACTATTAGACAGTTAGTTAGGCGATACGCGATACGGTACCCATCTACGCGGCAGAAGTGTCAGCTTGCACATTTTTGCCGTGCATGACTGGACAACCAACACACTGCTTGGTATCTTCAAATCCTTTACTCAGTCCATGCTGTTCGACAATCTGCAAGTAGTTTCGCATCTGCTCTCTCTGCTCGGGCGAGAGAGGAGGAAGTCGTGCCTCCCGGTCCTTCTTGCTCCATTTTGCGAATTCCTCTGCTTCTCGGAGTCGCTCGAGACCATCTTTGTGCAGCCGAGTTGAATCATCGACCATGACCGCCCTAGTTAAATTAAAGTACCCCACCTGAGAGTTGAAAGGTAGTTCAATAAGAGAGACGCATTCGAATAAATTCCGATGAGGCAGAATATACGGAGTAACTTACCTTGAAGGCCGACCCCGCGACTATGGCTCCAGCAATGAGGCTCCAAGTTCGTTGCTGCGGCCTAGAGAGCCGTGACCACGAAGAAGACATCTTCGCTTACTGTGCTGGTCTGCTGGACTACGTCGTATAGCTCCTTGCATCAACTGATGATGATGACAGACGCAAGGCCAAGGCCCACAACAAATAGCAAGGCTTTGTCTTTCACCCCCTGACTCGACAAAGTTCTCTTCATGTTTTTGGCGCGAGGAAAGGACAGACGACGATCGAAGACGACCCGGAGCTACCCTTCGTCCTTCGTCCATCATTCTCTTGGTCGTCGAGGTTTTTCTTACTTCATACCATTACCGCCACTGAAACCATTGCTCTATCATAGGCCTCGACATCACGCTCTTGCAGTGCTCCGGAACGATTGCTTAGTCTCACCATGCTGTTCCGAAAGTTTGATCCCCACTCGGACGTTTCTACGTCGACCCAAGTCAAGGCGTCGATTATGAGATCCCTGAAGTCGCAACTGCTGCATTCGCATCCCAACATTACGGAGGAGATCTTGGATACCCTCGTTCCCAAAAAGTCTCCACTGGTGCAATACAAAGTTGGTTCGCACTTGATGCTGTATTGCCGAAGGATCGAAAAGGAAGACGCCAGTCCGTCGGACGAACCCGTCTTTTTCCAACATCGCGACGGGCCCATTTTACCAGCCATTAAACTCGTGCAACAGTATCCCACGTTGGAATTTACACGGGTCACAGTTGACAAAGGCGCAATTCCATACTTGTTGGGTGGAGCCAATGTCATGTGCCCTGGCTTGACCAACAAGGGTGGAATCCTTCCGGAAGATGGTCTGGAACAGGACGAGCATGGATTCGACAAGCCGGGCCTCGAGAAGGGTGCTGGCGTTGTTATTTATGCCGAAGGCAAGGAGCACGCACTGGCTGTCGGAGTCATGACTATGAGCAGTGTCGAAGTGTAAGTAAAGATACCAACAACAACGATAGCTACTGGAAAATGTGCAACAAAGGGCAACTGGAAACTGACACTGTGAACTTTTTCATACCATTCTCTACTATTTTACTGCACACGACCGACAGACGAGCAAAGAACAAGGGCATTGGCATTGAGCTCATGCACTTTCTAGGTGATGGTCTGTATCAGACGAACGTGATATAGAGCGATGTTACCGTTGATGAGCAGTTAGTTACAGCGCTCTTTGCTAGTAGTAGAAATGAGTTTCGAGTTGATGAAAGAACTATAAAGTGTAACCCAACTATCGCTAGCTTTTTTCCTATTTTCGCTTGTTCTTTTGACGATCCAGATATTGAGAAAGGTAGTAAAGCGTACTGGCTTTTCCTTTCTTGCTGTCTTCCATACTGGTGTTCTTGTAGCAATTCTCCATCTCTTTGATATATTTGTAAAGGGGTCGGACGTTGTAGTCGGCCGCCTCCATGGCGTTCGTCACTCTCTCTACCTCTGGCAAACACGGGTTAGTACTCCTGGCGTGTGCTTTCTGTATTCGTAGGGAACAAGCGAGTGAATGAGAGTAGTGGATGCATGGGTTAGTCAGCTGCTTTACGTCTACTGAACAACAAGGCAACCAAACCTGCAACTTGTGGCACTCACCCTGGCAGCGATCCGTAGTTGTTCCAACGTGATTCTGTATTTTAGTGGTGCCATATTACTGAAGCTCTCTATTGAATGGGCGATACGTGAAGGCGCAGGAGGGTATGTACACAAACTGGAGGGCAAGTCGATCTATCACACGGCAGCATTGAAAGCACACAGCGCCATTGTGCGAGTTGCGTGTAACCGAGGAACGTGGTTTTCATTGTAGACTATTCGACGATCTCCATTTTGGGATTCCAAGCTCCGTTTCTGATTTTTTTTAAAGAAACGGTGGTAAACACAAAACAAACACACCATATCACATACCGGCATACCATGGCAATGTCGAACAAGGAAGGAGGCTGGAACAACTAGTAGCTAGCTAGCAGCTTACATTAGTGCTTTGCAGATGCAGCTTCGGTACGGACAGAGTCGGAGAGGATCATGAAACGACTACCTCACGGCTACTCGTACTCTCAACACCACCAAGGGCTGTCTACAACTGGCTACTGCATCGACGACGAAACCTTGTCCTTGCCTTGTTAGTGCTGGTGGTTCTGGTAGGACTTTGGGTCTGTTCCACTTCGGAGCGTAAGAATCTAGCGCTGTTCAGGCAAAGAGGCCTACGTCAGGCTCACAATCTAAACCGCAAGAGGGACTCTTGTCTGTCGACTACAGTCAGCCGCCACCGCTGCCACGGACGGCAGCACCATCCTTCCAACGCTACAAGCTTACCGAAGATTGCGCCCGTAACATATAACTTTCCTGATGCGCACAACACGACACTTCCAGTCTGGATGCAAGACTACATCGAGTTTTACCACAGTCAGCTACATGTTTCTGCTATCACGGGTGAAATCACACTAAAGCCGGACGCGAATTATTTGCTGTGGACCTGTCGTTCGCGCCCTAGCGCAAGCTGTGGAGGGATTGGCGATCGCTTGAATGGTTTTATTGTAAAATGTCTCTTTGTGGCTATCTGTACGAACCGCGTGCTGCTGGTAGATTGGAAATCTTGTTGCAGCCTACACGACTCTGGCCGTGGAACGTGTCTGTCAATGTGCCTCCAGCGTACGGCATTATTCGCACCATTGACAACCGTCAAAACAAATATCAACTGGATCCGTCCCAACTCCCACCACACACCCAAGGGCTGAAGATATGGAGCAAACTATGGCTCTACAAGCCCATTGTACGGCAAACTACCTGCTTGAAAAAGTATTGGAGAGAGCATGGTGGGCTCTACGCCACGACACGGCTGTACCGAACAGCGTTTTGGACACGCTACGGCACGGCTGTACCGAACAGCGTTTTGGACACGTTTTCAATGGAGTCCAGTTATTGTTCAACACACGGCAGAGTTGAAGCATCGAGCTGGCTTGGCACACACATCCTCGTCTACTAGTAGAGTACGCCCTTGCATTGACGTGCATGTTCGAACGGGAAAGGGGGCCAGCTGGGATAATCCGGTCCGACACGCGGGCGAAAGCGACTTGCGACGCTTTTATCTATGTGCGCGTACCTTCCAACAGTGGATTCATGAAATGTGTCCACCACAAGCACCATCAACACAAACCTCCCAACAAAAATCATTGCAGCTACTCAACATGTACGTGGCGTCCGACAATGTACAAGCCAAGGAAACCTCGCAACGATGGGAACCGGAGGATTCTCGTCGTGGGAAGGATGCCAAAGCTACGCGATCTTTTCGCTTTGCCACCGACCTGGAAGTATTTCACGTTGGTAGGAGTAAAATCCTGCTGCCGCGGAGTAGGACGTGTGGCCCGAGCTGTCGACGCTGGCGGACGATGTATGTCTAGTCACAAGCAGGAGCCACTACAGCGTTGGCTATCACCTCAGCAACCCCGATGCTAAGTGTGGTGCAGTGCCGACAACGTTTCTTTTGCCCTCCAAGCCTTGAAAGATGCTGGATGCCCGTCTTACGAGTGATTGTTCTAGCTGGAATAGCCACTAGTCTAGTAGTAAACTACAGCGACAAGCTATCAGCTACTCTAGAGAGCTACTGTATGTATCTATCGTAGACAGGCCATAAAATTCAATACAACTCCTCATACCCTCTCCTCTATGGCAAGTCGCAACCACTTTAGTGTTCATTGTGCAGTACTGTAGCACGGTAGAGACTAGAGAAACATTAAGGCTTGACTGAGAGGGATGATTCTACATCCGTGGTCTACCCGTATCTCCGATTTAACTCTTGGAGGCCCCCCCCCGTAAGCCTATTTACCTTTGACGCCGGCCGACGAGGCCAGCCTGGCATTTTGAAGAAATGAGACATTCCAGTAAAAGACCGGGCCGATTGACATTCTATTCATTTTCATATATTTGTTTGATGATACTCTTGGTATGTATACTGTATAAAGAAAGACTCCTTCCGATCCAATCTTGCGGGAATTTACTGTAGCATAGGAAATGCCTATTTCTCGGCCAAACTCGATATTATTTGCAAAAGCCTCAAAAACCACTAAACCCCTCCCCTCACAATCCGCAAAGCCTTACAATACCGTCAGCAACAAGCTCCCAACAAGCGCATAACAGATTTTCCCGACCCTAACAATGAAACTTCTCCTCCTCCTTATGGCCGTCTTGGCCACCACTGCCTCTGCTATCGAAGTAAACGCTGAAATCACAGGAACCATTTTCGGCGCACAATGTGCCGAAGAACTGCATGAAGGATTCTTCACGAAATGCATCGACGACATTGCTGGATCGCTCGGATTTCGTAATCGTAACCTCCGTGAGGCTTAGCGTGAACTCAAATGCACCCAAAACCACGGGTGCACCAACCCTCCCCCTTACAGTTACTGCTGGTTGAACTGCAGAAATGCTCGCCGCTTGGTTCTCGATGATGCCGACACTAACCGCTTCCTTTCAGTGTTGCAGGAAGGAGAACTCAAAGTGTTGAGAATCCGATATTGGAGAAAGTTCGATCTGGAGGTAGCGGACAGACGTTCGCGTTACCGACCAAGAAAAAAGTGTCCGAACAGATGGAGGTCGCATCTGTTCCGA
>Ga0307981_1000564_pt1 | contig 36326 bp, 30 predicted proteins | sample OrgLakmetagen987_FD_201849 | JGI IMG/M metagenome (GOLD analysis project Ga0307981, IMG submission 201849) | Saline water microbial communities from Organic Lake, Antarctica - #987 | ecosystem: Environmental > Aquatic > Non-marine Saline and Alkaline > Saline | place: Antarctica: Organic Lake... | reverse complement strand
TGGAGCCTGTGGTGCTTCTGCTGAGCCATCGGGCGTGTCTTCGAGATAGGCGATAAAGGCTTCCTCAAGGGTCTTTTTGTCCCGCGATTTTATCACTGCAGCGGGTGTGTCCGTGACCAAGACGTTGCCCGCATCCATCATCGAAATGCGGTCACAGCGCGCGGCCTCGTTCATGAAGTGAGTGGAGATGAAAATCGTTACTTGATCTTCGCGCGACAGTTCAATCATCAACCGCCAGAACAGATCGCGTGCGATAGGATCGACACCAGAGGTGGGTTCATCGAGAATAAGTAGCTCCGGTTTGTGCATCATCGCGACGGCGAGTGAGAGGCGTTGACTGATACCCAGTGGCAAACTCGCGGGCTGGCTGTGGCGCACCTCACTCAAGCCGAAGCGTGCCACCATCTCGTCCACCCGCGCCGGGATTTCCGCCTCGGGCATTTCAAATAGCCGCGCATCGAGCACCAGATTTTGTTCGACGGTGAGCTCACCGTAGAGTGAAAAAGCTTGCGACATGTAGCCAATCCGCCGCCGGGTCTCGATGTCGTCCGCATTCACGACCTGTCCGAAGAGCGAAGCCTGACCTTCGCTCGCCGGAAGTAGGCCGGTGAGCATCTTCATGGTGGTGGATTTGCCGCAACCGTTCGATCCGAGAAACCCGAATATCTCGCCGCGCCGGATACGGAAATCCGCATGATCGACTGCGACAAAGTCGCCGAAGCGCTTGGTCAAACCCTTGGCTTCGATCGCAATTTCGGCATTCTCGGTTTCTACAAATGGCGGCACGACGACTTCCTTATGTCCGCGCCGTGTCGCCTCGGGCAACAGGGCGATGAAAGCTTCTTCGAGCGAAGACGTATCCGCGCGCTCATGAAATTCGGCGGGCGTGCCGGTGGATAGAACTTTACCCGCGTCCATTGCCACCAACCAGTCGAAACGTTCTGCTTCTTCCATGTAAGCGGTGGCAACAATCACGCTCATGCCGGGACGCTCGCCACGGATGTCATCAATCAAATCCCAAAACTGACGGCGCGACAAAGGGTCCACGCCCGTCGTCGGCTCATCCAGCACGAGCAGATCGGGATCGTGAATCAACGCGCAGCACAAGCCGAGTTTCTGTTTCATACCGCCGGAGAGTTTTCCTGCTGGACGTGAGAGAAATTGGTTTAGGCCGGTGCTGGAAGTCAGCTCATCAATGCGACGACGACGCTCGGTGGCATTGTGACCAAAGAGGCGACCGAAGAACTGTAAGTTCTCCTCCACCGAAAGTGTCGGGTAGAGGTTTTTGCCGAGGCCTTGCGGCATGTAGGAAATACGCGGGCAAACCGCAGTGCGATGAGGTGGCTCGTCGATGTCACCGCCGAGCACCTCCACGGTGCCTTGCTGCACCTTGCGGGCGCCCGCTAGGAGCGAGAGTAAACTGGATTTGCCGACACCATCGGGACCAATCAATCCCAGCATGCGAGCTGCAGGGAAATCGACGCTCACCTCATCCAGTGCCAGCTTCTTGCCGTAGCGCAGCGTGACATTCGAGAGGCGCGCTACAGCTTCTGGGCTGGCGGCGTCGGCCTTCATTGCGGCACTTTCACCATAAGTTCTTTCGGCCATGCGGCGTCCGGATCGAGCTTCAACCAAGCCACACCGGGCAAACCAGTTTTGACCAGTTTGATGTTTGCCTGCAAGACGTCGGCGTCGATCTGCGCCTTCACGCGGAACATCAGCTTCTGCCGTTCGCTTTGAGTTTCCACCGTCTTTGGCGTAAACTGCGCGGTGCTGGCCACGAACGACACTTTAGCCGGAATGACGTATTCGGGGGCGGCGTCCAAAAGCAAGCGCACTTCGCTGCCCATCGCCACTCTGCCCGCAGCCCGTTCGGGCAGGAAAAAGGTCATATAAACGTCGGATAGATCGATCACGTTCAGCACCGTGCCGCCGCCGGCCAGCATCTCGCCGGGCTGCGCGACACGGTATTGCACCCGTCCGCCGCGCGGGGAGGTAAGGTGGCTGTCCACAATATCTGCCTCAATGCGCGCGATGGTGGCGAGCGCCGCAGTCACGCCTGAATGTGCTTGTGTCACCTCTGCCTTAGCGGCGTCGATCGCTGCCTGCGCCGCTGCCACCTGCGCCTTGGCGGCACTCACTGCCGCCCGCGCGGTGCGGTCTTTCGCACGATCATCGTCTAATTGCTGCCCCGTGAAAGCGCCCTGGGTGGTCAAGATCTCTGAGCGCTCCAGCCGCTGCTCGGCTGCGAGCAGCTCGCTCTCCCGTTGAGTGACGAATGCTAAGGCCGCCGCCTTGTCGCTCTCCCGGCCGATGACCTGAGCCTCCGCCGCTGCCACCACGCTGATTGCCTGGGCATGTTGCGCGCGGGCCTCGTCACGTTGCGCCTCTAAGACGGGCACCTGCATCTCCGCCACAAGTTGTCCCGCTTCGATAAAGTCACCTTCATCGACGAGTACCTTGTCCACTCGGCCCGCGAGCTTAGTGGCGATATCGACCTCCGTTGCCTCAATGCGTCCGTTGCCACTGGCAAAGCCCTCGCCGTAGCCGGCCGGGTGCAATTTATCCCAGGCGAAGACTCCAGCTGCGATGATCACAACTAGAACGACCACCCCGATGAGCCCTTTCTTTCGCGGAAACTTTTTCTCAGGTGTTTTCGTCTCCTTGGCTGAGGCTTCAGTGTCCTTTGGCGGCGGACTTTTTGCCGTCGGGGGGGACTTGGTATCTTTTTTTGTATTCATTTTGCTTGTCTCGATTGCAGTCGTGATAGCTCCTTAGCGCCAGCCGCCGCCGAGGGATTTGTAGAGTGTGATGAGATTGGTGAGGCGGTCGGTGCGAGTGGTGACCAGTCCGCTCTGAGCGGAATAAAGATCCTGCTGGGCGAGGAGCACAGCGAGGTAGGCATCGGTGCCATTGCGATAGAGTATATTTGTGAGATCGAAGCGCCGCTGTTGGGCGGCTACGAGGGCTTCTTGAGCCGTCAGTGCGCGGTCGAAGGTGGCGCGACCGGCGAGCGCGTCGGCCACTTCGCGGAAGGCGATCTGGATGGTCTTTTCGTAGTTTGCAATTTCGATGCGCTTGCTGACTCTGGCCACATCGAGATTTGCACGGTTACTGCCGCCACTAAAGATCGGGAGGCTGATTTGCGGTGCGAAACTCCAGACTTGAGCGGGTTTGCTAAAGAGCCGCGAGAGTTCGACACTGGAACTACCTGCGAAACCCGTGAGCGAGATGGCCGGGAAGAACGCGGCGCGGGCGGCACCGATATTAGCATTGGCGGCGAGGAGCGTGTGTTCTGCAGCGAGGATGTCCGGTCGCTGCGTGATCAAGTCGGAAGGGAGGCCGGCGGGAATGTCGGCGAGCAGCTGCCGCGACTGGAGCGAATGACCGGGCGGCAAGTCAGCGGGTAGCGGCTGGCCGATGAGGAGCGCCAGAAAGTTGGCGGCTTGGGCGGTGGTGCGTTCGAAGGTAATGACATTGAGCCGGGCGGTCTCCACCTGTGCGCTGGAAGTCTGGAGATCGAGTTCGGAGGCGCTGCCGACGTCGAATTGCTTTTTATTAAAGCCATACGACTTTTCTACTGCTAGCAAAGTTTGCCGCGCGAGGTCGAGCTGCGCTTCTTGCTCGCTTAAGATAAGGTATTGTGTAGCGACCTGAGCGACGAGCGAGAGGTAGATTGCACGCTGGATCTCAGTTTGCGCAAAGTAGCTTTCGAGGGCGCTTCGATTGAGGCTGCGGACGCGCCCGAAGAGGTCGAGTTCCCACGCGATGGTGCCGACACTGACGTTGAATTGGTTACCCGTGCTGCCATCGATCGTGCCACCTTTGCTCGTATCGCCGGGGCTGCGTGAGCGGGTGTAATTGCCCGCCGCATCGATGCTTGGAAACAGATCGGCGCGGGAGATGCGATATTGCGCACGGGCCCGCTCAACATTGAGCACGGCGACACGGAGGTCGCGATTGTTTTCAAGCGCGATCTCGATGTAGGACTTCAGCCGCGGATCGGTGAAGAAGTCGCGCCAGCGGATTTCCGCCGCGTCACCCGAAGTGGCAGAGCCGACTAAAAACTGCTCGGCGACAGGTGCTTTGGGGCGCAGATACTCCGGGATCATCGTGCAGCCGCTAACGGCAAGCACGGCGAGGAGGCATACCGAAGCGATAAGTGATCGTCCATTCATTCGGGGCTAGTGTAGCCCCAAAGTCTACTCGGAGCTATGGGGTATATCCCTACTAAGCTGTGCCATTACATATTAAATCCTCCTGTCAGCGATTGGCTCCTCTGAGTGGAAATAGTTCACAACCGCTACGCTAGAGGGCCCTTCGGGCGAGGATGGGGAGGCCAGAATTGCAATAATATGCTTCAATGCACACTCATCCTCAAAAATATCTGGGTTTCCTCTCCCAAACTCCCCCCTCTAGCGAAGCGGTTGTAAAAAATATTATGTAATGGCGTTGTAGTTAAGGCTGTGCTGCCCCGCCATTCGCTAATGGAGACATGACGACTTACACCCATTCAGCTGTTGAGCCGGGCATAAGGGTTTGGAGGGTTTCGATGAGTATTCATGGGTTCATTAGATGGGGCCGTTTTGGATGATGGCTAGTTTTTCTTTTCCGGCGAATTGGGCGTTGTTACCGAGTTCGCGTTCGATAGCGAGTAGGCGGTTGTATTTGGCGATGCGTTCTGAGCGGCAGAGCGAGCCTGTCTTGATCTGTCCTGCATCGGTGCCGACTGCGAGATCGGCGATAAACGAATCTTCCGTTTCGCCGGAGCGGTGGGAAATGACGACGCCATAGTTGGCTTTCTGCGCCATGGCGATGGTCTCTAAAGTTTCACTGACTGTGCCGATTTGGTTGAGCTTGATAAGAATGGCGTTGGCGATACCATCGCAGATGCCTTTGGCGAAGATCTTCGGATTAGTTACGAAATTGTCATCACCGACCATTTGGCAACGGTTGCCGAGCGATTTGGTAATCGCTAGCCAGCCGTCGTGGTCTTGCTCGGCCATGCCGTCTTCGACCGAGAGTAAGGGATACTTATCGATCCACTCGCTATAAAGCTCCACCATTTGCGCGGAGGTTTTGTGTGCGCCGTCGGACTTTTTAAAGACGTAGTTGCCGTTCTCGTAAAATTCACTCGATGCGGGATCAATTGCGATGACGATGTCTTCGACGGGATCGTAGCCCGCCGCTTGAATGGCCTTCACAATTAGCTTCATAGCCTCGTCATTTGTTTGCAAGTTGGGCGCAAAGCCGCCCTCGTCGCCGACCGCGGTGACGAGTCCCCGTTGTTGCAACAGCTGCTTCAAGGTGTGGAACGTTTCCGCGCCGTAGCGCAAGGCTTCCGCAAACGTGGGGGCACCAATCGGGAAGAGCATAAACTCTTGAAAATCCACATTGTTAGCGGAGTGGGCGCCTCCATTGAGCACGTTCATCATCGGCGTGGGCAAGGTGAAATTGGTTGAAGAACTGCCACCGCGCAGCGCACGGATATACGCGTAGAGCGGGGCATCGGCAGCCATTGCTGCCGCCCGACAAACGGCCATCGACACGCCGAGGATGGCGTTGGCTCCGAGCTTGGACTTTGTCTCCGTGCCGTCGAGTTCACACATTAGCTCGTCGATTTCTTTTTGATCGAAAGGGGATTTCCCTTTGAGCTTCGGCGCTATGAGCGCGTTGACGTTGTCGACCGCTTTGAGAACGCCTTTGCCCCCGTAGCGTTTTGAATCGTTGTCACGCAGCTCGACGGCTTCGCGAGTTCCTGTGGAGGCACCGCTTGGCACAGAGGCTGTGGCGTTGATGCCGTTGTCTAGTGCCAGGCTAACCATGACGGTTGGATTCCCCCGTGAGTCGAGGATCTCCTGAGCGGATATGTTTTGTATGTTTCTCATGATTTTTTTTGGTTCTTCGACTTGCGTTGTTTTGCCTTAGCTTAGTGCTTTGGGCTTTTAATCTTAGCTTCAATCCCACCTTGCTTCAGGACGATACTGCCCACAGGAACCCCGAGATCGTGCGCGATTACGGGGCACTTGGCCTGCAAGAGGAAAAAAATATTGTTCTCGCAGTCACTCAGGCACTCGTAGTTCGCCTGTCCCTTGGCTATAATGAGAGGAGCCTCTTGGAATTCGTGAACGAACGCAGCAGAGCAGAGGGGCAGGACGGTTCCGGGAGCGTCAGAGCCGTTATCAATAATGTTTGTAACGGTATCTAGACCCACGGCGATCGCGTCCTCCTTGGTTGCATCGTTTAAGACTGGGCCCGCTTTAACCAGAAAGCGGGTCGTCTTGCCAATCTCCTCAATTAAGATACGCTCAAAGACGGTCTCACCTGCGTTGTCGGCTAGATAGAGCAGGCTTGAAACGCCTTCGAGTGCTCGCTTTAATTTCGCTTGATCATTGATAGAAAACGGCTGGTTCAGAACACGTTTGACCGTCGCTTCAATGTCGTAGTCACCGGGAACGCCGACATCTATAATGTTCCCGGCAATAGCGAGTCGAACAGCAACTTCAAATGGATCGCTCGCTTTTGCTACCAAATTTTTCAGTTTTGGATAGAGTTTGAGCGATAACTCGGTATCCTTCTTTTTCGTTTTAAAATAAGGGTCTCGACTCTTGGTTTCGAGGCGGACAATGGCGTGAATTTTCGCGGCCATTTCTGGCGGACTCTGTTGCGGATCAAACTTTATGAATTCTTCCAAAACCTTATGGACTACTTCATACTGCACTATCCCTGAGGCTCCAGCCGCACGAGCAGCTTCTAGTGCTTGGCGAAGAAAGCAGGGGTAACAATCTAGATAGGTTTTCATTGTTTGCGTGAAATCTCGCCGCCTTCGTTCTCCCATCGTTCAATGCTGGTGATTCCTTCCGACTCAGCCGCTTGAGGTGGAGTTGCATTCCATAGTTCGATCATTGGCGCATCGGCGTGATCCGCGTCGATTCCCAAGATACTGAGTGATCCTGTGTCGAGCTGGAAGTGTTCGCCTTCGGTGATCGGTAATCCAATCCAACGCGCGGCGAGAACGCGACCAAAGTGGCCATGCGTGAAAAGCGCGACATTCCCCTCAAGTTGGCGTAGATGTGTAATCAAACGGTCAGCGCGGGAGGCCACTTCGGCGGGGAGTTCCCCATTTGGGCAACCATCGCAAAACACATTCCAGTCTGGGCGTTGTTCGCGAATTTCCTCAGTAGTTAAGCCGTCGTAGTCGCCGTAGTTCCATTCGATCAGATCAGGTTCGATTTCTGGGTTGCCGTTCAATCCGACTAAGGCGCAGGTTCGCTGCGCCCGTTTGAGTGGGCTGGTCAGTAGGTGAGAAAATGTAGCTCCAGAGAGGCGAGGGCTCAACTGACGCACTTCATCCTCGCCGGCAGCGGTTAAAGCAAGATCGGTGCGTCCGGTGTGCTGCCCTGTGATCGACCATTCGGTTTCGCCGTGGCGTATGAGGTAAAGCTTAAGGGGCGCACTGTAGCTGGATTTTTTCTTCACCACTGGATGTATCCTCCTAGGCAAGCGATGATGGTTTCGATCACAATCTTACTATCTTTAGGATCTCTGACTCGGATGGATCGCACACCCGCTTTTTCAGCTGGATCTAGCAGAGCCGCATTGCCCGTAATCACCTTCAAGGAATTCTGTTGAAGAGTGCTCATGGGGCCGTGCTCCATTTCCAGTCGCGGATCTCCGGCATGTCTTCGCCGTTTATATCGATGTATTGCTTGTGCTCGATTAACTTAGCTTGGAGTTGCTTCTTTAGCTTGAGGCCTTTCTTGCCGGTTTTCGCAACGCGGTCGATCACGTCGATGACGAGATGGAAACGATCGAGTTCGTTGAGCACGGTCATATCGAACGGTGTAGTGATGGTGCCTTCTTCTTTGTAGCCGCGGACGTGGATATTGTGGTGATTAGTGCGGCGGTAGGTCATGCGGTGGATGAGCCACGGATAGCCATGGAAAGCGAAGACGACTTGTTTTTCTTTGGTAAACAAGGCGTCAAATGCGTCATCGCTCAGGCCGTGTGGGTGTTCACTTTGCGGTTCTAATTTGAAGAGATCGACCACGTTGACCACACGAACCTTCAGTGCAGGAAGGTGTGCCCGTAAAATGGATACGGCGGCGAGCGTTTCGAGTGTCGGCACGTCGCCGCAGCAGACCATGACGACATCGGGCTCTTTGCCCGCTTCATTGCCAGCCCAATCCCAGATGCCTATCCCTGCGGTGCAGTGCTTGACGGCAGCGTCCATGTCGAGCCATTGCGGTGCTTGATACTTACCGGCAATGACGACGTTGACGTAGTCGCGGCTGCGCAAACAGTGATCCCAAACCGACAGAAGGCAGTTGGCATCCGGCGGCAAATAGACCCGCACGACGGAGGCTTTTTTGTTCACGACATGATCAATGAAGCCCGGATCTTGGTGCGTGAAGCCGTTGTGCATCTGCTGCCACACATGAGAGGCGAGCAGATAGTTCAATGACGCGATGGGGGCGCGCCATGGTAGGGTGGCAGTGACCTTTAGCCATTTGGCGTGCTGGTTGAACATCGAATCAATGATGTGAATAAACGCCTCGTAGCAGTTGAAGAGGCCGTGCCGACCAGTCAGCAGGTAGCCTTCGAGCCAGCCCTCGCATTGATGCTCGCTGAGCATTTCCATGACGCGCCCGTCCCGGGCGAGGAGTTCGTCGTTGTCCTGCGTGCGGGCATCCCATTGTCGTTCGGTTACTTCGAACACAGCAGTCAGGCGGTTGGAGAGGGTTTCGTCGGGGCCGAAGATACGGAAGTTGCGTTGCTCACTGTTTAGTTGGATCACATCGCGCAGGAATACGCCGAGCTCATGTGCGTCGGCCGCGAGCACGGAACCAGGTGATGGCACCTCGACCGCGTATTTTCTAAATTCTGGGAGGGTCAAATCGTTGAGCAGTTTGCCGCCATTGGCTTGCGGGTTTGCGCCCATGCGGCGTTCGCCCTTGGGCGCAAGTTCGGCCAGCTCCGGCTTCAATTTACCCTGTGTATCGAAGAGTTCATCTGGACGGTAGCTGCGCAGCCAATCCTCTAGCAGCTTGAGATGTTCGGGGTGCGCAGCGGGGTCGGAAAGTGGCACTTGGTGAGCGCGGAAGGTGCCTTCGATTTGGACACCGTCGACAGACTTAGGCCCCGTCCAGCCTTTGGGAGATCTGAGGACGATCATCGGCCAGCGTGGGCGCATGGTGTGGCCATTGACACGGGCTTCGTTCTGGATGTGTTTGATTTCCTCGATCACACTATCGAGCGTCGTCGCCATGGCCTCGTGCATGCGCGCGGGATCCTCGCCCTCGACGTAGTAGGGAGCCCAGCCGTTGCCCCGCAGTAGCTGATCCAGTTCTTCTGGTTCGATGCGGGCGAGGATAGTGGGGTTGGCGATTTTGTAACCGTTCAGGTGTAGGATCGGCAGCACCGCGCCGTCGTGCACGGGATTGAGAAACTTGTTCGAGTGCCAGGAGGTGGCCAGTGGGCCGGTCTCCGCCTCGCCATCGCCCACGCAGCAAGCCACGATGAGTTCGGGATTGTCGAATACTGCCCCGAAAGAGTGGGAGAGTGAGTAGCCCAATTCGCCGCCCTCGTGGATCGAGCCGGGGCATTCGGGCGAGACGTGGCTGGGGATGCCGCCAGGAAATGAGAACTGCTTAAATAGTTTTTGCAGTCCCGCTTCGTCTTGGCTGATGTCGGGATAAACCTCGCTGTAGGTGCCTTCCAAATACGTGTTGGCGACGAGTGCGGGGCCGCCATGGCCAGGGCCAGACACATAGATCATGTTGAGGTCGTATGCTTTGATGATACGGTTTAGATGGACGTATATAAAGTTTTGTCCAGGCGTCGTCCCCCAGTGGCCGAGCAACATGCGCTTGATGTCTGCAAGCACGAGCGGCCGCTTGAGCAGTGGATTATCAAGCAGATAAATCTGAGCGGCAGAAAGATAATTAGCGGCCCGCCAATAGGCATGTATTTTGTGGAGCAAGTCTGGGTTTAGCGTATTCGTTTCGGTGTCGTCACTCGTTTGGAGCGACTTAATCTCTAATGTATTTGTATTCATGTTCTCAGTTCCTATTTCTCAGTTTCAAATGAGAAGATAGGCGAGAATCAGGTTTTCCGCTATAAGGTCTAACCCTACTAGACCGTAGCCTTGTAGCGAACTCGCGCTAGCGAGGTCTTTCGTGCTTGGCTGGCGCTCCGAACCGATGCGGAGACGCGACTAGCGTCGCATCGCTACATTTATTTGGTGTAGGTGTGCGCTCCGTTGGGCTTAGGTTTGCCAATGAATCTGCGCGGTTTCCAAGGGGACTTGAACACCGGCTCGGTGGGGGATCACGCGCACGGTGTAGTCGCTTGCTGGGCGGCTCGCCGTGACTGATGCGCTATACTCGTAAGCGTTGAATGTGCCGAGTGTGTTCTGAGCGCACTTCATTTCCTGCCGGAGTGGCGGCTCGCCTTTTAAGTCGGCGTAGAGTTCGATTCGCACCCCTTTTGGGTCGATCTTGCCGAAGAAGACGGGCACTTCAAAAGTGTGTTGCTCGTCTCGGGTAGTCACTCGCACTGCTCCTAAGTGGAGGGTGCTCCAGTTCTGTTCGAGATGGTGTTTCCACTCAACCAATCCCTTGCCAACCTTACCGTTATGATCGACTCGGGAACGGTAGACGGTGGCGGCGGGCAAATAGTGTTGCTCTGTGTATTGGCGGACTGCGCGGTTGGCGGAGTATTGCGGGGTCAACCGTGCCATGCTCTTGCGCATGCGGGCGACCCAGCTGGTGGGGATGCCTTGATCGCTGCGATCATAAAACTCGGGGATCACCTCGTGTTCGAGCCGATTGTAGAGCATCTCGGCTTCGGCGGTGTCCCATGCAGGATCGTTGCCGTGTTCCTGACCATCGCCAATCGCCCAGCCGAGGTCGGGCGTATAGGCTTCCGCCCACCAACCATCCAGCTCCGAAAGATTGATGCCGCCATTGACGAGGACCTTCATACCGCTGGTGCCGCAGGCCTCCCAGGGACGACGGGGGGAGTTTAGCCAGACATCGACGCCTTGCACCAAGCGCTTGGTCAATTCCATGTCGTAGTCGCTGAGAAAAATTGCGTGTGGGCGCACTTCGGTGCGCCGGATGAATTGAACCCATCTCTGGATCAAAGCCTGCCCCGCCAAGTCCGCTGGGTGCGCTTTACCCGCGATCATGAGTTGCACGGGGCGCGCTGGATTCGATAAGAGACGGAGCAGCCGCTCGGGATCGCTCAGCAGGAGATCGGGACGCTTATAAGTGGCAAATCGGCGGGCGAATCCCAGGGTCAAAACTTTGGGATCAAATAGATGCCTGGTCTGCTCTACCGTTTCGGAAGACGCTCCCGCAGCGGCATAATGCCGAGCTAGGCGAACGCGGGCGTATTCCACCAGCGACTTGCTGGAGGCAAGGCGAAAGTTCCACAGTGTTTCGTCGGAGACCTTGTCAATGGCTGGCTCCAACTTTTCGGTTGTCCCCAACCAGCGATCTTTACCACAGGCTTGTGTCCATAGATCGTTTGCGGCTGCGGAATCCCAGGTTGGTGTGTGTATGCCGTTGGTCACATGGCTGATCGGCACTTCGTCCACTGGCCATCGCGCAAAGAGCGGTGCAAAGAGATGTCGGCTGACTTCGCCGTGCAATTTGCTAACCGCATTGACCGCACCGCAGCCGCGTATGGCGAGATAGGCCATATTAAAATCCTCTGCCGCGTCGTCTGCATTCAGGCGACCCAAGGCCAACAAATCATGGACGCTAATACTGAGCCCCTCCTCGGCATAGGCACCGAGGTATTGCTCGATCAGCGCCGGAGGGTAACGGTCAAAACCCGCTGCCACGGCGGTATGGGTGGTGAAGTGATTACCTGCCCGCGTCGCCGCGAGTGCCGCTTCAAAAGACTGCCTGCTAGCCAGCATGTAAGAACGCGTCCGCTCCAGCACCGCGAAGGCGGCATGGCCTTCATTTAGATGGCAAACTTCGGGCTTGATGCCCAGTGCGGCGAGCAATCGCCAGCCGCCGATTCCCAGCACCATTTCCTGCTTGAGCCGTAGCTCTGGCCCGCCGCCATAGAGCTCGCTGGTGATGCAGCGGTGCGCGGGGAAGTTTGCCGGATCATTACTGTCGAGTAGGTAGAGTTTGACCCGACCGACTTGAACTTCCCAAGCCCGCAGCCAGATCGAATAACCAGGCAATTTCATCTCCAACCGCAGCCATTCACCATTTGCTGTGCGCAGCGGCGTGATGGGTAACTGACCGGGATCGTTGAAAGGATAAAGCGCCTGTTGCGCTCCATTCGCGTCGATCACTTGGCGGAAATAGCCTTGTTGGTAGAGCAGCCCCACGCCCACAACTGGCACCCCCAAATCGCTGGCCGCTTTGAGTTGATCTCCGGCCACGTTGCCGAGGCCACCTGAGTAAATCGGCAGGCCTTCGCTCAACATAAATTCCATACTGAAGTAGGCGACACAGCTTAAGGCAGACTTTGAATGTGCTTGTTGAAACCATGTCGGTTTCCGCGATGCCTGTTGCTTAGTTCGGAGCAGGCTATTTAGCTTTTTGCGAAAGGTGGTGTCGGCGAGTAGTTGTTCGATGTGATCATAGCCAGCCGTTTGCAGGACGACCCAAGGATTATGGGTTCTGTCCCAAAGTTCGGGGCTGAGCTGTCGCCAGACTTCGTCGGTCGCGTGGTTCCACGACCAACGCAGGTCGAGCGCGAGTTCTGCCAGAGAGTCGAAGCCCTCGATTTCCGTGGGCAGCAGGTTATAGGTCGGATGGCTAGCGCGGGTTGGTGGGCTCATGGGTTTTGTTCAGATTGTCGGGCCACCCGATACGATGTCTGCGGTCACGCCGTCCGAGAACTTCTCGAAGTTAGTGGTGAAGAGTCTGGCCAGTTTCTGTGCGGTGGCGCGGAAGGCTTCTTTATCGGCCCAAGTGTTTTCTGGTAGCAGGCATTTCGACGGCACGTCTGGGCACTCTGTCACCACCTCAAAGCCAAATACGGGATCGGGTTGCGTGGGCGCGGAGGCGAGGGCACCGCTATGGATGGCGTCGATGATGGCGCGGGTGTAGCGAAGCTTTATGCGCGAGCCAGTGCCGAAGCTACCGCCTAACCATCCGGTATTGACGAGCCAGACGTTGACTTGATGGCGCTGCATTTTCTCCGCGAGTAGTTCCGCATATTTCGCTGGGTGCCAGACCAAGAATGGCGCGCCGAAGCACGCAGAAAACGTCGCTTTGGGTTCAGTAATGCCTACCTCAGTGCCTGCCACTTTCGCGGTGTAGCCCGAGATGAAGTGATACATGGCCTGTTGTGGAGTGAGCTTTGAGACGGGCGGCAGCACACCGAAGGCATCACAGGTAAGGAAGATGATATCGCTTGGATGCCCCGCGACACACGGGATTTTAGCGTTACTGATGAACTCGATGGGATAGGCCCCACGCGTGTTTTGCGTGATGCTGACGTCGCGAAAATCGACGTGCCGATCACCTTCGCCATAGACGACATTTTCTAATACTGCGCCAAAGTGTAGAGCGTGAAAGATTTCCGGTTCGAACTCCGATGTCAGATCGATCGTTTTTGCATAGCAGCCGCCTTCGATATTGTAGATGCCTTGTTCAGTCCAGACGTGCTCGTCGTCGCCGATGAGGAGGCGTTTCGGATCGGCGGACAGCGTCGTCTTGCCCGTGCCCGAGAGACCGAATAAAATAGACGAACGGTCGCTTTTTGGATCGGCTGTCGCGGAACAGTGCATCGAAAGATTGCCGGCTTTCGGCGCGAGGTAATGCGCGATGGTGAAGATCGCCTTCTTCATTTCGCCGGCATATTCGGTGCCAAGAATCACGATTTCGCGGTCTTCGAGTGAGAGATCGACTGAAGTCCTTGAACTCATTCCTTTGGTGAGTCGATTTGCTGGGAAATGGCCTGCATTAAACATGACAAAATCGGGCTCTCCATACTCCGTGAGTTCTTTCGGTGTAGGCCGGATCATCATCGTGTGCATGAAGAGCGCATGATACGGCCGAGAGCTAATGACGCGGATTTTTATGCGATGCGCGGGGTCCCAACCGACGAAGCCATCAATGACGTAGAGCCGTTCGCGTGTATTCAGGTAGTCTTTCGCGCGCTCTCGATTGATCAGGAAAGTGTCCTCGTCGAGTGGCATATTTACCGGACCCCACCAGACATCGTCCTGAGAGGCGGGATTGCGTACGATGCGTTTATCCTGCGGCGAACGACCGGTCTTTTCACCCGAGTAAGCGATAAGCGCGCCCGTGTCGGAGATTGCGGTGTGTTCGTCGTGGCGGATCGCCTCTTCGTAGAGCCGTGCAGGGGAAGGGTTGCGCAGGACGGATTCGACGTGGAGTCCATAGGGGGCGAGGTCGCAGGAAGTGGTGTCCTTTGGTATCGTTTTTGCGGTGGAGTCCTTTGACTCAGTTTTCAATTCGTTCATAGTAATGTTCCTTGGTTTACTTTGCTTTAGTGAGTCGGTGGACTTGCCTGTGCATCAAGACGGTCGCGCCGCGAATGGTGTGGTAACCTACAATTTATATTACGCTCACAGAGGTAAGCTTGGTATGGGGTGAAACCCTGCGTTGAGAACTCCGATGGCCGCTGTGCTATCAAACCGGTATTTCATGGTAGGGTTCATTCGAGTCGGGAGCGGAAGAGCCACGAGGCGCCGCCGAGCGTGAACAGCGCGATGACTAGGATCGGCCAGATGTTGGCGGCGACGAGTGCTGGCGGCATATCTTTGAGGAACACGCCCTTGATGATGATCATGAAATGCTTGAGAGGATTGCCTTCGGCGACGACTTGCAACCAGGGCGGCATATTCTCAACTGGCGTGGCGAAGCCCGACATGAGCATCGCAGGCACCATGAAAGCGAAGGCTCCCAACACTGCCTGTTGTTGTGTCTTTGCCAGTGATGAGACGAATAGCCCGATGCCGACGATCGATAGCAGAAACGCAGAAAGCCCGGCGATGAGGAGAATGACCGAGCCATTGAATGGCACGCGGAATACGAAGATCGCAACGATGAGCATGATGAGCCCCTCCACCCAGGCGAGAAAGAAGGACGGGATGGTTTTTCCTAGCAGGATCTCGTATGGTTTGAGCGGTGAGACGAGGAGTTGATCGAAAGTTCCGAGTTCACGCTCGCGAGCGACGGACAGACCGGTGACGATCAGCCCTATCAGTGTGGACAGTATGCCGATCAGACTTGGAACGGTGTGCCAAATGTAGGTTAGGTTAGGGTTGAACCAATTGCGGGCGACGAGATCAATCGGCTGAGTGCCGTTAAACTGGTTCACGATACCCGCAGCATAGCCCTGCACAATTTGTGCCGCATTGGAACGACGACCATCAAGGATGAACTGCACCTCTGCGAGTTGACCGGCTTCCACCTTGCGAGAGAAGTCGCTGGCAATGTGAAGGACGAGAATGGCCTGCTGCGAATTGATTAGCGGCGCGATTTCTTCCACGCCATCGAGGTAGATGATATGCCGAAATGAGGGTGCGCCGTGAAAGCGCTGGGCGAGCTCGCGGGACGCTTGACCGTGGTCGTTATTGAGTATGCCGATGGAAACATTCTTCACTTCCAAGGTCGCGGCGAAAGAGAAGATGATCATTTGTGCCAACGGCGGGACGATGAGCAGGAGTCGACTGCGCTTGTCCCGCAGTATCGCGAGAAGCTCCTTGATGATAAGCGCTGTGAGTCGGTGAAACATCGTTAGTCGAGGCGTTTGTTAGTCTTCTTCGCGACGAGCAACATGAGCACAGTGGCGATGGCGCAAAGGGCGAGGGTGTTAGGCACAAGCACGGAAGGGATGTCTCCAGCGAGAAAGATAGTTTGCAGGCAGGTGACAAAGTAGCGCGCCGGAATGAGGCGCGTGAGGATCTGAATCGGCAGTGGCATGCTGCTGATCTCGAATACGAATCCGGAGAGCAGGAACGCGGGAAGAAAGCCTACTATGAGCGCGATCTGAGCAGCGACGAACTGGTTCTTTGAAACCGTCGAGATGAGCATCCCGAGCGCAAGCATGGCGAGCAGAAACACCGATGAGATTAACACAAGCGCCAGCACCGAGCCGCGAAACGGCACGTCGAACAAAGTGACTGAGGTGATGACGCATACCGCCATTGAACCCATCCCGAGTAGATAGTAGGGCGTTAGTTTACCCACTAGTAGTTCGACGATGCCAATGGGCGTGGCTATGAGCGCCTCCATCGTGCCGCGTTCCCATTCGCGTGCGACGACCAGCGCCGTGAGTAGTGTGCCGATAATCGTCATGATGATCGCGATGGAGCCGGGCAGTAGAATCCAACTGCTTCGTAGTTCCGGGTTGAACCAGACGCGCGGCTCGATGCTCACGGACGGTGTGGCAACCTCGGGACGACCGGCATCGAAGGATTGCTGGACGAGCCAATTACTAAACGTGCCTTGAACGTAGTTGTGAACGAAGTTAGCAGTGTTTGGCTCGCTGCCGTCAGCGATGACCTGAATGGCGGTCGATGCTTCGCCGTTGCGCAGCGTTTCGTTGAAGTTGGCGGGCACGACGACCATACCGCGCAATTTTCCGGCGACGAGTTCCTCTTCGAACTCGCGGCGATCACGACCGACGCGCACGTCGAAGTAGCGCGAGTTCTGGAAAGCGGCAGAGAGGCTCTGAGCCTCAGGCGAGGTGCTTTCTAACACGACTCCCACGCGGATATGATTTGCATCAAGGGAGACGCCATAGCCGAAGAGAAATAGCAGCACGGCAGGCAGGACGAAGGCTATGAGGATACTGCTAGGGTCGCGCACGACCTGCGCCATTTCTTTGCGGATAAGACCGCGCATGCGGCGAAGGCTGTCCGTGTTCATGCTGCGGTTCCTTCCTTTGTCTCGCGTTCGATCAGGCCGATAAAGGCATCCTCGAGGCTGGCGGCGTCGCTTTCCGATTTCAGTTCGTCGGGCGATCCGGTGGCAATGACGCGACCGCGAAACACGAGCGCGATGCGGTCGCAATATTCCGCTTCGTCCATGAAGTGGGTCGTCACCATGATGGTGACGCCTTTCTCCACCAACCCGTTGATGTGCGTCCAAAATTCGCGGCGCGTTAGCGGGTCGACCCCCGACGTCGGTTCGTCGAGAAAGAGCACGGCGGGTTCGTGCATGACGGCACAGGACAGTGCGAGGCGTTGTTTAAAACCAAGCGGCAGGACTGCGGCTGAAGTTTTTAGGTAGGCTTGTAGGCTGAAAGTTTCGATCATGGTCTCAATGGCGGAACGCTTTCGTCCGCCAGTGAGACCATAGATACCTGCAAAGAAATCCAGATTCTGACGCACGCTGAGATCACCGTAGAGCGAAAATTTCTGCGCCATGTAGCCGATCTTTGAGCGTGCTTTGCTGGTGGCGGTTTTGAGATCGAGCCCGGTAACTTTCGCCTGCCCACTGGTCGGCTGAAGCAGGCCGCACATCATTTTAAAGGCGGTTGATTTGCCCGCGCCGTTGGGGCCTAACAAGCCGAAGACTTCGCCCCTTCGGACTTCGAAGGAAACATTGTCAGAGGCTATGAATGAACCGAATTTCTTGGTTAGAGTTGTCGCTTCGATCACCGGAACGTTCTTGTCTCCCGAGATCGGATCCATCTGCGCCGCAAGTGCGGAGTCTCCACCTGGACCGCCGCCGAGGCGATCGATAAAAGCATCTTCGAAGCGTGGAGTCGTGGACTGAGCCGTTCCTGGCAGGGAGGGCAGCGTTTCTCCTTTTTTCACTAACAAACGCAGGCTTTTCCCCTGGATGACACCATCGATCACCGCTTTTTTCCGCAAGGTTTGCGCCAGCACGTGGCGACGCTGATTTTCTTCAATGCCGCTGACGAGGAATACGCGTCCTTTTACTTGCTTGGTCAGTTCAGACGGCTTCCCGTCATGCAACAGCTGGCCTTCATTAAGTAAGAGCACCGTGTCGCAGAGTTCAGCCTCATCGAGATAGGCGGTGCTCCAGACTACGCCGATGCCATCGTCGACAAGATCGCCTACCATTGTCCAAAGTTCGCGGCGTGAGATGGGATCTACGCCGACACTAGGTTCATCAAGAAGGAGCAACTGCGGCTTACGAATGAGCGCACAAGCCAGTCCCAGTTTTTGTTTCATGCCACCGGAAAGCGCACCCGCCAGTCGTTTCGTGAAACGTGCGAGATCGGTGAAGCGGAGCAGGCGTTCGAAGGCCTCGCTTCGTTCATCACCGACCACGCCACGTAGATCCGCGTAGAGTCGAAGGTTCTCGATCACTGTTAGGTCTTCGTAGAGACCAAAGCGTTGTGGCATGTAGCCGATGCGTTCGTGGATGGCGTCGGATTCTTTCACACTGTTCAAGCCAGTGACGGTGATCGCTCCCTCGCTCGGTTCCAGCAAACCTGCCAACAAGCGTAAAAGGGTGGTCTTCCCTGCGCCATCCGCCCCTACCAAACCGCAAATCTCACCGGAGCGAATCACGGCTGTAATCTTGTCGAGCGCAGGCGAGTCGATGTTTGGAAACCGCTTAGTGACACTCTCGACGCTGGCGAGCAGATCAGGCATCGGGTAGGTGAACGGTGACCGGCATTCCCTGCCGAAGGGCATCATCGGGTTCCTTGATAATGACACGCAGTCGGTAGATCAAGTCGGTGCGAAGATCCTCCGTTTCGACCGATTTTGGGGTGAATTCGGCGACTGGCGAAATGAAGCCTATCTGACCTTGGTAAGGCTGGTCGGGGCGCGAGTCAGTGATGACTTCGACCTCCATGCCAGGGCGAATGCGACCGAGATCAGGCTCCGAAATGTAGCTCCGCACCCAAACAGGAGCTTTCAACGAAAGTGTGTAGATCGAGGCACCCGTGGAAACGATGGCACCAGGTTCTAGAACGCGTGTCAGGATGATGCCGTCAGCGGGGGACATCAGTTCCGCATCTGCCAGCTGACGCTCGGCTTGTGCGACTTTTGCCCGAGCGACTCCCAGCTCAGAGTGTGCGATCGCGATGTCCTCCGCGGGTGGGCCCTCCTCGGCGAGAGCGAGTGCTTCGCGTGCAGAATTGAGTCGTGCCTCAGCCTCGTCATGCTGAGCCTTAGAATCGTCCGCGGCCTGTTGTGAGGCCGCTCCGCTTATCGCCAATTCGAGTTGCCGGTCGAGCAGTTGTTGCGTGTTTATTAGAGCGCTCGCTCGTTCTGCCATAAATGCTCTGGCCTGCGCGATCTCGCGAGGGCGTGTCCCGGCTTCGAGCTTCGCAACGGTAGCTTCAGCCACGTTCACTTGCGCGTTAAAAAGTGCTAGGTTGTCTTCCAAGGGCCCCGTGTCTAGAGACGCTAACAGCTGCCCGCTCGTTACGGGGTCTCCTTCCTCTAAGGCCATCGCTGCGATCCGTCCGCTGGCACGGAAGCCAAGAGAGACCTGGCGGATGTCGACGTTGCCATACAGTGTTAGTGAGCCTTCAGCAGTAGTGGACTCACTGAACTTGGCCTTAGCTATAAAGGCAATGGCTGCAACGATCCCGAGGATTACTAAAATCTTGGCGAGCTTTTTCATGACTGAGTGGTCGGGGCGTGATGGAGGCCCAACGTGCTTGATTCATCGATTACAGTGCGATTGGCACGGATGCTAGTAACTACATTACGCTCGCGGAGGCAGGTTAGGTATGGGGTAAAACCCTGCTTTGAGAACTTTGGGGGCGGATACCGAGCTTGTGCACTGGACTGGGCACGCTGTAACGATGGCTGAAGCGCATCGCTCCGGGAACGGCGTGCTTTAGCCGTCGCACGTGTGAGCAGTTGCCGAGCTTGTGCACTGGACTGGGCACGCTGTAACGATGGCTGAAGCGCATCGCTCCGGGGAACGACGTGCTTTAGCCGTCGCACGTGTGAGCGGTTGCCGAGCCTGTGTGCTGGACTTGCACGCTGTAACGATGGCTGAAGCGCATCGCTCCGGGGAACCACGTGCTTTAGTCGTCGTGCTGGATTAATTTCAATACTGATCGGGCGATCATCAGTTCTTCGTCAGGGTGTATGACTCGGATCTTGGCACCTGAACCGATTACTGAAATTACCGCTTCGTTTTTCGCGTTCAGTTTTGAGTCAATTTGTATGTCTAAAAAATCGAGACCGGCGCAGATTCGCTCTCGAATAATTGGGGCGTTTTCGCCGATGCCGCCTGCAAATACAAGGGTGTCCAATCCGCCCAGTACAGCCGCATATGCACCGATCCATTTTTTCACTTGATAGCAGAATAGGGCGATAGCTTCGGAGGCACGGATATCTGATTCTTCGTTAGCGAGTAGGACACGCATGTCGGAACTGGTCTCTGAGACTCCGAGGAGTCCGGATTCATGGTTCATCATGTCGTCAAAGAGCGTCGGTGATAACTGTTCGCTTTTCATAAGAATCGAAACGAGCCCGGGGTCGATATCTCCCGAGCGGGTGCCCATCATCAAGCCCGCCGCCGGTGTGAACGACATGGAAGTATCCTGACACTGACCGCCTCGGATCGCAGCTAGGCTGGCGCCATTGCCAAGGTGGGCTAAGATGACTCGCCCCTTGGCTGCCTTCTTCCCTGCAACTCGCTCCAGTTCCTGTAGCAAATAAGCGTATGATATCCCATGAAAACCGTAGCGCCTTAGACCTTGTGCCTCAAAGCGCCGAGGAATTGGTAACTGTTGCGCGACACGCGGCAAGTCGCGATGAAAGGCCGTATCGAAACAGGCGATCTGTTTGAGCTCGGGAAATCGCAGACTTAGTTCTTCGATCAGCATGATCTCGTCGGGCAGATGTTCCGGATCAAATGATGTCACTCGCCGTAGCTCTTCAATTAGAGTTGGAGTGATTAAGGTCGGCAACCAATACTTGGGTCCTCCATGCACGACGCGGTGCCCGACTGCCTTGAATGCCGCTAGATCGATGCGCCCTTGGAACCAACCGAATAACGTGCTGACCGCGACGGCATAACTCGGTACCCCTAGGGTTTGTGATTCGTTCTGAGTTCCAACGAAATCTTTGATCGTGAAATGCCCCGATGACTGTCCGATCCCCTCAATATGTCCCGTGAAGGCACGTTTCAGGGTTTCGCTAGATTCAAACACGGTAAACTTGATGCTCGATGAACCCCCATTGATGATCAGCAGGCGGCCCGCCAGTGTTTGTGAATTTTCCATATCTACTCTGCATTATGGCGCAATGACTACGCCTGAGCTATGGGGTAGAACCCGTATATTGAAAGTTCCTGGTCACATGCCCTTCGTGGTAGGGTAAGACCCCGTATCTTGACGGTGAGGAAATGAGTAAGCTTAGGAATCATGATAACAACATTACCGCAACTCGGACTGGCTTCGCCAGTCCGCTACAGTTCCCATGCATTCAAAAGCGTAGCGGAGCGGGGAACCCGTTTCGACCGTCTCGCCGGATCGGTTCCGCACGTCGAAATGGCTTCGCCAGTCCGCTACAGTTACCGAGCTACGAAGCATATTCTCTCTGCTCGCCATTGCTCGAAATCACACATACTTTAACGAATCTTAAAACACCGCATCGCCCACCGAGTTCGTTCCAAAGAGCCCGAGTCCGACTCTGTTTCCTTAAACAATCAACGGACATGATGAACCAGACAACCTCACCTTTCGCGCAACAGTATCAGGAGGCACTTCGGATCCACCTCGGGGAACCTTCCTCTGGCGTGGGACACTCCGAAGCGGCTCGTAGGCTCGGTCGCGAAGCGGTTGAATCAGGTATGGACGTGCTGGATATCGCACGCATCCACGATCAGGCAATGCTGGTGATCATGGGAAAATCTTCCGTTGAAGCGGAGCATCCGCCCCATCAACTCTCTGCGGGCGGGGCTTTCCTTCTGGAATCGCTTGCTGCGGTCGAGGTGCAACATGAGCAAACCTATCAAGCTACTTGCGAGGCTTTGAAACACGGCGAGCTGCAACTCGCGCAGAAATCCGCCCGCTACGACGAACTACTGGCCGAATCGCGAGCTCTGCAAGTGCAGTCACAGCAACTGGCGCATAAGATATTGATGGCTCAGGAAGAAGAACGAAGGGAGATCAGCCGTGAATTGCACGATGAAGTCGCTCAGATTCTTGCGGGGGTGAATGTTCGTTTGGCTGCTTTGAGAGAAATCGGAGCACTCGGCCACCAGAGCCTCGAACAGAGCATTCATCAGACTCAGCTAATGATCGAGGAATCCGTTGATACCGTCCACCGCTTTGCACGAAAGCTGCGGCCAACCATGCTCGATGACTTGGGGCTGATTCCTGCCCTTCGCTCATTTATTAAAGAACTGCCTCGGCTCGATGGGCTGAAGGTTGAATTCACCAGTGTGAGTGAAGTCGAAGTCATGGATAACGTGCGACGCACAGTCTTCTACCGGGTGGCTCAGGAAGCTCTGCTCAATGCGGTGCAACACGCTAATGCAAAAATTGTTAAGGTAGAGATAGTGGCAACCTCCGATGGGATCCGTCTGCTCGTGCATGACGACGGCAAAGCCTTTTGCGTGGATGACCCGAAGAATTACCAACGTCTCGGTTTGATCGGCATGAAGGAGCGAGTCGAAATGGTTCGCGGCAAATTCTCTATCGTCTCTGCCCCCGGTCAAGGCACCACCGTTAGCGCGGAGATACCCACGCTAGTAAATTTGGAAGATGGTAATCTATGAACAAAGCCCCCATTAAAGTTTTAATTGCCGAAGATCATGGCATCGTCCGGGAAGGCTTACGACTGTTGCTGGATCTAACTTCAGGTTTGAAGGTGGTTGGCGAAGCATCAACGGGCAGTGAGGCCGTTGAGCTAGCGGCACGGCTACAGCCCGACGTCATTTTGATGGATATTGCGATGCCGACCCTCAATGGATTTGAAGCGACTCGCCAGATCCGAGCCCTCTCTCCCGACTCCAAAGTTCTCGTCCTATCGGCTCACAGCGATGAAGAGTATGTGGAGCATTTTCTCTCGATTGGAGTCGCAGGGTATGTGGTCAAACAGAATTCCGGTCAAATTTTAGTGCAGGCGATTCGGGAGGTTGCTGGCGGGGGCACCTTTTTTGCCCCCTCCATCTCTGAGCGCATGCAACGTCTGGAGCGAACCGCTTTTCAGCGCGGCGACTCATCGGGCAGTAAACGACGTCCACTCACGCCGCGAGAGGCTCAGGTCTTACAGTTGGTGGCAGAGGGCTCCGCTAATAAACAGATCGCCGCCGAGTTGGCCATAAGCATCAAGACAGTTGAGAAGCATCGGCAGCAGTTGATGGACAAGCTCAACATACACGACACCGCCGGACTCACGCGCCACGCCATCGCCACGGGCGTGATTGAAAGCAGTATTCAGGGGACGACGGCAGGCGCAGGTTAAATTATCTATGAGTCCAAGCAAAGCACCCAAACGTCTTGCCTTTATCGGCGGTTATGAACCCCGTCGGTGCGGGATCGCCACATTCACGCACGACCTCTGCGAGGCCGTGTCCACGGAGCAGCCCCTTACGGAATGCTACGCCTGCGCGGTCAATGATACGCCTGCTGGCTATGACTATTCCAAGCGTGTCCGATGGCAATTCGAGCAGAAAGACTTGAAGTCGTATCGGAAAGCGGCGGATGCTTTGAACTTCGACAATGTTGAAGGCGTTTTCCTGCAACATGAATTTGGCATCTACGGTGGGCCTGCCGGCAGCCACATACTTGCTCTCCTTAAAGAGGTGCGTATGCCAGTGATTACTACGCTGCACACGGTATTGAAAGATCCCAGCCTGACTCAGTATCAGGTGGTGAAGGGTCTCGTTGAGCGAAGTGATCGTTTGGTCGTGATGGCGAATAAGGGGGCTCAGCTCTTACGCGATGTTTACGGCGTTTCTAGTAAGAAAATTGATGTGATCCCGCACGGCATCCCCGACATTCCCTTCGCAGATTCAGAAAACTCGAAAGCACAATTCGGGGTCGAAGGCCGTCAAGTGCTCTTCACATTTGGTCTGCTCGGGCCAGGTAAGGGGATTGAGCAGGTGCTCAAGGCACTGCCAGCCATCACAAAGCGGCACCCAAAAGTGGTCTATCTGATCGTCGGTGCCACCCATCCGCATCTCATTGCCGAGGAGGGCGAAAGCTATCGCTTTAGTCTGAAGCGAATGGTTGAGGATCTGGGCTTAAAAAAGCACGTAATATTTTACAATCAGTTCGTTTCGATTGATGATTTGAAGGAGTTTATCGGCGCGACTGACATCTACCTGACGCCCTATCTGAATGAAGCGCAAATCACCTCGGGCACCCTGGCCTACGTCTTCGGGGCGGGCAAGGCCGTTGTCTCGACACCGTACTGGCACGCGCACGAACTACTCGCGGAGGATCGTGGCATCTTAGTGCCGTTTAATGATCCACCAGCGATTGCAGCAGCAGTTTGCACCTATCTCGAAAACCCAGAGCGATTCAACCAGACGCGGCGTGCTGCCTACGATCTCGGTCGCGATATGATCTGGCCGGCGGTGGCTGATCAGTATATGCAGTCCTTCGAACGCGCCAAGGCCGATCGAATCATCAACCCGCGCGCCGCCTTTGCGGATTGGACGCTGGACAGCCGCCCCTACGCCTTACCGCCACTGAAGTTGGATCACCTAGAGCACATGAGTGATGGCACGGGCATTTTTCAACACGCCGTCTTTGATGTGCCGAACTACCACGAGGGTTACTGTGTCGATGATAATGCCCGCGCATTCATCCTCTTCACGCTCTTGCCGGGACTCGGAGAGCAACCCGCTGAAAAGAAGTGTCATCACTTTGCCTCCAACTATCTCGCCTTCATCGTAGCCGCCTTTAATCCTGACAAGGGGCGCTTTCGTAACTTCATGAGCCATGGTCGCCAATGGCTTGACGCAGTCGGCAGTGAAGACAGTCACGGACGCGCACTCTGGGCGATGGGGGTGGGCACGCATCGCTCAAACTGGGAGGGGCATAGTCAATTATGCAGGCAAACCTTCGAGCAAAGTTTGTCCGCCGTTCACGCATTCACCTCGCCCCGCGCGTGGGCCTTTTCCCTGCTCGGCATCTACGATTATTTACAAGCTTTCCCCGATAATAACGAAGCCCTTGAGGCCAGCCAAGCGCTGACTCAAAAACTCACCGATGCGTGGGAAAAGTGCTCAAGCAACGACTGGCTATGGTTCGAGAAATCCGTGACCTACGAAAACGCGCGACTCTGCCAAGCCATGCTTCTCATCGGTCGGACAACGCCCAATCAAGCCGCGCTCGATAGCGGGCTGCAGTCACTGCGCTGGCTGGTCTATTTACAAAAGACAGATGCCGGGCATTACCGCCCGATCGGTAGCAATGGCTTTTACAAAAAAGGAGGCACCCGCGCCGCCTTCGACCAACAGCCCGTTGAGGCGCAAGCCATGGTATCCGCCTGCCTTGAGGCCTTTCGCGCGACTCAGGATGCCGCATGGCTCGACGAAGCCAAACGCGCCTTCGAATGGTTCCTCGGTCGTAACGATCTCGGCCTCTCCCTCTACGACTCGAAGACAGGGGGCTGTCGAGACGGGCTACACCCCGACCGGATGAATCAAAATCAGGGGGCGGAATCCTCACTGGGTTTCTACCTCGCCTTAGCCGATATGGACTACGCCGAACAACTCCTCACACACCCGACACTCACGCTTTCATGAAAACCATCGAACTACATCGCAACGCCATCGTTTTGTCGCCGGAAAGTGCCCGCGTCATCATCCGTCCCTTCATCCCCGGGAGTGCGCAGCACATCGAAAAGATTGTGAATCGAGTGCTGTCCTTATCTGAGAAGGAAGTGCGGTTAAAGCTTAAAGCCATTGACCATGAGTTCGGGAATCGGCATTTGAATATAAAATCGTTATTGTTAAAAAACTACCAGCGCGGCCTCTCACTGATCAAATGTGCCGAGAAGATCTCGCCCGCAAAACAAGTCCTCATTGGCGCTCTCTTTTCCGGAGAATATGCACTGGAGTCGGCCGCGCTCTTCAATCCTTCAATCGTCCCTCACTTCGATCAGAGGAAAGTGGCTAAGGGCGGTCTGCGCTTCATCATGAGTCTGCGCGCTACGGGCGAAGGGCACATCTCATCGATTGAGTTTCGTGTCGGCATCATCGCGCCCAGCGGGGCGATCAGTTTTGAGCCGATCTCACGCTATGTGACCGAGCCCGAAGTTTTGCCCAACCCCAGTTATTTAAAGCAAAGCTTTATGCTCAAACTCCACGAGATGGGTTTCGAAAATGACTGTGCCGAAGCCGTGCTATCGCCCTTTGAGGAGTCGTTCACGCTCCAAGAACTCAATGAAAGTATCGGCACCGTCCGGCATCATTGCGATGCGGACTGCCATGAATCCAAGCATACCCTCGATGCCATTCATTGGCTCGCTAAATGCAACTACGAGCTATCCTTTCCGCGCACCCTCGCCATGAGCGAGCGCATTATCTTCCCCACCTCGCCCCGCGAGAGCCACGGGATCGAAGACGCCCGTTTTGTCCGCTTCGTCCATGACGACGAGTCAGTGATGTACTACGCCACCTACACCGCTTATAACGGCAAAGACATCCTGCCGATGTTGATCGAGACCGAGGATTTTTCACATTTCAAAATTGTCACCCTGAACGGCAGCGCCATCCAAAACAAAGGCATGGCGCTCTTCCCCCGCAAAGTGAATGGCCAATACGTCATGCTCTCACGCCAAGATGACCGGAACATTCTCATCATGTTTTCTGATAATCTCCACTATTGGAATAAAGCCGAAGTCTTGAAAAGGCCGTCCGCCTTATGGGAGGCAGTCAAAGTGGGCAACTGTGGTTCTCCAATCGAGACCGAGGCTGGTTGGTTGGTGATTACGCACGGTGTCGGCCCGATGCGCAAATATTGTATCGGCGTCATTCTGCTTGATCTAGAAGACCCCACAAAAGTGATCGGTCAACTCGATGAGCCACTGCTCTCTCCCGAAGGAATCGAGCGCGAAGGCTACGTCCCCAATGTCGTCTATAGCTGTGGTTCTCTTATACACAATAATAACCTTATCTTGCCCTACGCCATGAGCGATACAGCGACGGGGATTGTCACGATCTCACTTAAATCCTTACTCGATGCCCTCCAAAGCTAGCGCTAATAAGACCGTCGCCGTGATTGTTGCCCACCCCGACGACGAGACCCTGTGGGCGGGTGGCACTATTCTGGAGAATCCTGAATGGGATTGTTTTGTGGCCTGCCTCTGTCGTAAAAACGACGCTGATCGCTCCGCTAAATTCTATAAAATTTTAGATCTCCTGAATCTTGAAGGTGTCATGGGTGATCTCGACGACGAGCCTGCGCAAACGCCCCAAGCCACCGCGACGGTCGAGCGGGCGATTTTGCAATTATTGCCGAAAAAGCACTACGATCTGATTCTGACTCACTCTCCCTTCGGAGAATATACGCGACATCGCCGGCACGAAGAAATCGGAAATGCGGTGATTCGACTCTGGGAATCGCGGAGGCTCTCGACCGAGGCGCTTTGGCTGTTTGCCTATGACGATGGGGGCGGGAAGCATTTACCTGAAGCGATTCAACAGGATGCTAGCTACGAAAGATTACTGAGCTCAGTGTGGGCGACAAAGCGCAAACTGATGACAATGCATTATGGCTTTAGGCACGATAGCTGGGAAGCACGCACGACTCCGAGAGCGGAAGCTTTTTGGAAATTTCATCAACCTTCGGACGCAGTCTATTGGCATAAGCTAAATCAAACGAAAGAAACGAAATGAGAGTTTTATTAATGTATGATTACCCGCCGTCACCTGGCGGCTTGGCCACGCAAGGCGACTTGCTCTATCGCGGGCTGCAAGCGATCAGTGTCGACGTGAGAGCGGTCGATGTCGAATCAGATCAAGAAAAAGAATGGTATTGCCGTTGGTTTAAGCCCGATGTGGCTGTGGGCGTCGGCTACTGGGGGCATGCCCCGCACCTGTTGATTCATCCTAATAAATTTGGCATCCGCCCCGTGCCTTGGTTGGTGGCCGATGGCTATATCGCCAATTATCAAATGGAGCTGAACGCGCTTCAGTTGCTCCTAGTCACGTCTAATTGGGTGAAGGAAATGTATGTGCGCGACGGAATACGAGCCGATCACATCAAAGTGCTACCGGTGGGTTGCGATACCGAAAACTTTGTCCCTCGCGAGCGATCCGACCCTAAAATACTCGCCGTGCGAGAAGGGCTAGGGATCGCCGCCGACGAGTTAATGATCCTCACTATCGGGGGCGATGCAGCCTCGAAAGGTGCTCAAGAAGTGATGTATGCCTTGGCCAAGCTCGGCAAAGATGTGCCGCCTTGGAAATACGTCTGCAAGGTCTGGCCGCAAGCACGCACCGATCTTCAAAACTCCATTGATTTCCAACTAGCCAAAAAACTGGGGATTGAGCAAAACATCATTTACGCGACCAACCGAGTCTCTCGAAATTTTATCCCTTACCTCATCGGGGCCTGTGATATTTATGCCGCTCCCTCCCGTTTGGAAGGCTTTGGTATGCCGCAGGTCGAAGCGGGGGCGTGTGGGAAACCTGTCATCGGGATCAATGCCATGGGCTTGCTCGATACCATGATCGACGGCAAGACCGCCTTTCTGGCCAAGGTGGCTCAGAAGATTGATGTCAACTACGTGACACTGGGCGAGGAGTCAGGCTTCGAGGAGAATCATAAAGTGATCTTCGATCAACCACGCACCGTCGATTACCGCGCCGACATCGATGACATCGCGGAGGGCTTACGCGCCTTGATGGGCGACCCTGCATTGCGTAGCAAAATGGGTGCCGCAGGGCACGCGCATGTCGTGGCCCACTTCGATTACCGAGTCGTTGCTAAGCGCTTCGTTCAAATCATCGGCGAGACCTTGGGGGTCCATTAAATGAAAACAACCGATCTGACTCTGATTGAAAAAGCCAAAGCGAGCGCGCTTGAAGTGCTGCTACACAATGCCAAAGGCCGGCACGGTCTGCCTCGAACAGCGGGCTGGGGCTATCATGAACCCTACACACGAGATCTCATGATTTCGATGCTAGGCATCGCTGTATCCGATAACCAACTACTGATGGACAGTATGCGCAAGACCCTGCTCAAGCTGGCCGAGAATCAAACCGAGCGAGGGCACATACCTTCACTGGTCGATGTCGCGGGGGATCGCGGTGCCAGCGATACCACGCCGCTCTTCCTACTAGCAGTGGGCATTTTTCGACAAGTTACAAAGGACAGTTCTTTTTTAGAAGCAGCGGTGGGGAAGGCGTTCACATGGATGGCTTATCAAAGCCCCTCCGATGATTATCTCATCGCGCAACAGCCGACCAGCGATTGGCGCGATGAGCAATGGGTGATGGGCTACGGGCTCTACGTCAACACCCTCGCGTATGCGTGCCTGCGGCTCTTCGAGCACGACGCCCATGCCGATGCCATGCGAGCCGCCATGAGTCATTTCACCGTGACGGGCGATGTGAAGCACCGTCACGTCCACGAAGGTTTGGTGGTCAAGCACAAGCCCTATTACGCACTCTGGTCTTACAAGCTCTACAGCAGTGAACGCTTTGACCTGCTCGGCAATAGTTTGGCCATCCTCTCAGGAATGGCTCCGCCCACACGCACCGACGAGATCGTCTCATGGGTCGAGGCCGAGTGCGAACGCTTACGCCAAACGGGCGATTTGGTCGGCGAATTACCGCCCAACTTCTTCCCCTATATTCAGCCCGCCGACAAAGACTGGCGCGAACGCTATGCACGCTATAATTTGCCCGGCGATTATCATAACGGGGGCATCTGGCCCTTCATCGCCGGGTTTTATGTAGCGGCTTTGGTGGCGGCCAAACGCTTCAAACTCGCCGAAGAGAAACTGCTAGCACTGACTAAGCTGAACACTCCAGTCCGAACGGATAAGCCGCTAGCCTTCGGCTTTAACGAATGGATCAAAGCGCAAGATGGGCGCCCGATGGGCCAAGACTGGCAAACGTGGAGCGCCGCCATGTATCTCTACGCTGCCAAATGCGTGGAGACACGTAAGACACCGTTCTTGGATGTGCTGCGTACTCAGCAGTAGGAGCTCCACCTCATGTAGAGTTGCCGCGCAATGAGATAGTATTCGCATACCTTGCATTTAGTATTCTGTATCTCAGCTAATGACATCATCCTATAAAGACTATTATTCAATTTTAGGTGTCGATAAAAAGGCCTCTGCAGATGCGATTAAGAAGGGCTTTCGTAAGATCGCTCGGAAGTTTCACCCGGACGTCGCGGGTAGTTTCAACCAAGAAGCTTCGGACGCTAAATTCAAGGAAGCCAACGAAGCCTACGAGGTGTTGGGCGATCCTGAGAAGCGCAAACGTTACGACGAGCTCGGCGCGAACTGGCAACAAGCGGGACATTCAGCATCTGGTGCCCGCGGGCCATCGAGGCAAGAGCCTGTGGGCGGTGCGGAGGGTGTGGATTACAACTTCAGTGGCACGGGCTTTAGCGACTTTTTCGAGCAATACTTTGCGCGGGGAGGGCCGTCGGGTTTTGAAGGCCAAGCGTAGGCCTCTCGTGGATTTTCGATGCGTGGAAGCGATGTCGAAGCAGAGCTATCTGTGAGCTTCGAGGAAGTGCTCAAGGGCTCTGAGCGGACGGTTTCATTGCGAAAGGTAAACCCACGCACCGGCGAAGAGACTTCTCACAAGTATCAAGTGAAAATCCCCAGAGGTATTAATGAGGGGCAACGGATTCGGCTGGCTGGTCAAGGCGAGTCAGGCACGGGCAGTGGCGTGTCAGGTGATCTGTTTTTACATATTCGTTTTACGAGCCATCCTTTTCTGCGAAATGACAAGGAGACACTTTATTATGACCTGGAAATCTCTCCGTGGGAAGCGGTACTGGGAGCCTCCATTATGATTCGCAGCTTGGACGGTTCCGTGCGCGTGAAGATTCCTCCCTGTAGCCAGAATCAACAACAACTCAAATTACGAGGGCTCGGCCTTCCTCTTTCTGCAAACAAGCGCGGAGACCTATACATCAAGCTTTCAATCGAAGTGCCGAAGTCGATCGACGATACCGAGCGAAGCACTTGGCAAGCACTCGCGGAATCTAGTAAATTCTATCCGAGAGGTCATTCAACCGAAGAGGCAACTAAACCATGAAATATGAAATCATCATTCGAGCAAAGACAACGATCCGCCCAGGAGAACTCTACAATCATCTATCCGCAGCTGAGCTGGCGGGAGTGTCCGTGAGAGGACTGCTGCACTATTGGAATCACGGCATTATCCAGCCAGAAATGAATACGGGTCGCTACGGTATATACTTTAATGATGAGGCGATCTATACGCTTCGTAAGGCAGAGTCTCTTAGGCGGGAGCAGGGGCTAAACTATCCCGGCATACGCGCGGTTCTTCTTTTACAAAATCGTATTGGAGAACTCGATGCGGAGATCCGATTTTTGAGACAGTGAGCGCCAAGGAAGCCGTAGGGGGTCATGTCGTTATGTTTGCAATTGACCGTATATTTGAGCGACACGCCTGGCGAAATGTCATGGATTTAGATCGGCCACCGCGAATGTCATGTCTCGCCCGATTGGCTTGAATGATCATAGATACCTTCCGGTTATAGAGTGAGTTTTAGGTCGGAATTTTTAATATAAATCTGGCTTAGATTCATAAAAATTATGAATTCTTGGACTGACCCCAAAGTCATTCCTCTTGCAAGGGCGGCTTGGTCGGTTAGGTTAAGTTTGTTTTCTAAGATCATGACTGGGCTTCTTTACTTGCATGCAAGTATGACGATTTCACCATTATTAGCACGTCTTAACTGTGTCATTCTCTACTTTTCGTTTGCCGAGCGTTACTGTAAACGTGCTGCCTTGGCCGAGGATGCTCTTTACGGTAATGCTGCCGCCCATGTTGTGCACGATAGTCTGCGCGAGTGCGAGACCGAGGCCGGAATGGCCGGCGTGGGCGTCGCTGCGGGCACGATGCGCTCCCAGCTGATTTCGTTCAACTCCTTAAGATCGATGCCTTCCCAGTCAACGTCCGGATTCGAGTCGGCTAAGTCGTTGGAGAGCTCTTTCTTGGCTTTGGCACTCCCGAGGAACCAACCCCGGCAATATTTCTTAGCCAGTGTCTCGCGTTGTTTCGGATCATGTTCTTCGAGTAGCTTCAAGCGGTCGCCGTATTTTCGCATTCCCCCAACTGTGTCCGGTAAGTCGGCCAACTGAAGGACGATAGTTCGATCCAGCGGCGGTTGCACCGTCCGCTTGAAATATTTAGGGAAACTGGAGCGGGTATAGTCCTTGAGTTTTTCGATCGTGCAAATCTTCGCCCGGACGGGGTTGAGATGGATATAGTCGATTAATCCCAGTAAAGGGCGATCCTCATTGATCAGGAGTGCTTTGTAACGTCCCTGGAAGACATGTCCCCGCTCATTGCGGAACCGGTTGAACCGTGTGGCAAAGGTACTTTGCAGCCAACGCATGCCTTCGACCATGTTCGGCTCCGGCGTTTCAATAGCCAGGTGGTAGTGATTACTCATAATCACATACGCGTAGAGTTTCCAACCGCAGCGTTCCGCCGCCTCGAAAATTGTCCGCTCAAAGGCCTCGACCGTCTTCGCGTGGGTGAACAGGTCTTTGCGGTAATTTCCTCGGCTGATGATGTGGTAGACGGCGCCGGGATATTCAATGCGTTGCTTGCGTGGCATGGAAGCAGAGTAGACAGCCTTGGGAGGCTAGGTCAAATCTTTATATTTTGCGTTTGACCCCTGCTATGCCTCGTTGCGCTTTGAGGCGACGTATTCGGTGACGGGGTCGAAGAGGCGGACGAGTTCGCCGTCGTCGGTCTTGACGGAGAAGATGGCGCTGTTCTGGGCGGCGATGTCGATCAGGGTGTTGTCGAGGATCGTGGCGAAGCCGTCTTCGTTCTGGCGGTTCCAGAGGCTGGAGAGGAATTGCTCGGGCTGGAGCTGGGCGGTGCTGCCGCCGAGCTGGGCGAGGAGCATGTCGTAGTCGTCGGCGGAGTAGGCGCGGAGGGCGTCTTCCCAGGAGGTGGCAGTGGCGAGGCTGGGGTCGATCTGCTTGGCCTCGTAGGCGAACTTGTCGTTGAGGAACTTGTAGAGAAAGACCTGAGTGATGATCTTGAACTCGTTGCCATCGTTACCGAGGCCGTAGTTGGCGCAGACGGACTTGAGGTCGTCGATGAGTTGCTTGGCTTTGGAGTCGAAGAGGCGGGTCATTTTTAAAGAAGTTTGAAGAGTGAAGTTGGAAGTTTGAAGAAGGTATTAAGGCGAAGTCCAGATCGGGCGTTGTTGCCAGTTGGCAGGTAAGCCCATGTCGGGAATCAAATTTTCAGGTAGTGTTTGCAAGTGGGTGACGAGTCGTTGTGGCCAGTCGCCGCGTGGCTCGATAATTTGCAGGCAGTGGATGAGGAGGACGAGAGAGTTGTAGAGTTTCTCGGTATCGCCGGGATGGGCACCGGGGACTTTGTAGAAGTTTTGGAAAAGGTTGGCAGGTTTTTTCTTGGGTAGTTTTACGGAGAAGGTGAACTTCCGGTTCCAGATGCGGCTATGGTGAGCGGCAGTATTGCGCAGAATACTCAGGTGGTGGAAGAGCGAACAGAGCGTCTTTTCGTCGAGTTGGTAGGTGTCGGCAATGTCCTGACGTAAGCGCGGCGGCTCCGTGTATTTGAGCAGTTTCGAGATCGTGCCGAAGGAGGCGACTTCAACCGCGACCCATACTTCGGGGCGGGCGGTGTTGTATTTCTGCTGGTAGTGCTGGACGAAGAGTTCCTTGCTCCGGGTGATTTCCTCGTCGAGCCGAGTCATCGTGCTGGCATGGCTGCGGAATTTTGGGAAGTTTCTAGCGTCTTCGTAAGCCTGTGCTCCGAGTTGGTGGCCGATTTCATAGGCCCAACGGGAGCGGACTGAAATTTCGATGCGCTTGCAGGCCTCGATAATGAGTTTCCGCAGTCCACGGTCAAAATCGTAGAGTTGCCAGATTTGCTCAAAGGTCGTGCCGGGCAGAAAAGTGTCGGGGTCGCCTTGAACAGTGAAAGGGAAACGATACGCAGATAGCCGATAATAATTGTGATGCGCGAGACAATGGAGCGCAAAAGGTTCATCGCTGACAGCCAGTCCGCGTGATTTGAGCAAGTCGAGCTGCGCTTGGTAATCGAGGGGCGTTTTACTCACTGGACGCTCCTCTCTGAGTATCGGCTGAACGAAGCGCGACCTCTATAAACGAGTAACCCTCCTGGTGCGCATCGTTGATAGGCGTGGAGGGCGTTGTTGGAGTCAAAAGACCATAAAAGGCACGATTTGTCAAGCGCGCCTTGTGCTTTGGGCAAAAAGAAACCTCCCGTGGTGCACATCGTCAAGAGGTGTGGGAGGTGTTGATAAACAATGATTCAACGCAGATCTGGGTTTTGGTCAAGATTTCGTTGAGCTTCGCGCTTGTCAGATTGAGCAAAAAGAAGACGCGCCCTTGATGTGCATTCTCCTGTCGGACAAGTGGCACGGCGCGTGTGTTATGGGTGAGAATGCCTGCCAAGTGTAACAGGGCAAGTTTCTTTCGGCAGATTTGCTTTAAGCAGGGGAATGGGGGAATAGGAGGCATTTCTTACGCGGGTACCTTTCCTTTGGATTCGTCTAAATATTCTTTGAGGATCACGAGTAGTTTGAAGGGTCTTCGGCGACGGCGGGAAGGGGGGCGATGCGTTTACGTAACTCGGCTTCCTTTTCGTGTCGCATCTGGCGTAGGTCGTATTGGGTCTGGAGGTTGATCCAGAACTGGGCGTCCATGTTAAAAAAGATACCGAGTGTGAGGGCGGTTTCTGCGGTGATGGCGCGGCGACCCTTGATGATTTCCGTAATGCGTGAAGGGGGGATTCCCGTGCGGTGCGCCAGATCGGCCTGCGTGATGCCCATTGGTTGCAGGAATTCACGCAGGAGAATGCCGCCCGGGGAGGCGGCCTGCCAGGCTTGTTGTTCGTTGGTCATGTGTCAGTGGTAATCGGTGATTGCGACTTCGTAAGCGTTTCCATTCTCCCAGCGGAAGCAGATGCGCCATTGGCTGTTGATGCGGATACTGTGTTGGCCTTTGCGGTCGCCGGAGAGCGCTTCCAGGTGGTTGGAGGGTGGTATGCGAAGTGAGTCGATGTCGGTAGAGGCATGCAGGATCGATAGCTTATCGACCGCGCGTTGCAGGATGTCTGAGGGTAATTTGCTGCGCTTACCCTCCCACAGAGCTTTAGCGGATTTTCCTTTAAAGCTTTGGATCATTGTAGGTTGTTAAAATTACGCGAGGCGTAATTTTCTAGCAAGTTATTTTTCGCGGTTTGCTCGAAGTAGGTAAAATCTGAGCGGTCACGCGGGCACCTTTCCTTTGGATTCGTCTAGGTATTCTTTAAAAACCATCTTGCTGATGTCCTTCATGGTGGTGGCGTCGAAGCCGAATTGGTGGGCGGTATTGAACTGGGCGACGGCGAGGCGGAGGAGTTCGCGCTCGGCGAAGTCTTCGTTTTGGAGGAGTTGGGCGTTTTGCGAGAGTTTTTCGTCGGCCTGGGTCTTGAAGGCGTTGAGGGCTTCGCAGAGTGCGCGCTCTTTGTCGGAGAGGGGGTATTTCTCCAGGAGCCGTTTGTGGAGGCGGGCGTATTTGGCGTCGTTTTCGTATTTGGCGCGGAGGAGGGCGTTCTTACGGTTGAGCTCGCGGGCTTTGGCGTCGATCTCTGTAAAGGCTTTGGTGTTTTCGGCGAGATCCTCCTGGGTGAGCTCGTGGAGCTTCTTCTTTTTGAAGAGGCGCTCCAGTTCTTCGCGGAGTTTGATGAACTCGGGGTCGCGAGGGTCGAAGTTGCCGGTCATGGTCTCGCGGGCCTTGGCGAGGGCGCCGCGAAACTCGTCGGCGATGCGTAGCTCGGACTCGCCGGTCTTGCGGAAGGTGAAGAGGACGTCTTCGAGGGCGGCCTTGAGGATGTTGGTGTTGTCGTGGCCTTCTTCGAGGGCGATCTTTTGGTTGAGCAGGGCGAGGTGGTTGTTGGCCTCTTTGGCGAGGGTGTTGAGCTTTTGGAAATCGAGGGTGTCGAGCAGCTCGTGGCGGCCGGACATGCGGATGACATTATAAAGCTCACGGGCGCTGTTGAGGGCTTTGACCAGATCGAGCATTTGGGCGCGGTCTTGAATCTGCGAGATTTGCTGCGAGAAGGTCTCGGCGTTGAGGGTGTCGAATGCCCAGAGGGCGTCTTTGATCTGGTCGATCTCGGCGGTGATCTCTGCCTCGGTTTTGAAGAGGTCGGAGTATTTGTCCAGCTCGTCGCCCAGCTCGGACTGGAGCTCGTCGAAGT
>Ga0307981_1000563_pt1 | contig 36337 bp, 51 predicted proteins | sample OrgLakmetagen987_FD_201849 | JGI IMG/M metagenome (GOLD analysis project Ga0307981, IMG submission 201849) | Saline water microbial communities from Organic Lake, Antarctica - #987 | ecosystem: Environmental > Aquatic > Non-marine Saline and Alkaline > Saline | place: Antarctica: Organic Lake... | reverse complement strand
GCGGCGCAACTCGCGCAGTCACTCCGAACGACTCCACTGATTTAGCACTCGGCACGTGCCGCGCTCTTTACGTCGGCGCGGCAGGCGACATTTCAATTGACGATCTGACGGGCGAAGCGGCTGGCGAATCAGTCGTATTTGTCGGCGTCACTGCCGGCTCGATTCTGCCAGTGCAAACGGCTCGCGTCAATGCGACCGGAACCACTGCAACGTCCATCGTCGCGCTTTACTAGCATGAGGCGTCACGCTCCATCAATCGGCATCGGGCTTGGCTTGTCGCTGCGCACGTCCATCGCTGTATTTGCGAACTACTTCAAGGTCGGCCGCGTGCTCGATCTGTTTACGAACTTTTTCAGTTCGGACACGTCCATCACAGACCAGTCTGGCGAGGGCAACGACGCTATCCCCTACACGGGTCGCTACGTCTATACGGACGGCAGCAACGATAAGGCGATCAATGCGAACTGCTCGGCATTAGGGGCATCAACGTATAAACTTACTGGCAAGATTCGCTCGACGTCAACAGGGGCAAAGGTTGCCACTATCGGCGGTCAGGCAATCAGCTACACGGTATTAGCTGCGAATGTGTGGGAGGACTTCGAGACCTCAGTGACAACCAGCGTTGCACCTTCGGCAGTCATTGTCGGTTGGGATGGCACGTCAACGTTTACGGGCGCAGATTGGTCAGACGTCAGATTGATTGATACAGCACGTAGCGAGACTGTAATCCCGCGCTGGCAACTCAACGACTCAGCCGCAGCAGACCTTGACGGCTATCCAGCCATTGACTCAGGCGGTGGAGGGTTCCATGGAGTGCATGACGGAGGGTCAAGTGGTAGCGGGGAAGGAACGGACGCTGATGTGCGAGAACTTGCGGCGTATTCTGATTACATTCTGTTTGATGCGGTTGATGATTATGTCGAGACAACAGGAATGGTTTCTGTCGTTGACTATTTTGGATCATGCACAATTTCTGCCGACATTTATGTTGGTGACACGTCCTCTACTCAAGTTGTTTGGTCCTTGGGTTCTTCTGCTTATCGTCTCTTACTAGTCAGTGGTGAGTGGAATTTGGGAGATGGAACAGTCACGGGCGTATCAGTGGAGTCGGGGTTTCAAAATGTATCTGTTACTTTTAATTTGTCTGGCTACGCGATTTCATTTAGAATCGACGAAATCGAAGTCTGGACTGGAACGGCTGTAAGCTCTGGCTCTGGCACATCATTCTATTTAGGCGCTCGCCTGAGCACTACTGTCGGCTTATTTTTCAATGGACTGATTTACAACTTCGAAATAGCTGATTCGTCAGTTAAAAACTTCGCCTACACAGGCCGAGGCGCAACCCCATTTGATGACACCATCGGCAGCAACGACGGCACAGTATCAGGCAACCCCGTAACCGTGGCCCAGAAGCGCGAGACGATCCTCCAAACGGCGGGGATGGACTGGAATAAGTATTCTTGGTTCAATGGCGTGGATAATTTTATTGGTCTAGGTGTTGGGGATCCATTGGGGTTCAACGGTGTCGGTAAAATTGAGTTTTCTGCCACAATTTATTTTAGCGAACTTCCGTCTGGAACTGAGGATATATTTTACCAATACATTAGCGAAGGCTCGGTTGGATTCTCGCTCGACTTGCAGGCAAGCGGAGCAATTAGAGTGTCAGGGAGAAGTGCGGCATCTGATTCTTACGAGAGTTTTATCTCATCAACAACTTTGTCAGCAGGGCTGAATACTGTATCTGCCTACTTGGACTATGCCAATGACGAGATCGGCATAAGTCTAAACGGCGGGGCATATGAGACGGCAGTAGCAACCTTTGCAAACGCCACATTTACATATGAAGGTTCGGTAAATAATACAAGGATCGGCAACAGCCAAGACTTGGCTAGGTTCTTTACTGGTAGCATATCAAATGTTACCGTGCTTAAGGACGACGTAGCAATTGATTCCTACACCGGACTCGGCAACGATCCTTGGAAAGACACCATCGGCTCAAACAACGGCACAGAGAGCGGCACATTCACACGCCAGCTAGTTCCAGTATCCGACACCACCCCAACCCTCGACGCTTTCGGCACAGCAATTGCAAACCCTCGTCCGAACGCCAAGGTGCTCAACCTTTTTGAAGAAGGCGAATTTGTAGAACTGCCAGACGTAGCCAGCCTTGAGGACGTGCGATCCATTACGCTCGCAGTCTACAACGACGGCACGACTAAAGACATTTTGCAAGCAGCCGCAGGCGCATCATTCGTAGACATTGCGGCCAATGTATTGCAGACCGATCAGTCAGGCACACACGCTTACTACGTCGGCGGAGTCGCAACGACTACCCTCGCGGCAGGTTGGAACATTGTCGGCATCACATTCGACGCTGCAAAGGATCTGAGTGGCGGTAAGATGGTCGCGACATCTGGCAACCTTCTCGCCTACGATCCAAACGCGCTAACACTCGCCGACCAGCTTCAAAACTCCACGGCATTTTCACCCTCCTACGGACTATAAAATTATGGCTCACAGATACGCAATTATTTCAAACGCAACCTATACGGGCTACACAATTCCCGACAATCTAGCAGTCTATCTAGGTCTTCCCATTGTCACGTCTCCAGAGGACGACAGCGACCCTGTGGCGATCAATTACACGCCACAGGAAGCCTTTGAGCAAGCCAGCCTTGGTTCTGCCCCTGCTTTCGCTATCGAGGAGCGCGACGGGCAAGCACCGTTACGCGGCGAGTATATCAATACCGTTACAGACTGGATCAAACCGCTCAACAATACATCAGCTAATTTTGACGAGGTTGTCATTGGCCTAGCAACTGCCGCAGGGGTTCCTTATCGCGAGGTGTGGCTCGGTCACTCCGACTTAATGCACTACCTGGCAACGGGGGAAAGCCCCGAATCGCTCGTCTAATAACATGGATAAACACTCAGAAAACTGGCTAATTAACGCCGAGGCCAAGAAGTCTAAGATACCAGACACAGAATTTTCCGATACAATCACCAAAGCCAAGGCCAAGAAGCCGAAGGTTGCCAAGTTCAAGATCCAAAAGAAATAGTTATGTATGAGGTTCCAATTAAATCCGCAGGCGTAACAGCCATAGCAGCAGCAAGCGGCGCGGCTTCCGTCATTAACGAGGGGACACTGATTCCGTTGGGCATCTTTATTGTAGCAGCGACAGTATTAGTTGGTGCAGCGTGGCGACTCTCTAGCGCGGTCACAAGGGCAGCAGACAGGCTAGACAACATGGACAAGCGACTCACCGACATTGAACAGAAGTGTAACGGGAGTTGCGCCAACAACTAATGATAGTAAAGTCACAGTTTAAAAAGTGGAAATCGAAAGGAATAATCAAATGATCGAATTACTAACAAATCCTGCTGTCACGATGGGCGTCTCTGCCGTCGCTGGTTTTATCATGAAGCTCAAGGCGCTAGAGGCGGCTCGGCAATCCGAAGAACGACTCTACACTCTCGACGCCTTCAAAGTCGGCATGGGTGAGACGATGGAAGCATCAGACCGCGCATCTAAGCGCGACGGATCAACGGGCAAAGCAACGCGGCGACTTGTCGCGCTGATTCTCGTCGGCGCAGTCGTCGCTCTGGTATTTGTGCCTGGCTTCTTAGATAAGCCAAGCGTGATCGAGACAGTCAAAACTTCGGGCGGTTTTCTATTCGGTTTGATACCTGAACGCACACGAACGGAGTTTGTCAGCGTGCAAGGCTTCGTTCACATGCCGACTCTGCTTGTTGGATTCGGTCACGTCATCGCCTTCTACTTTGGCCAAGGGGCGGCGAAGCCTTAATACAGCGTATTGACAAGCGGACGTGACTCGCTCAAGTTGCGAGCCTATGCAACTGACAACACGACAAACGAAAAGCCTTCGGGCATTGTATAACGCAGCGGAGTCGAGAGTTCCGATTTTTCGCGAGGAAGTTCAGCGCGGTCTCAACGAGCTTGAGCGCATCGCGTATCCACAGCGATTCGAGCGCGATTCAGTCGGCAGATTGCGTCGAAAAAAATAAATGAGTTTTATTTGATTAACGTATTGACAAGGGGGCCTTCGTCATCAACGACTAACTCGCCAACCATTGAACCTCAACAGCCTGACTCGAAAGAGTCGGGCTTTTTGGGCGCAGGGAATAAATAATAATACTAAATAATCATGACAGACCTATCAAAAGTCTTGCCGACTAAATCGGCAACAGTCGAAGCCATCGAAGCGTATTGGCTCAAGCGCGGGCAATCTGAGGAGCCGCGCGGCTATCTCGGCGCATCGAGTATCGGCGCAGAATGCAGTCGACAGCTATGGTATTCGTTTCGCAAGTGTAGCGAGCCGAAATTCGACGCCCGGCTTTACCGCTTATTTAATCGCGGCCATCGCGAAGAGCCGACCTTCGTCGAGGAGCTTCGCGGCATCGGCTGCGAAGTCCACGAAGTCGGCGCAGACGGCAATCAGTTTGAAGTCATCGCCTGCGACGGGCATTTCAAAGGCCACACTGACGGCGCGGCTCTCGGCATTCCAGAAGCTCCGAAAACTTGGCATTTGCTCGAAATGAAAACGTCGAGCGCAAAGCTTTTCGCGAAGGTCGAAAAGGAAGGCTGCGAGAAAGCGAAGCCGCAGCACTTTGCTCAGATGCAAGTTTACATGCATCTGACGGGGCTTAAACGCGCTCTTTACATGGTCGTAAACAAAGACACAGACGCGCTCTACACTGAGCGCCTGCGCTACGATAAGACGCGCAGCGAGGCGATTATCGCGAAGGCTCAATCTATTATCAATGCGACGACGCCACCTGAGCGAATAAGCGACCGGCCAGATGCCTTCGCTTGCAAGTTCTGCGACGCTCGCGAGCTATGCCACGGCGTCTCTGAGGTCGCAGTCGATGTGCCGAAGCTGCACTGCCGCCAATGCGTCCACGCCTCGCCCGTCAAAGACGGCAATTGGCACTGCGCGAAGCACGACAAAGAAGCCGTCGAGGTCTGCAGCGAGCATTTATTTTTGCCCGGCTTAATTGGATTCGCCGAGCCGACTGACTCGATTACGAATGCTGACGGATCAAGCGCGATTGAGTTTACAAGCGAAGACGGCACGATTTGGGAGCATGGCAGCGACGAGGCTCGCGGACAATATCCATCGGCCATCTTGCAGACGACAAGCAAGCATCTTGTATTTAGCGGCGATAACGCTAACGACGGCAAGCCAGATTTGCAGCAAATGTATTCGCTCAACAATGCAGAAGTGAATCAAGTATGGGCCGGCACGGTCGAACAACTCAAGGGCGCTTTCGAGGATCGTTACCAAGTGCCGATGGTTCGACCGAACTACACTCAAGACGGCGACGGATGGAGCGCAGCAGCGTTTCGCGGTCAATGCTGCATTATAATTTCCGGCAACTCTGCCGAGATTCGGGAAAGTTTCATTCCGTTTTAGATATTCTAGAGTTCACGGAGTTTTACGAAAAAATAAAATCTATTCAAGATGGGATTTATTCCATCTTGAAAAACTAAGATAACAAAGAAAACCAACCAATAATAACATGGACATTAAAGAAACGATCCGCGACGCGGAAGAAGCTATCGAGGAGATTCTCGATCAGCTAGAAACTACTGTCGGAGTGCGAGCATTCCGTATCAACATCATTGGGCAACGCGGCTATCCAGCCTCGGTGACAATCACACCAGACGATAAGGGAGGGCGCAAATCATGAGCTTTGACCTCAACAGCATCAAAAAAGGCGTGGAGCATAAAGCACCGCGCATCGTTCTACTCGGAGTCGAGAAGATCGGCAAAAGCACATTTGCCGCTGGCGCAGACTCGCCAATTTTCTTGCCGATCAAAGGTGAGGAAGGCGTCGACGATCTCGATGTGGCGAAATTCCCACGCGCCGAGACGTTTGACGATGTTCTCAATGCCGTCGCCACTCTCATCAAAGAGGAGCATGAATACAAAACGTTCATCATTGATTCGGCATCTGCGCTCGAACCTGTCATTTGGGCGAAGCTATGCGCTGAAAACAAGTGCGACTCAATCGAGAAAGTCGGCGGCGGATACGGCAAAGGCTATATCGAAGCAGCGAACAAGTGGCGGGACTTGATGGAGGGACTTGATATGCTCCGCCAGAAAGGCATCGCCGTCATTCTGATCGGTCACGTCAAAGTAAAACGCTTCGACGATCCACTTGGCGCGTCATACGATCAGTTCCAGTTCGACCTGCACGAGAAAGTGCATCTCTCGCTACAGCGTTGGGCCGACTCAATTCTGTTCGCCAATAACGAGACAGTCGTTAAGACGGAGGAGGTCGGATTCAACAAGGAAAAGAAAACCGGTAAGGATCTTACCGGCGCTCGCTTTCTGTTCACCCAGAAGCGTCCGGGTCATCCGGGCGGCGGGCGCGGCGTTTACGGACGCCTGCCTTATAAACTTCCGCTCTCATGGGTGGATTTCACGAACTCAGTCGCAGAAGCGGCTCAACAATAAAACCAAATAAAAAACTATGTCAGATATATCAAAATACTTCGACGGCGGATTTAAAGCCGAGGAACATGAACAGATGCGCGATGATTCGCCGCTGCCAGTAGGCGACTACTTTCTCGAAATCGAGAAGGCGGAAGTCAAAGAAACCAAGAACGGCGAAGGGGTCGGCTGTAACGTGCAGTTTGACGTTATCGGCCACGTCGACGATCAATCGCACAAAGGGCGCAAACTCTTTGTCTGGTTCAATCTGCGTCACTCAAACGAAAAGGCGCAGAAGATCGGCAATGCTGAGTTTGCCGCGCTTGGCAGAGCTATTGGCAAGCCTATCGTCCAGGACTCAGACGAGTTGATCGGCGGCACGTTTATCGCGAGCGTGGGCATCGACAAAAAGGACGCGACTCGCAACGTAATAAAGAAGTATTCGTCAGCGGCTACACAAACGCAGACAGCCGCAACGCCAGCGCCTCAAGCACCAGCACCAGCAGCAGCAGGAGGCAAAAAACCATGGGAGATGTAAACCAACTAGCCCTCAATCTCGTCAATGCGAGATTCGCCGAAGCTGAGGCGAAAGCACAGCGCATCGAATGCGAGGACGCGATTCTGGCGCAGTTTGATCTCGCTGAATCTGGCTCGAAAACAGTCAAGACCGACAACGGCATAAAACTGACGCTCAAGACCGGGCTGAGTTACAAGCTGGACAAGGGCGCGGACATCCCTGCGCACTGCCTCAAGGTGACGACAAAGACCGATCTCGATGTGAAAGCATATGAGGCTCTGCGCGAATCCGATCCGATGGAGTTCGGTCGCGTCTCGAAAATGGTCACGACAACGCCGCGCAAGGCGGCGGTCACGGTCGCTGTCATCTAACTACCAACCCGGCGCCGCAGCGGGAAATCTGCGGCACTTTTTAATGCTACAACCACGCCTCTATCAAAACGAAGCCATCGACGCCGTAAACGCGCACCTGCGCGACCGAGACGACAATCCGTGCATCGTATTGCCAACTGGAAGCGGCAAATCGCTTGTCATGGCTCTACTCATTCGCCAATGGCTCAACGTCTGCCCGACTTTGCGCGTGATGGTTCTCGCGCATCGCAAAGAGTTGGTCGAGCAGAACGCCGCCGAGCTTCACGACATCGACTCGACGCTCGACGTTGGCATATTCGCCGCGTCGCTCAAGCTTCGCCAGACTCTCAGCGCGATCACGTTCGCTTCGATTGATTCAGTCGCCAAGCGAGCGTCGGACTTCCCGCCACAGGACGTTCTACTGATCGACGAAGCGCACCGGATCCCGGTTCGAGGCGAAGGCAAATATCGAAAGTTTATTGACGCGATGACTGAGCGCAATGCGTCACTCAGAATCGTCGGCTTGACTGCGACGCCGTATCGAATGGGGACGGGCGCAATCTGCCACCGCGATCACATACTCAATCACGTCTGCTACTCTGCGAACCTCGGCGAGTTGATTCGCGATGGCTATCTCTCTCGACTGCGAACAGTCGAGGGTGAGCATACGGCGCTCAATCTCGAAGGCGTCAAAAAGACTGCTGGCGAATACAATCTTAAGGACTTGGCTTTACGAGTGGACAAGGCGGACGTTGTGACTCAAGCGGTGCGCGATATGGTTGACAAAGTGCGCAGTGAAGCACGCAAAAGCATCATCGTATTTTGCATCGACATTGAACACTGTGAACACGTATCTCAAGAGCTGCGCAAATATGGCGTGCAGTCTGAAACGGTAACAGGCAAGACGCCGATGCGAGAACGCGAGCGCCTGGTCGACGAATTCAAAGCCGGGCGGATTCAATATTTATTGTCGGTCAATGTCTTCTTTGAAGGCTTTAACGCAAAGCGAGTTGATTGTGTCGCGATGCTTCGACCGACTCAGAGCAAAGGTCTATGGGTGCAAGCGGTAGGCCGAGGGCTTCGCTTATTCGACGGCAAGACTGACTGCCTAGTTCTTGACTACGGAGACAACATCATGCGACATGGCCCGATTGATCTCGTCGACGATGATGACGTGCGACTCGCGACCTGCGGCAACTGCGAAAACGTATTCAGTCGCGCGGTGAAAAAATGTCCGTCTTGCGGCACTGTTATTCCGCCGATTCAGCGAGAGATGTTTGAGGCAGAGGAAAAGCGCGAGCGGACGATGCACGAAGCGAGAGCAGCGCATGGCGAGCTTTTGAATGCGTCGCGATGGCTTAACGTGGACGGCGTGTCGCTTGCGCTACATCGCAAGCAGGGCAAGCCCGATTCAGTCGTCGTCAATTATCGCTGCGGGCTAACGTTGGTAAAAGAATGGCTAGTCCTTGACCACGAAGGCTACGGCAGGACGAAAGCGAGCGAATGGCTACATGAGCGCGGCCTGCCTCGCTACGAATCGACTGCCGATATGCTCGCAGATTGCAACGGCGAGCGCATCAATGCTTTGACTGCTCGGATTGAGGTCGCGTATGAGGGCAAATATCTAAAAATCAAAAGACATGAATTAAATCAATAAACGTATTGACAAGGGTATTCGGTGCGCTACTTTCCTTGTCATCGAAGCGACAAACGTGACGAACGAAATACTAAAACTATGGAAAAACAAATGAATCTACTAGAGGATGAAATGCCTCAAATAACCGAGCGCGAGCTGGACTGTCCTGCTCCGGCTGGTTCTGTTTTGGACTTGCCGAAACTGCCCGCGCTCTCGATCAGACAGCCTTGGGCATGGCTCATTGTCAATGCTGGCAAAGACATAGAGAATCGTAGCTGGAAGACAAACTTTCGAGGTCGCTTTTTAGTTCACGCCGGGAAGGGCTGCACCCGCGATGAATACGATGATGCTAAATTTTTCGCCATCCAATATTGCGGGGTCAACAACCTGCCGAAACTGTCCGAGTTGCAACGGGGCGGCGTTGTCGGTGTGGCCGAAATAGTTGATTGCGTGGATAGTTCCGACTCCAATTGGTTTATGGGTGATTACGGCTTTTTGCTAAAGAACGCCCGTCCGCTTCCATTCACGCCATGCAAAGGGGCGCTTGGATTTTTCAATCTACAGAAGCCATGGGCATTATGCCAAGACTGCAATAAGCCAATCGAGCCAAGCAAAGAAGTCCTCTGCGAAGACTGCTGGCTCGCTTGGGATAAATACAATCAAAACTCAGACGATTAAAAACATGACTGAAATAATCCAAATTTTAGCACTCGCGATCTTCGCGATGCCAACTACAATGGCGATCTTTCTGATCGCCGAAGAACTGAAAGGAAAACTATGAGACGCAAAAAGCTAACCGCTAGCGAATGGTTCGATAAGTTGCCAGCAGACATTTGCGCGATGGCGATACGAAACACCGAGGCGCAGCACAGCGGGCTGGATATGCTCGACGTGGAGCATGAGACGCTTAAGCAGGCGCTCGCTATGAGTTTTATTTGGGCAGCGCCAAACTCGCCAGAAGGCACGATGTTTTGGGGCAGGGTCTATGACGGCGATGTGAGCGAGCCGAACATTGAATCGGAAAGGTCAGCACTATGAGCGACGAAGACATGAGAACGCTCGACCGAATGACACGCCACGGCGGATCGTTTATTCGATCAATAGCTGAGGCGGCGAGAGTCGCGGACAATATAAACTACGCGGCTTTGAAAGACGCCTTTCCGGGCTACTGGATGCGCTACGGCGACGACGGCATATTTGCGCGGCGTGAATCTTAACAAGCGGTCGATACACTATCGCCGCGTAAGGAGCAAAAATAAATGAAGATATATCGACCGCCACAAGAAAGAATGATCATCACTGATGGCCGAATCAGGATGGCTGACGGATCGAGCCTTCGAGCTTATCTGAAAACATCTCAAGCTATTTTAAATCTCAGCGACGGTGATTTTGTCAACGTGATCGGAAACGAACGTTGCGCCGAGATCATCGACGAAGCCACCATGAATCAAGGGAGAGTAGCATGAGTTACACCATTTACATCGCAGGCGCTCGGCTCGAAGTCGAGATAGCTAAGGCGCTCAATCTGCAAATCGGCTACGTGGAGGACTGCATCAAATGAGCCAACAAGAACACGCATTAATTACGGGGCTTTTGCTCGATGAAATCACGAAGAAGTTCGATCCGAATTTTGACAAATACAAAGAACGCCGGCAGATGGTCGCAGCAGTCAAGAATCTCGCTGCGATAAATCGACCGGGCGAACTGTTTTTGCCAGACCGCGCAAGGGCGGAGCAGGCAAAGCGCCGACAATGTAAAATCAACCAAAGACTAAAATTATGAGTCGGTGATGGATCGTATCTTTCCGTCGAACTCCGGCATGACTCGCGAGTCTGCGAGTTGAGTCGATGCAAAGGTTCGGCCTCTGGGATTGTCCCGAAATGCCTACCGTGATAAATAAACAAAAAAGTTTACATTTGGGGTTGACGTGTAAACTTTTGTGTTTAGGGTGTAGGTAGATCAGAGGGACAAGCCCAACGACAACACAACGAAAACGAGAAATATAAAAATGATCCACACACCAAAACTAGACCAATCAAAATTTGAATCAGTATGTGAAGACGAGGGCGTATTGATTGACTGGGAAATCAAAAAAGCGGACAAGCTATTTGCCTTGTATGTGATCGATGAGGACGGCGACCGCGATTATATCGACGAGGATGATTTCTTTCAGGAGCACGGCGACAAGCTGTATTCGGAGACTGCCGAAAATTGGCACGTTATGATTCATCAAATTGGAAACATGGTAATCCAGAACGATTATAACCAATCGTATCAAGTTGAGTCGGACGATTTCGACGTAAGAAAAGAACTCAAATGCTACAATCAATAAAATGCCCGCTAAACTCACAACGGGGGGCTAGCCGCAAGTCTACCCCTCTTGAACGCAAAATAGATCAGAGGGACAAACCCAACGACAAAAAAACGAAAAAGAGAAATATAAAAATGATCCACAAAAATATCGAAGTAATTGCAGACAATGCTGGCGGACTGACAATCCAGAACACCCAAACAAAGGCGGTTGCCAATTTTGGAGATAAGAGCTATGCCGACGCCGAAACACTACAATCTATCTTGGATGGTGGTAATATGACCGGATGGGACTTGAGCGACCCAGAATGCTATATATCTGATGAATACTATCACGCTAACGCTTCAAGCGGCGGGCTAAATATGCTCAATGAATCCGAAATCGAGGATCTTCTTGAAAGTGCGAAATAACATAAAGGAGGAATTTAATTATGAAATTTGCAGTAGATATTTTAAATAACGTCGATAAAGGCGACAACAGTAAAGCCTTTAAGGTTGAGGCGGATACACTAGAGGGCGCAGTTATTGCGGCTCGAGAGCGACGCGAACAGGATGGATTTAAGGGGGAGATGAAACTCCATATGCTCGACAGCCGGGGAGCAAAGAAGCCTGACACAGAGTTACGTTTCGATTTGAAATTGAGGGGTTATAAAACCGAAGAAACCGTATTTTATGTCACGGATTAAACTAACATCTGAGGGGCTAGCCGAAAGGCTGCCCCTCCTAAACGCAAAGGGCGTCTGCCTAGAGGCAGAGGTCGATTACATGCGATTTAGAAACTGGAAGTTTGGGGCGGTAAAAACGCTGTCGGATGAAGAGCTTGAGCGCATTGAAAAAGTTTTAGTGCAGCTTTCGCGGAACCCCAAACGACAACAAATATGAGCAATTTAGATGATGACAAACAAATGATGGTCGTGGAGGCAGCTTGCCATGCGATAGCGATTAACCAACAGGCGGAACGGATGGTAATAGGAGAGCGTGAGCGGCCATCCTACCTATGGAAGCCGAAACTGAGCTTCGACGGAAATCAGTGGTGTGCCTTTTACGGTGAGAACCTGCAAGATTGTGTGGTGGGATTTGGCGACTCGCCAGCGAAAGCAATGCTCGAATTCGACCGCGCATGGAAAACACCTTTACAGAACGTGGAGAGGAGACACCGAGCCAATGGCTAAAATACTAACTCTCTCAGCACCAACAAATAAACGAAAAAAAATATGAACGAAACGACTGAAAAACTAGTCCGCGAACTTGCGGAGAAACTTGGAACCACAACCGAACACCTATGGGCAGTCCTCTTAAAGCAGGCTCCGATCACGGCAGCGACAGACACACTGATCATGCTGATAATGTTGGCGGTGCTTTGGGCAGGCTACAAGCTGATCAAATCGAAAACGACGGAACCGCCGAAAACCGAGGAAGACAGATACCCGCGTGCGGAATGGGATAGTGAAGGTGAATCCATCGCGTGGGCAATACTCGCAATTTACGCCATAATCACGCTCATCATGGTGTGCTGCACAATCTCGCATGTGATAACGGCCACGATGAACCCTGAGTATTGGGCACTCAAACAACTGCTGCCATGAATTCTTGGATGAACAAATAGGACTGCCGCGAGGTCTGCCGAGTTGAGCAGATCCGTATGGTTCGACACAACGACAAAGTAAAAATATGAGAAACGCAAAAATAACATTCAAACTAGTTCGATCATTCGGGATCGGATTTCAAATTCATTCGCCAACACTGAATGGCCTAAGATTCCAGATAGACTTCACATGCTTATCAGTCAGCTATTGGGGCAAGGGGACTGGATGGTTCTGCGCTAGAAACTACTGGAATGGATAACATCTAGATGGATAATGGCGAGCGGAACGCCGACAATGTAAAATCGACTCTAGTTGAGCGACTACGCGAGGGCGCAATTCAAACTCCGCGACGTTGGTCTGGCGACTGCGGAGAAATGTCCACTGTGGACGAAATCGCGACCGATGAACTCATGGTAAAAGCCGCAGACGAAATTGAACAATTGGAGGCAAAATACTATGATTTGATTTATGCCGTATCTCAAAAATGGCCGAATGAAACACGGCACGAAACAGCTTTTCGATACATTCGTAGCACTGAATGGTTCGATAATTTTATGAAAATCACAGAAACTCCAATAATGGACTCAGCGGTTCAAACGTCTATGCAGTCAACCTACCTTGAGGGGTGTAAATTTGAGCGCGAGAATCAGCGGCTGCTTGAGCGAGAGAAGATGTGCGAGACGATGGACAAGGCTGAGAAATTGGCATTGATCCGGGCCTTGCAAGAAATCCGAGATGCAGTCGGGCTGCTAGGCGATGGCGTCTCCCCGCGCGAAATCGTGGCTGCGGTAATTTCTTTGTCGAACGCCTAGATATGCCAGCCCGCCCTACAGCCCCGATTCCGCCACCAGCCCCAACGGGCTTGGCATCATCGCCTTGTTCTCCTTTCTTGGATTTAAAGAGGATGGATTGCATGGAGTTGATGGCAAGTTATCCAGACAATCACTTTGACCTTGCGGTTGTTGATCCGCCTTATGGGATAGGTGAAGGCAAGAAAAGCAGAGGGATGGGGACTTGCGCAATGGCTGGAGATTATACAGTTAAAGACTGGGACGGGTCAGCGCCGACTAGTGAATATTTCAAAGAGCTGCAGCGAGTATCAAAAAATCAAATTGTTTGGGGCGCGAACTATTACCCTCAACACTTCCAAAGTAGTATGGGGTGGATATTCTGGAATAAAGAAGCGTCTGGAGATTTCTCAGATGGTGAGCTTGCCTACACTTCATTCAACAGAGCTTTGAGGATGTTCACTTTCGCATGGATGGGTATGAGGCAGGGTGATATGAAAAATAAAGAATCACGCATCCACCCCACCCAAAAGCCCGTCAAATTATACGACTGGATCTTCGAAAACTACGCCGAGAATGGGATGAAGGTATTAGACACCCACATGGGAAGCGGAAGCATAGCGATAGCGGCTCATTACGCGGGGATGCACCTGACAGCTTGCGAACTCGATGAGGACTACTTCCTAGCGGCTTGTAAACGGATAGAACGTGAGACTAGCCAAACGACTTTGAATCTTGAGGCGAACGTCCTTAGCATAGATACCGACCAGCGAAAATCATGAATTCACATTAGAAAGATGCTTAAATGAACTATAAAAACCTAGGAACACCACACAAGACGGATTCACTCGCGCTATATAACTGCGATTGCATGGAGCTACTCAAACAAACCCCTGATAACTACTACGATATTTGCGTGGTTGATCCGCCTTATGGGATAAATATAAATAAGCAAAGTGGATTTGGTAGCCTAACCAAAGACAAACACAAGAACTGGGATAGAGAAACCCCAAACGAAATTTATTTTAAAGAACTTTTCAGGGTTAGCAATCATCAAATAATATGGGGTGCTAACTATTTTTTTGATTTTTTAAGTAACACTAAAAGCCTATTAAGCTGGGATAAAATGAATGGGACTAACGACATGTCAGATTTTGAATTAGCATGGTCTAGCTTTGATAAGCCAGCTAGACGTTTTAGCATGCACCATTTTAGTGCGGGTTATGATAAAAAAATCCACCCAACTCAGAAGCCCGTAAAGCTATACGACTGGATTTTCGCCAACTACGCAGAGAAGGGCATGAAGGTCTTAGATACGCATCTAGGCTCAATGAGTAGCGCAATCTCAGCACATTACGCTGGAATACACCTCACAGGCTCAGAGTTAGACAAGGACTACTTCAAAGCTGGATGCGAAAGAGTGGAACGTGAGACTAGCCAGACGACTTTGAGCCTTGAGGCGAACGCCACAGATGCGAAGCGAGCGAGGGGGAACGAAGAACTATGACCATAACCCTCCCGCTACCAGACCGAACGCTGTCACCGAACGCTCGCGTGCATTGGGCCAAGCTCGCAAAGGCTAAGAAGCTCGCGCGGGCTATGGCGAAGCGCGAGACGTTCAGGCAGGTCGGCATTCAGAAGTTCGCAAGCTATCGGCTCGTCTTCTTGTGGAAAGACACGCGGAGACATGACCGCGACAACGCCTCGGCAAGCTGCAAGGCGTATCTCGACGGCGTCGCTGATTGCTGTCAGCAAGACGACAGCGAGTGGGGCTTTGATGGCGTTCGATTCGAGATTGATCGTGAGCGGCCGAGACTGGAGATTCACTTTGAGGTAAAAGACTAAATGCAAGAAACTATGAAAAAATTCTCCACATTCAAAACAGTCAAAGACACGACGCCGACAAGCGATTTCGACGCTCGATTGCTTATCGAATATATCAAAAGCGACCGCCTGAAAGACGAATGCGACGCGATACGTGCTGCGCCAGACAAAGACACTCGAAGCGAATTGAAAGCTCGCCTGCCCGCTGTCACGGCGTCTGGCGTATTCTCAAAGCGATCAGCGTCGGCGCTTGTCGAGCATAGCGGCATCTTGGTCGCTGATCTCGACCTCGAAGACAATCCGCAGTTTGAGAACAGTTGCCAACTCACGCAGATTGTCGAGATTCTACGAGCAGACAAACACACGCACTTCTTATTCGTCTCGCCGTCGGGCGGGCTTAAAATCGGCGTCAAGATCGACGCAACTTGCGCAGCGACGCACAAAGCGGCGTTCTCAACAGTGCGCGATTACTTCGCGCACCTCGGTCTTAAGACTGATGCCGCTTGCTCGGATGTCTCGCGCTTGTGCTTTTTGTCACACGACACTGAAGCGCACTACAATCCGAAGTCTGCGACGATTGCGACAGTCACCAAAGAAGCGCCGTCTGCGCTGCCGTTCTGGTCGCCGAAGTCTTCAACGACTGCCAACGAGGGCTTGACGCCGGGCGATGACTTCAACGTGAAGACCGATCCGGCTGAGATGCTACGCTCTGCGGGCTGGACGACTCGCAACGGCTCGCACTGGACACGACCGGGCAAAGAATCGGGCGTCAGTGGCACGCTCGGCGTCACGGCAGACAAGCAGTTTTGGTGTTGGTCATCGTCGGCCGCGCCACTCGAAGCGAATAAGTCATACAACCCGTTTGCACTGTTTGCGACGCTCTATCATAGCGGCGATTACGCGCTTGCTGCTACGAGACTCGCTGAGGACGGCTTCGGCGAGTCGAGCGTGCAAGACGTCTCGCCAGAAGTGGCTCGCTCGATTGAGGCGCTCGTCAAGCGCGAGATCGAGAAAGAAGCAAACTCATGGCAAGCAATTGACGACGAGATTCAGGACGCCAAGGCGTCGATTGCTGAGATCGCGGACGCGCCAGACGACGACTTTCTCAACGCGCTCGACAAGCTCGCTGCCTCGACTGACGCAAATATCAACGCGATGAAGCGGCGAGCGCAGGACGCCGTATTCATACTGCCCGAAATCGCGATGATCGGAGATTGCACGATACTGAACGCCGGGCCGAACACGGGAAAAACTCTGCTCACGCTCTGGCTGCTCTCGAAGCGCGACCGCGCGAAAACAAAGCACCTGCGCATCTACTACATTAACGCCGATGACTCGTTTAATGGCGGCATCGAAAAAATGGAGATTCTACGCGGCGAGGGCATTACGACGCTCATTCCGAACCAGAACGGATTCGACTCGAACGATCTCTCGAAAATCATAAAGGCGGCGATCAAAGCCGACGCCTGCGGCAAGATGGTCATCATACTCGACACGTTAAAGAAATTTGTAAGCACGATGGATAAGAATGATGCGCGAATCTTTAACATCATGGTGCGCACCTTCACTCAGGCTGGCGGCACCTTGATTGCGCTCGCTCATACTAACAAAAACAAATCAGCAGACGGCAAATCTATCGCTGAGGGCGTCGGCGACTTCCAAAGCGACTTCGACTGCGCCTATACTATCGAGCGAGCAGTCGAGATCACTGGCGAGTCTGGCGACCGCAAAATCGCTTTTGAAAATACGAAGCTGCGAGGGCCGAACGCGATGAAGGCGGTCTTTCAATATGATGCGAGCGAGAAAAAGAGCTGGCATCGACGTTTTCAATCGGTAAAGCGTATTGACGCCGAGACTGCTGAACGCGAAGAAATCGAGGCATTGGAAGCTGCTCAACGTATTGAGGACACGGCGATCATTGACTACATTCTCGGCGAATTGGACGACGGCGCGAAGTCGCACAGCGCATTAGCTCGCAACAATCTTGATCGAATCACCGGGTCGGTCGCTGAACGGGAGAAGGTGCTTGATCGCTACTCTGGCAAATTGTGGGGCAAATCGAAGGGGCAAACGAGCGGTTGGAACTATCACAAATTCGAGCGAAAAGTAGGCAATCTGGTCGAATTTATTTAGTCATTGAGATGAAGCGGAACCCTCCCTCTACAACTATACAGCTTATACAGCTTCCTTTTTAGTAGTTCTATAAGTCTCTTATCTATAGGAAGATGTATAAGCTGTATAAATATAATAGATGTAGAGGGTGTATAGATCATTTTTTGAAGCTGTATAAATGAAAAAACGTATTTATGAGACTTGATCTCATGTCAACGTATTGACTCAACGCTCAACGTATTAATACAGAGTATTGACAATCTCACACTCAACGTATTGATCAACGACATGGAAACAAAAGCATCACAGAAACGAATCACCGAGAAGCGGCGCATGATATCGCTCCGGCTACCGCACGAGACAATCAAACAACTTGACGGACTGGCGACGGCCAACGGCATCAGCAAAACCGCTGTGATGGTCGAGGCGGTGGATTCTCTGGCGAGGGGGGGGCTGGCGAGGGGGGGCTGGCGAGGGGGGGGGCTGGCGAGGGCGAGGGGGGCTGGCAAGGAATCTTTTTCACCATAGACGATCTTGGGTTTAGCGCCTAGTCGTATTTTTATACGCAAATCAAAATCAACAAAACTATGCAACATAAAATAATATCAATCAAAACAGATACGTTGATACCATACGCGGGAAACGCCAAAAAGCACAGCGCAGACCAGATCGACAAGATTGTTGCGAGCATCAAACGCTTCGGTTTTACCGCCCCAGTGCTGATCGACGAAGCGGGGATGATACTTGCTGGGCATGGCCGCTCAGTTGCTGCCGTGCAAATGGGTCTCAAGGAAATCCCTTGCATCGTGATCGACGGACTCAGCGAAACCGAGAAGGCCGCTTACGTGATCGCTGACAACAAGCTGGCAGACTACGGCATCGAGTGGGACGAGGAAATGCTGGCTGCTGAGATTGCCAAACTGGAGGCGGAAGATTTTGACATTAGCTTGCTCGGTTTTGACCAAGCGAGGATTGATGCGATCCTTGCGACCGAAGAGGCTGATCTTAGTAAAGAGTGGAGTAATTCTAAAATGCCCGACTATGATGGATCTCCGGAAGGTTATGGAACCATCATAGTTCATTTTACAAACCCTGAAAGCCGCGCAAGTTTCGCGAAGGCGCTTGACATTAAAATTACCGACAACGTTAAGTTTTGCTGGTATCCCTCCAAGCCATAATGACTACACCAATTTACATTATTTCAAAAGGTCGGCACGAATCGCGGCTCACATCTAAAGCCCTGGAGCTTATGGGCGTTTCTTATCGCATTGTGATAGAGCCGCAAGAATTTGCGGATTACTCCTCTGTCATTGAGCCGTCAAAGATACTAACCTTGCCATTTTCAAACCTTGGACTTGGTGGAATACCGGCGCGTAATTGGGTGTGGGAGCACTCGATTCAAGAGGGTCACGCCTCACACTGGATTCTTGACGATAATATTTCTGGCTTTCGCATCCTTAAAAACAAAAAACGAGTGGCAGTTCTGGACCGCTCTAACTTTGACTTAATAGAAAAGTTTGTCTCTAGATTTGTCAATGTGCCGATGGCGGGGATGCAATACACGGGCTTTGCTGTGACTAACTCATCGACGGCACAGGGAGCGGCCAAGCTGCCTGTCACGATGAACACCAGAGTTTACTCATGCATGTTACTTTCAAACAAAGTCTCGACCAGGTGGCGAGGCCGATATAATGAAGACACTGATCTTTCGATCAGATTTCTAAAGCAGGGCTATTGCACTATGTTATTTAATGGCCTGCTCTGCGACAAGTCGGCGACGATGACAATGAAAGGCGGAAACACAGACCAGCTTTATCAGCAAGATTCACAATTTGATGGGCGCTATGCGATGGCAAAAAGCCTAAGAGACCAGCATCCAGACGTATGTAAAATAAATAAACGCTGGGGAAGGTATCAGCATTCTTGCAACTTTAGAAAGTTTAAAAACAACAAGCTAATCAAGGCAAATGGAAAAGACTAAAATAAACCGCGCCATCTACGCAGGTATAATCAAGAAACTGCAGGCGGTTCGACTCCGACCTCAACGCTCCAAGATCCAAGCGGCGTATGATTGATAAAAATCCATTCGACGCGATCCGTAAAAAGAACCTCGCGAACATCGTTGCGAAGGTCAAAGCGGGCAGGCCGCTGACGTCGGCGGAAACTAAGACTCTGGACAACGCCGAGCGGGAGAGAGATGGGATGCGCCCAGACAAGACCGACCTGGAGTTGGCGGATGAATTCAAAGTCCAGCGTTCGACGATCCACCGGGCAAAAAAGGCGGGGGTCAAGTTCGACCAAGATGACGCGCTTTGCTACGAGGGACTTAAGGCAAAGAATATGTGCGTCAAGTGGGTGAAGGCCTACGAGAAGAAAAACGACATAAAGGCGGAGATTTATAAAGCCGAGTCTGACACGAAATCCCCGGATGAGTTGCGCGATGAGTATTTGGCCGAGTTACAGATAGCGAAGGCGAACGGGAATAGCGAGCGGGAGAAGGTTGCGCTAAATGCCTATCTCAAGATTGACAAGCAAATAAGGGAGACGGCGCTCGATGAGAAGAAGCTAGGAATCCAGAAGGGCGAGACGCTTACAAAAAAGGAAGTCGAGCGCATACTCAAAGCGATTGTCTACGCCGGGAACGCCTGCGTGCGCAAGCAGTTGAAAGAAGTCTGCGAGGTGATCGCTGACTGCGAGACGCCGAATGACGTTTACAATCTGCTGCCCGCAATGGTTCTGGGCGGTCGAATATTTGAGGGAATGAAGGCCGTCGCGAAATCGCCTAGCGACGTCAACCTGCCTCAGTGGGCGATTGATTGCATGATAAGCGAGGGCGAGAACTATTTTGAGAACACCACAGAAATAAAAGTGACATAATGCACAAATAAAGCTTGCGCATGTGGGAATATGCCACATATTCAAAAGCATGAACAACGCAAAACAACTCACAAACGACCAAGCATCTGATATCATCATCGCGGAATCCTTCGGGCGTGATGCTTTTGAATCTGGCGCGGCTAAAGCTCCAGTGCAAGATAAGCGCCTTTACGCTATGATCGTAAAGCATAGCGGTCCGATAGGGACTGGAATCGTAAGCTTGCTTTGCGCTGCTTGGAATAAGGGTCAACTTTCTGCGAGCCTCGAAGCATAATGGATGCCCGCGAATATAAGGACGCTCGCAAAGAGCTAGGGCTGTCGCAGACGGCTCTAGCTCAAAGGCTGGAAGTCAGTCGCGAAACGGTCAACAAGCGCGAAAGCGGAAAAAATGGAATCACGGAGGAAGCCGCTCTTGCTATTCGGGGGCTGCGGTATTTTTGAGTTTGCAGTAAGTGCGGTCAAGAGTGGTATCGCGGGGTGGAATCTGAATGCCCAAAGCGAAGTAGCTGCGGCTTTAAATTCGGGTAGCTCCCAGAACCGTAGAACTGAATCATGAATGAGGAACGAAGGAATCGTGACAACTGACTGGTTATGAATTGCACAGGTAAAATTAAACTAGTAGACTACAAACCGATCAGCCCGCGCAAGTGGTGTGAGCGAAATACGTCGCTTGACTACGGCGCATTCGATATGGCGAATCATCCGCTAATGCGTGAGCCGATGGAAACGCTCGCGACGACTCGCGGAAAATATGTCGGCTTGATTGGATCGGTGCAGCACATCAAAACTCTGACCGCGCAACTTTGGCAACTCTACGGACTGGCAACAGATCCGGCGCGGGCGGCAATGTATGACCTCACCGAGTCTGCACTTAAAGAGTTCAGCGATGACAAGTTCACGCCGCTGATTGATTCGACCGAAGCGATCACTCGATTGATTCCAAATCAACTCTACCGCAAAACGAAATTTTATACATCGACGAACTACGGCGCGATTCGCCTGCTGTCTGCTAATGTTCTAGCTTCTCGAAACTCGAAGACATTGGAGCGAGTGAGCGCAGACGAGTCATGGGCGTATGGCGAAAACTGGCTAGACCAGATCAAAGACCGGACGAGTTCGTTCGCTTGGTCATGGCAAATGTTTCTTCCCTCGTCCGGGCAGACCAAGGGCGGCGAGCTTGACGCTATGTGGCAACGCTCGACGCAAAAGCGCTGGCACGTCAAATGTGACTACTGCGGCGAGTTGATTCCATACATCTGGCGAGCGCCTGCAATTGGTGACGCGATCCCGGTCGGCGGTATGCGATGGGCGGCAAAAGCCGATTACATGGACGGGGATGTGATCGACTGGGACGCGCTCAAGGATTCCGTTTTCTACGAGTGCCAACTCTGCGGCGGTCGCAACGAGCCGGGCATCGCAGCGCAGAAGCGGCGCAATGAGTCCGGGCAATACATCGCCACGAACCCGAAAGGCTCGGCTGAATTTGAGTTTTTTAACTACAATGCGATGGCGCACATTCCTTGGCCGTCGCTCGTCGAGCAGTTTAAACTTGCAAACATTTCCCGGAAGCGCGGCAACCTCGAACCACTTGAGAACTTTATCCGCAAGCGGCTGGCCGAGCCTTGGAGTGAGGCCGACTACATGAGCGCGGACATTTCACACTCAGCTGCGGGAGGCTACCAGCTCGGCGAACTGATGGACGCGCAGAAGTCGCTTATGTTCGTTGGGGTGGACGTTCAAAAAGATCACTATTATTTCGCGATTCGTCAGTTCGCAATGATCGACGGCAAGCTGAGATCGCGCTTAATCGAGCGCGGCAGAGTATCGACTGAATACGAGATTGAGGAAGCGTGCAACCGTTTTGACATTCCTCAGAATCCGTGGGGCTATCCCGGCTGCCGCGTCTTTATCGACGGCAACTATAACACGGCACAAGTGCAAAGACTCGCTGCCGAGATGGGCTGGATTGTCTTGCGCGGCGAGCCCGCAAAGGATTTCAAAGCGCCTGACGGATCACGGCAAATCTACAATCAGCCGCAGCGCATTGACGCCGACGAAGGAACGGGCAACGCCGGGCGGCGGTTCTGCAAGCAGATTCAATTCTCGAAGCAATCGGCGAAAAATAAACTCTCATTACTTCGAGGCCTGAAAGACAACAAAGGCCTGCCGCTTTGGACGCACTCCGACGACGCCGGGGCGCAATACGATGCTCAGATCAACGCATGGGCGAAGATTGTAAAGACGCGTCCAGACGGTTCGACCTACCACGATTGGATCAATACGAATCGCGACGATCACTACTATGACTGCGAGGTCATGGTGGCGCTCGCCGAGTCAATGGTGGATTGGTCAGAAGTCGGGCGAGAGTCTGAGTAAAAAGCAAATTGACAAACCCGCATTCTGTATCCAACTTGTGGATACAAATGAGGTCTCTACTATTCGCAATCTGGATCAAAGCCAGCAAGGACGTGGCGCAAACGCTCGCGCTTATCGAGACGCTCGCGCTCGGCGAATACGAAACTCAGAGCCGAGGCGGAGCGCGAATCATCAACGCATCGGTGGCAGGCAAAACCTTTTCCTACGAACTGCCGCCCGGCTGGTCGGCTTCTGAGTTCGTCGAAAATCTTCGCTCGCTTTATAAGATAATCACGACTGGCGGCGCAACTGGTATTCAAATGACCGACGCCGAACTTGAGGCATTCGTTCTCGATGCAGATGATCAAGTAACCAACGTCACACGCGCACGCTTTGCGCAGAACGCAGGGAGTCGATATTAGCATGGCAGTCAATTCGATCAAACTTTTACCGCGCATCAAGCAAGCCACTCAAACGGGCTGGCAGTCATTTTGGGGGCGCGGCGGCTCAAATGAGTTCTACCCCGGAGGCATGGACGATCAACGCAGGTTCGGGCGCGGAAAACTCGCTCGCGACATCGCAGAATTGATCGTAGAGAATCGCCACAAGATGCTTCTCGGTGATTCGCGCTACATCTACCAAGCATTCTCGACTGTCAGCGGCGCAGTGAAACAGAAGGCGAACTACGTTTACGGCGGTTCATGGAGAATGCAAAGCTACTCGAAAGACAGAGCGTTCGCCGAAGCAGTTGAAAAGGACTTTGCTCAGATTGACAGAATGCTCGACCAGCGCGGCGCGGGCTTCTCATTTCGCAAGTCAGCATGGCTCGGCTCGAAGACGCTCGATGTAGATGGCGACTTTTTCATTCTACTCTCAGAAGACCCAAAGAGTGGCTTTCCTAAATTGCAATATCTTGAAGCGCACCGGTGCGGAGCATTTGAGATGCAAGGCAAGACTCACATCGAAGAAGGCAAATATAAAGGGCGTCGCATTTTCTCTGGCGTGATCGTCGATGACTTCATGCAGCCGCTCGCGTATCGCTTCAAAGACGATTCACGCGCGGCAGGCTTTCAAGACGTGCCCGCCAATGGCGTCATCCACGTTACCGACTATGAATGGTTTTCTCAAGGGCGCGGGCAACCGTCAATCGCCGCTGCAATACTCGACTGGTATGACCTAAGCGAGACACGCGACGCGGAGAAGATCAGTCAGAAAGTCAATTCTGCGCTCACGATGGTTGAGTCAAACGAGACCGGACGCGCCGATATGGGCAACTCAATTGTCAATCCATCTCCAAGCGGCGGCGGGCGTATGCAGACGCAGCTTATGGACAGCGGCATGATTCGCTACATCAAGAATGGCGGCTCACTCAAAGCGCACGAATCGGCGCGACCGTCTGACCAATGGCTAAACTTTACCAAGCTCGTCGAAAGCTCTGCGTTCTATGCAATGGGCTGGCGTCGCGAAATGTTGGACAGTTCCGCTATCGGCGGCGCTGGCGTTCGCGGCTTCGCGGCTGACATAAACAAATCAATCGCGGCACGCTGCGAAGTGATCGAGTCGGCAATGAAACGAGCTGCGCTCTACGTGATCGCGAAACGCGCCAAGCAAGGCACTTATGATCTACCCGAGGACTGGTATAAGATCGGCTTTACAAAGCCCGCGAACTTTACGGTCGATGAAGGGCGCATGCGCAAAGCTGACATCGAAGACTTACGCGCTGGACTCACGACTGAGGACAGTATCGTCGAAGCTCGCGGCATGGACTACGAAGAAATGTTGCGCAAGCTAGCGGCGAACGTCGTCTTGCGCCAAGACATCGCAGCAGAATTTAACATCGAGGTTTCTGACCTCGGCACACTAGCCAAGCCCGGCGATCCGATCCCAGTCGAGGAGGCTGACGATGAGGATGAGCCAACTACAAAAACCACTAAAGAAAAACACAATGAAAACTCAACCCAATAACTGGTATGCAATGGAGCAAAAAACTGACGCCGAAGGCAATTCGACTTCTGACGCCGAAATCTATATTTACGACGAAATCGGCGGATGGGGCGTTACAGCGAACGATTTTATCGCGTCGCTTGAAAGCCTCAACGAAGTCGAAACAATCAACCTCCGCGTAAACTCGCCCGGTGGCTGTATCATCGAAGGCAACGTAATCTTTAACGCACTCAAGCGTCACGCAGCAAGCGTCACTGTTTACATTGACGGCCTCGCCGCTTCGATGGCATCTGTCATCGCAATGGCTGGCGATGAAATCGTCATGGCTGACAACGCGCTGCTGATGATTCACAACCCTTGGACTGTCAGCATCGGAGACTCTGAGCAACTGCGCAAAGACGCCGACCTGATGGACAAGATGAAGTCTGCAATCGTGAACGCATACGGGCGCAGCAACTACGACGCTGACGAACTGACTGCGCTCATGGACGATACGACTTGGCTGACTGCTGACGAAGCACTCGAAGCTGGCTTCATTGACCACATCGAGACTGGCATGAAAGCCGCAGCGTCGCTTGCTGACATGCAAGCCGTGGCCGCTAAAGCTGAAACGACTCTGCCGATTGAAAAGATCGTCGCGAGTCTGCAATCGAAACACAAATCCGAGGTTGAAACACTCAACAATGAAAACGCAAGCAACTGCGACGCACTCGCTGAAAACTCCGTCACGATTTCTGACTTGCAAAATCAAGTAACAGACTTTAATGATCGTATTCAGAAAATGAATACAGATCACAAAGCCGAACTTGAAGCAGCCGAAGCCGTCACCGCGCAAGCCGTCGCAGCTCAAGCCGCTGAGATCGTAGGGCTTCAAACTCAGGGGGCAATCGCCGAACCTGAGAACGACGAAAGCGCACCAAGCGGCAAGAGTATTACCGAGCAATACGGCGAACTTAAAACGCCTAAAGAGCGCGATCAGTTCCGTCAAAAGCATCTCGCGACACTTCAAAAAGAAAACAAATCCAACCGATAATCCACAACCAAACCAATAAAATCAAATGGCTAACACAATAACCAACATGGCCCATACGTTGCTAGCGCAGCGTATCTTTGAGGCTTTCGTCGCGAAAATTACCCCCGCGAATCGCTTCTCAAATAACTTTTCTGACGAAACCGTGCAACGCGGTGGAGTCGTAAAGGTTCCATTCGTATCGTCTCAAGACGCTGCGGGAGACTTCGCGGGTTCTTATACCATGCAAGACGCAAACGCGGAAGGCAAAGACATCACCATCAACAAGCGCAAATACGTTTCTTGGGGTCTAACTACTGCCGAACTTGCTGACAATCCCCAGCTAGCTGGCGAAATGTTCATCGACAACAAGGCGAACCAACTCGCAAAAGCATTCCTGCAAGACATCTGGAGCCCGATCACTGCCGCCAACTTTGGCGCGGCTGGGCTCACTTCGCTTGCTACAAATTTCGACTCGGACGATGTAATTGACCTGAGCGTTGTTTGTGACACTGCCGATTGGCCTGAGTTCATGCGCTCGCTGATACTAAAGGAGACTTATTACGGCAACATGCTCAAGGACACGTCGATCAACGACGCATCTGCATATGGCGGCGACGGCGCTATCAAGAGCGGCATCGTGTCTCGCGTAGGTGGCTTCGACTGCTTCAAGTCCACGTTGATTCCTGCCAATGGCGAAAACCTTGTCGGCTTCGCTGCTAACCCTGACGCTATACTCTGGGCATCCCGCGTTCTCGTCCCCGAAGATCCATCCGGCGTCATCAACTTCGAGACGTTCACAGATCCGGTCAGCGGTTTGACTCTCGTTTATCGCGAGTGGACTAACCCAGACACTGACACGACTAATCGAGTTCTTGAAATTAATTACGGCTATGCACTCGGCAACCCTGCCGCTATCAAACGCATCGTAAGCGCCTAATCCCGATGAGAAGTTCAATCATAATCATAAACGAGGACGGCGCAAAAGCGCCTATCCTCAAATGGTTTGCAAGTGCATCCGAAGCGCGTGCGGAGTTCAAAACTCTCACGCCTAAAAGCGGCACTTGCGAGCTTTGGGATTCTGGCTCTGGCCGGGTTCGTAATAAAAAGTTCAAGGTCGCGAATAAGTTGATCCTGGGCAAATCGTTCGAGGGTAAAACCGAGAAACCTGAAATCAAGAAGGCAGTCAAGAAGGCAGTCAAGAAGGCTGACTAACACTAACAATCAAATAATAAAATCATGGCAAAAAATATAATCACAGGCGGCGGCGCTCAAGACGGCGGAGTTTTAATCGGAGAAGCATCGACTGATCTCGTTGCCTTTCACGGTGCGACTCCTACCGATCAAGTAGCGGCAATCGCCGACATTACACCAGCAGCAGACGGCACGACCGCAGGAACCGCAGTAAATAGCATCCTCGCGGTATTGCGCGAAAAAGGCCTGATCGCTACTTAAGTTTAATAGCGGCTTTTAAGGTAGTATAGAGAGTCCGTCACTCGAAAGGGTGACGGCTTTTTTGCGTCTTGATTTTCGGCGCGTATCCAATAACCTAATACAACATGAGCAACTTTGAAACCTTCCTCGAAAACGCGAACAGCGAAGCAGCCGACATCATGGGCGAGCCTATCCAGCTCGCAAGCGGTCAGACCGTCAACGCGATCTTTTACGAGCAGATTAACCCTTGGGACTTGACCGAGCACGGCGAGCGTTCTGAACCGACAGTCAAGCTCGTCATTCCGGATCTTGCACTAAGCGTCACGCCGAAGAAGACACAGCGACTAACGCGAATCAATACCAGCGAAATTTTCATCATTACTGAAGTCAATATGTCAACAGGCAACGTCGAATTGACGGCGCAGAACGAAACTAAGCGCGATGGCTAAGAAAATGATCACGATGGACGACGCGATCTTTAAAAAGAAGATTCGCGATCTCGCCAAGCGCATGAACATTGACGAAAAGGAGTTTGTCCGGGAGCAGGGCGGATTCTTTATGCGCGACGTAGCAAAGTTCACGCCGCCATACTCAAAGGGCAAACTTCCGACATTCGGACGAGCTACGATGGGCACGAAGGCAGACAAGGATGCAGGTAGAAACGCGATAATCGCAGACATGGGAATCATTTTCAGAATCCGTGAGCGCGGCTATCTAGAGTTTTTACATAAAGTCACCAAATCAAAGCGAAATATCAACCGAACGCTTAGAACTAAAGCGGGAGTGCCTTACTTAGTGGATGTTGATTACATAAACTACGACTCAGTGGGCGAAGCGCTGGACTTCCACGAATCTATGCGCCGATCAGATGGGCGAGTGCAAGGAAAAATGAAAGGCGGCAACTCTAAGGACATAGGGCGATGGAAGTCTCGAAAGGTAATGTGGATAACGAAAGAGATTTGGGACTCAGTATTTATTCGGCTATCTGATCGCGTCGGCATGGCGAAAGCCGCGCCAGCGAAAGCCGCATCAGCGATTGATCCGAAGCGAATTAAGAACGTGCCGAAGTGGGTGAAAAATCACCGAGGAACGGCTCGCGGCTCTGGTCGAATGGCAAAGCTAAATGGCTCCTGGTATGCAGTAATGAAGGCTAGTTCGGCGGGATTACAGTCGGCGCAGCGTCTACTGCCGATGATTAAGCGAAATCGGTTGATATTGATGGAGAAGCGACTGAAGAAGCTCACTCCAGAAGCGGCGCGTAAAGCTGGGCTTCGATAATGAATTGACAAATCAGCGTATCCATTTTATGGATACAGATATGCCAGCCGCGAGCCTAGCCGAACTTTACAACTTTGAAGGAAACATCGAAGGCGCTCTGCGTCTCTGGCTCGCTGAGAACCTCGTCGAGTGCGAGCAGTCGATTCAGTTTGAGACGCTCCCTGATGATTATACGGGCGTCACAATGACGACAGGCGCAGTGACTGGCCACTACAATCCATCACCTGCAGGCGGAGACAAACCTGAATACGATCAATACGCGGCAGAGTTCGAGTTCATCGTTCGCACAAAACGCTTTGATGATGGAGGCGATATTTCAGAGGGGCTAAGATCGAGACACCAGGAGCTTGTCGCTCTTGTTCGCCAAGTCGTGAGCTTATCGCAAGCGAAAGGCTCGGCGCTCGAAACGTATCTCGAATACTACGCGATCCAGTTTTTTAGGCCAAGCGGCACAAGTCATTCAGTAGATGGCATCTACGACGAGACGACGCTGACCTTTGACTCTCAATTTTCAATCTTGCCAACTGCCTGGGTGTAGTTGTAATCTGAATACAAACCTCAAACCAATAACCAACTCAAATCATGTCAGTTCCATATTCAACAACCGCAAGCCTCGGTCAAGGGCTTGAAACCGTAACTATCGACGCTATCGCTTACATCGCAGACTCCGTATCTGGGGCATCGAAAGAAAACCGCATAATTAGTCGCACCGACGCCAATGGCGACCGCGCTGACTTCATGCTTCGCGCTGGCTCGGATCAAATCGAGGTCAGCTACACGTTGCAACGCGCTTTGGCTGCGACCGTTCTTCCGCCCGTAGGCACTGAGTTCACTCACGACTACGACCGCAGCGGCACAGCTTCGACGCTCGTTGTCAAGGACGTGACCGTAGCTCGCGACAAAGACGAATTCGACACGTTCGAGATGACCGCGATCTTAGTATCTTACCAAGCCTAATTATATGAAAATCAAACTGACATGCGCAAAGTTCATCGCTGGCGAGCCTTGTAAAAAAGGCGATATCGTCGAAGTTTCTGACGGCGTAGCCGAATGGCTCATCGAGCGCGGCGCAGCTGAGAAACTAACCAAGCCAAAGGCCGATAAGTAATTTTTTTCATGGTTCATAGTTTAGCCTCGCCTGCCCACGTGCGGGCGGGGCTTTTTTATCCAAAATGATTGACGAACTAGCACAGCAACTTGCCGAAGAAAAAGCCCGCATCACGCAGGCGCGACTTGTTGCTTGGTCGAGCGTCGGCCACGCTGACGAGATCGCAGGCGTCGCAGTCAAGCCATTGACGGCACGCGCATGGATCGACTTGCGACTTGCGAAGAACGCGCTCTTTACTGGCGACGATTTGACAGTAAATGACTTGCTAAATTACATTTGGCGCAACTCAACCGAGTATTTAATCGGTGGCGACGTAAAACAACGTAAGGAAGCGATTAAGAAAGCAGTCGAGTCTAAGGACGCGCTTGAAGTATATGGCGACGCCACAGAGCATTTAAACGCCGCATTTGAGACTCTAGCAATTGAGCAATCGACTGGCGGCTCTGGCGTCTCGCGATCAAACAAGTTTCCGGCGACCGAGGGAATCGTGAGCGCGATTGACGAAGTGGCGCACCGATACGGGCAAGCACCGCAAAGCGTTCTCGATTGGCCGCTCTGCCAGATTCTACAACTGCAGACTGCGATCCGCATCGCGACGTTGCCAGAATACAAAACCCTTGAGCCGGAATCCGTCCGCTCAATCAAACGTGAAATCTTAATCCAACTCAACAACAATGGCCAAAGCTGATATTAACGCAAGGCTCGGACTCGACTCGTCGGGCTTCGAGCGCGGTATGCAACGCTCGAAAAAGTCGCTCAGTCGATTTGGCAAGGGCGTCGTCGGCGTTGCAAACAAACTCACGAAGATCGGGCTTACCTCGGCGGCGGCAGGATTCGTTATGCTTTCGCGAAGCGCGATCAAGCTCGGTTCTGAGTTGTCGGATATTGCGATTTCGACAGGCTTCGCGACGGAGGAATTTCAAGTCTTTCGAGGCGCTTTACTTGATGCTGGCGGCGAGGCAAAGAGCATGGAGAAAGCCATCCTTGTAATGCAAAAAGCCGTAGTCCAAGGCTCTGAGGGGCTGACTACATACGTGCGAGCTTTTGAGCGACTTGGCCTTAATGTTGAAGACCTTAGAGCAATGAAGCCCGAGGAACAGTTTGAGACTATTGGTCGAGCGATTGCTGGAGCAAAGGATAAGCAAGGCGCTCTGACGGCAGCAATTGAAATCTTCGGACAGCGTAACGCACCGCGCCTGATCGAAGTATTCAAGCGACTCGACAAAGATGGCTACGGCAAAATGGCTGAAGATATTAAAAAGGCTTATGGCGTGATGGATGAGCAAACTCAGAAGGCGCTAGACAAAGCTTCTGACACGATTGAGCGGTTCAAGAATAAGTCTACGATCTACGTAGCTGACCTGATTAGCGGTATTGGGCTAGAGGCAAAACTAAAAAAAATAGGGCTTCGGCTGGCTCAATTTATGGCTAACGTGACAGTTGAGCTCCTTGCCTTTAGCCCTGTCATTCCAGATTCATGGTTCGATAAATGGAAAGGAGCCATCAATAAACACACCGATAAATTTGTAAGAGAGCAGGATGTAATAATAGCTAAAGAAAAACGAATGCTAGCAGAGAAGGAAAAAGCAGCTGAAGGCGTTGCGGATGCACAAAAGCCGGTCACTGAAGCAATTGATAAAACGACAGGATCAATCAATGATCAAGAGACTGCCATTAAATCTCTAGAGGATCAAATAAAAGAATACTACAAAAAGGTTAAAGATGCGATAGACATTGAACGCGAGCGATTCATAAACAGCAAAGAGCTTGAAGCGTTACAGCTTCGGGCGAAGGGAGAAAAAGCAGCAGCAGAAGAACTTGAATCGAAAATTGAGTCGATGAAAAAAGCAATTGAGATTTCAAACAAATACGAAATTTCCCTCCTAAAAGCGGTAAATTTAGTAAAAAATATTAATAGAGCTGAGAAAGAATCAACTGGCGGCGGCGATGGCGGCGATCTAGAGTGGCAAAAAAAGCTGATGGACATGAAGCTTGCCGCGCTCAAAGCGGAGACGCGAGGGGAAGACGCATTGGCTGAGGCACTAAGAAATCGAATAAAACTAGCCGAGCGCATACTCGAAATAATGAATGAAACTGGCGCGACCAAGCGCGAGGCGATCATCATAGCAAACAAACAGATCAAAGCTGAGTTATCAGGAGGTGGCGGATCAACCGGCGGTGGATCAACTGGCGGCGGCGATGGCGGCGGTGATGGCGGCGGAAACTACAGTTCGGTGGCTACGAAACTCGGAGAACTAACAGGGGCGGATTTACGACGCGCTGCAAACGCCTACGCAAAGTCTCTCGGAAAAGATATGCGATTCGCCCGCAACGCAGATGGCACTTTTAATAAATACAAAGACGGGTGGAGAGTAGGCAACTTTACCGAAGAACAATTACAGTCCGGGCTTCGCGGCGGCCCGGAAGCCGAGAGGTCCGAAAAAGACAAAGAACTTGAACGTCACACGAATATATTAAAATCAATCGAAAAGGAGCTAAAAGGAACTTAAAGGATGAGCATTCCATACAACGTAACCGCCTTTAATACGGCTCGCGCAGAAGAGAGCTGGATCGAATACCCGTTCATAGAGGAGGGCGTTCCTACGGCGAAAGTTTACTGCATGAATTGCAAGGTGAACGTCTCCGCTTATACGGCAGTCACAATCGGCACAGCAATGACAACCGCAGCAGCAGCAGGCGTCATAGCATTGCCATTCACGGCAAACGCAAACGCGTTTTTTGTTGGCGACTTTGGCCACTCATATTCTGACGGCGGGATCGTCGAATTTACTCGAAAGTTTGCGACTGTCCCCGGCACATGGACGGAAGTTGTCGGCTCCGAAATCAAAGAATTCCCCGGACTCATCAACAACAGTTATGTCATACAGCGACCGCCGACAGCCGAGCAGTCGCCGGTGCGCGTCACGCATACATATCAAGTCGGACAGACGTTTACCTTCAGCGCAATATTCCAAGTGACTGGTGCCAGCAAAGTCGTGCCTTACGTGCGAGGCGAAGATACTTCGCCAACCTTCGCCGAATACACTGCAAGCATCACGGCGAAAGATTGGCTCGTCATTCGCAACACACCACTCAGATATATGGGCAACATATTCGAGGTGCAAAAATACGAGATACAAGCTAGATAATGCAAAACATCAAAGACTTATCACGCGGCTGGCGCTCGATGCGTAAAAGCATCGCCGAACTCATCGCCCGCGTAAACGCGCTCTCTAATCAGACAATAGCTCGTGTCGAAGCTAACTCGGACGGCGAAGCCGGCACAGCTGAGCTGCTCGAAGTCGGGGAGAAGTCGTCAATTCTAAAATTAAATTCCGATCCATCCGCAGTAGCCACAGGGACTCCAAGCGTTTTGCCGTTTACCGGGACGCTCGACGCTGGAAGCATCGCCATTTCAGCAGGCCGCTATGTTATAGCGAATGCCGCGACAGCGGTATCAGCACTTGGCTCGACTTCAGGCTCTTACGCATATATAAAACTCAAACAGTCGAGCGCAGGAGTTCTCGACGCGACGACTCCATTTACGCTCGAAGTCACAAGTTCTTCGCAAAACGAGATTACGTTTGATAGCGGCAGCACATACGTTGAATTTCACAGAACCCTCATAGCAGAAGTCAGCGGCGGCGTTCTTCTCCAACACCGATCAGGAAACGCCGAGCTAGTTGAAGCGTTCACTTCTGGACAGTTTTACTACGCCCCAATCTTCGCAGGAGGGTCGGCATAATGGGAGAGCGCATACATTTTAAGCGCAAAGGGGCCGTCATTAAAAACGGATTCGCTGTCTCGCTCAACGAGCCAAAGGTCAAATACATCAAAGGCGTGAAGACGACTCCGGTGACAGGTCAAGTTGAATGTGGAGATGGAACTGCTTATCCTTTGCAAGTCACGCTCGAAGAGCTGCATCAAATCGTTTATCAAATTCGTGACTTTCGCTTTGATGGTGGTGGATTCACTGCCGCAATCGACGGAAGCACGGATCGAGTCATCAGCGCGATCACAGCAGCGCCACCGACAAAGCTCGCGTCGAGCATCAATGAATCAAGTGACTTCGATTTTTCTGAAAGAACTTTCCTCGTCTGCGCAAATGATGAAGACATTGATCGCGCATCTCTCGACACAGAATACACAGTTAATGTCGCGGGAGTGACTGATATCGACTATCGAGATTTCATTTCTGAAGAAGCAATGTGGCTAGGGACTCCGATGCCTCGTAATGGTGGCGATCTCAATCCTGCTGCAACTTCTCTTCCTTTCGGACTTAGCTTTTACCAGAACACGACCGGTGGATATTCAGCAGCGCCGAAGTTCGGAATTAAATCTTTGGTCAATGGCACGACAGGCGATGAAATTGAAGCAGTCTGTGAATCTAATCTACAAGTCGCATTTACTGGATCGTCGCCAACCGACGCAGCAGGCGAGCTTTGGTTGAATCTTCGCTTTGAGCTTTTTGCTGACGATGGTTTAACTGGAGATTTCGCAAATACACTTGCGGCGGGCAGTCTCACTTATCTGGCCGACTTAATAATTAAACTGGCGGGTGGCAGTTCGCTGAGTTGCAAACTCTATTTGTCCCCTATTGCAACGAGTATCACCGACTTCACCATGCAACCGGTTGCATGGTGGCCTTACGCCAAAGAAGACGGCACGCCAATGTATAGCGCCACGACGGGCCTGCCGCTCTAACTATCAAATTGACAATCTGAGCAACGTATCAACAATCTGAATACAAATGAGCCGCGATCTATTTATTAACACCGACGCAGGAAGCATCGAAACCGCAGTAGTCGCGGGCCTAACTCGACCACGGCAACCCGTCCCAATGTGGACAATCGTCGAAGGCGAGACGCAAGACATCAATCTGTATCTCGTCAAAAGCAACGGCACATATGACTCGCTCAGTGGATCAGGGGCGGCGTCTGTCAAAGTCTCGATCACGAAGCCCGGCGCAAAGCCGTCAAGCGGCTCGTTTACTATTACTGACGCAGGGGCGGCAGTCACGAGCGCGATTCCATATGGAGCAAGCGGCAGCGCAGTCGAGGACTACTTAAACGCGCTAAATGCTGGCACCGGGCCGGACGGCGCTCTCGTTGATGTTTACAAAATCAGCGATTCGCTATATTCTTTAATTTGGCGAACAGTCGGGGCTAGAACCACGTTGACGGCAAACTCAGTTGACCTCACGCCTGAATCGACAGTCACGCCGAGCGCATCAGTCACAGGCACAGCCACGACAAGAGCGCAGCAAGTCGTCGAGGTGCGACGGCAGCCAGCGATCTACACTAGCTCATGGACCACAATCACAAGCGGATTTAGCGGCACGCTGGACGCAAACACTGCACGCCTCGCGCAAGCAGTCGCAGACGATCCATATGGCAATTTTATCTTAGAAGTATCAGTTGACGGCGATGCGCTGGCACGCGTGCCTTGCCGCGTCGCTTCTTCGGGCATGACGGCGGCAGCATTTCCGGCGGCAGACTTGCCGGACGCGCTTGACGAGTTCGCGGCAAATCCTAATTCCAATGGCAATTTTAGCTCGGCGACTTGGGCCACGGCTTTAGGCGTGCTGTCAGAAATCATTTACTCCAACGTGATATTTGTAGCGAAGAGCGGAACCGACACTCGGACAGGACTAGACGTTCATGATTTTGGTAATCCATTTCTGACTTGCACAGCAGCACTTGCAGCAGCAACTAGCGGAGACACGATACACGTATTTGCTGGTGACTATTCGGCAGAGTCAGCATTAGGCGGTAAAGATGGTGTGGACTTGACAATCGAGCAGGGTGCAATTAGCCCAAGCTTTGATGTCATAGGAGCATTTACGTTCACGATTGACGGCGATATTGGCGGGAATTTTAGAGTCCGTAACGCAAGCGCAAATGTGGTCTGCAAGGGAGATGTTGGTTCTTATATTCAATGCGATGGCGGAACCCAGACGGCAGGTAACGCTGGGACTTATATTTATTGCGCTAACGGAACTCAAATAGCGGGTAACGCTGGAACTGTAATTGAATGCGCTAACGGAACTCAAATAGCAGGTAACGCGGGGACTTATATTCGATGCAATGGTGGAACACAAACGGTGGGTAACGCTGGGACTTTTATTCTATGCCTTGGTGGAACTCAGACCATTAACAACGCCAACAACTCACACGACGGAACTTCTTTCCCTCCAATCTACTTAACTAGCTCAGGCTCGCTAACCATAAACAATTCCCGAATCGAATCCACCGAATCAGGTGGAGACGTAGTTGAGTTTGCTGCAAGCTGGTCTGGCACATTCATCGCCAACAATTGCGCATTTGTAAACACCACAGCCTCGTCTAAGGGCATCTCCTACGGGGCTACCGTTACGGGCAACGTTCAACTCCATAACCCTAGAATCATCACGGGTGCAGGTGGCGTCTCAATCGACGCACCATCGGCACAGACAGTTTACATCCAAGGCATACTCAATCAGACACACGCCTTTGATGCAGCAGATATAACGCTGTCGGGTGGCTCGGCTATAACTAACACGGGATTCAAAGCATAACGATCTTTACAAAACGTATCCAATAACCTAATACAACATTATGCCAATCCAAACATCAACACACTCAAGCGGCGCAACTCGCGCAGTCACTCCGAACGACTCCACTGATTTAGCACTCGGCACGTGCCGCGCTCTTTACGTCGGCGCGGCAGGCGACATTTCAATTGACGATCTGACGGGCGAAGCGGCTGGCGA
>Ga0307981_1000556_pt1 | contig 36437 bp, 37 predicted proteins | sample OrgLakmetagen987_FD_201849 | JGI IMG/M metagenome (GOLD analysis project Ga0307981, IMG submission 201849) | Saline water microbial communities from Organic Lake, Antarctica - #987 | ecosystem: Environmental > Aquatic > Non-marine Saline and Alkaline > Saline | place: Antarctica: Organic Lake... | reverse complement strand
AATGCTCTGGACAAGATATTCCCAAGCACCAAACATCAGAGATGTTGGGTTCATAAGGTCAAGAATGTGCTGAACCATTTTCCCAAGCCTATGGCTGCGCTTAAAAGGGAGAAACCAGTTGCCAAAAGTCATCGAAGGAATCAAGTTCAACGACGGCGTCGAAGTAACCGGTGCCAACGAAAACCGCGCCGCCTGAATGAAGCGCGTCACCCAAAATCAACCATAGCTCATCCGGCAGTCGCCGAAGTCGTGCCGTTGTCGGATGTCCGCCGGGCCCATGAGCGTGTCGAGGCCGGCGAAGTGCAGGGAAAGCTCGTGATGCGGGTGACGGCGGCATGAGACATTTCACACAGGTCACCCTTCTGGCATGGTTTCTCGCCAGCGGCGCTTTGGCGCATGCCGACACCTTTCTTCGCGACGTGACTCTGGTCGATATCGAAACGGAAACGCTGGCAGTTGCGCAGTCGATGCTGATCCGCGATGGCGTCATTGCCGAGGTGGGCGCCAATATCGCCCCTGCGGAGCGGACCGAGGTGATCGACGGGGCGGGCGGCTACCTCATCCCCGGACTTTGGGACAGCCACGTCCATATCTTCTCAAGCGCATGGCGATCACTTCGCCAGTGACATTCACCATGAAATGGAACACCACCATCAACAGGAACGATCTGTCGGACGCCAGATAACCCCATGTCATAATGAAGGTTTCCATCAGGATCGACCAAAGCAAAAGCCACAGGACGGGTGGCCCGCCGAAGTCATCGCAGTATCTGTCCATTGCGAACAGCGGCAGATGCCACCAAAGGTGTATACGACCTGTCTATTGAACAGCGTGCGTCAGAAAAAACACCTGGTCGGTTACGCCCCTTTCGGACCAACAAAAAGGCTTGGGCGTATCGTCGGGCGCAGGGACGCGATACACATCATTTTTATCATGAGACGGCTTGTCCGGAGTTCTGCAAACAGTGCCCGGTCCGCTGAACCGACGACAGACACCGGCGCTTCGCCTTTGCGGCGTCCCTATCGACGACCACAGCAAGAGGGCTGCAGTCAGGCAGACTTCGGTCAGCTTTCCCCAGAGGCATTGTCGACGACTGCGATCGTGTGGGCACCGATGAAATCTTCGACCGGCTCCGACGATATGACGACGTGTCCTTTAGGGGCCTCTATCGGCGCGTCACCGTAGTTGACCCAGGCCGTGAACGGGCCGTTTTCACACCTCAGCGTGAACCGCAGCAGATCACCGTCGCGCATATAATCCGAGACAGTCGCGACATTCCAGCCTTTGGTCCGGCGCAAACGGAGCGCGCGTCGATAGAAGGCCGTCACGCCGTGATCGCTGTCACGTTCGTCAGCGGCGGCGGTGGGCCATTGCATCGGAAGCCACGGCCGGCCATCCGTGAACCCATAGCCGGGTTCCTCTCCCGACCACGGCAACGGCACGCGCGCGCCCTCCCTGCCCGGCCCGTCTGGCCAGTAAAGAAGATCCAGCGGATCCGTGACGTCTTTCTTATCCAACGTCGGTTGCGTCAGGCCCAGTTCTTCGCCCTGATAGATCAGCCAGGGCCCCGGCAAGACCGCCATCAGCAATGCGTAGAACCGTGCCAAAGCCGGATCTGTCAGATGCCGCGGTTGATCGTGGCTCGACAGCCATCCCGGCAAGCGCTGCAAGTCGGTGCCTTGGGCAAAGATGCGTTCCAACGTATCCGCATCCGCCAGACCCTGTGGCAGATCGGTGGTGTAGCAGCCATCAAGGCGGCCTTGCTCGGTGAAGTTCATGGCCAGCGAAAGCGAATCGTTGCCCACAGTGCTTTCACCGATGAGCCAGATATCCGGGCCGACCCAGTCGCGGAGCTTTTCCATGTAAGCGGCGCCGTCGCCCGGAAGGATATCATACTTGTGATCCTGATATGTATACGGCACGAAGTTGTCCCCGGCGACCTTGTCCTGCACCTCGGCTGATGCAGGAGGATTGTCCTGCATGGACGGGTCGAACAAAAACGCCGTCACGACGTCGAACCGAAATCCATCCACACCGCGATCGAGCCAGAATTGCAATTCGCGCCGATGCGTATCCTGCACAAACGGGCAGCGCAGATCGAGGCTTGGCTGTTCCTTGAAATATTGATGCATGTAATACTGATGGCGTTTGTGGTTCCACGTCCAGGCAGGTTGACCAAACTGAGTGAGCCAATTGTTGGGGGCCGTTCCATCGGGTTTGGGATCGCGCCAGACATACCGCGACGCCGCGTCCTCATCGCCCTTTATGGATGCCAGAAAATTCGGGTGCCGGTCGCTGGTATGGTTCAGCACCTGGTCCATCACAAGACGCAGGCCAAGCTGATGCACGCGCGCGATGAAAGCATCGAAATCCGCCATCGTGCCAAATCGCGGATCAATCGCGCAATGGTCGGAAATATCGTAGCCGCCATCAATGAACGGAGAAAGATAGACCGGCGAAAGCCAGACGGCATCTACGCCGAGGTCGGCGATGACGTCCAGTCTGGATGTAATACCGTTCAGGTCCCCAGTCCCTGTCCCGGTCGTATCCATGAACGACCGGGGGTAGATCTGGTAGACAGCGGGGGCTTTTGGCCAGGGCGGCTCAAGCGCCAACTATCGCGCCCCCATTCGGATGCAGCGTCTGGCCGTTGAAGTAATTGCCGTCCGACGATGCCAGGAACAGATAGGACGTGGCGACTTCCCAAGGCTGGCCCGGTCGGCCCAACGGCACGCCTTTGCCAAAGCCTTCCACTTTGTCCGCAGGCATCGTTCCGGGTATGAAAGGCGTCCAGATAGGCCCCGGAGCGACCGTGTTCACGCGAATACCCTTGTCGGCCAGCTGTTCGGCCATGGACCGCGAAAAGGCGAGCACGGCGCCGCGCGTCGATGAATACGCGACCAGCGCGCCATTGCCCACAAACGCATTCACGGACGATGTGTTGATGATTGAGGCACCTTCCCTGAGGTGCGGTAGCGCCGCCTGCGTGCAGAAGAAATACGCCATGACATTGCTGTCGAACGTGCGGCGCAATGTCTCTTCATCAAGGTCCGTGAGGTCGGCGTCAAGCCACTGCATCGCGGCGTTGTTGATCAGAATGTCCAGCCTGCCGAAATGCGCGACGGTGTCTTCGACCGCTTTGATGGCGGTGGCCTTGTCGCCCAGGTCTCCGGGCAGCAGCAATGCCTGGGACCCTTCTTCCGCGACAATTTCGGCGGTGCGTCTGGCGTCGGTATCCTCGTCGTAATAGGCGATCGCCACCTTCGCGCCTTCGCGTGCGAACAACGCAGCGATCGCGCGACCGATGCCGCTGTCGCCACCGGTGATCAGGGCGACCTTGTCCTTCAGTTTGCCGACGCCCGGATGGCGCGGCGTGTAATCCGGCGCCGGGTCCATCTCGTGTTCATGGGCTGGCATATCATCCTGGGATTGTGCGGGGATGTCGGTAATCTCGTTCACGGTAGTCTCCTGCCATATGTTTGATGATCAACGCTTCTCTGCGTGGCATGTTCCATTCAAGGACGCGATCAGCGCATAAAAACCTGCCTCCCCCCCAAGGCTGACGGCGCGCAAGCGTCAGACATTGATCGACCCGACAGCGCCCCCGTCGACACGCCAGTCCGAGCAGGTCACGCAGGGCGCGCATTGACTGCACAGCAGGGCGATGACGGCTGCGACCTCGTGGGTCTTGCCGCGACGGCCTGGCACCAGACAGGGCCGCTCTTGCGCGAGGTAGCTCTCGACCGCCTCGTCGAACGAGGTGTCGATCTGTTCCGCTCGTCTTTCCATCATGCCGTCCGTCATCGGGCTTTCGATGAATGCAGGGGCCACGCTATGGACCAACAGACCACTTTTCGACTGCGCCATGGATATGCTTTTCGCAAAGTTTGGAAGCGCGGATTTGGTGGCGTCGCAGGCGTCCCCGTCCGGGCAGGACCGGGGAGGTTGCTCAGCAACAGCGCGCCCGACGGCGTCAGAAACTCGAGACGCCGTCGGGCAAAAGGAGGCCGATGCTAAGCGGCATCACGTTGGTGATCGCCCTCCTCGACCTCTTCGATGATCTTGGCCACGAATGCGTCCAGATCGTCGGGGCTGCGCGACGTGATGATGCCGTTGGACGTCGCGACCGCCTTGTCGACCACATCGGCGCCTGCATTCTTCAGGTCGGTGCGGATGGAATGATACGACGTCATTTCACGGCCCTTGACGACACCCGCTTCGATCAGCATCCATGGCGCATGGCAGATCGCCGCGACGATCTTGTTCCCGGTCACGAAATCACGCACCAGTCCGACCGCCGCGTCATTCGTGCGCAATATGTCGGGATTGATCTGGCCGCCCGGCAACACCAGCGCATCGTAATCCTCGAACCGGATGTCGGAAATTTTCAGATCCGCCTCGACGCTCTTGCCCCAGTCGTTCTTGTCCCAGCCTTTGATGGACGCACCGTCGGGGGTCGCCACATGGACGGTGGCACCGGCCTGCCTGAGTTGTTCCAGCGGCGTGAAAAGCTCGGATTGCTCGAAGCCGTGCGTGGACATGATCAGAATTTTTGCGTCAGCGATTTTTGACATGTTTTTGCCTTAGAATTGGGCGGGTGCGGTCATCAGTTTGAACGTTCGCTACAAACCGACGACGATGCACCACGCGTGACATTTCAGCGATTGTGACCTGCACAATCACAGATCCAACCCCGTGTTCGCGCTGTTGTTCCATACGTGAAAGACAAATCAGCCGCCCTCGGTTTCAGCGGCTTTCGCAGGCACACACGGCCTTTCTCGCAGGGCTGGCACCTTTCTGATGAGCCGCCGATACGCCTCCGGTCGAGGCCCGCGCGGGTGCGGCATCCGCGCGGGTGGCGGCATGCGTCACAGCCCGGTCAGATCGAACCCGAACCGCCGCGCCTCCGAGTGTCTCCAGACGGCAAAAGAAACAGGCGGCCCTGCCTGGGCCGCCTTTTCGTTCGATCATTGCGCGTGGCGGTGACTGCCTTATTCAGACGGTTGCGTATCGTCTTGCGTCTCCGAGCCGTCGCCTGCCGGAGTGTCACTTTTCTCATCGCCGGTCTCGCTGTCACCGGTCTGTCCGGCGCAATCGGCAGCGTCTTCGGCGCAGGTGGCGGCGGCATCCGCCGTGCCGGTGGTCTCCGCCGTGCCGGTGGTCTCCGCCGTGCCGGTGTTCTCCGTCGACCCTTCGGATCTGGCCTCGCTCTCGGATACTGCGCCTGCGTCAGCGGCTGCTGCGCCGTTCGACGGGGTCCGGGCCTCTGCCTGCCCGGTCGCATTTTCGCCTTGCGCAGGGTCGTCGGAGCCCGCCTCTGGTTCGGTCGCCTGCTCTGTGCCGCCCGACCCGCTTTCGACCGCAGGCACCGCGTCGGTGTCACCTTCGCGTCCATCTCCGCCCTCGCCTTCGGCGGCGGGTTCCGCAATGCTGCCTGCCGCATTGCCGGAGGCCAATCCACCCTCGGCCTGTGCGATTTGACCTTGCACGGCGTTCAGCCGGGTCGCCGCCTCTTCGATCTCGGTCGTGAGTTGCGTCAGAACCTGCTGCAGATCGGCGCGGCGCGTCTCAGCACTGGCGCTGGCTTCTACCAGCTGGTTCTGCTCCTGCGTCAGGGCCGCGATGGATTGCTCCAGCTCGGATACGTCGGCCTGCGCCGCATCGCGGTCTTTGGTCAGCGTTTGCATCTTGTCGCTCAAGAGCGCTTCTTCGTCCCGAAGCCCCTGAAGGCGCGACTGAGCGCTTGCGAGGGATTCCGAGGCAGAGGCAGCTTCCTGCTCGAGAGTGATCAGCGCGGCGCGCACATCCGCCTCGCGCGCTAGGCTTTGTTGCAGCCGGTCATCGGTTTCCGCAATCGTGTTTTCTGATTGGGAAATTGCACTGAGCAGCTCGGACTGGCGCTGGTCGTAGCCGGCGATCTCCTCACGGATCGGGGCGGCTTCTTCCGCCAGACGGTCCAATTCCGTTTCAGTGGCTTCGACCTCTCCCATCAGGGTTTCGATCTCTGAGGTCAAACTGGCGCGACGGTCTTCGGCTTGGGTGACTTCTGCCTGCAACTCTTCTTCCCGAGCGGTGAGATCTGCGACCGACGGTTCCAGTTCCGAAATCTCGGCGCGCAGGGTCTCGAGCGTTCCTGACGTGGTCTCTTGCTGCTCCAGCGCCGTCTGCGACTGCGACAGCGATGCGCGCAGATCGGTGGCGGTCGAATTCCCGTTGACCCAGACCAGCAGCACAATCAGCCAGCCGATGACGGCGACGGTGCCGAGGCCGATCAGTTTGAAATCGCGGTTTCCATCATTTGAAGCAGCCATTCGAAATCCCCTGAGTGACATTACATGAACCGATAACGTCCGACCTGTCGATTTGGTTCCTGCGATGGGGAATTCAGATGGCGGCGCTGTGGATCAAATTGCGCTGCTCGCCTGCGCCAAGGCGTCGGCCAACCGAATGCTCAGGACAGGTTTGCCGACAAAGGCGACGGGATCCAGAACACTCAGGCGCGTCTCCCACGCCTCGTCCAGGTTTCCGCTAACGAAAATGCTCCGCACGCCCATTCCGTTCCGCAGCCACCTGGCGACGTCTTCGCCGGAATCGCCATTCTTAAGGCGCAGGTCCATCAGGGCGATGTCAGGGGCACAGGCCTGCGCGGCGGCCTTGCAGGACGCCATTGTCCACCGAAAGCCCCGCGACCCTGTGGCCCGCATCCACGACCTGAAGCTCCAGATCGAAAGCGATCAGCACCTCGTCCTCGACGATCAAGACATTCAGCGTTGCCCCCCGCGGCCGGAAATATCGGTCTCAGGACTGGACACAGGACGAGAGGCCTCGATCATTGAGTGGCATGCGGATCAACACGCGATGCCCGGCGCCGGGTCCATGATCTGAACCAGTTTTGCCGGACAATGTGGCCGGCCCCTCCTCGACGGCAGCGTCCAGTTGCGAGACCATCGCGGCCACGATCCGGCTACCCAGGCCCTTGCTGCCATCACCCGACTTGCCGATGCCGTCATCCGTGACGGTCAGGATCATATCGCTGCCTTCGCTGGTGCAGCGGACGTCCACGCGCCCGTCGTTACGATCTGCGAACGCGTGGCCAAAGGCGTTGGCGACCAATTCGTTGACCAGAAGCGCCAGACTGATCGCCTTGTCGGTCGACAGGTGTATCGGCTCCGATCGGCAGGCGACAGTGCCTTGCGCGCTGGCCTCGAGGGTCCGGCACAGGTCTTCGAGAAAGCCGCCGATCTCGACGGTGGTGACCTGCCCCGCCTTGTAGATCAATTCATGCACCGAGGCGACGGCCTGCACCCGCGCCGCGGCCCCCCTGAGGCGCCTCCGCGCCTCGTCACCGGCGGAGGCATGGGCGTCGATGTTCAGGATCGAGGAGACGATCTGCAGGCTGTTCTTGATGCGGTGGTTCACCTCGTCCAGCAAGAGTTGCTTCTGCTCCAGAAGGCGGTCGCGCTCCTTTACGGTAACGGCCAGCGACGCCTCGCGGTCCTGCGCCTTGGTGACATCCATGCTGACGCCCACAAAGCTGGCCGGATCCTGCGCGTTCTCTCGCACCAGATCGCCGCGCAAGAGCAGCCAGCGGATCGAACCGTCGGGTAACTGAATGCGATATTCGCCCTCGATCGGCGTGCCCGGAGCCGCGTTTTCCAAGGCCATGAAGTCCGCGATCAAACGGTCGCGATCCGCGGGCAGATATCGGTCGAGGAACGGCTGAGCGGAGGCCACGCCGGACGTTGGCGGCAGCTGGAACATGCGACTTTGGGCGGCGGACAAGGCCGCAGTGCCCCGCGCCGGACAAAACTCCCAAAAGGCGATGTCCGACATCCTGTTGATCAGGCGTTCACGGATGTCGGCGTCGCGCATGGCGGTCACCTCGTCGGTGACGTCGAGACCATATTGCAGAACACCGACAATCGCATCGCCATCGTAGAAAGGCGCGTGAACGGTCCGCCACCAGCGGTTCACGAACTGGCCGGGATGATCCCGCACAGGGATGGGGTGACGCACGCGGACCGTATCGGTCTCGCCCGTGCGCAGGACTTTCTGGAACGACGCGCGGATCCGCTCCAGCCCGTCGGTCGGATCGTCGGGGCTCGTGGGAAAGGCGTCGAATATGGACCGCCCCAAAAGCTCCGCCTCACTGGTCTGCGTCATCCTTACGTAGGCCCGGCTGACCGCCTGGATCACATAATCCGAGTCCACCAAGACGTAGGCGTCCGGTATCGCATCCAGCAGCGCCTTCGCGCTCAGGGGTAGGCTTCGTGTTGGTTGCGTCATGCTGCAATGCCTCAACTCGTCCAACACATGGTTGGATCTGGTCACGTGAGACCGAATTTGGCGAAAATGTAGCGTTGGCTTCACAAAACCGAAAGGTCTAAAAAATACCGCGAGGTGTTATGGGGAAAAGTTACAGGGGAAAGTTGCAGGGGAAATTTACGGGCATGCAGTGCTGCGCGTTATCTCCGGCGCGACACGAGGATGTCGACGCCGCCGTGTCTACGTGTTCCATCCCGGGTGATCACATTTCCCCTCGGCGATCCGCGCTTTTCATGGCAAGATTGATCCTGAGGGGCATTCGGGACGGGGTGCAGTGATGCTGATCCATCTTCAAAAGCAAGCCACGACGACGCCGAAGTACGGGCCGCAATTCAGGCCAGCGACGACGCGGGGACGGTCCTTGCAGACCGCTTCGGAGTTACCCCGCAAGCCGTCTACAAGTGGCGCAAGTGCTGCGGCGTGGAGGATCACAGCCACACACCGCATCGGCTTCAGACCACATTGACGCCCGCGCACTTTGACACTCTGGCAACGTGGCACTCTGGCAACGTGAAACTCCGGCAACGTGGCACTCTGGCACTCTGGCAACGTGGCACTCTGGCAACGTGGCACTCTGGCAACGTGGCACTCTGGCACCTGAAAATTGACTTCTTTTTCCAGTGAAAGACGTCGGTTTATCAAAAAATGCAAAAAGGTCCTGTCGCCACAATGCGAATGGTCGTCCTGCCCGCGCCGGCCCATAAATGTCCCGACCAACATCGCCGGGGATCGACATGTCTGCCAAATATTACGCGCCGACCGGCGGGCACCCCGGGCAGGATCAGCTGCTGACGGACAGGGCCGTCTTTACCGATGCCTATGCCGTCATCCCCAGGGGGACGATGCGCGATATCGTGACCAGTTTCCTGCCGTTCTGGGATCGGACCCGGCTGTGGGTGCTGTCGCGCCCGCTGAGCGGCTTTGCAGAGACGTTCTCGCAATATATCATGGAGGTGACACCCGGTGGCGGGTCGGACCGCCCCGAAACAGACCCCGCCGCGCAGGCCGTGTTGTTCGTCGTCGAAGGCACCGCGACGCTGACGATCGCAGGCACGAGCCACGACCTCGCTCCCGGCGGCTATGCCTATATCCCGCCGCAGACCGCCTGGACATTGCACAACAAGACCGACGCGGTGCTGCGCTTTCACTGGATACGCAAGGCCTACGAGGCCGTCGAAGGCCTCGATCTTCCCGACGTGGTGATCGCCAACGAGAACGATATCGCGCCGACCATCATGCCAAGGACGGACGGCAAATGGGCCACCACGCGCTTTGTCGACCCATTGGACCTGCGCCACGACATGCATGTCACCGTGGTCACGTTCGAGCCGGGCGCGGTGATCCCGTTTCTGGAAACCCATGTGATGGAGCACGGACTTTACGTGCTCGAAGGCAAGGCGGCCTACCGGCTCAATCAGGATTGGGTCGAGGTCGAGGCAGGCGATTACATGTGGCTGCGCGCGTTCTGCCCGCAGGCCTGCTATGCGGGCGGTCCGGGCAGGTTCCGCTATCTGCTCTACAAGGATGTGAACCGCCACATGGCGCTGCGTCCCGCCAGCACGCTGTCGCATGCGGGATCATCGCGCTGACAGGTGGCCCCGGAACGGGTTCGAACAGGGCTTTTCGGGTCTTGACCGGAGGGTGAAGGTCTGACCGGACCCCCGCGCGGCTTATGCCCCTTGCGGTCCCGGCCCCGGGTCGTCGTCCTGGCTCGCGGCCCCCTGGCTCGCGTCCCCTGCCGGGCAGCCCCCGTCCCGGGCTCGATCCGGGACCTCTCACCCTTGACCGCGCACCACACACACCAGACGCACCGGTGCCGTTTCCCGGCTGTCTGACAGACCCGCGCGATACATGCGACGTCGCTGTCGGTGCGGCACCGTGCGCACTGCAAAAGGCGGCGTGCCCGAACAGACCGCCGCCGCCGAATGTAACACGTCCCGCCTGCCGATCAGACCGGCAGGCGGCCCCTCGCTCAGGGCTTGCCGTCTTTGACCAGCTCACCGTTGCCGTGGCCCGCCAGGCCGCCGGAAACCTCTTCTGTGGCTTCGTCCGACAGCACTTCGGGCAGGATCAGATTGAGCACGATGGCGATCAACGCCGCAGGCAGCAGTCCGCTTGTCATCAGGATGCGCAGCGTTTCGGGCAGATACTGAACAGCCTTGGGGTCAAGTTGCAGACCCAGACCCACCGACAGCGCGATGGCAAAGATCACCATGTTGCGGCGGTTCCAGACAACGTCCGACAGCATCGAGATACCCGCCGCCACGACCATGCCGAACATCACGATCACACCGCCGCCCAGCACCTCGATCGGGATGGTGCGGATCACCGCGCCGACCTTGGGGATCAACCCGCAGATGATCAGGAAAATCGCGCCTATGGTGACGACATGGCGGCTCATCACGCCGGTCATGGCGATCAGGCCGACGTTCTGGCTGAACGAGGTGTTGGGAAAGCCGCCGAAGATACCGGCGATCGTCGTGCCGACACCGTCCGCATAGGTCGCGCCGGTGATTTCCTTTTCGGTGGCCTCACGTCCGGCGCCGCCTTTGGTGATGCCCGACACGTCACCCACGGTCTCGACCGCCGACACGAACGCCATCAGGCAAAAGCCCACGACCGCCGCGATGCTGATCTCGAAGCCGTATTTGAACGGTGTCGGAAAGGCGATGGGTGCCGCGCGGTCCCAGCTTGTGGTGATGCCCTCGATGGTGACCATGCCAATCGCCAGCGCGTAGAAATAGCCCACGAAGATGCCGATCACGACAGCCGACACGGCCAGCATGCCTTTGGCGTAGAACTTGAGCGCGAGGGTGACGAAGACCACCACCAGCGCCGCCGACCAGTTCAGAAGCGAGCCGTATTCGGGGCTGTCGATGGCAGGCACACCGCCCGCCGCATATTGGATGCCGACCTCGACCAGCGCCAGACCGATCATGGTCACAACTAGACCGGTGACCAGCGGCGGCAGCGCAAAGCGGATCCTGCCGATGAACGTGGCGATGAGCGTATGGAAAAGACCGCCGATGATGACACCGCCAAAGAGAGCCGGCAGCGCCTCGACACCCTTGCCCGCGACCAGCGGGATCATGATCGGGATGAAGGCAAACGATGTGCCCTGAACGATGGGCAGACGCGCGCCCACGGGGCCAAGACCGATGGTCTGGAACAAGGTGGCGATGCCCGCGAACAGCATCGACATCTGGATCAGATAGGTCATGTCCGGGAAACCCTGCGCGCCTGCGTCGGACCCAAAGCCAAACCCTGCGGCACCGGCGATGATGATCGCGGGCGTCACGTTCGACACGAACATCGCCAGCACGTGCTGGATGCCCAGTGGAATGGCGCGGTGCCGCGCCGATGTATAATTCGGATCCCGAAGCTATTCCGGTGTCCCGATGGATGAATTTGCCATTGTGATGTCCCTCCCTGAATGTGTTTTTGCGCTGACCCGGGGCCAGTCACATGTCTCAGTTTTCGATGATGAATTCCGTGTCGAACCAATGTTCCTGAAGGTTGGCGCCGCTCCCGATCCGGTCGATCACGGCAAAAATCCCCGGCTCTGACAAAGGCGCCAATACGCCGTGCCATGTGCCGCGGTGAAAATTGATCGCCTGCCCCGGTTCGGTCACGAACGCCTTCGGGTCGCGTGGCACGCCGCCGTCGTCGCGCGCCACGACAACCAGAAACGGATCGGCTGACATGGGCACAAAGGCCTGGCTGCCGTCGGGGTGCCGCTCGACCATTTGCAAGGCCAGCGGCAGGGTCTCCTTTTGCCCCTGAAACATGCTGATCCCCGCCCGACCGTCCGAAAAGTCCAGCCGCGCCAGATCGTGGAACCGGCCGCATCTGCCCTGATTGATCAGCTTGTCGGGTTTGCCCGAGGCCTGCATCAGATTGCCGTAGGGGGCCAGCGCCTCTGCGGTCAGCTTTTGGGTCTTGATGCGGAGGCTCATGCCCGGAATTTCTCGATCAGGCGCAATTGCGCGATCCGTTCGACCTGACGGCAGGCTTCGGCGAATTCCGTCCGGCGGTCGTGGTCGATGCGGCGCTGAAACGCCTCCATTATAGACGCCTTGGTGTTGTCGCGCACCGCGATGATGAACGGAAAGCCGAATTTCGAGGTATATTCGCTGTTCAGGCGGGTCAGCGTGGCGCGTTCCTCATCGGTCAGGGAATCAAGCCCGACCGAGGCCTGTTCGGCGGTGGAATCTGCCGTCAGGCGCTTGGCCTCGGCCAGTTTGCCCGCCAGATCGGGATGCGCTGTCAACACGCCCAGACGCTGCTCTTCTGGGGCCGCGCGAAACACGCGGGCCAGCGCCTGATGCACGCCTGCCGCCGTATCATGGGTCGGCCCAAGCTCTCCGTCATGCGCGCCTTCGGCAATCCACGGGCTGTGCTCGAAGATGCCGCCGAATTCGGCCACAAAGGTATCGCGGTCCATGTCTGAGGGTCGGTCTTGTGCCAAGGGCGGGTTCTCCTGCATCCAGTGTTCGGCAATCTGCAGCCGCGTCGCGAACCAGACCCCGTCATGCGATTTGAAATACTCGATCACACGGCGCAGCGCAGCGGCCCGGCCCGGACGCCCGATCAGACGGCAATGCAGACCGATCGACAGCATTTTGGGCTGGCCCGCCATGCCTTCTTCATAAAGCACGTCAAAGCTGTCCTTGAGGTAGGATTCGAACTGATCGCCGGTGGTAAAGCCCGCCTGAATGGCGAACCGCATGTCGTTGCAATCCATCGTGTAGGGCACGATCAGCTGGTTCTGGCCGTCAAACGTCATCCAATAGGGCAGATCGTCGGCGTAACTGTCGGAAACATAGGCAAACTGGCCGGTCTGCGACGCCAGCCGCACGGTGTTGTTGGAACAGCGCCCCGTATACCAGCCGCGCGGGGGCGTCCCCACAGCCTCGGTATGCAGGCGGATGGCCTGCGCGATCTGGTCGCGCTCCTCGTCCTCGGACATGTCCTTGTGTTCGACCCACTTGAGACCGTGGCTGGCGATTTCCCAGCCCGAGGCCTTCATCGCGGCGACCTGTTCGGGCGCGCGGGCCAGCGCCGTGGCCACGCCGAAGACCGTCACGGCCATGTCGCCCAGCAGCCGGTGGACCCGCCAGAACCCGGCGCGCGACCCGTATTCATAAAGCGATTCCATGTTCCAGTGACGCTGACCGGGCCAAGGCTGTGCACCTGTGATCTCGGACAGGAACGCCTCGGATGCGGCATCGCCGTGGAGGATGTTGTTCTCGCCACCCTCTTCGTAATTCAGCACGATCTGAACCGCGATCTTTGCCCCGTTCGGCCAATTGGCCGCCGGTGGCACGGCACCGTATCCTGTCATGTCGCGTGGATATCGAGTCACTTCATGCCCTCCTGAAAGGTGCTCTTTTATTTCAAAGCAATAGAGTTGTTTTTCAAATAAAAAGCGAAAGAGCCTTTGCAAGGACAAGGTTTGCGCAGCCGGGCCCGACTTGAGACAGTGAGTCGATGAAAAAAGGAGCTTTTGATGTCGGGATATCTGACCACCCATGTTCTGGATACCGCGCGGGGCTGCCCCGCTGCCGGACTCAGGATCGAGCTGTTGCGGATCGACGGCGAGAGCCGCACGCCGCTGAAAACGCTCGTTACCAATATAGACGGCCGCACCGACGCGCAGATCCTGCCTGCGGCCGAATTCCAGACCGGCATCTATGAGCTGTTGTTTCACGCGGGCGATTACCTTGACGCCACCGGCACCCCGCCCGGGGCCCCCCGGTTCCTCGACGTGATCCCGCTGCGCTTTGGCATGTCCGACGCGTCGCATTACCATGTGCCGCTGCTACTGTCGCCGTTCGGGTATTCGACCTATCGCGGCAGCTGATCGGGCAGCTTGGTCGCCCTGATCACATTGCCGATCCGGTCATTCACGAACTCCATGAATAGGCGCGTCTTGGGGTCCTGATGACGCCGGTGGGTAAACAGACACGCCATCTGGATCGGCTCCGGCGGCGTATCCTCCGCGACCACGACCAGCGCGCCCGATGCCAGATGCTCCGCCACCTCGAACACCGGTTTGAGCGCGATCCCGTGCCCAGCCACGGCCCAGTCGATCAGAATATCGCCGTCATCGCATTCATACCGCCCTTTGGCGCTGATGCGCTCTGGCCCTGATCGGGTGTTCAGCGGCCATTGAAATTCGGTCGCACCCGGAAAGCGCAGGTTGAGGCACTCGTGCCGGTCCTTGACGATCTGATCGCCGGATTGAGGATGGCCCCGCGCCGCGATATAGGACGGTGCGGCGCAGAGCACGCGCTGCACATCAGCGATTTTCCTGTTCCGCAACGTGCTGTCCTCTGGCTGGCCCAGAAAATACGCCAGATCAAGCCCCTCGGTGGTCAGATCGACCTTTCGGTCCGTCAGCCGCAGCCGCATGCTGACATCGGGATATTCCGCCAGAAACGCAGGCACCTGCGGCGCGATCAACCGACGCCCGACGCCCAAAGGGGCCGCCACATACAGCGAACCACGGGGATAATCGGTGATCTCGACCACTTGCGCCTCGGCGGCCTCGACGGATTCCAGAACCTGACGGGCGCCGCCGTAGAATGCCTTGCCTTGTTCGGTCGGGGCCAGATTGCGCGTTGTGCGTTGAAAAAGCCGCACCCCAAGATGTTGCTCAAGCTGGGAAATTCGCGATGATGTCACCGCAGGCGAAATCCGCAGATCTCGTCCCGCCGCCGACATGCTGCCCAACTCGTAGACCCGGACAAAGGTGCGCATGTTCTCAAAGTAGGACATTGTTCTGTTTTTTTTGATACTGCTTGGTCTTTGACGACGATACCAGAAGGATCGGTTCACGACTAGTCTGTGGATGAAGTCGAATCTTGGGAGATTGCTATGTATGATCTGGCTATTTTATGGGACTGGATCGCGTTTTCCGTCCGCTGGCTGCATGTCGTAACGGCAATTGCGTGGATCGGTGCCTCGTTCTATTTCATCGCGCTGGATCTGGGGCTGCGCAAGGCCCCCAATATGCCTGCCGGAGCAAGCGGTGAGGAATGGCAAGTGCACGGCGGCGGCTTTTACCACATCCAGAAATACACCGTCGCCCCCGAGAACATGCCCGAACATCTGATCTGGCACAAATGGCAAAGCTACATGACATGGGTGTCGGGTGCCGCGCTCTTGATGATCGTGTATTGGGTGGGCGGCGAATTGTATCTGCTCGACCCGACCAAGGCCGAATTGTCGCTCTGGCAGGGCATCGTGATTTCGGGCGGATCGCTGACGATCGGCTGGCTGGCCTATGATTACATGTGCAAATCGCCGCTGGGCGGGCAGCCGACGGTCCTGATGCTGCTGCTGTTCGTGCTCATCGTGATCATGTCCTGGGGCTACAACCAGATTTTCACGGGCCGTGCGGCCTTGCTGCATCTGGGGGCCTTTACCGCCACGATCATGACCGCCAACGTGTTCTTTCAGATCATGCCGAACCAGCGCATCGTGGTCGACGATCTCAAGGCCGGGCGCATTCCGGATGCCAAATACGGCAAGATCGCCAAGCTGCGGTCGACCCACAACAATTACCTGACGCTGCCCGTGGTGTTCCTGATGCTGGCAAATCATTATCCGCTGTCGTTCGGCACACAATATGCCTGGATCATCGCCAGCCTGATCTTTCTGACCGGGGTCACGATCCGCCATTATTTCAACACCATGCACGCCACCGGCACCGGCCCGCACTGGACATGGGGTGTCACGGTGTTGCTGATGATCGTGATCGCATGGCTGTCGACGGTCCGCACCGGCGACACGTGGGAACTAGCCGAAGCCCGCGACCTGACACCCTATGAGCAGAAATTCGCCTCCGTCGCGTCGTTCGACGACGCCTACACCACCGTCGTCGGCAATTGCTCCATGTGCCACGCACGCGAACCGGCCTGGGGGCGGATGCAATGGGCCCCCAAGGGCGTATATCTCGAGACCCCCGGCGACGTCGCGCGCCACGCAAACGACATCTACCTTCAGGCCGGGGTGAGCCACGCAATGCCGCCGCCCAACGCGATCCGGATGGACAACGCGGCCCGCGCCACGATCGTCGCCTGGATCCGCGAAGTGCGCACGGCCAACTGACGCAAGCCAAAGCCGGTTTGCACGTCTGGCTTTCGCGCCTTGCCGTGTCTGAGCCTCAGCCACGCAATCGGGCGACTGTCCTCAACGCCTCTTTCAATGCCGCATAGAGGTCCGCCACGCCTTGTGGCCCGTGACACGCACATCTGTCGGATCGGACCAGCAGGGCGCCCGTCCTCGTCTGCGATCAGCACAAAATGCCCGTCGATGTCCATCCGACCCGGCGCGATCCTTGGCCCCGGTGGGCGGATGCACCTTGAAGGCATCGCCAGCCAGAAAGATCCGACCCTCCCTGTAGCGGTCGGCCAGAACGCCCTGCATGCTCCATTCGCTGATGTGGATCACGTCGTCGATCTCAGGCCGACGATACCGCCACCGATGATCAGAACGTCGGTGGCGGTGTCATCGACCACCAGATCGCGCTTGATATGCTCGGACCGCAGACAGGCCGCCGCCAGACCCCAGAACACCACGATCGAGGGCAAAAGCCGCAACAGGCTGTCGGCATCGGGGATCTGCCATGACGGCTGCGGCGTCGATATCCTTGGCTGTGGTCTCACCGGCCCGGTCGTCGCGCGCCATCGGGCGCATTGGTTATGGCCTTGGCCTGCCACGGCGTGTTGACGACCGCCGGTGTGACGCAGTTCATCCGGATGCCATCATCCAGCCAATCCGCCGCCAAAGTCCGCGTGAACGACAAGATTGCCGCCTTGGTCTTTGCATAAAGCACGCGGTTGGGCAGCCCCGTCAGCGCCACCGCCGACCCCATGTTCACCACGCAGGCCGTTTGCGACGCCGTCAGATGCGCCTGCACCACGCGGGTGACGCGGACCATACCCATCTGGTTGATATCCATGACGCGCCATCATCGTCGTCGCTGGTGTCTTGCAGCCCGCCCAAGGCCACCACGCCCGCGATGTTGGCGCAATGCCCGAACCGGACCCGGCCCTCAGGGCACCAGAGAGCGGCGATATTGGTTGGCCAGCAATCCGCAGATCACGACGATCACGGCGCCGATGAGTTCGCGCGGCGACGCGGTCTCGCCAAACACCAGATAGCCGATGGTCAGCGCAAAGAGGATCCGCACATAGGGAAAGGTGGCCAGCGCGGACACTTCGCCAAACCGGTAGGCCTCGACGGTCAGGAGCATCCCCAGAGTGGCCAGCGAGCCGGCTGTGACCAGCAACGCAAAATCCGCGAGGCTTGGCCCGGTCCAGCCGGCCCATGCCGCAGGCAAGGTGCCGACACTGGCCACCAGCCCGATCCAGACCATGATCGTGGCGGTGTGTTCGGTGCGCGACAGCACCCGGTTCTGAAAGATCAGGATGGCGGCCACAAAGGCGGATCCCAGACCGAAGAGCACGCCGGTCTCGACTGAAAGGCCGCTGACTTCGCTGGCGATCACGACGCCGACGAAGCCCAGAATCGTGGTCGCACCGCGCAGCATCCCGATTTTCTCGCCCAGCACGAACGGTGCCATCGCGACCACGAAAAGCGAGGTGGTGAAGGTCAGCGTCGAGGCCAGCGCCAGATCCAGGGTCTGAAAGCTGGCGTAATAAAGCCACCAGCAGATCAGGCTGGTCGCCCCGCGCAGCACCAGCCTGGGCCAGCGCGCGGACACCAACAAGGCAGGCCGGGTATAGCCGATCCAGAGCGCCACGATCACCAGTTGCGAGATGGAGCGAAAAAAGATGATCTGCGCAAAGGGCACGTCGGGCGACAAGAACCGCAAGACCGTCACATCCGCCGTGAACACCGCCGCCGCCGCGATCAACAGCCCCGCGCCGTAGCGATTGTTGACCGCGGCCTGCCCGGTTACTGTTCCAGTCACCTGCCCATTCACATGTGTCGGTAGGGCGCGAACGCGGCCGGGTCCATGTCCGCGATCCTGCGCAGGATCTCGACCCAGGCGGCAAGGCCGTCGGGGATCGACGACAGGCGGAAAAACTCGTTGGGCGCATGGAAGTTTTCGTCCGACAGCGCAAAGGAAAACATGACAGTGTCCAGCCCCAGAACCCGCGACACGATCTCGGTCAGCGGCAGCGACGCCCCGATGCGCACCTTGAGAGGCACCTGCCCGGTGGTGTGCTCCAGCGCCGCCATGGCAGCGCCCAGCAGCGGATGATCCGCAGGCACGGCATAGGCCCCGGCCTGCCCCCGGTCGCCGGTGATCTCCAGCGTCGCCTCGGGCGGCAATTGCGCCCCAAGGTGTTGAATAACGGCTTCTTTGGCGCGCTGTGGATCCTGACCCGGCACAAGGCGCATGGTCAGTTTGGCAAAGGCCTCGTTCGCGATCACGGTCTTGGAGCCTGCCCCGGTATAACCGCCCCACATGCCGTTGACATCCAATGTGGGCCGCATCCAAAGACGCTCCAGCGTGGAATAGCCCGCCTCGCCGTGGGGCTGCGCGCCGATGGCGGCAAAGGCGGTGTCCTCGTCATAAGGGATCGCCGCGATTTCGTCGCGCTCGGCATTTGTGGGCTCGGCGACGCCATCATAAAAACCGGGGGCCGCGATGTGGCCTTGGGCGTCATGCAGGCTTGCGATGAGGGTCGACAGAACATGCAGCGGGTTGGCCACGATGCCGCCATAGCGCCCGGAATGCAGATCCTGTGCCGCGGTCTGCACGCGTATCTCGAACCCCGCATTGCCGCGCGATCCGACGTTGAGCGCCACCAGATCGGGCCGCCAGCGCGCGCCATCCCCCGACAACACCGCATCGGCGGCCAGCAGATCGCGGTGGGTCTGCAATATTCCCGGCAAGGACGGCGAGCCGGTCTCTTCCTCTCCCTCGATCAGCAGTTTGACGTTGATCGGCAAGCGTCCTTCGACCGCCACGAACGCCGCCAGCGTGTCGAGCGCGATCATCATCGGGCCCTTGTCGTCAGAAATACCCCGACCGTAAAGCCTGCCGTCGCGCTCGGTCGCCTCGAACGGGGGCGTGGTCCATTTGGCCTCGGGGTCCGACGGCTGCACATCGTAATGTGCATAGACCAGCATCACGGGCTTGCCCGGTGCATCCATCCGTTCGGCATAGATCGCGGGCTGGCCGCTGCCGTCCGCCGGGGTCAGCCGCTGGCGGTTCTGAAAACCCATCGCATCGACGCGCGCCTCGATCAGCTGTCGCGCGTCCTCCATCCCCTGCGCCATGGCCGGGTCGGCCCCCACGGACGGACAGGCGACAAGGGTTTTCAAGGCTTCGATCAGCTGCGGCTGGTGGTCCAGCGCATGCGCAAGCACGGCATCTGTCATGGGATCTGTCACTGCATCTGTCATGGGATCGTCCTCAGGTTGTGCCGCCGTCGACGCTGAGGATCTGGCCGCTGATCCACGCCGCCTCATCAGAGGTCAGGAAGGCGGCGGCGGCGGCGATATCCTCAGGCGTGCCCAGCCTGCGGGTGTGGATGCGGTTGATCAGCTGCGCCTGTCCGTCCGCGCCATAAGCCTCCCATTGACGCAGGGTGGACGGGTTGGACAGGATAAAGCCCGGCGCGATGGAATTGACAGTGACGCCGTGGCGGGCAAGCTCGAGGCTCAGCTGTCTGGTGAGACCCACCAGCGCGTGTTTGGCTGCCGTATAGGCGTGGATTCCGGTCAGGCTGGGGCGCAGCCCTGCGCCGGAACTGATCGTCACGATCCGGCCCCAGCCTGTGGTTTTCATCTTGGGAACAAGGGCTTGGGAGAGGTAAAGCGTGGCGTCCACATTGATCGCAAAGATGCTGTGCCAGGCATCTACGTCGACGTCTTCCAATGGGGTGCCCACCTGTCCGCGCACGCCACCTGCGGCATTGACCAGAATGTCGGGCGCGCCGTGGTTCTTTTCGATCTGGCCGGTCATGGCGCGAACCGATGCGGGGTCGCCCAGATCGGCTGCAACCGCAGGCAGGCCAAGGCGCTCTGCCGCGTCGCTCAGCGCATCGCCTGCCAGATCGCTGACGATAACCTGTGCCCCATCCGAGGCCAAACGGGTGGCGATGGCCGCACCTATGCCGCCGACGACCCCCGTGACAAGCGCTGTGCGGGCCGTCATGTCAACACCTCAGTCATTTCAGCACCTCAGTCATTTCAGAACCCCAGTCAATTCAGCACCTCAGTCACTTCAGAACCCCGGTCATTTCAGAACCCCGGTCATTTCAGAACTCCGGTCAATTCATGAAAGGTGTCGGAAGACATCTCGCGGCGGCCGTCCTCGATGTCGTGGATCAGCTCGACCAGTCTATGCAAAAGCGGCGTGTCCAGCCCGTGCCCGTCGGCAATCGCGGCGACGGTGCCGACCTGCGGGTCAACCTCGGTCTTGCGTTTGCGCACCGCCAGGTCGCGGTAGATGCCGGTGTGGGTCTTGGCTGTCTTGGAGTTGAAATCGGCCAGATCGGCAAGGCTTTGCAGCGCGGCGGCATCGCCTGCATCGGGCATGAAGGCGGCAGGTTCGAAGCCGTTGAAGGGTTTGGGGTCGACCCCTTCGGCCAGCGCCGTGCGCATCACCTCGCGCGCCAGCCCCATCAGCGCGGGGCCGCGCGCAGGATCGGCGAAATTCACGGTCATGCTGTCAGGCGTCAGCGCGGTGGCAAAGAGCATCGCGCCGTAGCCCAATTTGCCCCAGAGATAGGCCCAGATGTCCTGCGTCAGCACCGCGTCCGGCTCGAATATGCGCAGCAGATCGAACATCTCTTGCGTGCGCGTTTGCAGGCTGCCGTCGATCTCGCCGACCACGACCGCGCCGCGATTGCCGAACAGGATACGACCCGGACCGATCCAGTCCGCCCCGTAGTTCACGAATGCGCCCATGGTGCGACCCGCGCCGACATGCTGCGCGATCACCCGTTCGTTGAGGCCGTTCTGGGCCGACAGGACAAAGCCGTCGGGTGCCAGATGCGGCATCAGCCGGGTCAGCGCCGCTTCGGTCGTCTGCGCCTTGACCGCCAGCACGATGCGGCTGTAGGTGCCGGTCAGCTGGTCGGGGGTGACGCAGGGAACCACCTGGGTGAATTCCTCCACCGGCCCTTCGATCGACAGGCCCGTGGTGGCGCAGGCGGTGACGTGATCGGCCACGATATCCACCATCAGCACCGGCACGCCCGCCCGCGCCCAATAGGCACCGAGGATGCCGCCGATGGCCCCTGCGCCCCAGATCAGAACCGGTTCGGTCATTGATCCATCCCCACCCTCATTGGTTTGGCCTCGCCCAAGGCCCTTCCAGCGCGGCGCGGGTTTCGGCCACGCCAGCGTCCCAGATCATCTGCATTTCGGCATCCGGGCGCTGCCACGGGCCGCCAAAGGATCCGTCCCCCAGCAAGGCGCGCACCTGCGCAGGGGCAGATGCCTTCATCAGCCCCATGTCGACGCCCGGTTTTTCACCCGGTGGGGCCGGGGCATGCGCCAGCCGCGTCCAGGGGAAATTCTCCATCCAGTTGGCATGAGAGCCTGACGTGTCGATGGACTGGCTTTTCGCCCATGTCGCAGGCGCATTCCACCAATTGTGAAACTTGATCGACATATCGCCATGCTCGGCCATCAATTCCTGCGCCAAAGCGCCGACGGGGTTGTTGCCACCGTGCCCGTTGACGATCAGAATCTGCCGAAACCCTGCGCGGCGCAAGGACGCAAGCACGTCGCGCATGACCGCCATAAGGGTCTCGACCCGCAGGCAGATGGTGCCGGGATAGGCGTTGAAATACGGCGCCAGACCGTAGGGCATCACCGGAAAGACCGGGATATCCAGAGGCTCTGCCGCGTCCACAGCGACCTTTTCGGCAAGGATCATATCGACACAAAGCGACAATTGCGCGTGCTGCTCGGTCGAGCCGATGGGCAAGATGCAGCGCGGATCGCGGGCGGCGGCCGCCTCAACATCGCGCCAGTTCATATCGGCCACTTTCATTGCTTGATTCCTTTTGTGTGGGTCGCATCGCGGGGCATCGCACCCTGCGGCAACCTGCCGGCCCAGTCTTCGGCCCCCAGAACGACCTTGGACATCAAGTCGAATAGGATCTGCCGTTCGCCATCGGACAGGGCCTTGAGCATGTTTTTCTCCTGCGCCTCGAACGCGGGCCGGGTCCGGTTGATCAGCGCCCAGCCCTTGTCCGACAGATGCAGCGCCTGCCTGCGCCCGCCGCCGGGGGGTTTGGCGCGCGCCTCGATCAGACCCATCAGTTCCAGCCGCTTGACCGCTCGGCTGAGGGTGTTTTTCGGAAAACCCGAGGTGCGCGAGATATCCCGCGCGCTGCCGCCATCCGTCAGAGCCAGCGAATAGAGCACCACATATTCGGGACGCTTGAGCCCGAAGGCATCGTGCACCCATCCATAAAGCGGCGTGTTGTAGAGCAGGGCAAGGTAATTGATGCGAAAAGCAAAAGGGCACGGGTTGTCCCATAATTTGGCATCCAGCATGTCCTGCGCCTGACCGCCATCCTGGCCGGCGTCGGGGATGCCGAATTCTTGTTCACATGCGGTCTGCGGACCTGACATAATTCAACGATTCCTTCGCCCGACCCAAATGAGTTCCAAAATGAACTTGACCGCGACATTAACTGCCCACATTCTCTAAACGCAAGTTCCAAATGGAACATAGAAAAGATGACGATCAACATGGGGGGGCCAGCGGCCCTCGCCACCAACGGGAAGGAAAATCATGATGAACCGGACGTTCTTTGCACCTCTGGCGTTCACGCTGGGCCTGACTGCGGCGGTTGCTGCATCGGCGCAGACGCTGACGATGGGTGTGCGCGGCGGGCCTGAATCGCTCGATCCGCATTTCTCGGCGCTGGGCTCGCATGCCGAAGCCGCCAAGCATATCTTCGACACGCTGGTCTGGTCCGGCACCGATTTGCAGATCGAGCCGGGTCTGGCGACAAGCTGGAAGCCGATCGACGAGGACACCTGGGAATTCAAGCTGCGCGAAGGCGTGAAGTTCCACGACGGGTCGGATTTCGACGCCGAGGACGTGAAATTCTCGATCGAGCGTATTCCGGTCGTGACGGGCCCCACCACCACGGCGATCTATGTGCGCCGCGTGGCCAGCGTCGACATCATCGACCCTTATACGCTGCATATCAACACAGACGGTCAGGCAGCCACGCTGCCGAATGATTTCATCCGGCTTTTCATCGTGTCGTCCGACGCGGCGGCGGATTATTCCACACCCGAAACCGCGTCCCAAGGGTTCAACTCCGGCGCGGCCACCATCGGCACCGGCCCCTACAAATTCGTCAGCTGGGTGCCCAACGGCGATCTGGTGCTGGAGCGTAACGACGATTACTGGCGCGGCATGGGCGCATGGGAAACCGTGATCCGCAAGGAAATCCCCAACGACAGCTCGCGTCTGGCCGCCCTCAAGGCCGGTCAGGTCGACATCATCAACTATGTGTCGTCAGTAGATTATCTCGCACTCGAGCGCGATGCCAGCATCGACGCGGTCACCGGCGACAGCGTCTACATCATGAACCTGCAACTGGATCAGCGCGAGGAAACGCCGATGGTGCGCGCCATCGACGGGTCCGATCTGGATGAAAACCCGTTCCGCAATATTCTGGTGCGGCAGGCCATCGACCAGGCCATCGACCGTGAAACCATGGTGGACATCGTGCTCGAGGGGCTGGGCAGACCCGCCAACCAGATGATGCCTCCAGGCTTTTTCGGGTCCAACGACAGCATCCCGATGTCGGAATACAACCCCGACCGGGCGCGCGAATTGCTGACTGAGGCGGGTTATCCCGAAGGCTTCGAGGTCGATCTTTATTGCACCGCCGACCGGCTGCCCGGCGACGCCGCGATCTGTCAGGGTCTGGGCCAGATGCTGACGCAGGTCGGCATCAAGACCAACGTCAACGCGATCTCGCGCACCGTCTATTTCCCCGCTCAGGCGCGGCTGGATTATTCGATGTTCATGAACGGCTGGGGCACCCTGACCGGCGAGGCATCCTACACGCTGGGCGGTCTGGCACATTCCAACGACCCCGAGGTCAAGCTGGGCGCGTTCAACCGCATCCAGTATGCCAATCCGGAGGTCGACATGCTGCTTCAGGCCGGTGCCAAGATGATGGACCCGGTTGAGCGCCGCGCGACCTATGAGGAAGCGATGGAAAAGGTGATGGCGGACAAGGCCTATATCTCGATCGTGCAGCTTCAGACGGTGTGGGCGGCCCAGGCCGGCATGCTGGAATTCGAGCCGCGCTTCGACGAGGACACGCTGGCGTTCTTCATCACGCCTGCCTCCTGACCGACCGATATGTCGAAGGCCGGGTGGCTTGCACGCTGCCCGGCCTTTGCTTTGCTCTGACCCAAGGGACAGCTGATGCTCGGCTTTGTCATCCAGCGCTTTTTGCAGGCCGTCATGGTCATGGCCGTGATGTCGGTCATCGTTTTCTTCGGGGTCTATGCCATCGGCAACCCCATCGACATCGTGATCCCGCCGGATGCCACGCAGGAGATCCGCGCGGAGGCCATTCGCAGGCTCGGCCTCGACCGGCCGCTTTACGAGCAATATTTCATCTTCATCACCAACCTGCTGCAAGGCGATATGGGCCGGTCGTTCGTCTATAACGTGCCGGTTCTGGAGCTGATCGGCGGGCGTCTGCCCGCCACATTGGAGCTGGTGCTGATCTCGGTCATCTCGGCCACGGTTCTGGGCGTCACGCTTGGCATCTATGCGGGCTACCGGCCTGACAGCTGGGTGTCCAAGACCATCATGGCGGTGTCGGTTCTGGGCTTTTCGGTGCCATCGTTCTGGGTCGGTCTGATCCTGATCCTGTTCTTTGCGGTCAACCTTGGCTGGCTGCCTGCGGGCGGGCGCGGCGAAACGGTGCTGATCTGGGGCACCGCATGGTCGTTTCCCACGCTCAACGGGCTGTCGCACATCGCGCTGCCGGCGATCAATCTGGCGCTGTTCAAGCTGGCGATGATGATCCGTCTGGCGCGCGCGGGCACGCGCGAGATCATGCTGACCGATACAATCAAATTCGCCCGCGCCGCCGGTCTGTCAGAGGCCACGATCCTGCGCCGCCACCTGCTCAAGCTGATCTCGATCCCGATCATCACCGTCTTCGGGCTGGAGCTTGGGTCGACGCTGGCCTTTGCCGTTGTGACCGAAACGATTTTCTCGTGGCCCGGTGTGGGCAAACTGATCATCGACAGCATCGCCGTGCTCGACCGGCCCGTCATGGTGGCCTATCTGATCCTTGTGGCGTTCCTGTTCGTCACCATCAATTTCGTGATTGATCTGGTCTTTGCGCTGATTGATCCGCGCGTGCGCCACGGAGCCTCGGCATGAGCACCCGTCCCAACACCACAAGCACTCCGCTGCGCCGGTTCTGGGCCGAATTCAGCGAGAACAAGATCGCCGTCGTGGCGCTGATCGTCGTCGCGGCCCTGATCCTGCTGGCGGTCTTTGCGCCGCTGGTGTCGCCGCAAAACCCCTATGATCTGGCCAATCTGTCGTTGCGTGACGCCCGCCGCCCGCCGGGCTTCGTGGGGTCTGGCGGCTACACGCATCTGCTGGGCACCGACCCGCAGGGGCGTGACCTGTTGTCGGCGATCTTTTACGGGCTGCGGATCTCGATCCAGATCGGTCTGGCGGCGGGCTTTGTGTCGCTCACCATCGGCACGACACTTGGCATCCTTGCGGCCTATGTGGGCGGGCGGGTCGAGGCGCTGATCATGCGCATGGTCGATCTGCAACTGTCGTTCCCGGCGATCCTGCTGGCGCTGGTGATCGTGGCCTTGCTGGGTCAGGGCAAGGCGCAGCTGATCGGCGCGCTGGTGGCTGCGCAATACGCCTATTTCGCCCGCACCGCCTACGGCGCCGCCAAGGCCGAGCGCGGCAAGGATTACATCGAGGCGGCTCTCGCCACCCCGCTCAGCGCGCGGCTGGTGGTGCTGCGCCACATGCTGCCCAATTGCACGCCGCCGCTGATCGTGGTGGCGACGGTGCAGATCGCCAATTCCATTTCACTCGAGGCGACGCTGAGCTTTCTGGGCCTCGGCCTGCCGGTGACAGAGCCGTCGCTGGGCATGCTGATCGCCAACGGATTTCCCTATATGATGAGCGGGCGCAACTGGATTTCGGTCTATCCCGGAATCGCGCTGATCATCCTGATCGTGGCGATCAATCTGGTCGGTGACCAGGTCCGCGATCAGTTCAATCCAAGGCTGCGCAAATGACCGAACCCGCGCTGAGCGTCACGAACCTGACCACGCATTTCTTTACTCGCGCGGGCGTGGTCAAGGCCGTCGACGGCGTGTCGTTCGATCTGGCCAAGGGCGAGATCATGGGGCTGGTCGGCGAAAGCGGATCGGGCAAGACCGTCACCGGGTTTTCGCTGCTGGGGCTGGTCGATGCGCCGGGGCGGATCGTGAGCGGGTCGGTCAAACTCAACGGGACCGAGCTGACGACATTATCCGACAAGCAATTGCGCAGCCGCCGGGGCCGCGAGATTTCGATGATCTTTCAGGATCCGATTGCGACGCTGAACCCGATGCTCACGATAGGCCAGCAGATGCGGCTCGCCATAGACGCGCACGAGGCCCTCAGCGCCCGCGCCGCCGAGGCCCGCGCGGCAGAGCTTTTGACCCAGGTCGGCATCCCGTCGGCCAAGGCGCGGCTGCGCGCCTATCCGCACGAGTTTTCCGGCGGCATGCGGCAACGCGTGGCGATCGCCATCGCCTTGCTGCACCGCCCCTCGGTGATCGTCGCGGACGAGCCGACGACGGCGCTCGACGTGTCCATTCAGGCGCAGATCCTTTACCAGATGCGCGATCTGGCGGCCGAGACAGGCACCGCGATGGTCTGGATCAGCCACGATCTGGCGGTGGTCTCCAGCCTCGCCACCAAACTGGCGGTGATGTATGCAGGCCGCATTGTCGAACAAGGCCCGACCGCCACGCTGCTGCGCGATCCGCGCCATCCCTATACGGCGGGTCTGATTGCCTCGCTGCCCGCGATGGCCACCCCCGGCATGCCGCTGACGCAAATCCCCGGCACCACGCCGTCGTTGCTGTCATTGCCGCCCGGATGCCCCTTTGCGCCGCGATGTGACCGGGTGATCGACGCTTGCGGAACCGAGCCACAGATGACCCTCGTCCAGAATCGCGGCCAGAATAGCGGGCAGAATCGCGGCTGGCGCTGTTTTCACCCCGTGGGCCAACCCGACGAGGCCCTTGCATGAGCGCGTTCGTGACCATCGACAACGTCAGCCGGCTGTTCGGGCCCAACCTGACCACCGGCGAAAAGATCGCCTCCAGATTGGGCGCCAAGGTCGAAACCCGCTCGGTGCGTGCTGTGTCGGACGTCACACTCTCGGTGCGCAAGGGCGAGACGCTGGGACTGGTCGGCGAAAGCGGCTGCGGAAAATCCACGCTGGGCCGTGTCATCGCGGGCATCCTGCCGCCGACCACGGGCACCGTGACCCTAGACGGCAAGCCGGTGATGCTGAACGGTGCCAAGGTCACGACCCGCGTGCAAACCGTGTTTCAGGATCCCTTTGCCAGCCTCGATCCGCGCATGAAGGTCGGCGACACCGTCTCAGAGGGGCCCATCGCGCACGGGCTGACCACCAAGCCCGAGGCCCGCGCCTATGTCGCCGGCTGGTTCGAGCGGGTCGGCCTCGATCCGGTCTGGGTCGACCGCTATCCGCACCAGTTTTCGGGCGGCCAGCGGCAGCGTATCGCCATTGCCCGCGCGCTGGCCATGCAGCCCGATGTGCTGATCTGCGACGAACCTGTCGCCTCCTTGGACGTGTCGATCCAGGCACAGATCATAAACCTCTTTCTGGAACTGACCCGCGATCTGGATCTGACCAGCGTGTTCATCAGCCACGATCTGTCCGTGGTGCAGCATGTCAGCGACCGCGTCGCCGTGATGTATCTGGGGCGTATCGTCGAATTGGGGCCGGTTGCGCAGGTCTTCGGCAACCCGGCGCATCCCTATACGGCGGCGCTGTTCGGCTCTGTGCCCAAGCTGGTGCTGGACGCCGACGAGCTGGTCCGCTTCGACACCATCGAAGGCGAGGTGCCGTCGCCGCTGTCGCCGCCTTCGGGCTGCTATTACCATCCCCGCTGCCCGCTTGCGACGCAAGTTTGCAGCGCGACCCAGCCCGTCACACAGCCGGTGTCAGACCTGCGCGCCGTCGCCTGTCATCATTTCGAGCGGCAGATGGAGCAAGGCCCGGCGCGCAGTCCCGGCGCGGGCTAGATCTGCGCCCGACCCCAAAGCGCACCGGACAGCACACCGGTTAGCGCACCAAGCTGGGGTCAGACCCTGATCTGCGCATCCCGCAGGCCGCCGAAATCTCCGAAAGCGCCACGGCGATCCGTCCGGCGGCGGAATTGTTTATCGAACGCGGCTCCAACATCATTCTCGGCCCGGCCTTCGGCTATTCCGAAATCTTTGCGGCGTTGGCCGAGGTTGCGCAAGCGGCTCAGGACACCTTGGGCTCAAGTTTCAAGCGCAACGCCAGAATCCGTTGGGCCGAGCCAGAATCCGTTGGGCCCAGGATGTTGCGATGGACAGACGAAGCAAGCACCTTCAGCAGCGAGAAACGTGGTGCGATATTCACCGAGTGCGCGGGGCCAGATTGGTCAAGGCGCGGTTCACGATCTGTTATCAATGGTATATGGCGGTGATGCGCGCCCCGGATGGCAACGCCTTTCGCCTTTCCTGCCATCCGAAAAACCTGTTCTCATTGGCACGCGCGATGCTAGACATGTGCGGATGGATCATTTTGCCAACACGCCCGCCTTGCGCGATGCCCTCTTGTCCACACTGGACGGCATCCCCGACCCCAGCGACGACGCGGGCCAGCCCATGGCGATGCTGCAACGCTGCCCCGTCGCGGGGATCACGCCGCTGACGGATGCGCCTCGATTGGCCGCGCGGGCCGGTGTCGCCAAAGTGTGGGTCAAGGATGAACGCAGCCGCATGGGGCTGGGCAGTTTCAAGGCCCTCGGCGCGGCTTATGTGATCGCCTGCGACGCAGCATGCGACGCGGCCAAAGGCCGGACCTATGTGACCGCCAGCGCGGGCAACCACGGGCTGTCGGTCGCGGCAGGGGCTGCGGCGTTCGGCGCGCATGCGGTGATCTTTCTGGCCGATACAGTGCCAGAGGGTTTCGCCAACCGCCTGCGCAGCATCGGGGCCGAGGTTCGCCGCTTTGGCGCCACTTACGCGGACAGCATGGCCGAGGCCGCGCGCATGGCCCGGATTCAAGGCTGGACGCTGTTGTCGGACAGTTCCTGGCCCGGCTATACCGATATTCCGTGGCGGCTGATGCAGGGCTATCTGGTGCTGATGGACGAGGTGGCGGCGCAGATCCCCGCGCCCCCCAGCCATATATTCCTGCAAGCAGGCGTCGGCGGGCTGGCTGCCAGCTGTGCCGCCTATGCGCGCAAGATCTGGGGACCTGCGCCGCAGATCGTGGTGGTCGAGCCGGACGCCGCACCGGCGCTCTATGCCTCGGTGCAGGCAGGATCCGCGCAGGTCACCAAAGGGCCGGTGTCGGCGATGGGCAGGCTCGATTGCAAGGAACCGTCGCTCATCGCCCTGCGCGGGCTGGCGCGGGATGCGGATGTGTTCATGCTGGTGAGCGAGGACGAGGCGCGCACAGGGGCGGATGCCAGCCGCGATGCCGGACTTGGCTCGACACCTTCGGGGGCTGCGGGCATCGCAGGGTTGCTTGCCGGTGGCGCGGCGCTTGGTCTGGGCGCGGACGCGCATGTGCTTTGTATCCTGAGCGAAGAGCCGGGCGGATGACTTTCCCCGCCGGTGAATACCGCGACCGCACCCGGCGCGCGCAAGGTCTCATGACCGAGGCGGGGCTGTCGGCGCTCTTGCTCACGCTCGAGGCTGACGTGCGCTATTTTACCGGCTTTCTCACCCGGTTCTGGGAAAGCCCGACCCGACCCTGGTTCGTCATCGTGCCCGCAAAGGGCGACGCCATTGCCGTGATTCCGCAGATCGGCGCGCATCTGATGGGCCAAGGCTGGATTCGCGATATCCGCACCTGGGAGGCCCCTGATTATGACGACGACGGCGTGCGCCTGCTCGCGGATACGCTGCGCGAGGTGACATCAAAGGGCGCGCAGATCGGCCTGCCGCACGGGCTGGAAAGTCATCTGCGCATGCCGCTGGCGGATTTCGCAGCCCTGAAAGCAGCGCTGGCGCCGCGGGCCATGGTCAGCGACGGCGGTCTTGTCCGCGATCTCAGGATGATCAAATCCGACGCCGAGATCGCCATGATCGAAACGGCGGCGGGCATCGCCAACCGCGCGTTTGACCGGGTGCCCGAAATGGCACGGGTGGGCGTGCCCTTGTCAGAGGTCTTCCGCCGGTTCCAGATGCTCTGCCTCGACGAAGGGGCCGATTATGTGCCCTATCTGGCGGGCGCTGCGGGGCCGGACGGATATGCCGACGTGATTTCGCCTGCGGATGACAGACCCTTGGCCGAAGGGGATGTTCTGATGCTGGACACCGGGTTGGTGCGGCAGGGGTATTTCTGCGATTTCGACCGGAATTATGCGCTTGGGCCACCTTCGGACCGGGTGCAAACCGCCCATGCCACGCTGATCCATGCCACGCAGGCGGCGTTCGACATCGCCAGACCCGGCGCGCGGATCAGCGATCTTTACCACGCGATGGTGGCGGTCACTGGCACTGGCACAGGCACAGGCACCGGGCGGCTGGGGCACGGGCTGGGCATGCAGCTGACCGAAGGCGTGTCGATCCTTGCCAATGACCATACCGAACTGGCCCCCGGCATGGTGCTGACGCTGGAGCCGTGGGTGCCCACGCGCGACGATCTGCTGATGGTCCACGAGGAGAATATCGTGATCGAGGCTGGCGGCGCGCGCTGGCTGTCGGCAGCGCAAGATGCCACGATGAGAGTGCTTTGATAAACCTGCGCTATGATCTTGTGCCAGACGATGCGGTGCGGCTGGGGTTGATCGTGCTGCAAGCGGACCAGAGCCTTGAGCGGGACATGTGGCGCATGCTGCCGCCGGGGGCGGAACTGCTGGTGACGCGGGTGCCTTCGGGGTTGTCCGTGACGCCCGACAGCCTTGCCGCAATGGAGGGGCATCTGACCGGCGCGGCGGCGCTCTTTCCGCAGGGCGCGCGATTTGCAGCGGTGGGCTATGGCTGCACGTCCGGCACCGCACAGATCGGCGCGGCGCAGGTGGCGCAGCGGGTGCAGGCAGGGGTTTCATGCGATGCGGTGACGGAGCCTGTGTCGGCGTTGATTGCCGCCTGTGACGCGCTGGGTGTGACGCGGATCGGCCTCATCAGCCCTTATCTCGCGACGGTATCGGACCGGCTGCGGCAGGTGCTGGAGGCGGCAAGGATCGGCGTGGCGGGCTTTGTCGGCTTTGACGAGGCCGAAGAGGCAAAGGTGGCGCGGATCGACCCGCGTTCGATCCTGGATGCGGTCGAAGGGCTGGTCGAGGTATGTGATTGCGAGGCGGTGTTCATCTCGTGCACGAACCTGCGGACGCTGGATATTCTGGAGCGCGCAGAGGCGCTATCGGGTCTGCCGGTGCTGTCGAGCAATCAGGTGCTCGCGTGGCATATGGCGCGGCTGGCCGGTGCCGGGATGCCGGAGTGCAGGCCGGGGCGGTTGTGGGATGTGCCACAAGCGACCCGTCAGCCGCGCTTTGGTAACTAGAGAGCGATCACGTCACCGCGCATGCTCTTTGCGCCAAAGCTCGAACTCCGCCCGGATCCCGTCCTTGGTGCAGGGGTAAAGACCGATGATGGCCGCGCCGCCCTTGACCTTTTCGGTCACGAAATCCTCGTAGACCGTCATTTCGACCGCCTCATCGGCGATCTCGTCGGCAATGCCCGCAGGGATCACGATGACGCAATCGGCATCGCCCACGATCACATCGCCCGGAAACACCGGCGCGTCGCCGCAGCCGATGGGGCCGTCGATCTCGATCGCCTCGTGCAGCGTCAGATTCGTCGGGCTGGACGGGCGGGCATGATAGGCGGGCATGGCCAGCGCACCGATGCTCATCGCGTCGCGAAAACCGCCGTCGGTGACGATGCCCGCACCGCCGCGCACCATCAGGCGGGTCACCAGAATGTCGCCTGCGCTGGCGGCACGCGCATCCTTGCGGCTGTCGATGACCATGACATGACCCTGGGGGCATTGCTCGATTGCCACACGCTGCGGGTGGTCGGGGTTCTGAAATTCCGACAGCTGATTGCGGTCCTCGCGGGCGGGTATGTAGCGCAGTGTGAACGCAGGCCCGACCATGTTGACCGCGTTGCTGCCCACCGGATGCACGCCTTGAATGACCTGCCCGCGCAGACCGCGCTTGAACAGCGCCGTGGCCAGCGTGGCCACGGAAACCTGGCGCAGTTTATCGCGCGTTGCCTCGTTCATTTCGCGTCCCGCAGATCGGCAGGCAACAGCGCCTCGGGCATGTTCTGATAGCACACGGGCCGCTGGAACCGCCGGATCGACATTGTGCCCACAGAGGTCGCGCCAAAGTTGGTCGACGCCGGATAGGGCCCGCCGTGCACCATCGTGTCGCAGACCTCGACGCCGGTGGGAAAGCCATTGACCAGCAGACGGCCCGCCTTACGCTCGATCACCGGCAACAGGGCCTGTGCGGCGAATGTGTCGCCGTCGTCCATGTGCAACGTGACGGTGAGCTGCCCCTGAAAGCCGCGCGCCAGTGTGAGCATGTCGTCCGGGCCAGAGACGCGAATGACCAGACCCAGCGGGCCGAACACCTCTTCGCCCAGGGCCGCGTCCTGCAAATAGGCGGCGGCGTCGGTCTCATAAAGGTTGGGCGTGGCTGTGCGGCCTTCGCTTTGGGTGGTCATCACCGGCTTGACCGCGTTGCGGCCATCGAACTGCTCTTTGCCCTTCTGGTAGGCGGCGGCGATGCCGTCGGTCAGCATGACCTGCGGCGCAACCTCAGACAAAGCGGCCTTGGCGGCGGCGACGAAAGCATCCCCGTCAGCGCCCGCAGCAACCACAGCGATGCCGGGATTGGTGCAGAATTGCCCGGCCCCCATGGTCAGCGATCCGGCCCAACCGGTGCCAATTTCGGCCCCCCGGGCCGCAGCGGCGGCAGACAGCACGAACATCGGGTTGACCGAACCCAACTCGCCAAAGAACGGGATCGGTTCGGGCCGGGCGGCGCACAGATCGAACAGCGCGCGACCGCCGGCAAGCGAGCCGGTAAAGCCCACGGCCTTGATCAGCGGATGCTGGACCAATGCGGTGCCGGTGTCGCGCGTGCCGCCCTGCACCAGAGAGAACACACCCGCTGGCATGCCGGTCGCCTCGACGGCGGCCTTGATGGCTTCGGCGATGATCTCGCCGGTGCCGGGATGGGCGGAATGGCCCTTGACGACCACAGGGCAGCCTGCGGCCAATGCGGCGGCGGTGTCACCGCCCGCGGTCGAGAATGCGAGGGGAAAGTTTGACGCGCCAAAGACCGCCACGGGGCCAATCGGGCGCTGCACCATCCTGAGGTCAGGGCGCGGCAGCGGCGCGCGGTCGGGCAAGGCGGGATCGTGACGCGCATCAAGATGGGCACCGTCGCGAATATGGCTTGCAAAGAGACGCAACTGGCCTGTGGTGCGGCCGCGCTCGCCCTCGAGCCGTCCGGCCGGCAGGCCGGATTCCGAGGTGCCTATGGCGGTGATCTGCGGCCCGCGCGCCTCGATCTCGTCGGCGATCCTGTCGAGAAACGCGGCGCGGTCGGCGCGGGATGTGGCGGCATAGGCCTCGAACGCGGCCTCTGCCGCCTCGACGGCTGCGTTGACATGGGCGGGGGTTCCGACAGCATAGTCGAACGCGTCGCCAGAGGCCGGTGCCGAGCGGAATGTCGTGTCGCCCGGCACCCATTTTCCTGCGATCAGGTGGTGGCCATGCGGGGTGAATGTGTCGTCGAGCATCGGAATATCCTTTGTGGGTCTGGATCTGTAAATCAGGTGGACAGCAGGCCGCTGCCACGCAAAAAGCGCATCAGGTCAGCCTGTTGCATGTCGGTCAGCGGCCATGCGGAGGGCGGTCGCGTCGGGCCGCAGTCGTGCCCCAACGCCATCAGCGCCGCCTTGACGCCGGTGACGTTGGTGCCGTTCATCTCCTCGGCGCGGATATCCTCGAAGGCGCGCATGCCCGCGATCAGCGCGTTGGCCGCTGCGTAATCGCCCGCATCGAGGGCTGCGTGGATCGCCATCGACCGCTCGGGCCAGACGTTGATCAGACCAGAGGTAAAGCCCCGCGCACCCACGGCATAAAGCGGCGGGGCCCAGACCTCGGCCAGCCCGCCGACCCAGACAATGCCCGGATCACAGGCGGCCATGGCCTCGGCCAGCCTCAGCGGGTTTGGCGTCGCCCATTTGACGCCTTTGACGCCCGCAACGCCGCACAGATCGGCGATGGCACCGGTTCCGATAGCATCGTTGCGCAGGTAAAGCATGATGGGCAGGCCCGCCGCGTCGGACACCGCCTTGATATAATCGACCGTGCCGCGCGGGCTGACGAATGGGTCGGGCGGCTGGTGGATCATCAGCGCGGTGGCCCCTGCCTCTGCACTGGCCCGCGCCAAGGCACAGGCATCGCGCACACCGCGTCCGACACCGGCAAGCAGCGGCGCGCGGTCATCCACCAGAGCGGCGACACCCTGCACCATCTGTATGGCTTCGTCCGTGGTCAGCGCATAGAATTCACCGGTGTTGCCGTTGACGACGGGCATATGCATCCCCGCGCCCAGCGCGCGCTCCAGAAGCGGGGCGAGCCTTTCTGGCGCCACATCGCCCGCCGCATTGTAGGGCGTCACGAGGATGCCTGAGATGCCCCGGAGGGCCGTGTCGAGATCGAGTGTCATAATCCGTATCCGTCCTCAGCGTGTCGGTTGCGCGCCCGTCAGACCGGCGCCGCCTCGGTGATACTGCATATCCCCGGCGATGTCAGCCCATGCGTCACATCACGGCCAATGCAGGTCGACCACAATGCGGGCGCTGCGGTTTTGAACCGGCAGGGCGGCAAAAGCGGACATGCGTCGCGCGTTGAAATGGTTTATGTCTCGACAGGGCGCGACATGACGCATCACTTCAAACCAGCAGGATAAAAGAATGGATTTCAGCAGACAGACAGCAGTGATCACAGGCGGCGCGCAGGGCATCGGGCTTGCCTGCGCCGAGCGGATCGCAAAGGCGGGCGGGCGTATCGCGGTGTGGGACATGGACGGCGCTCTGGCGACCTCTGCGGCGGCGGGCCTTGGCAACGACAGCTTTGCCTGCGTTGTCGATGTGTCCGATTGGGACAGCGTCGTTGGTGCGCGCGACACGACGCTGGCACAGGCAGGCCGGATCGACGTGATGATCAACTCGGCGGGTATCGCGGGCAGCAACGCACCACTGGTAGACTACCCCGTGGACGAATTCGCGCGGATTCAGGCCGTCAACGTGATGGGCACATTCCATGTCGACAAGGCGGTCATACCCGCGATGCGCGCGCAAAAATACGGGCGGATCGTCAATATCGCCTCGGTCGCGGGCAAGGAGGGCAACCCCAACGCATCGGCCTATTCAGCGTCAAAGGCAGCCGTGATCGGCCTGACCAAATCGCTGGGCAAGGAACTGGCGGACATGGATATCGCCGTGAACTGCGTGACGCCGGCTGCGGCCCGCACGCGGATATTCGATCAGATGAGCCAGGAGCATATCGACTTCATGCTGTCGAAGATCCCGCGCGGACGGTTCCTCGAAACCGGCGAGGCGGCGGAAATGATCGCGTGGCTGGCCAGCCGCGAAAACAGCTTTTCCACCGGCGCGGTGTTCGATCTGTCGGGCGGGCGCGCGACGTATTGAGGCGGCTGTGTCTCCGGGGTGTCGGTGCAGGACATCGGCCCTCCGGGTCCCGGGGCGGTCAAGTAACGACCCAGCCCTCACATAGCCGGAGGCGGTAGGGCAAGGAAACCAGCCCTCACGTAGCCGGAGGCGGTAGGGCAAGGAAACCAGCCCTCACGTAGCCGGAGGCGGTAGGGCAAGG
>Ga0307981_1000553_pt1 | contig 36585 bp, 54 predicted proteins | sample OrgLakmetagen987_FD_201849 | JGI IMG/M metagenome (GOLD analysis project Ga0307981, IMG submission 201849) | Saline water microbial communities from Organic Lake, Antarctica - #987 | ecosystem: Environmental > Aquatic > Non-marine Saline and Alkaline > Saline | place: Antarctica: Organic Lake... | reverse complement strand
AGGTCGAAAGCACTTTGCCCGCAATACTTGATCAGTGCAACTTGACCGCCACCGAGCGCAGGGTGTGCGATATTGTTTTGCGCAAACCCAACTTGAGCCGCGTCGAGTTGTCGAATCTCATGTACGAGGATCACGCAGATGGTGGGCCAGATCTTGCTGAGTGCGCCGCTCGTCAGCACGTCCACAACATTAACAAAAAGCTGCGCCCGCTTGGCTGGGAGTTGACGGGCCTGCGCGGGCAGAACGGCTACCGCTTCTTGCGCGTGCCGAAGTAACGACCCAACGGCGGGGATGCGCCGGATATTCCTAAATGATGAAAGGTCCATTACTTAGCGTTACATACCTTTGCTGACGTTTGCCTGTACGCAAAGCACTGCCCGCCCCGTTAATCGGTGGCGGGCTTTTTTGCGTTTTAGCCCCACCGGCTTTTGCTTTTTGGGTATGCGGTCACTTGGGGCCATTTGCCTCCGCAGGCGGTGCACCTGGCGCTGGCCTCGAACTCATGCTGCGTGAGGCGCTGGAGGGCAGGCGTGGGTCGGATCGTGGCGGTTCTGTCGCACGAGACGCATTTCACATCAATGTGCGTCGTCTCCGCCGAAAAAAGGGACGGATCGTACTTCGAGTGGCGCGAATTCGTGGGGCACATTCATTCTAACCCATTGATGTCTGTGGGGCGCTCTGTAAGCGCGTGGGTCATTAAATATCTATAATTTACAATCACTTAGTGGCGGTATTGGTAGGCCCGGCAGGACTAAATTTCGTTTAGTTATTAGGCTTATTTATATAGCTGGATTTGAAAAATGTGCCCCACGTTGAAATATCGTGGGGCACATTACCAATCCATCCCAGCCAGTTTAGTCGCGGCCATCTGGCCCAGCCGCGCGCGCTCCACAGCGTCTGTGTAGATCTGCGAGGTCGAGGCGTTGGCATGGCCGTGCACTGCCATGATCTCGTACTGGGTGGCGCCGTTGAGCGCGAGCAGGTGGCCAGCGGCCTTGCGGATGCCGTGGGATGACCGTCCTTTGATGCCTGCCGCAGCGCACCATTCCTGCATTTTGTTCCGCAGGCCCTCGGGTGTTTTGTACGCGTCACCGTGGCTGGTCAGCAGATAGGTAGGGCCAATCACTGTCCGGGCGTTCAGCGCGGCCTGCAGCGGGGGCAGGACGGGGATCTCTACCACTCGTGATCCCTTCTTGGCCGGTTGCCATGTCAGCCACAGCTGGCCTGCGCGCCGTTCTTCGTGGGCGCGCCCGAGAATGACTGCATCGCTGATCCGGCAGGCCGTGAACATGAACAGGGTCAGGGCCAGATGCGCCGGTGTGCCCTTCGGGTGCGCGTTTTTAAACGCGATCAGATCGTCAGTTGTCCAGGGCGTGGCACCGCCTGCATTTTTGTAGACGGGGCGCTTCACCGCGCGCGCGGGGTTCGCGGTGCAGTGCTGGCGCGCGACTGCGAAATCATAGGCGGCGATCAGGGTCTTCCAGACGTTGCGGGCCTTGCCGGGTGTTGCTGCCATCCGGTCCTTGAAGGCTTCTAGCTCGGAGGCGGGGATGCTCATCGGCAGTTCGGCGTAGGCGGTGCCGCGCGACTTGGGCTGCTCGCTCGTCTGGCGCTTGATGTACGCGCCCAGGCTGCGGCGTTCCTTGAGTGTGAGGGGGGATGCTGCGCCAGCGGTGACCTGACGCTCCAGATGGATCAGATAGACATCGATGAGCCATCCCATTGTGCCACGTTCGGATTTCGTGACGTTCGGGGTGTCGCCGCGTGTCCTGCCTTCGCGCGCGGCGGCGTAGAGTGCGTGGAAGTCGGGATGATCTGGGCCGCAGGGCAAGGTCGTTTTGCGGCGGGTGTCGCCCTTCTGTCGCACGCGCCAGCGCGCGTTTCCCGAGGGGAGGATTTCGCGGAAAAGGCCGGGATAATCGACGCGCATGTCACCATTCATTCTTGGGCTGATCTCCTTGGTAGCCCTGCACGACGGCCTCGGCAATGATTTTGACCGTGCCGTCCTTGCCGATCTCGACCGCACCGATTGCAATGCCGCAGGCTTTTGCAGCATTGATGGCATTGCGGATCACGGCTTCGGAGGCGCGGGCGGCGGGCATTAGTTTTTCTCTTTCGCGGTCTGTTGCAGCTCGGCGATGGTGATTATTGTGGGGCGGATCTCCGGTTCGTATGTCTCGAGCGGGGGTGTCCAGCGGCTGTTGAGGCGCGCGAGGGTGCCACGGGACACGGCGCGCCAGTTCGAAGGCGCGCAGTTGGTCTTGTCGCCGTCGAGGCATTTAAGGGCCATGCCCTTTGGAAGAGGCCCGTTTTCCTTTTCCCAGAGCCACCTGTGTTTGTGGACAGGGCGTGTGGCTGCGCCGCTCCAAGGGTTCACCTCGTCGATGATCAGGATGACATAGCCGTATTTTTTACAGATCCGTTCGTGACCGGCGCCGCGGTGATTATGCGGCAAGCCACCCGCCTTGAAGCGTGTGGCGGCGCTGTTCTTGTGAAAGGGCATTTTCTTTCCCTTATTGTGTGCGGGTGCGCCTTCCTCGATGCGGCCCGTGCGGCCTGTCATCCAGCCGTTGCGCTTGCAGAGGGCGTTGTAATTTGTGAGCGAGACATCCGTGCGGCCAAAGGTGCCGCAGAAGTCGGCATGGGCCTCTTTGCGCAGGCGGGTGCAGTTGCTCTCTATCCAGGCAAGCTCTGCAGGGCTGTATGGGATCAGTCTGCCTTTCATTCCTTCGGCTTCCCGATTTGGGGCAGCATATCTAGAACGCCTCTGCCGTGCTCGGCGTAGAGCTTTGCGGCCTTGAGCTGTAGATCTGCGTTGTGGGTCACCTGATTGGCGACTGATACGATGGCGGCTGTGCGGCTGACCTCCTCCTCGATCTGCTCAGACGTCATGTTGTCCTGGCTCAACCGATTGAGTTGGGCAAATAGGTGGTCATTGAGGTCGGCAAGTGTACTCATGGCATTGGTCCTTTATCGGATGAGCCAAGCAAGGTCGCGCTCGGTGTATTTTTGAAGGTGAACTTTGGCGTGAGACACAGCCTTTTGACGTATGCCAACCGCCTCAAAAACACCCTGTTCAGAGTAGAGCGCAAACTGACAGCCGTGACTGCGAACCTGTCGTATTCTCAAGTCGCCAGAGGCAAGCTGATCTTTTAGCGAGGGGCACCATTCCATGCAGATCGCGGCGCATTCCCTGTGCAGTAGCGGCTCAACTTGGAGTATATCGCCAGACCGTGCTGCGTGATCTTGCGGGCGCGCTTGCGATAAGCTGACCTTTGTGCTGTTCCTGATGCTCTTGCCGCACAAATCACACAGGCATTTGGCGATGGCTTCGCGTTGACGCATCATGTGCGGCGCGCCAAATTTGGGCTTACCCAGACCACGGGCAACGTCCTGACAAATAGCGTCACGCTTCGCTATCGGGCATTTTCCTAAGTAAATGCGATCCTCGCCGGTCCAAGACACAGTGTACGGAACGGGCGTCTTACCAAAATATAACTGCTTTGCCATTGGTGGTCCTTTGCTGCTGGCGTCTGTCGCTGGCCCCTGTTTCCAAGGACCAGATCAGACGTCAGGCTTCGGGGGTGCCCATGAACAGGGGCAGTTCGGTGGCGGTTGTGGCTTCGGTGACAGCCTCGTCAAAGGCCGCGTCGAAGGCTTTTTCCGGGTTGCACATCGAGAGGATGAATTTCACCGAGCCGCCCATTTTGCGGTACCGGAAGCGCACGACCATGCGGTACGGCGCGCCGCCCTCGAATACGGGGATCGCGATGATGATCAGGCTTGGGATGTTCAGCGGTTTTCCGTCTGCGGTTTTGTGCTCGTTCAGAAACTGGATTTCCTGTTCACCGGTATCGCGATTGGTGACTGCCTTAAGGTCGCTGACCTCGTAGATCTCAAACCGTTTTGACATCGCCAGCAGCTCGTGGAGCTGGCCGTAGCGCTTTTCGATCTGGCGGGCGGTGCGGATAAGGCGGTTTTCCCAGTCGGCGTTTCCATCATCCTCCTTGCCCTGCAGGATCGCGGGCGTCGGGTCCATGATGTCCTGCGCCTGCGCCTCGATGTGCTCGCCCAGATCGTCCTTCTCGAGCGCCACGCCGTCGACCGCTTTCCACGCCCACCATTCTTTGGATAGAGGAAACTTGTACGTGCCGCGATGGTGGCAGTGGCGGGCGGTGGGCTCTCCGCCGGTCAGGGTCGGGTCGGCAGGGCCTTCTTGGTGGTAGTCTGTCACGCAGGTCAGGCTGGGGTTTCGCATGTTGTTCTGCGCAAACAGGGCGGAGTTTTGCCCCTTAAAGCGATTGGACCAGTCGATCAGGCTGCGCAGATCATTGAGCGTTGCGGTGCCCCTGCGGCGGGCGGGTTTGAGGAATTCGGCTGCGGCGTGGGAGTGCCATGTCAGGTCTTCAACCCGGCGCTTTTCCGGCATGGAGACCAGATGCGGCTTTGTGAAGTCAATCTGTGGGACGGCCATATCTTCGTGGTTGCCGCGCTCCAGTATCACGTCGCGAATGGTTTCGGCGATGTTCGCCTTGGTGGTGGCTGTGGTCATTGGTTGGTTCCTTCTGGTTGAGGTTACTCGGTGTCGCGGATCTCGCCAGTTTCGGGGTCATAATCCGTGGCGTCCCGCACGGGGCGCTGCATCTGCCGCATCATCGGGCTGAACAGGGTCAGCTCGCCTGCGTCATTGATGTAGGCGCTGCCGCTGGAGGGGGTTTCTTTGGCGCCTTGAAGGTCACGGTCGCGCCCATGCCCACATCCTGCGCTTTGCCGACGCCGTAATTCAGTGTGAGGTTCATCGTCCCGCTGCAGCCCTTGGAGCCGTGCTGTGCGTGGTGTTCGAGCATGTCCTGCATCAGCTTCTTGTGGCCTTCCATGATCTCGGCCATGAAATCGCCGCCGTCGAACAGCATGATGATCTGCTCGAGCGTGCGCATCTTGTATGGGTCGTGCGGTTCGATCTGGTTAATCGTCGCAGGAGTCTTTTTGTTGGTCATCACGGGGTGCCTTCCTTTCGGTGGTTGTGGCCCCTGCCGCTGTGTGGGCACACGATGTGCGGCAGGGGATGCGCCCGTAGCGGGCGGCATGGGTGTCAGCGAGGCGCGGCAATACGGCCCCGCCACGCGTCGAATTCGGTTTGCAGCGCCGCAAAGCGGATGGCTGCGGCTGGGTTGGTAGAAAGATGCGCGCGGGATGTGACGCCGCAGATGAGGCGGATGTATTCCGCTGCCGCGCCAGCGGTCAGGGCGCTGCCGTTCTGCGCCGTGCGCGTGTCGGCGAAGCGCTGAAATTCCGGATCGTTGGACATTATGCCCGCCTGCGTGGGGGCGGGCAGATCTGCGAAGGGGGTGCGGGTGGCGGTCATCGCACCGCGCCCCAATAAATCACGACGCCCTCGAACGGCAGGCCGTGCACCTGCTGAAACCAGTCCGCCATATCCATGAAGTTGTCGAACCCGTCGGCCTGCGCGAATTCATTGTCTGTCTGGTCGCAATCGCGGCTGTGGAGGGTGGAAAGGACGTGTTTGCCGTTGAGTTTCATGGAAGTCGGATCAATCCGGATCGTGGCAATCAGTGTGACCGTTGCGGTTGCGAGAAGGCGGCACTCCTTTGTGCGCATCCCGGTGTAGAGTTTGAGCGTGTCGCCAACCTTGCAATGCGGACGGCCATCCTTTCGGATCGCGCGCACCGTCTGCCGTTTGTGGCCGTACTCCACATCTTCCGCAAACTGCGCTTTGAAATTCAGGGCGGGCATGGTTCGGTTCCTTTCGAATAAAGGGCCAGCGGCGGGATGCGCCGCTGGCAAGGTGGCGACATGCCGCCGTCAGGCGGGAGAGGTCGCGGCAGTGTGGGTGTGCGGGGGCGCGCAGAGCAGCTCGGTCGCTTTGGCGCGCAGGCCGTCCTCGCGCAGCGGTGCGTGGCGCAGAATGTGATTGCAGGCGCGGGTGAGCAGCGGCGCGCTGTCAAGAATTTTGGGGCTGTCCAGCGCCTCGGCGGACCAGGCGAGCATCTGGGCGTCAGTGTCGGACAGCGGATGCAGTGCGGTTTGCCATGCCGCCATGCGGCGCCAGTTGCGGATGGCCTGATGCAGATCGGCCCCGCAGGCCGAGACACCGTACAAGCTGATGATGCAGGCGCAGGGATAGATGGCGCTATCCGCCTCGACCGCATCAATGTGAGCATCGCCGTCCACGCGGTGCAGCTCGGAGCATAGCGCGGTTGCGAAGGCGCAGTCGGCGAGTCTGTCGGTCGCGGCGAGAAAGCTTACGGCGGGGTTTTCCGCATGCAAGTCTTTTTCAAGAACCTCCGGCTGCATTCCCATAATCACGCCACCCCGCGCAGCTGGGCGACGCGGGCGGCGATGCGCGCGCTGATGCGGGGGGCGCGGGCGGCCAGGTCGCTGGCGAGGGTCGGCGGAGGTGGTGGTGTGGGCGATGTAGCCCGCGGGGGCAGCTCGACGATCTTGATGCGCTCGAGGCGATCCAGCCGCTCTGGCGTGATTGGATGGCCCTGCTCGTGCTTGAGCCGCATCCAGCTGTCAGTGATGACAGATGGCATCCGGTTGTATTCGTGAGCGTTGCAGACAACGCGGCGGGCGAGGTTGGTGTTTGAATGTGGCATGTGCGTTTCTCCAAATTGATATGCACATGTATAAATCCGAAAAATTCAGATTGTAAAGAGAAAAATCTGAAATTATCAGATAACAGAAAGCTTGCCACAGAAGGCTTGAGGCTGCTTAAATGAGATCAAATGGAGAACATGGGGTGCAGATGTTATGATTTTAAGGGGGAGAATGCATAGCGCGATTCGGTTTGTCTGTCGTTGGGCAGGGGTAAACCTTAACTGGATATATGACCCAGTTATGTCTTGGCGGATGCTAGAGCCGCTTCGAGCGCCGTCTGTATGTCACCGGGGAGCTGGACAAAATCGCCGTTAAAGACAAAATTAAAATCAATCCTATGATTTCTATGGAGAAAACGCACGGACTTGATAGAAGGTACGCCCCTTTTTTCCTGTGTGTTATATGTCTTTGGATTTTCGCTAATGGCAGCTGCGAAGTCTTTTTGCTTGGGATACCCAGAAACTATACGCGCTGCAATCAAGCGAGCGGTAATGGCTTCGGGGCTGTCGTCATGCAGCCGAAATATGGCTTCGCGTTCGCTCATTTTCATACTGCTTTATTACATGGCATTTGCGGTTATCTGAATATTTGCGATAAAGATTGTTGACAGTCCGAAATATTCGGATTTATTACTGACCACCATGAAACTCACACCCAAACAGTTTGTCCAAGATCTTGGCGGTTACCGTGCAGTTGCCTTGAGGCTTGGTGTAAATGAGAAGACCATGCACGGCTATTCTTTGGCGGAAAAGCTGCCGCCAAAGTGGTATTCAGCGCTGACCGAATTGGCGCGAGAACATCGGCAGGCGCCACCGCCCACAGATCTGTTCGATTTTAAACCCCTAGCAGCTCAATTACGTACGGACGATGCCGCATGAGCGTTGTTCGGTTTGGGTGCTCATCCTGCAAGATACAAATGCCAGTGCGTTCAATAATGCCTGCGTTTGTTTTTAAAGAGTTAGCTGCACCCGCCGCGGTAGAGCCAATCTGTGTCGGGACTTGCTACGCCGATAAGTACGAACGATCCGTTCTCCAGAGTGCCCAGAAAGTTCGAGAAGCCGACATAACCGCCAAACGAGTTGCGAGCGTTAATCTCGCCGCAGACCAGGGTCACCTTTCGCCCGTTGGAAAACTCTTTGTCGACCGCGCGTACGTTACGAAATTGAGCAGAATTCGGATCCTTCAGGTTGTAGGCCGCTTTGCCTTGAATGTCTGCAATGTTCGCTTGGCTAAGCCGCACTGGACTGATGGTTACAGCGGAACTGGCGCATGCACTCAAAACGGCTGCGACAAGGGCAAGGGCTGGCAGAAATTTAATCATGTGGCTTTCTCCAAATGGTCGATTCTCGGCAAAGTTAGACGCCGTCATCCGGTAAGTCATGGTTTTTCCTTTCAATGCGGGGGTTTAATGTGACCTGCACTATTCTCGTCTTTCCTCAACCTGCCGCATTGAGTGAGTCAGTGTCACCTGAACCTTTGTCCGGACAGGTCATTCCTTTAGAGCCCTACCGCGTCTTGCGGGATTTCGGCGGGCAGTGGCAGGCCTATCTGCGTGCGCATTTCGCCTCGATCACCGACGCTGCGCTGGCGTTCGGCGTGACGGAACGTGCGGCGCGGCGGTGGTGGGACGGAGCAGGGCCGCGCGGGGCATTCGTGGTGATCGCGCTGCGGCTGCATCCGGATACCGCGCCCACGTATCTACTCGGCGATCTGCCTTTGCAGGTGGCTGCATGAAATTACCAATGCAACATCGGGAAGGGAGTGCGGCGGTCATGCTAGTGGCCGCGCACATCCCGCAGGTTCGTGGCGGTGTCCGATTCCGCGCTATCCGACCGATGTGCAGCGGTGCTTTTGTCGGTGGGGACCGGCGGCGCACCGCGCGGGGTGGTGCGGGTTTGTCTGTAGCCCGTGCCGCCACTCCGATTTCGAGAAACAACAATTTGCACGGCGCGGGTGTGTCCCCCCCGACGAGAGCCGATGGGGGCGCGGTGCCGTGCAAAGCCCCCGGCACCCTCCCAGGTGAACTGTGGCGGCGCGCATCTATCTGCGCGCGTCGCCGTTTTTTCCCGGTGCAAGAATGAGCGTGGGCCAGATCGTTCAGATCGGTGACTGCACTCTCTATCACGGGGATGCGCTCGAGATCCTGCCGGAGCTGCGGGGCGTTGCTGATTTGGTCGTAACCGATCCGCCTTACCGCCTGACATCGGGCGGAACCGGATCGGGTGCCATGGGCGGCAAGTTCGACGATGAGATCTACGACAACACAGGCCTGTTGATGGACGTCGTGCATTGGGCCGAAATCGGGGGGCCGGTGTTTCGGGCGCTCAAGGCGGACGGCGATGCCTATGTGATGTGTGACGACAAGAACCTGCCTGCCGCGACTGGTGGCTTTCTCGGCGCAGGGTTCAAATATCACGGGCTGCTGACGTGGGACAAGATCGCACCGTCGCGCAGCCGATTTTACATGAAGCATCAGGAGTACACCCTCTTCATGTGGAAAGGGGCCGCGCGCGACATCATGCACGGCGGCGACAAGCGCGGGCAGTCTATGCCTCGCCCCAAGGGTGCCGTGCATCCGACGCAAAAGCCCGTTCCGCTGATGGCGATGTACATCCGCAATTCCAGCCAACCGGGCCAGACCGTGCTCGATCCCTTCATGGGGTCGGCGACAACGCTGGTGGCTGCGGTGCAGGAGGGTCGGCGGGCGATCGGGATTGAGAAGAGTGCGGAACACTTTGAGTCGGCCTGCGCCCGGGTGCGGGCGGCGGTAGATGAAAAGGAGCAAAGCGATGTTTGATTTAAGCGAGATGCGGGCGGCGGCAGATGCGCGGCTGTCGATGGCGCAACTTGAGGCGGATGTCCTGGAGGAGATTGCAGAATTCGGGAGTTGGATCGTTCAGTGCCGGCATTCTTGTGGAGGGATTCGACCATGACGCGACCGATGTTGTCCGCAGATGCGGCGTTTTGTGCCTTGTGGGAGGGTGAGATGACCAGTGACGAGATTGCGGCGCATTACGGCCATCCGATCACGGGGGCAGTCGTCCGGGATACGGCGCGACGGGCGGGGCTGCCCCCGAGAGTAAAGCGGGCGCGGTGGGACCGGGTGGTGATGCGGGCAAAATGGGATCTAGGGTTTCGGCCCGCAGAGATCGCGGCGCAGATGGGGTGTACCGAGGCCGTTGTGCGCGGGATCGCTTCCAAGCAGGATTGGCCGAAACAGGGCCGTGCAGTGCGGATTTCGGACCTCGATCCGGCGACTGTCGTGCCGCTGTGGTTTTCCAACCGTGATACTGCCGCGCTGGCGCAGGCACTGGGGATCAAGCCGGTGTCGGTCAAGGTCGTCAAGGGGCACTTCAAGTTTCCCGCGCGATACGGGTTCACGGCGGCGCGCGATCTGGACAATCGGCGCGCGGCCTGGGAGCGGGAGCGGGCGACAGAAAACGAGCTTGACGTACCGGTGTCCGCGACCGTGCCACGTTTGGTCAGCGGTCATCCGTTCTGGACGCCTGACCGCGATCTGGCGGTGGTCGAGACAGGTGGGCGGTATGTAGAGATTGCGAAGGTGGCCGACAGGCTTGGAAAGCCGATCGAGGCTGTGCAGGCGCGCTGGCATCTGGTGGCCGCATGAGCTTTGTCGAGACCGAAGATGAGCTTAAGCAGTCACGGCGGATCGCTCATGCGATGATTGAATGCAATGAGAGCGGCACGCAACCTTGCGTTTTCGTCGATGCCCTCTTCAACTTATTTTCCAGCTACCTCGGCTCGCTCGGTGAGCTGGATCTAGTTGATGAGCAGGACATCAGGGCCTTTGTCGACGAATTTCACCGTATGACGTTGGAGCGGTTGACCACCGAGGGTGTGCTGTCGCGCGGTCAGGTGCACTGATGGTGGCCTACAACGTCGACGAGAGGCTCGCGCGCGATGTCATCCTGGTGGTCAAGGTGTCGGTTCTCAAGCCGCACGGCAAGCGTGCGCACGCGGCTGAGGGAGACCTGCTCCATATCGACTGTGGCAACCTGCCGCCGCTCTACGGGAAGTCCGAGCGCTATCACCGGCTGATGGTGGTTCCCTGCAGCCTGTCGATCCCCGTGACGATCACTGAACGTGCGTTCCTGCGGGCAGGCGAGCCCGATCCGCACGGGTGTAGGCTGGAGCTCATGGCGCGGGCGGAAGGCTTTGCGACCTATGCGGCGCTGCGTGAGCATCACGACCGTATGAGCGGGTTGCCCTGGCAGGGCCAGCTGCTGTGCTGGAGGCATGCGTCTGCTGAGTTTGTCGCGCAGTGGCCGCTCATCGAGCGCACCTTGCCCGATGTCGAGACGGAGGAAGAGCAGTGATTGTTTTCGAGGTCATCGGCTGGTCGTTCGTGGCGGGCTGCTCGGTTGCTGTGTTTCTGGCGCCAATTTACTTGATCCATCGCATTTTCCCTGTTCCAGACGCTGCGAAAGAGGGAGATCGGCCCCGCGCGCCGCCCTGAGCCGGGACAGGATTATGACGCCACTGCGGCCCTGTTTGGCTGCGTGGGAGAGGATGCGTCTAAACCCGCACTAAGGCCGGGGCAGGCCATTTGATGAGACATTTCGGCGTCCGCTTTTGGCGGCGCCATTAAGCATGGGCGGGCATAATGAGCCACAGGGCAACAAATTGGGCGATCACGCAACGCGGGCTAAAGCCTGCGACCAAGCTGGTGCTGTGGCATCTGTGCGATCGGCACCATCCGGATCACGGGTGCTTTCCATCGCAGGAGACCTTGGCGCAGGATTGCGAGATGTCGCGTGCCTCGGTGAATGTGCATCTCGACAAGCTGGAAAAAGCGGGCCTGATCCGTCGCATTCAGCGGACGAACAAGAAGCAACAGCGCAAGATTTCGACCCTTTATCTGTTCCCCTTTGACGGAGGCTGGGAGCCGGATCAGGCGTTGGAAGAAACGCCAAAGCCGTGTCCAGATTCTGGACATGGAGCCGTGTCCAGAAAAACGCAAAAGCCGTGTCCAGAAAATGGCAAAAGCCGTGTCCAGAATCTGGACATAAACCCTGTAAGGGAACCTTTAAAGAACCTTGCGCGCGATGCCGCTGCCGATGCCGATTGTGACGGTTTGTCTCCGATAGCGCTTTTCTGGATCGATCGCATCGAGGTCAGCATCTCGGGTAAGCCCGCCGGTGTCGAGGCGATCTCGACCGATGTTCGAAGGCAGATCAGGGGCAGCGGATTGTTGACGGACCAGCAGCTCAACGCTGCCGGATTGACAAGTTGAAACCTCAGATGGCTGAGAAAAGGGGAAATGCGATGGAAGATCACACGAAGCTTGACGGCAAGGCGCAGGTGGAGGCTTTGCTGATACAGCGGCTCGATGATGCTGGAATGGTGCGTCCGAAAGGCATGACGGTGGCTAAATTCGATGAGGTTCGGGCAAAGCTCTGCGCCGATTTCGCCTATCTGTCGGTTGAGAGCCTGATCTCGCTGGCCGAATACGGGATCAGCATTGGGAAGGGGCCTTTCCACCACGTCTGGCCACCGGAAGCATCGCTGCGCGCCTTTGGGTTCCGGCTCGAAAAACGGCCTGTTTTCGAGCACGCGATTGTGCATAGCTGGCTCGCCTCGGTGGAAGGGCCCCACGCACTGGCTGGCGGTTTTGAGGTCGAGTTGTTCCGATCGCTTCAGGATACGCCCATCCCGCCAGCGCCGTTCCGTCTGCGCGAGATCCGCGATGAGGCAACGGCCAACGCGCGCAAGGTCTCGATCATCGAAGAGCGGATCGAGCGCGGTACCGTGACTGTCGAGGATCGGGCATGGCTGGAGACCTATCTGCGCGACCGTCAGCAGGTGCGCGACATCATCGAGGCGGGCGTACAGAAGCGGGACGCCGCCCTGTCGGCTCAGGAAGATGCGGCATGAATGCTCGGGCAAGGTTCGACGCTGCTGCAGTGCATGACAAAAACAGAATAGTGGGGCAGCCAATGCGGGATACGATGGGGCGGGTGCGCAAAGAGATCGGCATCCAAAGGTTGCTTGAGTGGGCGTTTGCGGATGAGTGCGCGCAGGTAGATTTCGAGGATGTTGGCACGCTGGCGCAGGGATATGGTCGTATTGGAAACGCGGGCCGGATGATGGAGCGCGGTATCTTGGGCTGCAAGGTGGATGGTGGCGGCCGATCGTATCCGGACGCCGACGCTGATCTGGTGGCCGCTGCAGTGGCAGCATTGCCTGAAGGCTGTGGTGGACGCAGTATGGCGGTGCAGATCGCCGAACTTGCGCGTGCCAGGTGTGTGCCAAACGCGATGATCGGTGCGATTGCGCGCTGTGTGCCCATCGCCTGGCGGCAGAACCAACACGGTATGCGCTCGGCAACACAGGTCATCGGGCGTGAGATCGACTGCAGCGGGCGCAAGGTCAAGCGGTACGAGGTTCTGGTGTGTCCAGTGACCTATACGCACACGGCAGCGGACATTGCGAAGGCTCGTCGAAATTATTTACAGTGGCGTTTGGCATTGCTTGAATTGCGTCAAACGTTTGTTATTTATAACAATCTGTCGCGCTGGTCGTTGTCGGCTGCACTACCGGCTGCCACTCCATGGCAAAATAACGTTTGACGAATAAAGCTGCCCCCACTAGACAAAGTGCCAGCACCACTTTCGCGCCCGCCAAGGTTCACCTCGGCGGGCGCTTTGCGTTTGGAGGAACATCATGGACATCGGATCAATCGAAGGCGTCACCCGTATCTGCGGTGAGAGCCAAGGCTTCCTCGGCCTGCCGCTTCGCGATGGTGTGCGTGTCTGCTCAGTAGCGGGGCAACAGGTGCCATTCATGACGACAGCATGGTTCCCGAATGAAGATGAGCTCGCAGCGCTGAACGCTGGTGCTGCGATCCACGTACAGATCGATGGGACAGTGCCTGCGCCGATGATGCTGACTGTAGGACCGGTACCTGAGTAGGAAAAGGTTTGGGTAAGCTCAAAGGACGTGGATTGCAGCCAAGGCTGCGGCCCATGCCGCCGCGCTTGCGGCCAATGCCTCAGGTCAACTCTGCAGAAGAAGGTGCAGCTCGCCGTTCGAAGGACTGGCTGAATACTGCGCGTTGGCAGAGGTTGAGGCTCAAGGTGTTAAAGCGCGACGAGTACACCTGCCAGCAGACTGGAATGCTGCTTAGCGGCAAGCATCCGGCGGCGAATAGCCCCGTGGTTGATCACATTGAGCCGCATCGCGGTGACCCAGATCTGTTCTGGGACGAAGAGAACCTGCAGTCGGTGACCAAAGAGTGGCACGACCGCGTCAAGCAATCGATGGAGAAGCGCGGTCTGGCATGAGTGGGGGGGGTGGTCGAAAGTCCACAGCCGTCCAAAGGCCAGACCCGTCCTCATTATAGTCGGAGATTTTTTTCTGTGGTGAGGGATTTTGACCTGCTGGGTGACCCCATACCTGAGGGGCGTGGCAAGCCGGGTGCGACTGGGCACATACCGACGGCTGAAAGAGTCAATAAAGTCAGGCTCTTGGTGGTTGCCCGGTGGACATCACAACAAATCGCTGCGGAGATCGGCGTCAGTGTACCGACGCTGAACAGGCATTATTTTCGAAATGGCTCAATCAAGCGAGCACGCGAAGTGGTTATCGCCGAGGCGCGCGGGCGGGTCTTCCTCCAGCTCGATCGTGCGGCTGAAGCCGGATCTGTCTCTGCGATGAAGGAATTGGGCAAACTTGTTTTGGCTGAAGAGTTGAGAGGTATGGCGAGCGACATCCGTAAGCCTAAAGCCGTCGACAAGCTCGGCAAAAAAGAACAGCGCAAGCGCGACAGTGGCCCAGACGGCAGCTGGTCTTTCCTCGGCAATGCACCAAAGTCAGATGAGGTGCACTGATGCCTTTTGACGGCGATCTCTCTTGTCCTGATTGGGTCGAAAAGCTGAAGGCTGGGGATACACCGATGCCGGAGGTGCCCGTAGATGAAAAGCGCGCCGCTGTGGCTGTTCGCATCTTTGACCAGTTGCGCCTTCCGGATGTCGCGGGTCAGCCGCGGCTCGGAGATGTGGGCGGGGACTGGTTTCGCGACATCCTGCGCGCTCTCTTTGGCTGCGTAGATCCAAAGACCAAGATCAGGATGATCAGCGAGTTGTTCCTGCTGGTGCCAAAGAAGAACTCTAAGACTACCAACTCAGCGGCACTTGGTTTGATCGCCCTTATGATCAACGAAGTGCCTAACGCCAAGATGGTGATTATTGGGCCAACTCAGGGTGTGGCAGAGACCTGCTTTGCCCAGGTGCAAGGAATGATCGCTGCAGACCCAGAACTGACGCGGATGTTCCACGTTCAGGATCACCGAAAAATGGTCACCTATATCCCGACGGGAGCAACGCTGGCGATTAAGTCGTTCGACATGAACGTGGTCACCGGGGGCATTCCGGTCTTTGCAATCATCGATGAGCTGCACCTGATGTCCTCGAGGGCATACGCGAAGAAGGTCATCGGGCAGATCCGGGGCGGCATGAACAAACCAAATTGCCTTTTGGTGTTTATCACGACGCAGTCTGTTGATGAGCCAGCAGGGATTTTCCGTACTGAGCTGAACAACGCGCGCGCTGTACGCGATGGTACGACACCGGCTGAGGGATTGCTCGCAGTGCTCTATGAGTTCCCGGAAGATATGCAGGCGGATAAGGGCAGGCCGTTTCTCAACCCAGATTTCTGGCCGATGGTTATGCCTAACCTTGGACGATCGGTCTTCATTGACCTGCTCGAGCGCGAATATCGAAAGGCGAAGGCCAAGGGCGCAGAGGACGTGCAGCTTTGGCTATCGCAGCACCTTAACATCCAGATCGGCGTCGGTTTGCATTCTGATCGTTGGGCGGGTGCCGATCATTGGGAAGATCGGGCCGACGAAATGCTTACGCTCGAGGGCATTATGAGCAGCTGCGATGTCTGTGTCGTGGGCATCGATGGCGGTGGCCTCGATGATCTTCTGGGGTTGGCTGTGATCGGCCGGCATAGCGAGACGCGCGACTGGCTACACTGGGCCCGCGCTTGGGTCCAAGACGATGTCCTTAAGGCGCGACCTGAAATTGCGGAGCGTCTGCAGGATTTTGCCGAATTCGGGGATCTGGTGATCTGCTCCGATTTAAGCGAGGACATCGATTCCGTTGCCGACATCTGCGCGGATCTAATGGAGCGCGGTCTGCTGCCGGAGGATGCGGCTATCGGGCTCGACCCCGAGGGCGTTGCGGATATCGTCGACGCCCTTGCGATGCGGGGGCTGACCGATGAGCAGGTACGGCCTGTCAGTCAGGGATATCGCCTGAATGCGGCGATTAATGGTCTGCCCAGAAAGCTGAAAAAGGGCACGTTCCATCATTGCGGGCAGCCCTTGATGAACTGGTGCGTTGGCAACGCAAAGACTGAATTAAGAGGGAATGCGCGCATGGTGACGAAGCAGCGATCCGGTCTGGCAAAGATTGATCCGCTCATGGCGACGTTCAACGCTGCAATGCTGATGAGCAGAAACCCTGAGGCTGCAAGCGCTTCTGGTCGTAGCTACTTAGACGACGCTGAAATGCTGGTGCTTTGATGTTGGGGTTCTTGAAACGCCGCGGCAAGTCGATCGAGCAGATTGCCGAGGCAATTGATGGCTGGGGTGGAGGGCGAAACGAAGCTGGTGAGGTGGTTAGCGAACGCACGGCTTTGATGGAAATGACCGTGTTGGCTTGTGTTGGCGTTATCGCAGACGCGTGCTCGGTGCCGCCGATGCAGGTTATGCGCGACCTTGGTGAGGGACGCAAAGAGCATGCTCGGGATTTGCCCGTCTACAGGTTGCTAAACCGCCGCCCGAATGAATGGCAAACCTCGATGGAGTTTCGTGAAACACTCACGATGCACGCCGCGCTCACGGGCAATGGGTATGCGTTCCCGGTGCGCGACGTCAGGGACGGGGAGATCGTGGAGCTCATCCCACTGATGCCTTACATGGTGACCATCGAAGATCGCGCGCGATATACCCGGATTTATACGATCGCCGACGAGTGGGGCATGATTGCCCGCGTAGGACCAGAAGACATATTTCATCTCCGAAATCGCTCATGGGATCGTGTTCGTGGGATGAATGCTGTCAACCAGCTTTCTCGCTCGATTGGCCTGTCCCTCGCTGCAGAAACCACTGCGTCCAAGCTGTTTGAGAACGGAGGGCGCGCCTCAGGAATACTGACGACAGAAAGCTCACTATCTGCCGAGGCAATCCAAAGATTGAAGGCAGCATGGGGCGCTGTCAGCTCAGGTAATAACAAGTTTAAAACTGCTGTTCTCGACAATGGCATGACCTACAAATCACTGTCTATGTCCTCGATCGACAATCAGCTGCTGGAAACGCGGAAGATGCAGGTTGAAGTAATCTGCCGCGGGTTCGGTGTATTTCCGCAGATGATCGGACACTCCGACAAGGCCGCTACATATGCCAGTGCGGAGGCTTTCTTTGCTGCTCACAGCAGGCAGACCGAACGCAAGTGGCAGGAAAACTGGGTACAGCGCGTAGACGAATTCATCCTCGACGGTGCGGGCCCTCTCTTCGTTGAGTTTGCAAACCAAGAACTGCAGACCGCGACATTAAAGGATCGCGGCGAGTATTTCGGCAAGGCTCTCGGCAGTGGTGGAGGGGTGCCATGGATGACGCAGAACGAAGTGCGTCTCGCCTCTGGTCTGCAGCCTAAGGAAGGCGGCGACGTCCTGCGTGAGCCGATCGCCAGCACAATAAAGCCAGAAGGAGACGGCGATGAAACGCAAGCTTGAGATTAAGAGCGCGCCGCAACAGCGGACCGCCACAGTTCGGTTGCAGCAAAAGCAGCTGAGCGAAACTGGACAGTTTGAGGGCTACGGCTCAGTTTTCGGTGTTCGGGACAGCTACGGAGAAATCGTCGCTCCTGGTGCGTTTACCGCCAGTCTCGCCGAGCATAAGGCGCAGGGCACGTTGCCTGCACTGCTTTGGCAGCACGATTCACGCCAACCCATCGGAGCCTATGTTGAAATGCGCGAGGACAGCAAGGGCCTGTTCGTTAAGGGTCAGTTGGCGCTCGACGTTGATGGTGGCCGGAACGCGCATGCGCTTCTCAAGGCGGGGGCGATCAATGGTTTGTCGATCGGCTTCATGCCAATGAAATGGGAAGATGAGGCTGAAACTGACATTCGTACACTTACTGAGATTGATCTCTGGGAGTGTTCACTGGTCACTTTCCCTGCGAATGGTGAAGCCCGGGTGTCAGGTACCAAGGCCATTGGCGAGATCTCTGCGATCTGCGACTGGAAATCATTCGAGAGCAGCCTTCGTGACGAAGGTGGTTTCTCACAAAAGGCAGCTGCCGCGATGGTCGCTGCCGCAAAACGCATTCGGGACACTGAGCGTGATGCTCAAGGTACGAAGGTAACGCTGCAATCGAGCGCCGACCGGCTGCTCAAACTCATGAAATCTTAAGGAGAACCAGATGAAACATCTGCTGATGACTGCGGCGCTGGTGACGGGTGTTGCCACCCCCGTGTCGCTTGGGGCGATGTCCCTTGATCACTTCACATACTTGGTGAAGCTCGAAAATGCGAATGGAGTTTACGAGACACGTGACGGCGAGCCCAGCATGTCCGACGTCAAGGAGGTGCAGGAAAAGCTTCTGACCACCTTCGAGGAGTTCAAGTCCAAGAATGATGCCCGCCTTGCCGAGATGGAAAAGCGGGGGGCCGAAGATCCGGTCGCGCGTGAACAGGTCGAGAAAATCACAGAAGAGCTTAAGGCGCTCAAAACGATCCGCGACGACCTCGACAAGTTGGCCAAGCGGCAGTCCCGTCCAGGCGGCAGCGGTGACGGCAAGGAAGTCAATCTGACGCCCGAGCAGATCGAGCACCGCGAGAAGTTCCTTTCGATGCTTCGTTCGCCCAACTCTGAGCAGGCCAAGGCTGATCTGCAGGAAATCCAGCGGCGCGCCGTGACCACGACAACAGACGGCGCCGGTGGCTATGCGGTTCCGGAAGTAATTGGGCGGACGATCCACCGTGAACTGGCCGAGATAAATCCTCTGCGTGAATTGGTCAGCGTCGTTCAGGCCGGATCGAAGGACTATAAGGAGCTGGTTGATGTGCGTGGCCTTACTTACGGCTGGGTTGGCGAAACCGATACCCGTACCGCCACGGATACGCCTGCGCTGGAAGAGATCGCGCCAACGTTCGGAATGATCTACGCCTATCCCAGCGCCTCGGAAGAGAGCCTTGACGACGTTTTCTTTGATGTCGAGAGCTGGCTGACAACTGCTATCGTTGAAGGCTTCGCCGCCGGTGAGGAAAACGCCATCGTTAACGGCAACGGCAGCAAGAAGCCCACGGGCTTCCTGAACGGGGCAAAAAGCTTGGTCGCCGACGGGACCCGCGCCTTTGGGACGCTGCAGTATGTCGCTTCCGGTGCTGCCGCGGCGATGACTGATTCGGATCGCTTTATCGATGTGGTGCAAAGCCTCAAGCGCGGCTACCGAAATAACGCTCAGTGGCTGATGAACAAAGCCACTGTCGGCGAAACCATGAAGCTGAAGGATGGCGACGGTAACTACCTTTGGAAGATGGGCGACATCAAATCGGGTCAGCCAGACCGGCTGCTCGGATACGGCATCGCCGAAAGTGAAGAAATGCCGGATCTTGCAGCGAATGCGTTTCCGATCGCGTTCGGTGACTTCAAGGCGGGCTACGTTCTGGCCGATCTGGTTGGTTTCCGTCTGACCCGCGACGAGATCACCACGCCCGGCTACGTCAAGTGGTATGCCCGCCGCCGCCTCGGTGGCGCGCTGAAGAAATCCGAAGCAATCAAGCTGCTGAAGGTTGAAGCAGACGCCTAACGTTATCGGCCTGTTGTAAAAGGCACGTAGATATTGGGGGCAGCTCTCTTGGGCTGCCCTCTTTTCATTCAATCAAGGGGAATTGTCATGCAAGCACGTATCACGAAGTCATTCAGAGCGGCTGAAGGTCAGGATACCCGCAAATATACACCTGGTGATGTTGCTGAGGGGCAAGCTGCGGAGCTCGCGGTAAGCAATGGATGGGGCGTTGAGGTCGATGTCAGTGATGAAGCTGATTCAGACCGTAATGCCAACAAGAAGGCCAAGAAAGCCCCGAAAAACAAGGCGGCAACTGTGCCGAAAAACAAAGGCAAGGCATCCGGGGATTAGTCTTCTCTACTTTGCAATCACAATGCCTTTCACGGGGTGAAAAATGCATACGTTCAAACCGATCCGTCAGGTTGCACCTTCACAGCAGGTGGTGACTATCAGCGAAATGAAGGCTCAAGCTCGTATCGATGTAGATGATGAAAACGAACTCTTGGAAACCTACATTGCGGCGGCGATAAACCATGTAGATGGATACTCCGGGGTATTGGGGCGGTGCCTTGTCTCCCAAACTTGGAAAATGGGTCTGACTGACTGGCCGAAATACAAGGTTCAATTTCCCTTTCCTGACGTATCCTCCGTGGAGCTCTCTTACTTCGATCAAGATGAAGTTTCGACGGTTGTTCATGAAAGCCAGTTTGAGATCGCAGAGGCATCATGCGGTAGTCTGCTTCTGCTCAAAGATAACTTCGAAGCCCCAACTGTCTCGCAGGAATCACCGGTACCGATTTCGATCCAGTTTGTGGCCGGTTACGGGACAGCCGCGCAGGTCCCAAACCCCATTAAGGTCGCGATTATGATGCTCGCAGCACACTGGTACGAAAATAGAGGTGCAAGCGGTTCTGCTGACACACTCCCATTCGGTGTGAGTTCGCTGCTTATGCCTTATCGAATGGTCGGGCTGTGAAGGCTGGGCGGCTTAGGCACCGCGTTGCCTTCAATCGACGAACTGATATCGAAGATGGCTATGGCAACGTCGTCGGTGAATTCGAGCCTCTGTTTACTGTCTGGGGCAACGTGAGAGAGACCGTAGGCAAAGAGCGCATTGCCGGTGGGTCCGTCGAGAACCTGCGCACTGCTACAATCCGGGTTCGAAGAAGCTCCCAGAGCACGCTCTTAACTGAGGGTGACCAGGCAATTGCGCGTGGTGAGGCGTGGAACATTCTCGGTATCGCCAACGCTGATGACGAGGGTGTCATGCTGGATATTCTGGCGCAGGCCGGAGGTGCCCAGTGAAGAAGACAGGCTTTGACGCAACCAGATCCATGTTGGACCGTATTACTCCTCAAATCGTTGAGCAGTTTGCAAAGGCAAACCGCGAAAATGCAGAAGAAATCGTAGACCTCGCAAAGGTTCTGATACCGGAGCGCAGTGGAGAAAACCGAAGCGCCATCCGAAATACTGCAATGGAGGGCGGTGCCCAACTGGTCGACTTTGGGCCAAAGGCCAAAGTCATCGAGGGCGAGAGCGGACCGACGCCGTTTAAGAACCCTGCAATGAAGGCTACGAAAAAACGGCGTTCCGCGCGTAATCGGAAGGCTATCAGGGACGCAATCAAGGCGGTAAAAAATGGCTGATGGATACGCGTTAGCGTTACAGGCAGCGGTAATTCTCGCACTGAAAGCAGACGCTGGAGTCACTGAGTTAATCGAGAGCCGTGTTTATGATCAGCCGCCGCAGAGCGCGACCCGTCCCTATATTCGGATCGGAGCGATCGAGGTTCGACCTCTTCGAAGTGATTGTGGACGGGCGGCGACGGTCACGTTCGGTATCGAAGCGCATAGTCGCCCGAATACCTCGGGCCGGTTGCAGGCGACACGCTGCGCAGAGGCGATTTCTGCCGCTTTGGATGGTGTGCCAATAAATCTTGTAGGGTTCCGTCTGGTCCAGATCCAGTGGCTAACACAAGAGGTCACTCCGGATAGTGACGCCAAAAGCTACACCGCGATCGTTGGTTTTTCGGCCATCATCGACGGCTGACAAGATTGCGCGGCCACCTGCCGCACATGCCCATATCCCGCCCTTGGGCAAGGCAGGACAGCGCGCTTTCCGGCGCCGTAATTCCATGTAAAGGAGCCTACCCATGGCCAAGCAGAACCCTGACCTTTTTCTGATCAAGATTGGCAATGATGCAGATCCCGTTGTATTCAGCACGCTGTGCGGATTGAACTCTCGAAGCCTGACCATTGGCGGCGACGAGATCGACGTCTCTTCTGTGAGCTGTGAAGGTGAAGAAGAAAATCAATGGCAGGATGTTGCACATGGTCTGCGAAAGATTACGACCAGCGGCAGCGGCTTCTTCGAGAGCAAGGAGCAAACTCAGCAGTTGATCACCGCAAAACTCGAAGGTGATGGCAAGGCGATGATGCAGGTGATTGTTCCCGGCCTCGGGGTCTTTGAGGGCGAATATCTGATCGGCGATCTTGGTATTTCCGCTGAACTCAACGGCGGTGCGGTCAAACAAGACATCGCGCTTTCATCTGCAAACGTTATCAGCTTCACACCAGAAGCCTGATGCCTATTACGGCCAAATCCCCTGCGGGGGGCACCGTCGAGCAGCTGGGTGGTGAAAGCCGCCCGCTTGTATTGCGCAACGGCGAGATCGAGCGATTTGAAGAGCAACATAATCTCGGTATCTTCAAGTTTCTCGATCAGCTGCTTGGCAATGGATCACCACAGGCTCGCCACTGCCGAGACATCGTGGCGCTTGGTCTGGTAGGGGGTGGCCTAGCAGATAAGACCGCTGACAAACTAGTGGACGATTTACCACCCAGCGAGAACGGTCGCATTAGGACAATGGCGCAGGATCTTGTTTTTTCGGCATTCATTCCTGCTTCTGAGGGCAAAAAAAAAGTAGACGGGCAAAATGGTTCGTCCGCGAAGACCGGCCGCAAGTCTACGACGCGAAAGCCAAGATCAAAGGCGCCATCGGCGCAGGAATAAGCATAGCAGATTGGCGGGCCATGACGCCTGGCGACTGGTCCCTCTTTGTCGAGGGATGGAACGATGTGCATGGGAATGCGAATACCGAAGCGCCCAGTTGGGATGAGTTTCAGGAGCTGAAGGCAAAGTATGGCTGAACCAACAGAACGCATCGCGATCCTGCTCGAGCTCCAGGAAGAGGAGTTTCAAAGGCGCGCCAAGAACGCCGGCGCAGCGATCCAACGTCTTGAGCGCAAATTCAACCCTTTGGTAGCAGCAGAAGCAAAACTGCAGAAACAGCAGAACCAAATGAATGCGGCATTCAAGGCTGGCACGATCGACATGGCGCAGCACACCAAGGGGTTGAACCTGGTCCAACGCGAGTATGATGAGATGGCGGCTCGGATAGGTGGTGCTCGAAACAATGTGGTTGCCATGAACAGCAGCGTGGCCGCGCAGGCAGGATTTATGACGCGTAACCGTGCGATCTTTCAACAGGGTGGTTATCAGGTTGGTGACTTTGCCGTCCAGGTACAGGGTGGCACGTCTGCACTTACAGCATTCACTCAACAGGGTTCACAGCTTCTAGGGGTTTTTGGCCCGTGGGGAGCTGTTATGGGAGCTGTACTCGCAGTGGGTGCTCCTCTGGCCGGTTTCTTGCTTTCTGGCACCGAGGCAGGGATCAAATTTGAGGATGCTCTCAAGGGCATTGAGGAAGTGTCTCAATCCCTTAGTGATCCGCTGGAAATGATGAATCTGTCGTTTCAGGAGCTGACTGAAAAATATGGTGAAGCTGCGGAAAAAGTCCGTGGATTAATTGAAGTCCAGGCGCAGTTGCGTGTCGCGATGGCAGAGGATGCTTTGCAAGGGTACGTGATAGCGCTCGACGGGGTCTTAGGGCAGTACACGACGCTGGCCACGGGCGGTCGCAATCTGCGAAACACATTGCAGCGGGTGCAAGAGGATTTTGGACTGAGCCGGGATCAGGCAATCGAGTTTTCAGCAGCACTGGAATCTCTCGAAACTGCAGGGACCCTCGACGCTCAAAAGATAGCCTTGCAGAACATTCTCGAGTTTCTTGAAGCCAACAACATCAGTCTTAGGAAGATGCCGCCAGCCATCCAATTGGCGCTTGATCAGATGATCAGCCTTTCAAATGAGAGTGATCGAGCCGCGAAAATCGCGCTGGAGCTGGAGTCCTCTGACTTTGGATCCGCGAGAATTGAGCAGGCATCATCAGCCGCGCAGGAACTTGCAGACTGGCTGGGGATCGCGCTTTCAGAGGCCCTAAAACTGTCTGCGGTTACCCCTTCGATGGCCGATGAAGACCTTGCGATGGGTCAAAGTGTAATACCGGATGCAGGTCAGCGTGAGGCAAACCGCCGTGCTATTGAAAGGTACAGCAAGCTCACCGCGCCGAAGAAGGAAGGGGCATCTGGCGGAAAGTCTAAACGCGAAATTGAGCCACTATTTGATATCGCTGAAAAAGAGCTCCAAGCCTTCCGCCGGCAGATGGAAATGCTTGGAAAGTCAAATAGTGAGATCGCGGCGCTCACTGTCAAACACAAGTTGCTCGATGAGGCCAAAAAACGAGGACTTACTATTACCGGCGAACTGACGGCGAAGATCGACGCAGAAGCGGCAGAAGTCGGACAGTTGGCAGAACAGTATGAGATGGCGCGTGATCGAGTGGCTGCGATGGAGGAAATCCAGGGTCAGTTCAAGGATAGTGTAATCAGTGCAGCCATGGGCGGCAAAGATGCCATGGAGCAGTTCACCAAAAGCATAAAGCGCGCGGCGCTGGAGTACCTTTTGTTCGGGGAGGGTATGTTTGCTGGCGGTGGTGGGAGGAAGGCAGGCGGCTTCGGCGGCTTGCTGGGCGGATTTCTCTCCTTTGACGGTGGCGGATACACGGGAAGCGGGTCTCGCTCCGGGGGCGTTGACGGAAAGGGCGGCATGCCTGCAATCGTGCATCCGCGAGAAACGATTATCGACCACACCAAAGTGCAGTCTGGGAGCGGCCGTTTGCCCAATCAAAATGTGTCGATCGAGATTATTGCGCCAGAAGGCTTCACAGCAGCTCAGCGCAGTGAAGCGCAAAATATATCGGTGAGTGTCACGGACGCCCGGATGAGGGCAGCAGGGCGCAATCAGATGGATACCAAATATCTGGGCAAGGGCAGCTGATGGACGTCGCCTTTCCTTATCCGGTCACCGTCAGGGCCAGCGTCCCGAAGCTTGCAGGCACGCGGTTCTCTCCGTTTACCAACATCGATGGCGAGGCGTTTGGAAAACCGACACTCAACGGTTTGTGGAAGCTGGACATGAACCTGATCGCAAAAGACATGCATGCGCAGCTAGCACTATCTTCGTTCGTGACCCAAATGGAGGCGGCGGGCGCGACCTGCGTGGTGCCTGTCTTGTCCAATTGGTATCCCAACGGGTCTACAGGTCGAATGCTGCGCCCTAATTTTGCAGCGCAAAGATACACGTTTGATCACGTGGGTTGGGATGGTGCGGTTTTCGAAGGCTTCACCCTGCGCGCCAACGCCTCGCACCGTGACAGCTTCATCGACGTCGACACGCCGGAGTTGTCGCAGCTTTGGCCAGGGCACTATGTGACGCTGGATGATCGGCTCTATCAGGTCACGAAGGTCTCTGCGATCGCAGAGAGTGCGACGGCAGCTCGCGTGTCCGTAATGCCTAACATCCGCGGGGACCATCTTCAGGGAAAGGTTGTGGTCGTGGATCACCTCCAGCTGCGGTGCCGGATGGAGACGGGCGATCAGATCGGCGCCAGCACCGATGTCGTCAAGTTCGGCAGCGTGTCTTTTGTCGAGGCGTTCTGATGAACATCATCGATATTCCTGATGAAGTTTTGCGCCGTGGCGATGTGGGTTGCACGATCCTGTGTCAAATGGATTTTACGACAAACCCGCAGAACTGGTGGCTTGGCTACGGCCCACTGACAGTGGGGGGTATCGATTACCAGGGCACCGGAGACGTGATCAAGATCTCGTCCATGGTTCTAACGTACGGCATGAGTGCCGGGATGGTGCGCTTCGACATCCCGAACGCCTCTGCTGAAATGGTCGCTCGCTGTGACGGGCAGGCGACAGAGGTCAACAATCGCCGCTGTCAGGTGCTCTACCAGCTCTTCTCGACCGTGGAGGTGGACGGGGATCATCATGGGCGGCTGATCGGTGGCCCTATCAGCATGTTCGTGGGTCGCATGAAGGACATGCGAAGCACTTCGTCGGCAGACAGCCGAAACATCGAGTTGGAGGCTTATGGGAAGATGTCCAAGCAAGGCAAGCCGCCATACGGCAGATGGACGGACGCTGACCAGCGCGCGCGGTATCCCGGCGATACCGGCCTCGCGCTGCTGGCGTCTCTAAAAGACAAGGCGATCACCTGGGTGCCGGGCGGATGATCCGGCCCGCAACTGTACAAGATATTCCTCGCATCATTGATATGACGGAGCAGCTGGTGGCCTTCGTTCGCGGACCTCAGCGCGTGTGCAGGCTCAAGACAGGCCAAACGCTGGCAGGGTTGATCAAAGGGCCTGACGGAGCTGTTCTGATGTCGGAAGGCGGGTTTATCGCCGGTCAGGTCATACAGACCGTGATCAGCCCAGATCCGGTTGCTTTTGAATTTGGCTGGTATGCGGAGGACGGCAGCGGCCTGCGCCTTTTGAGCGCGCTGGAGGTCTGGGCGCAAGAGCAGGGGGCTACGATGCTGAAAATGTCCTGCGCATCCTCGACGGTGCAGCTGATGTTAGAGCGGCGCGGCTATAAAATAGCGGAAATTCAGATGATAAAGCGGCTTTCCTAATGGCGATATTCACAGCGATCGCCTATGGGCTAGCCTATGCCGGATCCTATCTCGCAGCAGCTGCGGGACTGAGCTTTGCGACGGCGGTAAATGTCGGACTTGCCGTCGCTCAGATCGGTGGGGCACTGATCAGCGCCGCGATTTCGCGGCTCCTTGCGCCAAGTGTAAGTATTCCCCGCGCTGAAATACAGGCGGTGATCAACCAGACGGAAGCGCCGCGCCGCATCTATATCGGCGAGAACCTTGCAGGTGGTATCCGCGCTCTTTTTGATGTGAAAGACGGAATCCTCTATCAGCTGGTACTTGTCTCCCATGGGAAGATCACAGAATTCTCTGCGCTTCGGGTGGATGGTCGCGAAGTGGAGCTCGACGCGTTAGGTGTTCCCGTCGAGGGATCGTTCGTGGAATACCTGACATGCAAAATCCGCGACGGAGCGGGGCTTGGTGGTAATTACAATCAGCTGCTCTCCAACTTCACGTACTGGAACACGGACCGCAAGCTCACCGGGCAGGCAACCTTCCTTGCAAGCCTAAAGGCCCCCGGTGGCGAGGATTTCAGCAGGATCTTTCCAAAAGCCTACAACACATCGCTGCAATGGGTGATCAAGGGGCAGGCGGTCTATGATCCACGTACTGATGTGGAAGCCTACAGCGATAATGCAGCACTGGCGATCACGCACTTTCTGACCCATCCTGATGGATACAAGCTCGATCGTCTCGATGTGAACTGGCCTAGTGTCGAGGCAATGGCAAAGGAGTGCGACATTCCAATCCCGCAGCTTGCGGGCGGCACAGCGCCAAGTCTGAGGCTTTGGGGATACTGGACGCTTGATGAGGGGCCAATCGACGTGCTCGACAGAATGCATGGTAGCAGCGGTATCCGCGCTTACGAGATGCAGGATGGCACTGTCGGTTTGATCGGTGGACGCTTCGGATTTCCCTCATGCACGATCACGGCCAAGGATATCCGGGAGATCCAGACCAATGAGGCGATCAGCGAGCGCGAAGGCTACAACGTCCTGCGCGTGTTTCATCTCGACGCCTCGCAGAATTACGAGCTCACGGAAGTCGATGCCTGGCGGGATGAGGATCGCCTGACGATCGAGGGTGAGATTGTTCAAGAGTACCGGATGGAAATGTGCCCAAATCGTTCGCAGGCGCGGCATCTGGCAAAACAGCAGATTTACAATGACAATCGGGCCCGGGTCGAGATCATCACGAACCTTGTTGGCCTCAAGGCACGGTTCCCCGCTCAAAACGGGCGGCGGCACACCATCAATCTGGACTATCGTCCTGAAGATGGGTCCGGGCGTGCGATCGTAGGGGAATACGAGGTATTGGATCACGAGTTTGATCCGGTTGAGCTTGAGTGCCGGATTGAGCTGGCGAAGGTCGACCGGGCATCTGATGAGCGGCCGATCGCGGATGAAGGCGCTGCGCCTACACCACTGCCTGAAGGTGAGGGCAACTTTGCGCCCCCGATATCGGCCGTGTTGACGCAGCGCATCGTTCAGGTCTCCGCAGGGGTCCAGCAGGCGGTGCTTGAAGTCGATGCCGTGCCGGTCGCGGGGCGCACGGACATCACTCTGCAGGCCCGGTACCGGAGAACCGGTGCGACGGCTTGGATCGACATGCAGGCGACAGCTTACAGCGCACAGTCAGGCGCTGTTGAGGACGGGCTGGAATACGAGGCGGAGGCGCGCTTCAGGGGCGTCTTTGATCAGCCCGACATCTGGATATATCTGGGCCCGATCACCATCCGCATCGACAGCACAGCGCCTGGTGCACCGATAGATCTGAATGCGTCAAACGGCATGGACGCCGTTGCCCTGAGCTGGCGCAACCCCGCGACAGGCTTTTTCACGCTGCGCGTCTATCGCAGCACCGGCACGGATTTCAACAGTGCTGATCTGATCGGTCAGACGGGTGGAGTGTCCGGCCAGATATCTGAATTTCAGGATGCGACAGCTGCCGCTGCCACTGACTACACATATTGGATCGCGGCAGCGAATGTCTCTGGTGTTGAGGGCGCGCCAACGGGGCCCGCGACGATCACCACACCCTGATCCTGATCACTGCGATACCGAAAAACGCCTGCTCTGCGGGCCGTTTCTGCATGGAGGGCTGAATGTCAGTCGAGTTCACAAATAAGATCAACCGGCTTTTGCGCGACCACGAAGGCTACACAGACGACGGTTTCGGTGGCGAGGGGATTTTGCCGATCGGGGATCGATCAACTGCCAAGAAGCCAATCAGCAAGCGCGATCTACGCGAAGCGTTCACATCGCTGCCGCTGGGCCCGCGTGGGCTTCGGGGGTTTCCGGGCCCTAGAGGAGATGCAGGATTCAGCCTTCAGTTTGCGCTGACCGATGGCGCGTCTGCAAACATTGCCGACAGACCGGTCACGGCTGACGAGGGCGATACCTGGGGTTTGCTGTCTGGCGATCAGATCACAATATTTGTATGGGCGAATGACCAGTGGAACAATGCGGGCCAGATCACCAGCGCCGCCGCCGCCAACGTAGCGAACGTAATATACGTTCATGAAAACGGAAACGACGGTTTACTGGGCGGGTCGGTTGCATCGTCCGTCGCCAGCATCGAGCGTGCGCTCGAGATCGCGGGGACTCGGGGCGGTGATTTGACCTTAATCGATCTTCTGGGCGCAAACCAAAACGCCATTACCGAAGGGCATCTCGATATGCCTGACAATACTGTGATCCGCGCGGTGCATCGTGCGTGGATATTCCGGCCTGAATCGGGTTTCGAGACGCGGAACCTTTTCAGGATGGGTAGCGGGTGTTTCATTGAGGGGGTGCTGTCCGAAGGGTTTCAGGTCGACAGCCTGACGGATCCCACCGAAGGCTTCTTTGCCAGCTTCCGTCCGGGTGCAGTGATCCGTAGGGTGCCATACGTCCACAAGGTTGCCGTGCGCAACGTGGTCACGTGGGGGCTGGTCGCTCCGCCGCTGGATCGGGAAAATGGCAATCCCGCTGTTGGGCTGGGCGGAGGCGTGATCCTTGCAGATGGCGCGGTGTGCAGCCAGTACAGCATTTTTCCAAACATCATGGCATGGGGTGCCACACCGGTCAGCCCGAACGGCATCGGCTACTGCGCAAAGAACGGCGGACTCTATAACGCCGTGAACGCTGTATCGATGTGGTCGCATAAGCACCACCTCGCGCTGAGCGGGGGGCAGGGTATCCTTTCAGCGTGCTCCACGCAGTTCGGTGATTTCTCGATGCAGGCGGATGGCTTCCGGCTGATCGTCATTCCAAACGAGTCTGGTGCTATGCTGAGCGTGCAGCAAGCGGCTGCAGACGCGATCGGGGCTTCGCAGGAAACTATTATCGATGATATGTGGGATGCACTGGTCGCGGGCGGGTACACCGCCACATGGAACGCCGAGGATGAGGCATACACGCGAAACGACGCGGCTCTCTTCGTGCGGTGCATCCGCTGGGTGCTGGAGTACGCAAACGAACAGCCGATGATCGACTTTGCCAAGGGCCTCTTCAACACCGTGGGCGGGCTGGCATTTTCTGCAGACAAGCTTTCGGCGTTCGTCTTCAGCTTCAACTTCATGCGTAACAGCATGAATGTGCTCTCCGAGGTGAACACCACCGCTGATGGGATCATCACTGCGCTGGTCGCAGCGCTCAACAGCACACTGAATGCGCCGGTCACCCGCAAAGAGCCGTCCAAGATTACAGCAATCGGACACACTTGGACGGCAGTCATGTCAGGTGTGGCTCTGACGAAAATCCCTCCTGCGATCAACGCGACACCGATCCGCGACAGCCTCCTAGAAACAAACGAAGGCGTCGTGACCGCATCTGGCCAGGACGATCAGGGCAACGCCCTGTTCGTCGGGGGGCTTACTATTTCCGCGGATACTGGCGAGCTGGGCGGCCCGCCTTTTGAGCAGGCGGTACGCCGCATCGCGACCCGTTCCGCAATCGCAAGGAGTTTTTGAGCTATGGCCCGCATTACCTGTAAGACCCCCTCTACCGGAAAGGCGGTATCGGTCTCCCGGACGAACGTACCGGCATCCGTCACCACAATCGCCGAGGCCCCGGATTTTTCCGTGCCCGACACCTCCCAAGCGTTTGCAACCCGTGACCCTCTTGACGCAGGGCGCGCGATCCGCCCCGGCGAGGTGTTTTTTCTCACCCCGATCTATGCGCGCAACAAGAGTGCTGCGACTGCGACAATCACAGTCGAGCTCGCAACTGAAGCGGGGACCTCAGTGTCATTCGCTGTGGTTACGGTTCCAGCGGGAGAGACGGCCGCGATCCCGACGCAGGGCATGTCTCTGCTAAAGCGCATTCCCGGTGGCCTGAACGGGGACCGCCTGCGCGTGACAGCTTCGGCGGCTAACGTGTTCGATGTGACGGGGTTTGCTGAGGAAAAACTCAGCTCAGAACACATCGGGGTCGTCTAAGATGATTGAAAAGTACCTCAGCGGCAAAGCTGCAACGATTGGCCAGAGCTTTATCTACCCGCTGCCAATCCCCTTGGATCCCGCGCCGTATATCGGCTCGGTGGTTGCGGGCATTTCGGCAACCGAAAATATCAACCTCTATTTTTCTGATGGCGTCGAGTGGCGCCAGAACATCGCGGAATCCACGATCACCGAGTTGATTGAGGTTCTAATCTCCGAGATCACGCTTCAGGGCTATGCGGAGGAGGATCTTCCAGATCCGACTGCCCCGGAGAATGAGCGCCGCTTGGCCTTTAACGAGACAAAGGGTCTGCCGGGCTTTGTCTGGGAAGATGAGTGGCGGTATCTCACCGACGAAGCGCGTGTGGCCGAGATCGCCGAGAACGCCTTTCAGGTTATACAGGAAAGTATTGAATACACGATCGGTGCCGCTGGGGATTTTGCCTCGATCAGTGATGCCTTGGCGGCGATATCGAAAGGCTATCCTGCTTATGAGCCCAACTGGGCCGAAGTCGACACCCTTACCGTGACGCTGCGGATACTGTCGGGGCATGTGGTGTCCGAGCAAATCTTCGTCCAGGGGCAGGACTTCGGCTTTGTGAATATCATCTCGGATGATCCGGTTGTAATGGTCGCCGCTGCAGGGCTTTTAATTGCAACTCCCAAGGGTGGTGAGCGTGATCATGTCCTATTCAGGGTGGAGGCGGGCACGTTCCCAATTATCTTAGGCGTTATCTTTGAGTTTGATGGGGGCGTTGTGCCTGTTGATCCAAGTTACCTCGGAGGAATTTATACACCTGTCCCAACGGCTGTGCGCGCAAACGAGGACAGTTTCTTCAGTGCGTTATATAGGCGGGGCGTTTTGGAAGGTGAGGCTCTTTCGCGGAGGTTTGGTTTTGACAAATTCGGCCTCGGGGTTCTTGCCGGCTCATTGGCAAAAGTAACAGTTGGGGGGGGGCAAATTCTGGATGCTGGAATTACTGCTATTCGTGCCCAGGCTGGAGCGGAAATTCTAATAACATCTGTCGAAACTCCTGGGTATGGAATTTCTGGAATTCAGGCGGCAGGAGCGAGCCGTATTTCTGTAGTGAATGCCGGTTCAGTCTCGGCGGCGATTGGATTAGCAACTACGACTTTCCAGCAATCTCTGGGCGTAGACGCTCCTTCGGATATTGTCGTGTCAGGAGGCTCCGAGATTGTCCTGACGGGCAATAATATCCTTGGCGGCTTATCGCAGGCTCCAAACATCCTCTCTACAAATGGACTGATATCCGGAACCAACCAACCTGCGGCTTACGGTCTTTTGGGTGCTGTGATCGCTGACAATGCGGTCGCTACGATCACCCCACCGCGTCTTGGTGGGTTTCTGATGATCACAGTTGCAAACGGGACAACTTATAACCCCGCTGCTCAGGGCATCGTCGCATATTCTTGCGGCGCTGCGCTTTCCGTAAGCGAACTTTCTTTCACAGGGATCGGTACCAGTCTTGCCGTCACAACGGGAACGTTGACCGGCACGACCGGTGCGGACGGCGATCTCACCGTATCGGCCCGCTCTGGTGATATTCAGATCGAGAACCGACTCGGCGGAACGCGCACAATCTCAGTCAGTTGGATGTGAAAATGATAACAGCAGAACTCACACACGGACCTTCGGGCTGGACGATCTCGGAGGGTTCCGGAGAAGACATCGTAACAACAATCGTTTGGATGCCTGAAGGAGCTGATTCCGCTGCAGCGATAGCCACCCTGCTTGCTGCTCGGGAGCCGGAAGACGGACCAACCGACGCCGAACTGCTTGCCATCTCGCGCGCGGGGATGATTGTCTCGCGTCTTCAGGGTCGCCTGACCCTCGGGTCAGAGGTGTGCGCCGCACTGGACGCCATTGCCGACGATCCTGAAACACCTTGGGCGATGCAAGAGGCGATCAGGAACGCCATGGAATGGCAGCGCACATCTCAGACCATGGATGAGCTTGGATATCTGCTGGGCTACACGGAAGAGCAGATGGATCTGCTGTTCATCGCAGCAGAGCAGGTGGCTGTCTGATGGACCGTGCAGCCTATATCGGTTGGCGAACCGCGGTGGCTTTGGCTGAAACCGGCAGCCGACTTGTTAACGCAGCCGTTTTCGGAGGGTCGACACACCAGACCCTTTCGGCGCGCGCACATATCGACCCCGACTTTTTGAGAATGCAGCGCAGGATCGATTGGTTTTTCCGAAATCTGCCATTCTGGAAGGAGCTGGATCACTGTGCCTCAGCATGGATGGCTGAAGTCGATCGGGCGCGCCGAACGCTCGATCGGGCGGGGGTGTTATCATGAGCACGCTTTACGAAGAAACACGTCACCTACACCACGCCTGCGAAGCACACCCTGTCGGCCAGAGGATGGCGGATGGCACGATCACTGCGCAGGAATGGGCCGACTGGCTGGCAGCGTTCCGGGCGGCGCATTTGGTGATCGACCCGGTCTTTCCTGATCATTTGGGCCGGGTGGCTTTGCTGAACGCAGATCTGTCGCAGCTGCCTGCACCGCGCGCTTGTGACGCCAGTCAGGCGCTTGCGTCCCGCATCAACAACCCCAACGCCTACAATGCCGCTGCCTACGTCCTGCACGGTGCACACCGGCGTGGGGGCAGAGTGCTTGCCTCCACTATGGGCCGAGTCGGGTTTCCGACCACACATGTAGTCTACACGCAGCCCGCTGAGGCTGAGGCGTTCGTCAAGGCCCTGCGCGGCCGAGTGGAGCTGGCGGAATCGGCGAGGGCGATGTTTTCGGGCTTGCTGGCGGTGATGGACGATATCGAAGCAATGGCTCAGAGAGGTTCGCATGACTGACGAAAAAAGAACGAAGGCCGGTCTGATTATTGAGACCGGTAAAGTGGCAGGGGCATTCACGACCGTCTGCGGTGCGGCGGTCCTGATCTACGGGATGACGATCGGCCCGCTGGGCGAGATCTACACAGAGATTCGCAGTGGCATGGAGACCAACCGGCAAATTCAATCGGAACAGCAGGCTATTCAGGCAGGGCAACGCGATATCCTGTCCAGCATTGCCAATGTCATCGCGATGCAGTCCCAGAACGTGGCACGCATCGAGCGCCTCGAGGCGCAGCGTGCCGAGAATAATAGTCCGGTGATCAGGTTTACGACACGCGGGCATTCCGTCGAAAACGGCCCTCCCGGTGGTACCGTCGAGATTGCATGGCAATTTTTCAAATTGCGTGACTGTGGCCAGCCCGCTGTGGATCTGATGTTTCGCAACGGGGGCGGTCGGTTGCACAGATTCGAGAACGTGTCGATCCTGGACGCGGCGGGACGGGGAGTGTCATCCGCGCCTGATCCGATGATGGCTCAGATCATCAAATACACCGCGCGCATCCCGGCAGAGGACGGAGTGCTGCCAGGGCAGGGCAGTGCGTGGGTTCGGGTCGCCTACCCTGATTGCCCAACTGTAAGACCCGAAGTGTCCCCAGAGGCGCAGTTCACAATCCTGCCAAACTGAGCCCACCAAAAATTCACACGACACTGCCCCGCCTGCGGGGCCTAAAGCATTGGAGAAATGCTATGCAATTCACGAAAGATATCCTCGCCACCACTCAGGGTAGGCTCGCTGATCTTGGATGGTACAAAGGTCAGATCGACGGCGTCGAGGGTCCCGCTACCCGAACCGCGATGGCGCGGTTCAAGGCGTCTCATGGGTTTATAGAGCGGCCGTATCCGGGCCCGCTTTCCCTCGCATCACTCTGGGGCTCAGAAGCGCTTCAAGCGCCAGTTCCCGTCGCGTCTGAGAGTACGCCGGCATGGCTCACGGAAGGCCGAAGCCTCATGGGAACACGCGAAGTGCCGGGGCCGAGCAACAACCCAGTGATCATGGGTTGGGCCAAAAACCTTGACCAGTGGTACACGGGCGATGATGTGCCTTGGTGCGGTCTGTTTGTAGCGCATTGCATGGCAGTGGGCGCGCCACAGGAGCCGCAGGCGTTCAACCGTCTGGGTGCGCGGGCTTGGCTTAACTACGGGGTGGCCTGTGAGGCTGTCAGCGGCGCTGTCGCCGTGTTCTGGCGTACTCACCCTACCAAGAGCTGGAACGGCCACGTTGCCCTGCTTACGGGGCAGAGTGACACGGCCTACCGTGTCTTAGGCGGCAACCAGTCCGATAACGTCACAGAGACATGGATCTCCAAGGATCGATTGCTCGGTTTCCGCGCACCTGAAGGCTGGAACGGCGCGGATGCGCCTATGGCCCGCACAGGTGCTCTTTCCACAAACGAAGCGTAGGCCAATGGCTGATCCGATTGGCATCTCCCTCCTGATCTTCGCAGTCCTCATCATCGTCGTGGTTGTGATGATCCGCGCAATCCTGCGCAAATTCTGAAAGGAAAAATAATGTTTACAGACACAAAGTCCATTCTTGCATCAAAAACGATTTGGGGCGCTGGCATTGCCTTACTGGGGGCCGGGGTAAATGTCCTCGGATACACCGTCACCCCTGTTGATCAAGCCCAGATTGTTGAGGCCGTCTCGGCGTTGATGACCGCTAGCGGGTCCTTGCTGGCTGTCGTGGGTCGCGTGAAGGCAACCAAGGCAATCGGCTGAGTAAGATCATACCGCCGGGGTCGACGGGCAAGTCGACCCCTACTGAATAATGAACGCCCGATCGGGCAAACATCAAAGGAAAGCATCATGGCTTATCTAAACCCCGAGGCGCGCGATCAAGGTCTGGATTGGGTGGAGACGAACGGCACACGCCTCGATGTCTGCTCACAAGAGCCGACAACCTATGCCGAAGCGACCAGCACTTACACCTTGCTCAACGCAACCGTGACCACAGGATCTCCGGTGAACAGCGCCACAGGGCGCAAAGTCACCGTTCCTGCGGTGTCGGCAGTGACGGCAACGGCGACAGGAACTGGCACGCATTGGGCACTGACTGACGGCTCCAGCGTTCTGGTGGCCACAGGCGCTCTCACGGCCTCGCAGGAAGTCGTTTCCGGCAACAGCTTTGATCTGTCCGCTTTTGATCTGGATATGCCGGCCGCCACTTAATCTGGTCTCCGCGCACGCTGGCGGCCATCGCAAAGGAATGAGAACATGCCCAGAGAGTTTATGATTGATATCCCCGCGGATAATCCTGTTGTGAAGACTATCACGGCGCGCCGCGCTGAAACATTGCGGGTGACAGTTACGCCCTCGATTTCACTGATTGCGCTCACCATCAGTCCAACAGCAGGTGGGGCTCCGATTGTCGAAATTCCCGGCGCCGATGGGCTTGTCGTCATTCGTCCCGAGCTTGTCTCAGTGCTGGTTGAGGGCAAGATCTATCAAATGAATATCTGGAATGTCACGGATGAGAGTGATCCTTTGCTGCTGGTCAGCGGCCTGTTCAAACCTGAAAATACAATCCAGCCGGGATTTGTTGAGTATGCGAGCCAGTATCTCAGCTCAGGCACGAACATCATTCATCTTTCGCAATTCGAGTATGACCAGATCTCGGATTTCCCGGATGACACAATCTACATCATCACGGAGCCGGTGGCATGATGTATTTTGGCGACCGCTACGTGCGCCGCATTTATCTGGGCGGAGCGCTTCTCAAAGAGTTCCCGGTCCAAGGCGATACGCCGTTCGGGATGCAGGGGCTTCTGATGACGACTGCGCTTGGCTCTCCAACGCTGTCGGAAGTGGCCGGGGCTATGCTTATTTCGCCTGCTGGCCTGAGCATGACGCCATTGATGTCGTCAACCGAGCTGACTCTTTCGGGTGTCGCATACGAGGGCGCGGTAGCCCGTTCCTCAATCGGGCAATCGAATGAGGACGGCACCAACTCAATGGCGAACGTGCCAGATGCAACGCAGGGCGTCTATGATCGTGTC
>Ga0307981_1000552_pt1 | contig 36589 bp, 34 predicted proteins | sample OrgLakmetagen987_FD_201849 | JGI IMG/M metagenome (GOLD analysis project Ga0307981, IMG submission 201849) | Saline water microbial communities from Organic Lake, Antarctica - #987 | ecosystem: Environmental > Aquatic > Non-marine Saline and Alkaline > Saline | place: Antarctica: Organic Lake... | reverse complement strand
GCGACTCTGGTATCGAGCTGAATGTCCTGTGCGTTATCAAGCGCTTCCTGAGGAATTTGAGCGTCGGTTAGGGACTTTCTCAAACTCTCTGGAATGAAGTCTTCAGGGTTTTCCATGACGATTTTTGCGTCGGATATCAGTTTTTGATAATCGATCGACGCTTGGTCGGCAGAAACGGAGCCAACCATCAGCGCTAGACAGAATGGCAGGAGTTGCTTGCGCATAGTTTTCTCAGGGTTTGAAGCAAAAGGATCAGCGTTAAGCTTATCTGTTATGAATATTCAGGTGTTGCAGAAAGATAGCCAAATTGAAAGGGGTATCAGCATACGAGGCGCCACTGTGGACGCCTCGTAGCGGTCTAAAATAGCGGGTAGACTCTCCCGATGACTTGCTCTTGATAAATGGTGCCCATGTACCGTGAGTCGTAGGACGTTGGCAGGGTTCCCATTCCGAAGATCTCGCCCTTTGGCACGATGAGCTCGCGTGTCAGCGCGGCATAATCCAGTTCCATTGAGGGTATGTCATAAAGCTTTCCATTCTCTCTAACACTGCCATTGATCAACGTTTCAGTGCGAGACAAACTCACATGATCGCCTTCCACACCTGCGGCCTGCTTGGCGGCCCACTGTCCGTCAGCAACAACGGGCTCCATTCGTGCAGCACGGTACGCAAAGTAGGCTCCTGAGTGGATATTTGTGTCTTGTGTGTCAACGATAAAGATAGTCCAGGGAAGACAACGAACAACCTGAGTGTCTATGCCGATCCTGTATCGATCGAACAGATATGCGCCGATTGCGATGACAATAGCCAGAATAAAAAGGCTTTTGGCAAGAAACCGCCCCATAGGCTTTTTGTCGAGCGCAGCTTCACTCTTCGACATGAAGGATATTCCTCTCAGGCGCACCCCAAGCAGCTTCTCGCCGGATTACAATTTTACCTTCGGCTGCAAGACCTTCAGCCGCCGACGTGATCAGATCAGCGACTTCTTTAGGGGTCATATCGGTAGTTTTAGCACCGATGGCTTGAATGATCTGTGAGGCATCGACAATGACGATATCGGACTGCCTCAAGCCATTAACAGCATTGCTATAGACGAAGTACGCCAACATCACTATGACGAGACTCATGATTGAGAGTGCCGATACAACTCGACCATCTAAAGGCGCTCGCGCCTGGACCGTTGCAGTGTTAGCTGTGTCAGCGATTGTGACGTCTGCATTGCCGTCCATGTTATCTACCTCGTTTGGCTACGCTTTTTATAGAGGGCTATTAGGCACCATTTACCGCGCGTTGGCGGTCGACACGTTCCGCCTTTTCATCGGCGATCACCTGTTCGATGGCTTGGAACAAAGCGAAACCTTTGTCTTCGTATCGTTTGATGGCGCTCTTTTCAGTGGCCATAGTTGTATACATGAGCTGCTGGAAACGGTTTACGATCAGCCTGCCTATGCCGGCGCCGGTTTTCGTCAGAAAAAATACCTCCGAATACTGGCCTTTTGACGTATGCACACTTTTAAGTAGTTCATATCCGCCTGGGTTAAGCGGTAGCTGTTTGTCCCGCGCAATAGCATCTATGGACTGAGATTCCTGAGATAGAAGCAGTTTGTTAGCAGAGTTCTCTGCGATAGCCTGCCCAGCTTCGTTGGCGTACAGGTCTCGAATACTTTGCGTAATAACGCAGGCAGCTCCATTGTATTTTCTGAAGCGGCGATATCCGCCCTCAATGAACTTTGCCACCGGACCAGAGGAAAGTAGGCTCCACGCTTCATCGACAATGAGCTGTTTCTGCATGTTCTGATCACCAAGATACATTTCTTGCTGCACTTGATAGATCAGCTGGAGCAAAACAACCTGCTGAAGATGCTCTCGGGATTTCAGTTCTTCCAGCTCCAGAACAACAAACCGATTATCGATATCGAGGTTGTTCTTGCCATTGAACCACTTGCCGTACTCACCCTTGCTCGTGAACGCAAAAAGCTGGTGGCCAATGTCTGATACTCGGCGCTCTTCGGCCGCTTCTGAGATTTCGCCAATCCGTCCTTCGTCCACCAGGCGCTCGGCAAGCATATCGATGTTCAGATCATTACCAAACTCGCCCCAGAGATTCTGCAAAATCCGGCGAAGGTGAGCGGTTTGAAAGTCATCAAGGCCTTCAGAAGGCGCTGCCATCGCAGTAATAAGCGCGACCAGCATATCCGCTTCGTCTTCGTAATCCTCAATCAGATCAAAGGGGTTCAGGCAGATGTCTGAGTTATCGTCAAATACAATAAACTTCCCTTCGAGCTGCTCACACAACTTGATGTATGAGCGTCCAACGTCAATGGTCCATACACGACCACCAGTGGCGAGGATCGACAAGGTGAGTTCGTTGGTTAAGAAGCTTTTGCCGGCGCCAGATTCAGCGGCGATAACCATGTTGTAGTTGGTCGGCGAGCTAAAGTTGTTGATGGACATGAGCTGGCCGGATCGAGATATCATGGAAAGTAACGGTGAGCCATTACCTTTCCAGTCGCCCAAAATCGGCAGAAAACGAATCATGTGGCGCGTAGCCATCGTTGAGTATCGCGCCAGTAATGAGATTGCGTTGGGATCGGCACCGAACGGCAACGCATTAAGAAAGACCGGAAAATTAAAATAATGGTCTTCCATCATGGTCAACTTTAGCGAGCGATAATAGGTTTTTGCGTTGGACGCTGCGGCAATCAGATCGTCTTCTGAGTCTTCAAAGAGAGTCAGAGTGAGGCTGAATTCTATAGCGCGGTCACCGTCCTCCAAAGCCTCGAACAGCGTTTCAAATGAGTAGTATTGGTCGGCCAGGCGCGGGACGAATTTCAAGAGCGGGCCTTGGCCTTGCTTGATCACCCACTGACGCTTTGTATTCATTCGCTCACGCTTACTCTCCGAGTCCGGAAAATGCGTTGTTGCGGTAATCATGAACGAGCCTTTTAGTCCGCGTTGACCGTTTTGCGGATCGGCGATGTAACTGGCGGGTATACCAAGAGTCGCATAATCAGGCCACTGCTTTACGGACAGCGTTTTGACATACTTTTTGCCAAAACGGAGCTGGTCAGCTTCTACTTCAATGTCCGTTTTTGAATCGATGAATTGATCGCGTACAAACTGACGCTTGTCATACGTTCTATGCAACGGGGTTGTTCGCCAATCTGCATCTGGCGCCCAGTTAAAAATGGTTTGCATGAAACGGCAATAATCGTGTGCGGTTGCAATCTGCGGTGCAAAACCAATGGATGCTAAAGCTCTCTCTATGCCAGCTGCGAGCTTTTTAGTGGTTTTGATATCTTTATCTGTCGGCGGATTGGAACATGGCACTTTGCCGGTCAGCATTATTGTGTGGTCACGGACGAGAGCATTGTTCTCATAGCCCAGCGGACGGGTGGTGCCTTCCCATAGGAATTCACTGCGCTTTTGCGCAATGGTATATAGCATGCTGTTGCTGGGGTCTCGCATAGACATCATGTTGTTAATAACAGCATCAATGTCGGGAGACGAAAAAAGGTTTACTTGAAGGAATGAGCCTTTTGGCCAATCTTGGTTAACAGCACCCGCGATTTGATCAAGGGTTGATTCATCAGCGCCCACGAGAGGCCTAAGAATAATCGCAAATCCAAGAAATCCGTCCTCCAAATAAAACAACTTGTCGTCAGTAGAGTACGCTAATTCTGGGAAAAGATTAGCCGCTTTTGACTGAGAATACAGTTCCTTTTTTCGTAACAGCAAAGTGGTCATATTTAGTCCGCAAGAATAGGCGGGCGGCGCCATGGCCGCCCTTTTTTGGTCGCAGGGATACAGCTTAGCTAGCGACAACAACACCGGCAGTCATCATTGCTGAAATGATTGTTGGTGAGTAAAACAGGCCAATGCCTGCTGCGGGACCCATAACAAACGCCATGATGTTTTGCTGGCGGATGCCGAAGGTTACGCCCACAATAATCATGATAAGGGCAATAACTCGACCGAGGGTGCCCTTGATCCACCCTTCCAGCATGGTCCAGATCGGGTCAAATTCTGTACCACCCGAGCCTGCAAACGCAGTGGTGGGCAACACGAACAGAACGGTCGCTATCAGCGCTACTACGAACGCTGCAATCAAACGCTTCGATTTAACTTCGCTTACTTCTGACATCATCGTGTTTCCGATTGGGGACATTTGTCTTTCCTCTATTTCATTTTTTGATTTTGATTTTGCCGGACGGGCTATCATTGTTGCTGCTGCAGCGGCCGCACGGGTGTCGAGCCCGACTGGCCTATTGCCTGGTTTCCGAAGTGCCATTTACGCTCTTCGATTTCGTTGTAAACGATTGAGGGAGAGTGGAGAGAACCCATTTTATCCTCATAAGAGTTAATCCAAATCCGCATCACCTTAGCCTGGGTGCGAACGGGTGTAGGGCCATCAATGAGCGGCGGCATCTGCACGCGACTGGGCGCATATCCTTGATTGGGAGCTGGCGGATCAACATCCTCACCGTCGCGCCTTTTCTTTGCCGTTCTTACCGAATCATCGGAAGGATCTGCTTTATGTTTGTCGTCGGCGACAGGTGCGGCTGGGTCAAAATCATGGCCGCTTGTAAGGTCGTAGACTTCGCGGGCACTTTTGCACTTGTACCCAGCCTCGGAATAGCCCTTGCAGCTAAAGTCAGACTGTCCAATGCTTGCGCACCCGCTCAGCGTCATGGTGCAAATACCAGCGATTATCAGAAGGGCCTTTTTCATTTCGCCTCCAAAAAGCTTTGAAATTGCTCAAGTGACCGAAACGCACCGGTTTGCACTCTTCCCGACGCGCTCACGGTCATGGGGACTGACTGAATACCCGCACTGGTTGCATAACGCTGGGCTGCAGTTTGCTCTGTACTGCGGCACCTTGATGTCGGCTGAACGCTTGTGTTTTTATTGAGAATTGCTTGACCCATCTCTGATCGCTCTACACACGCCAAAACGTCCACAAATCTTTGCGAGTTGGGACCCAGCAGGGGGATGACCACGTTGTGAAACACGTAGTTGTCAGTCAGAGACGACTGCATCTCCATAACTCTGTGGCAGTACGGGCAAAACGGATCAATCCAGACGATGACCTCTTCCTTTGTCCCATCCTGATCACCGGTGGTGAAGCTAAGCATTTCCGAGGGGTTAACATCTTTGAGCATCTGGGCGCCCGGAGAGAGCCGCTCACTGGGCGCCACGACGGATGGGCTTTCGCCAAAGGCTTGCCTTGCCTCATCAAGGGAGGTGATCATGTTCATGTCGTTCTCACGATCAACGAATCGACCGGGCATAACGAATCGACCGTCACCGCTTACAAGGATCGGTGTACCGTCTGCAGTCTCGTGCATGTAGAGACCGCCCTTGATCGGGATCTCAATGGGTTCTTCAGCCTGAGGTGCGGCGAACGCGCCTGGTGTCAGCGTCAGCAGTGACAGCGCGATCCCGGCAAGTAGTGGTGCTCTTACTTTAATTTGTTTCATAATGTTAATTTACTGATTCCGCGCTGTGTTGTTATCGAGATAGCTATCGCTTTTCGGTAGGCTTTCCGGCACTAGGGTACAAAAGCGACATCTGCGCCTTGGGTCAGAACAAGATCGATCTCTCGGCCAGCTCTGATCTCAAGAATCGGGAAGATCTGGTCGGCCACATCCAAGTAGTAATCGGCGATCCGCTCAAGAGCAGCTCCGGCGCCCCGCGACGCGCTTGATTGCAGCGACTCGCTAGACAGGTTGTTCTGGAATGGTTGGTTGCCGCCGGTTTCGCTGGTAATAATCTGTGGCACAGGGGTTTTTCCGAACACTTCCGCCATGGCCGATAGCGTGCCCGCTTTCAGGGATTCAGCGATTAAGCGCCCTTCCCTACTTACAAGAATCCCTCGCACGCCGGCGGAGCCGTCTTCACCTACCGCAAAAGCTTTCAACGGCATTTCAACGGCATTCTTGTCAGAATCGATGCACGACAAGGTTTCAGAACGCAGATAGGCACGCTCACTGGACATATCACCGTATCCGGATATCAGCACAAAACACTCTTCAAGATCGCCGGTGTAGAAGTTCGGCATGAGCGTTTCTTTCTTGACCCGTAGCAGTGCCGGGTGCGGTTCGCCGCGCGAGCTCATATTCGTTGGTGCATCAAGCCCCGTGACCAGAACACCGCTAATAATCGAGCCAGCTGGGAAAAACTGACTATTCTCATCCCTACCTACTTCAACTTCTGGCGGCCCGGAGACGGAGCTTTCAATTTTTATAAGCTCAAACGTGGCCTGCTTCTCTTCGGCTGGCTCCTCTCCCTTGGCTAGATTAATACCTGGCTGAGTCTGTGCTTGGGGCTTTGGCGCCTGAAAAAGCTCTTCCTTTTCGAACAATTCGTTCGGGCTTGGAGTCGTTTGCTGCTTACTCCACTCTGATTTCATCTCATCTTGAACAAGCCGCGTCAGCTCATACTTAGACAGCGGTTTCTTTGCGTTTCGGCTTTCGGCTTTGCCATCCTGTATCTGTTTGTCCAGCGCCGCGATTTGGGACTTGTAGTCCCGCTCCATGCGCTCTACTGAGATGCGCATTGCTTCTGCATCAGCGGCTTTATCGAGCTTTTCAGAAAGTCGCTTGTTCTCCGTTTCTGCCTTTTTGATTCGGCGCTCAAGAGCATCAATGCCAAAGCGGCCGGTATCAGCGCCGGTCAGACGCAACGATGTTGCTTCGGTCCTGGCGGCCCGCTCGGGTGGATCTACAAACAGAAAGTTTGAGAGCACAAAAACGGCGATACCGAGACCCAGGGCCATGACAACAAGACGTTTTTTCTTTGGATCAAGCTTGATCCAAGCGTTCTTAATTTTGTCCACTGAAACCTCCGATAGCGCTTGGCCGACGAATGCGTTGCGCTTTTGCGGTGCTGCGCTGGCTGGCAACATACACTTCCGTTACTTCACCGGGCTCAAGCACTGATCGTGGCCATTCAGCCGCAGCGATTACACCGAGGCCATTACAGTCGCTGCCAATAATTTCGACGGGGATATTTCCGTTGTTTTTGGCGACCACGACATCAACCATGATGTGATGGCCTTGAATGACTTGGGCCAGCTCCCATTCAATTTCCGAGTTGGGCTTGAAGCAGCTGTGCAGGTCTCCAGGTTCCGGTGTTTTGAGCGAATACCCCTGGGGCAGATCCTGCTTTGCGAGTTTGTCGAAGAGGTTCACTAAAACTCGGGTGTAGTCGTCCTTGCGCTCCCACTGATCCGCCTTGGTGTTCTTGAACGCGTATTGCTCGGGCAAGCTGGCGGATATAGACACCTCGTACTGAGCGGGAGGCATGGTTTGCGGTGCAAGCGTCAGCGACAGAGCCAGGCGTGGGTTATCTTTCGGCGATATGAACAGCGTAACGGGCAATTTTGAGTTCGTTGCCACCACAATGACGGAGGACTCTGCCTTTATAAGCGCATCTGTTGACGTTGTGTGGATGTCAGGATCATCAAAAGGCAGCAGGATTCGGTTGGGGTGTCCACGACTGATACTGATGATTTTGTTAACGCCGGGCTCCAGCAGGAGCTTCCCGCCCGGGGCGGTGTAATTTCCATCACCGGGTTTTTTCCGAGACATCTCGGCGGCCAGTTCAGCTTGAATTTGCTGAATGGCTTTCTCGGGCGTATTTACTTGATCCGCATCGACGACTGAGCTGACGTATTGAGGAGATGCCTGAACTGGTTGGGGGTTTGTCGCAGGCACAGGGCGCCGAGCAGGGTCTGTAACAGACAACGGTATTCCGGGTAGGTCGGCAGCCGCTATTAACGGGTAATCTGCGTAGGCCGCCGGTGAGATTGAAACTGTTGCCGATATTGCGGCTGCGATTAATAGCTTTTTCATGAGAGCCTCTTGTTACTTGCTGCTACGCTTCGGAGCGCCGGAGTAGCTAGTCAATTCAATGATTTGAGGCCGATAGTTTTGAACGGCGACTTTAATTTCGTAGGTAATGGTTTCGCGGAAGGTATCTTCCCCACGACCTGTTGTTGTGCGAACACCGCTGATCACGACAAGATCGGTATCAGGCCAGTAATCGATACTTTTCGATCCGTAGGTAATGGCAAGGTCATTTTCTTTAATCCGGGTAACCTCTTCTTCTATGGTCGCTTTCACTTCACGATAAATTGCGGGGTGTAGAAGTTGCTCGCTCGTAGTCATCAAAAAATCAGCGGTACCGGCATGAACGTTGCCAAGCATCGTGACGAGATTAAGAGCCGTTAGGCGCTTGTAGCTGTCGCCTGCGTGGTTGGAACCTATCTCCATTTTTTCGACAATCTCAGGAGGGGTAACAACAATTATTGGCTTATTCGTAAATGCAAGAATCGACACGATTATTAGCGCGAGTGACAGCATCGGTAAGGAGAAACGATAGAATGCGTTCTCGACTTTTAATTCGCCCCAGGTTTGCTTCAGTGCTTTAAGTTCCATAACAGATATCGCTCATTATTTCGTAAAGTGCTGGTCAAACCGGTTGGGAATGGTTCGAGTCTCTTGCAGGGGAAACCCATACCAATACCCGGTGTGGAGCATAAAGCCTCTGGGCCGGGTATTTTTGGCTCGACGAATAACTCGTGTTACGAGATAGCCGGCTACGACCCCAGGTATCACGACGTTCGCCAAGAAGCCCACGATAAAGAAGGCAAAAAACGTCATTACTTCATCAGCAGTCCATATAAGAATGATGGGTGGCTCATCAACGTGCTTAGGTACTTTCAGCGGTGCACTCATTTTTTTGCCTTCATCGAGTTTAGAGGTAACTTTACTTTGGAATGCAGGGCCTCACTGCTTTGAAAGCCCTGCATTTCGGGGTAGGTTTCGGGATTTAGATTTGCTTCTGGATGTTCGATGTCAGCGTAAGAACAACCAACGAAAACATAACGCCCCATATAAAAATGGCAGACGGGTGAATGTTGATCGGGGAGGTGATGTAAAACAGCGGCAGCGCCAGAATGAACGCCAGGGCATGTCCGGCGGAGTGGTACACGACTGGGCTAGCGTAACCGTACGAGACCTTCTTGATCTCGCGGACGCAGAGGCCATGCACCACCGCCGGAATCATTATTGGGAGCAGGTACGGCAGCCACATCAGTAGAGTGTTCCAGCGCTGCACCGCCTGGTAAATCGTTAGCCAGAAAACCTCTATTCGGGATCCAACGTAGCTCCACAGGCCGTCACCCATATCGCTGATGCCCGTTGAATTCATCCTTTCTTCGTAGTTTGGAATAATTTTATAACTGCCCTTCACAGCGCCTGTGTCCACAAACTTCGAGTTGAAGCTTGCGTCCGAAAGGGTCACCAGCTGATCCATCGTCGGTATGCCCATCCAGTTCTTGGTCATTTCCCGCTCGCTGATGATTTGCTCTTGAAGAAAATTGCTGGGTAAAAACGAGCCAATCAGAATGATTTGAATCAGCCAGGCAATTAGCCAGAACAGCATCCTTCCCTTAGTCATTAGCGGCCACCCCAAGTCTTGTTGCGACGCTGGATTGCATCATCCGTCTATCCGCCAGCGTGAATAGAAAGGCATGAAGCTCTGGGGAAGATTCCTGCTGGGCGCTTACCGACTTTGGAGGAATCACGCACGCAATATCGTTGTAGACAGCAAGCAACGGACCGTTAGATCTGAACGACCAAACCAGTCCATTTTTAAGTTGGATTTCATAGGTGAAAGCTAATGAAACGACTTGCTCTATGATTTTGGCAATTGCACTAAAGAACTCAGCAATAACAATTTTTTGAGAGTGCCACTCCTGGCACTTCGCCGAATAGATCTTCCGTATACGCAACAGCAAATACGCGAACAAGGTGTCGCCTTCACCGGACAATGACGGCAATTTATCGGAGATAACTTCTACCGCCCGCATTAGGATTTTCTCAATGCTTGGAAACAGGATTTTTGTTTCCGCAATGAATTGCGTGCAGCCGGACTCAGCTACGGCTCTTTTGTACATGCTCTTGTGGAGCTCGGAATACGCGGGCATCAGACTAATTCCTGGTCCTTGAGCCAGGTCTGGTCCTCAAGTGCTATATCAATCGTGCTCGTAATGATGGGGATACGGCCCTTAAAGACCTTCCCCCCCGAAATTGAAGCGATGAATTCAAGGTTAGGAAGGTTGCCAAGCATGCTGCCCGGGAACAGGGGCATCTCAGCTTCGATAAGACGCTCACCGTAGCCGCCGGAAAAGCTGGTCGGGTTCGAATCATCGATGGCAGTGGTGTTTTGCGTATGCATGATCTGGCGGATAATCGTATCGCCCATCGGTGTTGTGATAAATTCTTGGGTCAAATCATCCTTGGTTCGCAGGCCAATCAAGTTGTTGGCGTTACCAATTACCTGGCGGGCTTTCGACTCATCGCCCAGGCGGGCGGTGAAGTCCGGAAACGTTTGCGAGGCGATACATACACGGAAGCCGGCGCCACGACCTTTGTTCATAAGCGATATAAGAGGTTTGTTAATGACTTCAGCAGCTTCGTCGACAAGAACGTTAACGGGAGTGTTGTCGACGCCGTAGTTGTACCGGTCACCGGCGACCGCGGTTAGGTCCGCCAGCATGATTGAACCGATCGCGCTGCCAACGGTGGAGTCAGACAAGCTATCAAGCGCGATGTAGACCACCTGCCCGGAGTTGATCATCCGCGCAGAGTCGGTGATGGGGCGCAGGTCGTGGATGTCCTCTTCGTCGGGCGAAAGTAGGTCGCCGAGTTCGCCGGATGTCAGCTGGTTCAGGATAGGCTCGAGTGACGCCACCATCTTCCCAAAGTGGGCCTTGTCGTGCTCAAACATTCGGGACAGGCCATCAAGCGACTGCTTCGGGTGATGTTCCTGCACATTGTTTTTGTAAAAGCTCACCAGTATGCGGGTTTCCGCTTCCCCGTCCTTGGCTTTCTGGAGCTTTGAGGCCAAAGCGGCCCGCCAATCTGTTACACAGTCATCAAAGTGGTTAGAAAGAGCACGAGCAAGCAGCTTTGCAGGACCACCCTCGATGTATCGACGCAATCTTTTGAAATTAGGACGAGTGCCGGTATCAATAAGGCCTTGAACGATGTTGTTGATTGCCATCCATGAGAACTGAGCAAAAGGGTCAGTGTCCGCGTCGGACGTAATCAGGTCTTTAATGCGGCTGGCCAGCTCCGTCGACCGGTTCCAGTTTTTGAGCGGATCTATCCGGACGGAAAGGCTTGGATAGGCGGGGTTAAAATTCATGAATGCTTCAGGGCGCCCGGCAATGACGCAGGCCCTAAAAGCGTTTAACATCAACTCTTTATCACCTTTCGGATCTATTATAAGTACGGTTTCACCGCGCATAATCGCTTGTGCGTTGATCAGGTCAAATAGACGTGTCTTACCGCTTCCCGTGGTGCCAAACACGATTGTGTGCCCATTTAGATGTTCCAGAGGAAGGCCAATTTCTACTTCGTTTGGCTCGACACCATGGATCCATGGCTTGCCCATCATTTTGTGGGCCTTCTCCTTACCAAATTTATGTTGCACCTGCTTTTCAATATCACCTTGCATTGAGCGCTTGTTAATTTCGTACACTCGCTGGGCATGGGTCTGGCCCCATTCAAAGCCAAATCCTAACCACAGCTGCTCGCGATAGCCTTTTTTGGGGTGGTCCACTTTCTTTTTGAGCTCTCCAAGGTCCATAAAAGAAAGCTCTTGTCCGCAGAGGTTGTTCTTTATTTTGCGGTGACTGACGGCTTTAACCGCCTGCCAACCCGTCATGCCGACGGCGAAGGTGGCTACGTAATAAAATGGCCCGGCCGGCAGTGCCCCAAAGTAGGCGATTAAGCTGCATGCAACGGCACTGCCGCCCCACGTTAGCGATGAGTAACCCTCGTAAGATGGGCGCCATGGCATTTCATAGTCGGGATTAGACATGATCACTGTCTCGCTGGAATGGGATGAACATGAAGGTTTCTTTGTTGATTTCTTTCATCTGAGTAGACTCAGCCAGAAAACCTGTCATCAGAGCTGAGTGAGAAACGCTGGGGTTCACTGACTCCCTGAACCATTCGACGACTTGTAGCTGGTTCGCCCATACGCCCGCCTCATCGTTGATGGTTTCTACATCAGGTATGGTTTTCTGGAAACACTCAATTAACTGCGTTACCGCCGTTTTACCGGCTGAAGTCCCAGCGGTCTTTTTGGGCCCTGCCGGCATAGGTGGCGGTGTGTCTTTAACAGGTTTCTTCCGCGAGGCTGGTTTTTTAGCAGCGGTTTTGAGGGGTTTGGGGGTGGCCTTTGGTGCAGCTGGAGCTTTCTCACGCTCTGCAACGGGGTCAGCCTTCATTGCAGTCGCTTCTGGGTCGGGCTGAGCCCCTTTTTTTGATTTTATGAGACGCGATTTCGCGGGGGTCTTCGGTTCGGTAGGGCGTGGAGTGGTCACCTCGTCTTCGTTGGACGCGGACGCTTTTTCGGGTGTTGTTTGCTTAGCCGGCGTTTTGTTTGTCTTTGGAACGGATGCAACGGGTTTCGTGGGATTCCCGGTTGCGACTGTGTTTGTGTTCTTCGGCTCATCGACGACCAGGCCGGCAAGGGATCGTGCAAGATCCCCTCTGATCATCAGCACAGACTGAATCTGGCCTCGAACCTTCACTTTGTGGACCGCTTTATTGGGCGTCATCGGATCGAAGTGCAGCAAGCTCTTTATCAAGTTCAGTTTGTTTGTCTTTGCATCGCCGTAGCAGTCCATCCCGTTGGGATAGGGCAAGAGCATGTCGCCGTCCTGGAAAATGGCTTTGGAGCCTTTGCCTGGAATAAAGCACTCGCGCAGCACAACACCCATCTCTCCGTAGTTTTCAAGCCACGACAGATCGACGGGTGCCTTTTCCTTCGTGTCTGTCACAGACGCCTTGCGCGGAGCAGGACGTTCGATGGGTGCAGGCTTCGGCTTTGTAGCTGGGGAATCGATGATCGGGGGAGTGCCAGCTTCATCGTGCGGCTCTACGGGAGTGTCTGCAGCATCCGGTGCAGACTCATCCTCTGCAATGACGGGAAGGTTGACGCCCTTTTTGGCCATTTTATCTTTGAACTTCGTGTTTTCATTCTTCCGCTCGTCCTGGGCTTTACCTTTCTCTTCGAGCATGGCTTCTTCACGGGCGACAATCTGGGTTTCACCAAGGTACGCTTTAACAGGAGCGGGATGCGGGCCATCAAACAGCACATCCAGCCCATTTACTTCAACAACCAGGATACGCTCTAACTTCCCACCTTTTTCAAGCGCTTCCGGTGCAATGGTTAGGTAGTAACTATTATTACCATCTTCGGTTTCGTGAGTTTTAATCACGTCGTAGTCGGCAAGCGACTCTGCTATTGAGCTTTTACTCTTCGGTATCCCTCGAGCGCCATCACGGTCGAGCATCCTCACGATGTCAGGTACAGCCTTATTCCAGTCGAGGAAAACGCCGCGACTGGTCACCCATAGCGGCTGCCCGGTCTTGTTTGCTTGCCATTGATCGTCTTCGATTAAACGTTTAATGGCATCGAGAATATATTTGGGCACCGGTACGGCCAGGGATTCGTCACCATCAGCAATACGTTGTCCTTTAATGTCTTGGGAAACACTTAATTGGTCAGCCTCCATTACCAGGTCATACATCACGCGGGCAGAGCCTTTAGGCCGACTACCGGAGATCGTCTCGTGAATAGCGGAAATGATTTTCGGATCGCCTTCGTTCAACCATGAGAAGACGGTGTTGGGTACCACACGCATCGTCAGAAGGTGTGAAAAGCGTTCATGGACTTTGTGCTCACGGTTTTTCCGCCAGCCCACGAAATATCGCTCCAGTTTATTGGCGCCCAGAAATTCATGAAGGTTCTGAGTGTAAACATCCCAGGTTAGTCGGCCGTGTATGTCGGTTACAGAAAGGTCGTAGGCAGCTTTTCCAATGTCGTGTGTAAGCCCGGCCACAAACACAGCCAGCCGCCAGCGGGGCTCAAGAACCTTCCGGCGCTCCCCCGTCTCATGGCCATCGATAATGCGTGAATGAAACCGGCGGGTTGAGACAAGGGCGACCTCAAGGCCGTGCCGGAGCATGCCGCCAGCGCCCCGATGATGATGTGACTTGGATGCCGGGAGTAGATGAACGAATGCCGCAAAGGATTCAAGCAGCGGCGGGATCATCCGGTCGTAGTCCTTGGCGGACAACGCAAGTTCGTGCCGGATCTGGCGGATCAGCTTTTCCTGGGTGTCGAGGAGCTGTTGTGGCGTGGCCGCCGGCAAACCTTCGTGAAACGGCGGATATCGTGGAATGTCGCCCATGGCTGCCAACCCGCCCGGCTCAAACTTGAGCGAGTGGGGTTTACGAGCGCTTGCAGGGCGCGAGGAGAATAGAGACGTTAGCCATTTTATCATGGCGTAATGATATTAGACCGAGCGGGCGGGATAGCCCTGAAACCCCTCCGAAATCTACTATGTTTCAGATCAACCGATGATTTTTAGTTTGTTAGCATCTCTTTACACCTAAAACGAAAGTGATGGCTTATGTCCCAGTTTATGAAAACACTGATTGCCGGCGCTGTTGTCGCCTCACTGACTGGCTGCTCTTCCTGGTTCAAAAAAGAAGAGATAGAAGTTGTCGTCGTGTCGCCCGTAGAGGTGCAGAGCCTGACCTATGGCGTATCGCACTTTGAAGATCGTCGCGATTTCGTGATTTACGAGTCCGGCTATGAACACGTCGTGCTGCCAACCGGCCGAAGCGTTATGTACCGCAAAGGCTGGGAAGAAGAACGGCTGGTGGATCTGGCGAAAGCTTTGGATGCCCAAAGGCCGGAACAGTCCAGTTCTATGGCCGAAGGTGAATCACAAACCGCCGCCAGCTCCACGGCGACCGGCAAAAAAAGCCTTCCAAAATCCTCTGACTTTACTGATCCTCTTGAGCGAGCCTGGGCAAAGATGTGCCTGAATGAGATCACCCAGATAACGGAAGGTGAATGGTTCCTGATCTTCACCACTGAGATGCCCGACTCCCTACGAAGCTGGTGCGACGAACGAACCGCCCGTGCCAACATTAAGTAAACCAAACTCCCCCGTGTAACCTTTGCCCACTTTGTGGGCTTTTTATTGGTCAAAATATACCTACATCCACATTAAACGATAACGACACTTGCTGGTGCAAATCCTCGTCGTTTCGCTACACCGCATCTTTTTTTAGTCTTTTTAACATCTTTTTTGTCATTTTTAATTCCACTATCTTGCACGCGCTCACCTATCCATGACCCGAACTCCCATTGTTATATGGTCAAGGGCGGTCTAGGATGTAGGTATATTTTAGCAGTCCGAGGACGACACTCATGATGTTATCGCCGCCACAACTCCAGGCGCTCACCGATTTCAACGCCCAGTTGAGCCAGCTGGAAATCACCGTCGCCTCAATTAAAAATCGCCTTTACGAACACCACGATCGGGGTCAGCTGCTGGCGGCCGTCAACCGCCTGCCCCGCTATACCAAAGATCAGGAAGGCGTTGCTATTGAGTTGGTAGAGCCGGAATTCATACAAGGGAATCAGGCCGTATCGATTGCCATCTCAGCGCTGAGCGATTGGTACGGCGAATCCGGCTACTCCACAAAATTCGTGCATCGAACACCTGGCGCCATCATCGTGTCGCAAAATGACGGTGCGTTGTGCGCTTTAATTGTGGAAAGTAACCGACTGAAGAAAGAGTTGAACGCCCTACTCCCCGCCATCGGTGAAACAGACATCCGGTTTGACGTTATTCACCGGTACCACCCGATGCTGGTCGTGCTGCAGTTAATTCGGCGAATTAGTCAGATCGTGGGCCCTCCCGGGCCAGAAGCCGTGACGTTTTCGTGGGGCAGTAAACCAGCTATCTACAAGGTGTCCCCTAAGGACATTGTGGAGAGACTTCAGAGCATGGCCAGGCGCATGGCCATTGTCGACGAAAGCAGTGCCGCTCAACATGCACTGCTGGAGAGAGACATTATCGCGGTCCAGTCATTGCCACCTGACGCGGAATTGCGCTTACGCCGGGATCTACCACCCCGACCGCTCATGAACATCCGATGGCCAGAGGTGAATGGACACAAAAATAAAGCGGTACGTGAGGGCCACACACCGTTGGTGGTGGTTGGATCGACGGTTCCGGTGAGCATCGGTTCGCTAAAGACTTTCTGCACTGAAAAGCGCAAAGAAAGAGCTAAGCGTGTGGATCCGCGATCACTTAACTGGGTACCCGTGGTAGATACGCTTCCTGTTTTCAAGGTCGAACTGTCGACCGCCGATCGCCGGTGATAATAAATTGTTGGCGATATTCATCTCATCACGCTATGAGTGCATCGAAACACTGGCCTGCATAGCGGGCCAATCGACGCAGGGTTGGGCAGCAATCATTCTTTTTGAAGGTAGTGATCACCCCTAGCGCTTGAGAGCTGTTTTTCGCTTTCCCAATGCGTTCCGAAATCCGGATTATGAATTTTATCTCGCAGCTTTTTGAATCCATCGACGACTCGGCCAAGATATAGGTCGACGCTCTCTGCATGGGTCGGATACGAGCGATCTCCGCTTGGATACACTCCAGAAAGTGGAAAACCGTTATCACGCATGGATTCGCGATATTCGCTTTGTGCCTTCCATGCGGGATAATTGCCAACATAATGCTGTATGGATTCGACGAATTCTTTATAAGGCTCAAGTGCATGCACCTTGTCGGATAACGCCTTCTCAGATCGGCGAGATCGCTCCATTTCAGAAGCTGTGTGCCCCCGCAAAAGCTTAATAAGTAGATTTCTTATACTCATGGTTAATCCATTCCATAGTTCTGATGACTTATTTTGCGTCCCTAACAAAATAATAATCAGCTTGGCGAATTAAAAACGTCTGATATCAACCCTTTTATGAGCAGCTTGCAGCTGCCTTGATAATCTTTTGACAGTTTGTTGATCGTCTCTATCGCGCAATCCAACACAAACAGGCCCACCAAAGGTTCCATCGTGGATACTTCCGCGGTATGTTCTAATGCAGATTCACAATCGAATCAGAATGCTTCCTTCTAAAGCAGCGGCCAGATCATGTCAGATACCGATAACGATTCGCAAAATCTCCAAATCATTGAGATCCAGCCTTTAGACACAGACTCCGAAAACGATGGGGGTGATGATTATGGCCACATGCAGATGGAAATGTTTGTGTCGGCTACAACCGAAAAAACCACCAACACCATTCACCTGTACGACATAGCCCCGAAATTCACTTACGACCGAAAAGAGCGGGATGTTAGTGAGTCAGCTTTTAACCTTCGAGCTATGAAAAATGGCACTGACGAATATGAGGTCGAGGTTCAGGCTGCTCGAATTAAGCGAGAAGACGGCCTGGAAGTTCTGGTTTTCCCAGGTACACGTGAAGAGTGCATTGAAGATTCACTCAGAAAGCTGGCAACGTCAGGAAACGGTGTATTTCTGAATGGCGAAGCAGGTGTGCGATTCAGCCTGTATGAACTCAAGCAGGATCTGGACATGCACAAGCATACTTATTCCTGGCCGCAGCTCCGTGAAGGCCTGTATGTACTGCGCAGGTCCGGACTCAGAATCACAAATCGTAAAACAGGTGAAAGCTGGGAAGAGGGTTTTCTAAGTCGATTGGTCGAAGGCGGCCAACAAGAAGGAGAACCTTTTAAGCTATGGTATGCGTCCTTCCACAAACTTGTCACAAAAAGCATCACCGATCTGACGTACAGGCAGATGAACTATCCCAGATTGATGAGTATCACCGGCCAACTGGCGAAGTATATATTCAAAAGAATGGTTTCCGTCTACACATTTGCCGACTTGGAGAAGCCTTACCAACCGACACTGACCCAGATCATGCAAGAAAGTGGTCGCGGGATGGCCCCAGAGATGAAAAACAATATAAAGGCGATGAACAGGGCTCTCGACCAACTGAAAGACTCAGGGGCGATTCAATACTGGGAAGAAACAAAACGGGTCAAGGTTGGAAGAAAGGTCACGAACATTCATTACAATATTTACCCTACAAAGAAACTGGTCAACGAAATCATCGAGGCTAACAAACAACAGAAAGCGCTTCGCGCTTCCATGCAGAAAGCTCAAATGCGTCAGTTAAAAAACATGATTTCTGAAAATAGATAACCTGTTCACACGGATCATGTTCCAGATGAGTAGTTTCATGGAACCTTTCAACTTCACTAGGTAGTTCTGTGGAACCTTTCCAACCTGGACAGCCATCTTCCCGGGTTAATTTGGGTAGTTCCATGGAACCTTTCGAAGCTGAGAGCCCGTTTTCTGATCCAGACTAGGTAGTTTGATGGAGCCGATAGCCCTTAAATGGCTTTCAAATAAGTAGTTCTGTGGAACCTTTGGCCAGTGGGGAGACAACCGAGGCCACGCAAAATGCTAAATGAATGGGTAAAACCGCCAGCTCCGCGACTCACAAATATGGGTAGTTTCATGGAACCGTTCGTCTCTGAAGTCCGCTATCACTGGCTTTAAGGAACTATTCGTTTGCTCGGACAGGTAGTTCTATGGAGCCGTTCCGCCGCGAAAATCCCAACATGGGTAGTTTGATGGAGCCGTTCTGCTGTGAATCGCTTTGATTGGGTAGTTCTGTGGAACCTTTCATTAAAAGCCTTGCTTTCACTGGCCCAGGAGATGATTCGCCTGCCGGTGTGGGTAGTTCTGTGGAGCCGATCAGTCACGAATGGCTCCAACATAGATAGTTTGGTGGAACCTTTCGGCAAAAGCCCTGCTACCACTGGGCTCAAGGACTTATTTAATCTCCATGATGGGTAGTTTTGTGGAGCCGTTCAGCCGCGAATGGCTCCAATCCAAGTAGTTTTGTGGAACCTTTCGGCCGAAACACACCTGGTGTCAGTCCATCCACCCAAGTTATGACGAAAGATAGGTAGTCCTATGGAACCGTAGATTCTCTAATAGGTAGTTCCATGGAGCCGTACTAGGTAGTTTAATGGAGCCCTGGCAAATTCAACACATAATCCCCACTTTGAGGCGTAAACAACTCTGTATTTTATGATGGTTTCCCACGAGTAGTGCCAATTCATAGATAGTTTTGTGGAACCTTTAAGCTATCGCTTGTGGATAACTGGCTGACTCGTTGAACAATGTCTCAAATCATGGGTAGTATCATGGAACCGAACTGGGTAGTTTAATGGAGCTCAAAAAAATTCATTAGCAGCCCAACCGTTTGTAATAACTGAAAAAGGTGAGCCCATAGCTTCCATCTAACCCTTCTTTTAGCCTTACCCCTTTATATTAACCATTGAGTCGCAAAATTTGATGAATAAAGTCTGAACACAGTTTTCTCGCCCATCCGCTCTAATCGTTAACTTCCTCAGATTCACTTTCTCGGCGTTCACGTTCACGCATACGCTGTGCTGATGACTTAACGCCAGGCACCATTCCAAAGACACCCATAAGACCGCTAACACCGAAGATCAATAAAAACACCAAAACAGTTTTAATGGAGCTCGACGCATCGGCACCCAAGCCGAAATAGGCGTATGTGCCAATCATGGCAAACCCGGCACACACAGCAATAACGATTTCTTTCATTTTCCTTCCCGCCTAAATATTGTGGTTTCTGCATTAATAATAATGCGATATCGCCACTAAATCGCTCCGATATCCGCCTTTTTTAGGCTATCTTTCAAGGACTCGATGATCGAGCTGGCGGTTTGAAGCATGTCTATGGTTATAGGTCTCCCGAACAAAAGACTCTCGTCAGCACCTGTTTGCTGGTCAGAGTCTGACGCCAGACTGCCAACACCACGAAGAGCCATATCACGTTCCGTCAATTCAAAACCGTCTTGCGTTTCAACAAGCACCTCCAGACGAGTACGGCTATGATCGGCCAGCACATCCGGGGCATACAAATCCATGTAGCCCTGACCGCCGGTACGAGCCACCCGTCCGCGGATTTGGTGAAGTGCGCTCAGACCCATGCGCTCAGGGTTAACGACAACGACACGCTGCAACCCGGGGATGTCCAAACCTACCTCCACCACGCTTGTTGCGATGAGGATGCGAGCCTTACCCTGCTTCATCTGTTCAATCACGCTCTCTTTTTCGGCAGCACTGCGACTCCCATCTATCGAGAGAACCTGGCCGGGGAACATGCGTTGGAAAATCTTCTCTGCGGCTCTCACGCTCCGAGGTGGTCCGCTGGACTCTTCAGCGTCTTCACGCAACGGGTAGATAATGAGCACTTGCCGCTGGTTGGCCAGCGTCTCGTTAACCCGGCTCATAATCATCTGACCTGCTTCCTGCTTATATTGTCGGGAGCAGACAATCTCCGTTGTGATGTTTTTGGTTACGTGATCACCCCGCAGACGGGAAAATGACCACTGGCCGTACTTCAGCAAAGCCATGGATCGTGGAATACAGGTGGCCGTCACTTCTATCAAGTGTTCGTCGCCCCTACGAATCAGGCCTTCTCGCTGATCCCTGGAGAATCGTTGCTGCTCATCTATAATTACAAGATCAAACGTTCCAACATCCTGGAACAAGAGCGCCGTTGATCCGGCGACAACCTGGGCACTGAGAACCCTATCTCGCTTTTCATGATCAAGCTTTGCTTTAGGGTCACCAATAACGAGCTCGCAGCGCAAATCCGGCCAAAACGCCTTGATCGCTTCGAGGCTTTGATTTGCCAACACTCCCATGGGGGCCATGATGGCCACACGCCCACCTGCGCGAGCAATAGCGGCTGCAACGCACCCAAAAACCGCTGTTTTACCGCTACCAACGTCACCGGAGATCATGTGGCGCATAGCTGTACTTCCACCAGCCCTATCCAAAATGTCTCTTACCGCATCATGTTGCCCTGCGTCCAATGCGAACGGTAGGTTTTGAATGATAGTGGGTGCCATCACTTTGCTAACCGACAAACGGGATTGACGCACCGGTGCCTGAAATCGGGCAACTTCGCCAAGCCGACAAAAAGCAGCCATCGTTCCGAGCGCCTCTTGAGCCTTGAGACCAGCCGCGATCGTTCGCGGCACATGGGCGACTCTAATCACTTTTTCTAAAGTGACGTTGGGCAGGTTAAGCATCGCCATGAGCACCGGTACAGGAATCAGTTTCTCAATGTGGCTTTCAAAATACCGGGATGCTTCAGGTATAAAGACTGGCAACAAGCTGACAACGTTCTGGCGAACGGTTTCAGGTTTGATTATTTTCGGCTTGCCAGGGTACTTTGGCCTCAGGCGTCCAACCCACTCGCTTTCAACGATTTCCGGGTTGTTAAGCCAGATCTGATTGTTAAACGCCCGTGCATTGCCCGTAATAGAAACGTGCTTGCCGCGCACCAGCCCAAGTTGGCGAGTATCACCGAAGAAAATGGTGCCAATGGTGTAGCCACACTCATCAGCGATAAAAATCGTAGTGCGGGGCGGTTTCCCAAACCTTACGGAAGGCTCTGACTGTATCGTTCCTCGGACAAGGAGCTTTGTGCCCTCAGGGACACGGTGAATGGCATCGAAGTGTTCGACAGGGAACCGGAGGTCATCCCAATCATTTGGGAGCAGTAGCGGGACTTGGGAGAGCGTTGCAGGGCCAAGCTGCTTCAACTTGCCGAGTTTAAGTGCTGATTTTTTTTCTGGTTCCACAACGATGTCCTTTCATCTGCTAATAGCTAAAGCATACGGACAATTTCAAATCTGCAAACTTAATTGCAAGAGCAAGTCGGGTTCAATCAGCCTTTAACAGTTCAGCATTACCTGAAAGGCAACCGTCTTTAAACGTTCTAACCTGCCCTACTCTAAACGGAACAATTATCCTGGGATTTTCAAGGTAGTCTTCTATAACTGATGAGAGGGAATTAGTGTCGTTGAGCCAGGAATGAACAAAGCTTTCATTGTCCGGCAAGAACAGTGGAAACGCTTTGTCATGGTAAGCATCAAATCGTGGATGCGAGTCACGAGTGATCACCGCGCAGCTGTAACAGCCGTTATCAAAAGCCCGGTAAAGGGCACCCATCAGGAACGGCCGTTCGCCTTCCATCAGATACTGTCGTTTTTTACCGTCAACCACCTTTGATTCTCCCAGTCCGGTGGCGACAACAACAGCCCGGTTGTGCTGTAGGGCTCCTTTCCAATAGGGCGAGTCCAAATTCCTTGCGTTGAAGGTCGTACGCTTTCCAACTTCGAGCGCATTGCCTGCTTGGTGGCAGTCAAACCACCAAGTCGCATCCACTGTTATTGGACCATCGTTTCCTGCAATGATCAGTTTGCGGATCTGGCGGGCAGGGTTTCCACCAAAAGCAGGGTAAAAGTGTTCGGTCCGAGGCTCGCCTATCTCGTTAAACTTACCAGCAAGGTGCTCTAAACCCGCTTTTATGAGCATGTCGCTAGTTGCCGAGCTATCGTTTGTCCGCCGTATGTAGCCGCACATGGCTAACTCCCGTGTTTGGTGTTTAAGTCACGATAGTCTAGCTACCGGCCAGTTCCAAACGTGACTGGCTGGCCACCGTAACAGCCTCCTGTCGTTCGAGGTTGGCGCAAAGCGTTTTCTTTGTATATTTGAGCGCCCGCCACAGCATTTCTCGATAAGTTGCAGATGAAAATGCCGTGAGAATATCGAGTTAAATAGCAATTTAACCACGATGGCGGGGGCAATGGGCATGCTGAAGCGGAAGGCTCAAATTCGGAGCAACAGCCAATTAAAACGAAGCGCACCAATGAAACCTGGAGGGCCAATCAAAACCCGGAAACCCATGAAGTCCGGCGGCCCAATTAAAACAACGGCCCAGATAAAGCGGACAGCCATGAAGAAATCCCCGCCCGTGAAGTTGACTAAAATGCAGATGAGCGCCAAAGGAAAGGATTGCATGGTACGGGTGCCCGGAGTGTGTAACTTTAATCCGGAAACCACCGTGCTTGGCCATTTAAACGGGGGTGGAATGGGCGCTAAACACAGTGATATATTTGCAGCCTACGTTTGCAGCGCTTGTCACGCATGGCTTGACGGGGGTTACGCAGCCTCATCAACGAGAGATGAGCGCGACCTTTTGCACCTCCAAGGCGTCATTCGAACTCAGCCATTTTTTATTGATCTTGGGCTTATTGTTTTGACGGAGGCGGCATAATTCATCGCAGAATTTTAGGCCGAGGAAAGGGAGGATCTCCGTGTTTTGTGACTTAAACATAACGCTGAATGGTACATTTAAACGTCGCGATATGAATGCCAAATTCATTTTTGATTATTTGGAGGATGTTCAATATACAGCCTCAAGGAAAGATAGTAATTCTCACACTTTAATTGTGGTGCGTCAGCTCGATAGAAAAAGCGCGGAGGAATTAATCGATAATCTTGGTATGTTTGGTTTATTTGATGAGCTCGTTGATAGCGCGAGAAGTTATTGATAAAGAAATAATATGTGATGTCGAGAGCTTACCGGAGCAAACATGCTAAACCTGTGGAAACACCCGAAAACAAAGGCGGTTCGCTTGTACCTGGCGCCAAAGGTCATTAATTCGGCAACTAAAGAGATTGCTGGGGAGTGGGATCCTAAGGGAGTCAAAGCGTGGATTCAGGAGTCAGGAAAAACCTGGGCCCTGAAAGTGTCTGTAACAACAGACAGCCCGGTACCGGCTACAGAAACCGATGCATTAAAACGGACACGGCTCAGCCAGGCCGGACTATCAGGCGCTGAACCTTGGGGCGGCTTGATGGACATGGCCAGCGTCAAAAGCGCGCGACCTAACGTAAAGAAACCAAGTGGTGGGCGCCCTGCCCCATCTGCATCCGTATCCAGAGCTCAGGAATCCGCCAACCTGGACGTTGCCAGCATACAGATGGTTGGGTCAATCACGATCGAAGTCGATCAGCGTGAAAGCCCACGAGTTTCTGAGATCTTGGCTACGCACCCTGATATTACTGTTGCCCGGGTGGCGCTTGATCTGGCGGACTTCCGAATTGTGGACAAAGATGGCAACGAGCTGCTGATTGAACGTAAGCGATGCATACCCACGGAGTCCTCGCCCGGCGCCAGGGGCGACTTTGAAACCAGCATTTTCGATGGCCATTTATTCGATCAGTCAGAGAGACTGAAGCTCAAAGCCGCTAATTCCGAAAGTCAGATCATTCCTGTTTTTCTCATCGCGGGTGATGCCTACCAGCATTCCAACATGCTCGTGCAACAAATAGACGGGGCTCTCTCTTTCCTGTCAGTGATTCAAAAAATCACTGTCCTGTGCAGGTACGATGAAAACCACACCGCATATCTAATCGCGAAGATGGGGAGTCATTTTGTCGACGGCCTGTATACCCCAGTTTCTTTTCATAAGGCGAAGCCAAAGGCCATCTGGGATCAACGCCGGTACGTTTTGGAGGCTCTTCCGGGAGTTAGTTGCGGTATAGCCGAAGCATTGCTGGAGCGCTTTGGCTCGATCAAGGGTGTTGCGACGGCGACTGAGCAAGAGCTATCAGCGGTGAAGGGTATTGGGCCAAAGCGGATAAAGGAGATTATGCGTGTCATCAATGAACTCGATTGAACAGGATGATATGGACGATTACGAGATCCACGGCGGCAAGATACACAATGCTGGCTATCAGGCAGGCTTTCACGGACAACCATGCTCTCAGTGTCCTTTCCCGTCTGGGCGCTGGCAGGGTGAGATTTGGTCTGAGGCCTGGCAATTAGGTCACATGAAAAAACGCAGTTTAGAAAGCCCGGGGGATCCAATGTCCATAGGTTTCAACTGAGCCACCAATGATTCATATCACAAATAGAGCCGCTTTCGCGCAGATCCAGAGCTTTGCTTTCCGTATGATATTTGTCTTTAGAAGATGCTATGACATTATTTTAAGAATACGTCCTGGCTGGCCCTTGCACATGTATGCCATGCAATTGTGGAGTTGTTCTGCAGTTTCGCGGGAACACCAGAGGCTGAAACTTGAATCATAGATGCAGAGGCGGCTTGCAATCTTTTGGATACGCTGAGTGTTGGCCGCGCTCCATGTGCCCGACCCACGCCGAGCAATGGATAGCCTGATTGCAGCAACCGCATTTGTTAACTTCAGGACTCGCGTAACGCGAAACATGACTGATTTCCAGTCCTCCGGCGTGAGGATCATCAACCCGTGGAATATTTAATGGCCTCTGACACCAAGGAATTTGGTGGCATTTACAATCATAGGAACTTTCTTTATGAGCGATTCGGTATTCAGTGTAGTGAGCCACAACGTAACTGTGAATGATGAGGCTGCGCCCTCCTATGGCCTAGAGTCCATTATCCTTCACCATTCGTTTAAAAACGTTCGTGGCCGCACTGTCCAGGTGGATTGCCGCCAGCGAACGCACTTGGGCGGTATTAATGGCGCGGGCAAAACGTCCATCTTGGCGCTTATCCCGGCGTTCTACGGCGAAGAACCTGAACGTATCGTCGCTAAGAGCTCGGGGCGCCAGTCGTTTTTGGATTATTACCTACCCTCTTTGCAGAGCTTGATCATTTTCGAGTATCAGAAGCATGGTGGCCCTTGTTGCTCGGTGATGTACCGAAATCCCGCTGGGAAATTGAGTTATCGGTTTATTGAGGGTTCGGCCACAGACACATTTTTCCATCCAGGCGTCGTTGAGTTATTAGAGGGCGCCGCGGACAACGCTGAAATCTTTGCTCGACTGGGGCAGATCGGCGTTGAGTTATCTAGCCCCCTGCACACCATCACCGACTACCGCGCCGTAATTCAACGGAATGCCCGGTTATTGCGGCGACGACCGTCAGAGACTCGCGCCATGCGTGATCTGGCTGGGCGCTATGGTTTGGGCGGGCCTGATACAAAGATGGCTCATATTGACCGATTAACACACGTTGTCCTCAACAAAGATCGCTTGCTGTCCAGCTTCAAAACCATGGTGTGCGAAAGCTTCTTTGACGACGTACACCTCAATCGCCGGCCTAAGCCTGTCGATCGGGAGGGGTTGGTCAACGACATTGACAGTTTGAAGGGCTTTGATCGCGAAGAAAGCAGTATCCGTGCCTGCATTCAGAAGGAATCGGAGCGTAAGGCAGTCATGGGGTATGCGTTACAGACGGCGGCTGACGTGGGTGAGTCAATAAAAATCAGCCAAGAAAATCACTCCGAGTTATGCCGGGCGCGTGAAAAGTCAAAAGAAGACCAGGAAGCACTGCGAATCACCTACGCTGAAACTGATTTATCTTTGAATCAGGCACACACAACAGCTTCGACCAAGTACGACCTGACCCAGCGCGCGCTGGATGCACTGCAGGCTCAGCAGGACGTTTATGAGGAAAAAAACGTCGCCGAACTGGATCAGGAGCTTGTCAACCTGCCCGAGCGTGAGCGGGCCTTAGCATCAGCTCAGGCCGACTTTACGCAAATGACCAGTCGTGTTGCTCAGGCAGAAAGCGAGTACACCCAGGGCGTGCAAAAAACGGAGCATGAGTTCCGTAACGAGCAGGAGGACCGAAACACTAAGGTTCGCGATACCAAAGACTCGATCACAGAGGCGCACCGTCTCCACGATTTAGCGTTGCAGGAGATTAAGCTTGCGAGCGTGACAGATGGCGCGGCCATTGAGCGGGATCGAAGTGGTCTGCGAACTAATTTGAGTGACCAGTTGATCGAGGCGCGGACGCTTCGGGATAACGTGGGCGAAACCGCCGACGAAACCCAGCGTTTAGGATTAGTCGAGACGGCCGTGGTTGAGTCAGAAGCGGCCAAAGATCGCGCTGAAGAAATGCATCGGCTGGCGGACATAGCGGAGGGTCAGGCTCGATCAGATCAGAAAACCGCAGTGGCGGCACTGGAACAATCTGAACGTCACGTAACCACGCTGCGCGATCGTGAAACCGCTTTGAGTGGTCAGCTGTACCCTGAAGATGGCACTTGGATTTCCATGCTGCGCAAAGAAAATGCCGGTTGGGGAGATACGCTGGCCAAAGTGGTAAATCCGGATCTGCTTTATCTCAAAGACTTAAACCCAGAGCGCGTGGCCGACCAGGGCGCCGGGGTGATGGGCTGGAGTTTGCTGCTGGATAATGTCCCTGTACCCGACTTTGCGGCGTCGGATGAAGAATTGAAGTTACAGCTTGAGCGTCTAGCGCGTGATATTGACGCAGCTATTGCAACAGTTCGCCAGGCCGAAAATGCTGCAGAGGCGGCCGGAAAGACGTTTACCGCAAAGCGCCGAGAAGCCGAAAAGCGCAAGACTGAATTAAGCATGGCGGTGACTGTTCAGGGTCGGCAACGTGTCCATCGAGACACCACCAAAGACGATGTGCGCCAGGCAAAAGACCATCGCAAAGCGATTCAGACCAAAGCTGTAGAGTTGCTTGATGGAAAGATCGCGGCGTTTGATAGTGAAACAAAGGCTTTGATTGCCGCTCGCAGCGGTTTAGCCGCCGAGCAAACGGCAAATCAGAACGGCCTGTGGTCGGATCAGGAGAGTCGGTTACGGCTTGCCTTCGAAAACCTCCAAGAGTTGGTCACGAAAGCGGCAGAAGATCACAAGGCTCGCATGAAGCGCCGCGCGGATGCCTATAGTCAAAAGTTGCAAGCGGACGGCATCAACCCGGACATTATCAAGGATCAGCGCCGGCTTGTGGATTTGGCCAACCAAGCCGTTGTGCGGATTCGCGACAACGAGGAATTGGTAATTCAGTACCGGCGATGGATTAAAGCTGAATGGGCTCAGGTGCCTGAATTAACCGCCAGCGCTGGAAAACTATCGGTTGAGGTTGGTCGTCTAGCATCACAGCGGAAGTCACTCAAAGTCGACTATGATGATGCATCACGTAAAACAGACAGCATTCAGGGTGACCTAAAGGCTCAGATTAAAAAACTGGCCTTTCAGCTTGAGGAAGCCCGTAACACCGTCAAAAAATCCGCTGACCTCTTTGATGGCGACAACTCGGAAACGGTTGAGGGTGAGGCCGGCGATTTGGTGACTCTGACCAAAGACCTGCAGGATCAAAGCACCCAGCTTTTAAGTTTGCGAAATGACGTTTTGCGGGCCTTCAAGAGTGCTCGGGGTGTCTTAAACCGTTATACCGGTACGCAGGTGTATGCCGCCTGGCAAAAATTCACGGAATACCGCAGCAGTCGTCTTACAGACCCTGGCGTTGAATTTGAAGATGGGTTTCGGTTAAGCCAGGTAGACGATTTACGCCTGCTTTTGGATACAGACATTCCAGACATTCGATCCGCAGTTGCCCAATTGTTTTCGTCGGAGGCAGGAACGCTTAAAGATTACTTTTTAAGTTTGGAATCAATGATCACTCAGGTCCGGCGTGTATCCAGTCAGCTTCGGCAGAAGATGAACCTGAACCAAAAAATTGAATCCATCACCGATATTGAGGTGGTCTTAAAGGCCCGGATCGAAGACGACGAGAGCTGGCGGCCACTCAAATCCTTCGTGCGTTCGTGGGGCGACTGGCATGCGCTTCACCGTGGGGAAATGCCCAGCGACAGCCTTGTGTCATCGTTTAAGCAGGTCACCGACACCTTGAGGGCCGCCAGCATAGGCGAATCCATTGAGTCCATGGTGGATATGACGCTTTCGATGAAAGAAAACGGCAACCCAGTCTCCATACGCAACGATAACGACTTCCGGCAAGTGAGTTCCGAAGGCCTCAGCTATCTCGCAATCATGGCGGTGTTCATGGGAATGACCCGCTACCTCTGCCCTGACCTGCAGACACGGATTACCTGGCCGGTGGATGAGATCGGCAAGCTCGACCCGCAAAACATTGCGCGACTGGCATCAATGCTGGAAGAGAACAATCTAACCATGATTTCAGCTTGTCCCGAATTGAGTCGCCCGCTGCGCAAGTTTTTTGAAACCAAGTCCTTCATTCGGGAGGGTCGAATCTACAAGTTCGAGAACAGCGTCAGCGATGTGTCCAGTGACACCTTGCTCGATGGCTTGGCTCGCCCTCGCCAAAAACTTACATCGGAGGTGGCACACGATGTCCGCTAATCCATTGTTCGAGCAGACCGTCACGGCGTTGTTAGCCGGTGAAATTATCTGTGAGTACCGGTACGACAGCCTGTACAACTACATGACCATGCCTGGCAATCAGCAACAGGTTGCTGCGTTTTTGAGCCAGATGAACCGCGTGTTACGCAGAACTGGAAGTAACGATGCTTGGCTGTGTGCTTTTGAAGACACCACATCGAAAGCGGTGAAAGACTCTATTCGGAACCGCTTTGACGAGGTGGCCAATAATCTTGAGCCTCTGGTCCATTTCCTGCGCCTTATTATGGCCACCGAAGGCAACGAGCGTCCGGTTTCCCCAGGTGACAGCATATCTGAGGGTCACATCCTTGAGCGCATTTCCAGTGCACCCTCGCTGGAATCCAAATTACGATCACTTACAGAAAGCCAATATTTTAAAAGTCGCAAGCCAGACAGTGCCGGTCAGCTGCGTGTCGTCATGGGAAATCTGGAAAAAGCGGGTTACCTGAAACGCAAAGGAACAACCGGCAGTCTGTATCTGGCCACCGGCAAATGGAGTTGGCTGTACGATCTGATGACCTTTATCCAGACCCATGAGGGTATTGCGGATAGCGGTTTCGAGGATGATCAGCAAGGGAGGATTTTCTAGTGGCCAGAGCTCACGATGCCCAGGCCGCGTTGCTGGCTTTGGCTCGACACGCTGACATTATTCTGGATGCCCATTTAAACAACGGCAACCGGATGCGTGAGACAAGTGAAAACCGCACGATTCTGGAAACCTTAGAGCATCATCGCCTGGTGTGGCGCTACCGTGATGACGATGATCCCGACCCCAACCTCAACAAAGAGTTGATTCATCTGCTTGTGCATATCACCGGTGCCCAGCGCCGGCGTTGGGCCAGTGAGCAGATCCAAGACCTCTGGGCGGCCCTTGAGGAATTGTTTAACGATTACCGTGAGGCGAAGCGTTTGGGCGCCTTTGCCGATAAAGACCGTCTTGAATCCTCCATCAAAGAACACCTGAACATCATCATCGAGGACATTCGTTCAGCTACTGAAGCTTACGTGGGCTATCTGAACAGTGGGTTTTCCTACGTTACCGACCTTGAGCTCCGGATGCGGGAGAATACCCGGGCCATTGATAAGGCTGGAAAGCTAAACACCCTTTTTGACAGCTTTAATATCCGGGAGCTGGCGGAACAAGCAGGCAACGATCCTTTCCTGCGCCGTCTGCTGTTGAAGCACTTGCCGGCGAGCCTTGAGGAAGGGCGCAAGAACCTATCCTACGCGCTGAATCAGTTGCGGCTAATGTTGGTTCGGATGCGTGAAGATCAGCGCCTGAGTAAACTGGTAGGCGGCTTTGAAGTCCATTTCGCCAATCAGCCTGGTTATATTCCAAGCATTGCGGATTTGAACCTCGATCACTGCCCGGCTCGGGTCAATATCACGTCTGTTTTCCATGTGGACTCACAACCAGATATCTACGACTCCGCCGATGAGGATGCGCTGATCGAAATGGCCATGACGGCCAGGACTGTTCACGACCCAGAGCCCACTGCTAAAGAAACCAACCGTGCGGAGGCTATTACCAACGACCGAGATACCCAAACCGAGATTGATGAGGACGATCCGCTGGACCTTCTGGCCGAACGGGTTGTTCAGCATGTCGTTCATGGGTATGTCGGGGACAGCGAACTACATGCGCTTGAGGTTCTGGCCGCCAGCAACCTAAGCAGTGAGGGTGCGGTGTGGTTAAGTGCTCTTGAAGGCGAGCTGAACGCCCTAGCCCCAGAGCATCGGGATTGCGTTGACGTAGTTTACTGGACCAGTCCACACACCACGTACCCGGACAACCTATCCATTTACAACATGACCTTGAGGCAGAGTGATGTCGGCAGCCGAATTTAAAGCCATTCAGACTTTGGTGCGTGCAGGACGGAAAACAGCCGGTACCTCTGGCGTTTGGATGCGGATTCACAACGCAACTGCACTTGGGCAACGTACGGGCAAGCAGTTTGTGTTCACCGGTAATGATGTGCACGCCTTACGGCTTTACGCCAAAACCTTAACCGGCCTCGACCCTATGCTGGAAGACTTGAGCGGTGACCGAATTGAGCTGGCCGCCAAAACAAATTGTGAAAAGCTCGGTAATGAGTTGGTTTTTGGCCGTATGGTGGTGATGGCAACACTGGGCGACTCATCCATTCCCCTCAAGTCAGGCGATGTTGCTCGGGCGCCGGCAAGCGTTCTGATGAGCACCCACTTGGATCGCCTTGATCTTGATTACATTCAAAAACAAAAGGTGCTGATTACCGAGAACGGCACCACCATTCAGTATTGTGGCGAATTGGTGTTGCCCGGGGCGTGGGCTGACGCGATTATTGTTTACCGCGGTCACGGGGACAACGTAAACCATGTTAACCACATCATTCAAAATCAGCCGTCTGAAAACTTGGGGTTCCTGGGCGACTTCGATCCAGCAGGACTGGATATATCCACCCGCTATGGCAAAGGGGTGTGCCTGATCCCTGACCCGGCCGCCGTGCAAGCCTTAGACCCTGCCACTTTTAAGCGCATCAACCAGAAACATACGTTTGGGCGCCAAGCCGATGCCTTTCGGCGGCTCAAGGCGAAAAGCGCCGATCCCTCTTGGCTGGCGTTGATGGCATTTATGGATAATGGGCGTATCGCCATTATGGAAGAGTATTTCGTTGCTGATGGCCTACCGCTGATTGTGGGCCCTGTATTTTCGGCCGCGACAGGACAGCTCTGCTTTGCTCACAAAACTACTAACGGATTGTAAGGGCCGGGTTGGCTCAATGGTTTCTGTCGCGGGCATTCTTCTAACGCCGCTTCTGGTTTTGTTAGTTAAGAAGTGGCAACCCGGCGCCCGCTGGAGGAAGCCGGCCAAATTATGCTGTTATAAAAAAGGCGGTTTTGGGAATTTGTCCACAATTTTTGTTAGTAACCCTGTGGAAAACTAATGTCCGGATCAATGAAAACAACCTCGATTTAAATTGATGATTTTTTGATCGGTTCTACAAGTGGTGACCCATCCATAATGGATGCCATGATGCGGCCGAGCCCTGTTCGCTTGATGCACAGCCTCGGATCTTTACGCAGCGTCATTGGTGACACGATCTCCAGCCAGTCGTTACGGTCGCCAATCACAACAGCAGCCGCAAGCCCCAAGCGCTTCATGCAGCGAAGCTTTGCTTTACGTTGCTCAGTCTCGGAGTAATAACCGCTAACAGCCATTAGGTCGGACAACATCGCATTTTCAAGCTGGGAGATCTGCGCAGGCGCGGATTGCCCAAAGCGTGACATTGAAATTAACTCTTTGTTTGTTCTGAACTCCAGCCACCGATTTAGCGAGAATACGCTTTCAGAGTATCCATTTGCGTACATGCCGTCGGTGACGGACATTGGCTTGCATTCAATTGGATGGGGCTCCGCACAACCTTGTTTTGGGCTCATTTGGGTTCCTTGTTTCGTATTCATACTATGGTCACACAGCTACAGCGCTTGGTGTACACGTTGCCCCCCCCCAAAACAGGCAGCTTTCCTCACTTTCGTACAATACCTACTAATCCAAGCGTCATTTCTGGCCGGCCATTATCTTTTCGGCCAAATCAAAGGTCTTTTGCATATCGGCCGTAAACTCAACTTCATTAATCCGGCCGCCACTCACGGTGTAGTAGGAATTCAATTTATAACCAATATCGGCGGAGTCAGCCTTTATAAACCGGGGGCCAAGCATTGATGAAGGATCCACAAAAGCTTTCAGTGTAGCGACCTGCCCTGGCTCTACAGGCGCGTCTCCCTTCATGAACAGGATTCCGTTCGCCGGCTGCCCGTCAAACGCCGTCACGCCCATTTCAACGTGAGTGACAGTGGCGGAACTGTTGTTCTGGAATGACATCTGCAGATAACCCTGGTCATAGCCGTAGCTGTCCTTGTAGAAGCCCCGAGCCACATCCGTAAACGTTGTGTTGGCCGCCATCTCCAAAAAAGCGTCATGCTTTGCTTTCTGCTCCGCAAGATACGGATACTTGTCGATGGCCTCATCTTCACCGAACTCCATGGCCAATTTACGCGCGGGGGCGGCAGCTTCATGAAGGTCGTCCAGCGTCCATGTGTGAGCATCAGCAAAAACAGAACTCAGCACTTCGTCCATTTCTTCTTTGCTCAACGAGTCCACTTTGTCTTGCGTGTAGCCGCGGCGCCCAAGCTCTTCAGAAATCAGCAGAGCCATGCTTTCAAACATAGTATTAATCCCCTCCTGATCGCTGTCATCGGACATGCCCAAGAAGGATTCGATGAAGTGCGAGCTCAGGCCCTGCGCGGACACAGCGGAAAGGGAGCGCTGTGCCGGTTCAGACGCCACCTTCTGGGAATCCGCAAATACACTGGAAGATGCAGCACCAAAAACGCTGATAACGCTTAAAAACGCGATGATTTTTTTCACTTGACCCACCTGACTTTCGAAAGCAACAGAATTAGTTGCCTGCAGGTTATCGCACTACAAAAGAGAAAGGATGATGAAAGGGTACCGATTAGGAACAGCTTCCAAGCATCAAAAGGAGTGTAAAGAAGCAGCCAACGCTCTAAGCACTAATTGTGCGATGAGCGTCCGCTTAGTTGAATTGAATTCGAGGGAGCGATAGAGGAACACGGACTTTATTGAAGTCGCCGTCGCCATTCCAGTTTCGGCAATAATACTCAAGAGATCCTTGAAGGCAATTTATGACCTGCCTAAAATCACTGAGCCGGGCCTGGTTTGAAGGTGTCAGATGCTCTTGATTGATTTCTGCGTTGAGCTCGCGTAATTGCGATTGGTCCCCGGGTAGCTTGGCGGCCGACTTACTCATAATCTCCTGAACGCTGAGCGCTTTCCTGTAGTCCTTGTAAGAAAATGGGAGTATGGCTTCGTTCTCAGCCCAGTAGTTAAAAATCTTCTCTAACTCACCATCAGGCTGCAGGGTTTTAATACCCTGGTAGACATAATCGACCAAGCGGGTGTATGTGTAGAGATCTACATAGTGATTGCGATCATCATGGCTGCCGTTTTCGAGATCGCGAACAAACACATACTCGGTTAGTCCACTCAAGCCCCTAATGATCTGCGCCGGCGTAGCACGCTCGAACTGCTTTAGGTGTGCAGATTCTTTTAAAATAGGATGGTTTGACAGGCGGTACGCATGAACAGTCGCATCGCAACAAGATAATGCCTTAATGGCCAGCGCCTGAGGATCCTTGCGCTCCGCCAGCTCGTTAATCATGTCTGTAAACGCCTGGTCTTCGTCGTAGTATTCAAAGACTTTACTCGGGACATCGTAGAACGTGCTCCTGGACGGCTCAATGTCAGAAGCGATGACAATTGCCGACATGCTAACAATCGTCGAGATGGCAGCCAGGCGGATCAGTAAGTGTCTCATTTTCCAATTTCCTTTTCATAAAACTGAGTGCCCCGCGCTTCAGCTGACTAAGGCGGCCGGGTGAAAGTCCGAGATCAGCTGCAAGTTTGCGCTGATTTGTTGACTGCCTACCTATCTCAAAACTGTTATCGATGACGATCCTCTCGATTGTCGATAGATCCCGAATAATTCGCTGAAGTTGGCGGGCTTGAGATTCCATCTCGATGATGATCGCAGGGTCGTCAGAAGACACCCTGGACCAGTCATCCTGAATACTTCGCAACTCAAGTACAGATTCCCAGTCAGGGTCACAGCTCATCTGATCTTGCTGTCTGGTGCTGGTGGCCTCCAGCTCCACATACTTGTAGTAAGTGGTGAATAAGCTGAGAAAAGATCCGTGGTCCGGATTATATCGTTCTGCGCACTTGATCATGAGCATCATGGCGTCTGAAAAGGCCTCATCGCTGCGCCCCGTCACTCGCCGTTTGTTTCCCCAGTACACTTTCAGTGCCGCCGGATAAAAATGCTCAACAAGGGCGTTGACGCTCAATCTCCATTCGCTGAAGAATTGTGGAATCCTACCAGATATACAGAGCGGTAGAGCTTCGAACATCTGAAATATGAGCTCTGCCTTTATGTTGTAACGTGAGAGCATAACTCTCAGGGTTTCAGCGGAGCTCGGCAAATTCCCACCCACTGCCATAAACACACGGTCGATCTGCATGATCGTCGCTTCACCAAAATGCCTGGAACCCAGAATGGCGCCCGTTACTCTGGCAAACGGTGTCTCTCCCTGATTTTTATAAATCTTGGCAAACAGAGATTCGTGTTGCGCCAGCTCAAGGGCTAACAGTCTCTGGGAATTGATAATAATTTCCCCCAGCGCACGCTCTGAATCTCGGTTCAAGCCCTCGAACCGTTGAGCCGGAACCGAGGCCTGGTAGCCATCCATCTCTATTTTAACCCGAGGCCTGGGTTTTTCGGTGTTAGGGCAAGCTTGCATGGATCTATTCCTCTTTTACTGGGTATAGATCCATGCAAACACGAGTTTCCCGCTCTACAAGAGGCAAGCCGGAGCGCGGGGCGGACTGGAACGCAGATTGAAGCTCAAGCACGCTTACGGGTCTCTGGTGTGCCGATAATCTGACGTAAGGGTGGCAGTGAGTCGAGAAGCTGCTTTCCGTAACGCTTGGTAATGAGCCTTCGATCAAGAATCGTAACGCGCCCGCGATCCTGCTCGGTCCGTATGAGTCGGCCGACTGCCTGGATCAGCTTTAAACTGGCGTCCGGCACAGTGATTTCCATAAAGGGATTCTGGCCATTCTTCTCAAGGAATTCGTTTCTGGCCTCTTCCACCGGTGTGCCTGGCACGGAGAATGGCAGTTTTGCGATAACAACGTGTGAGCAAAGAGCGCCCGGGAGGTCGACGCCTTCGGAGAATGAGGCAAGCCCGAAAATGGTGCTGCCCTGACCACTCTCTATGGCCTCGCGATGCTTGCGAATGATGTCTGCCTTTGAGGTGTCACCTTGCAGCAGGCACTTGCTCACAATTTCAGCCGGTAACTTGCTTGCCACACTCTTCATTTGCCACACACTGGAGAACAGAACGAGATTGCCCTTCGAGTGGTCCATGCCGTCGCGAATGTATCGAACCACTTCGGTTGTGTGAAGGTCCGCGTCTGAAGGCTCACAGGCCAACCATGGAACCTCGATCTCGCCGACATTGGCATAATCGAAAGGACTGGAGATTCTGAGGTATGAGGTACCGTCGTTGGCATTAAGCCCGGCTGCACGCTGGAAACGGCCGAAACTGTTAAGCGCGGTCAATGTGGCTGACGTCAGAATGGCGGCGTAGGCCTTGTTCCAGAGCATTGAACGCAACATGTCAGAGGCAGATATGGCGGACACGGCAATCGATAGATCTCCAGATTCAGCTTTGTTTATCCAGCGGGCCATGGGGATTCGGCCGTCATTGTCCGGTGCGGACCAGAAAGCCCAGGTCTTTGCGATTTCAGCAATGCGTTCCACATCCTGGCCAAGGTGCTGCAGTATGGTTGCACCCGCCCCATTACTCACAACCTGATCTGTGATGCCTTTGCGCAACGTCTCTTGAAGGTCTCGGCTGATCTGCAGTGCTTTAGATGCCTTGACCGCAATCTCTTTCCCCGGCTCGCAGAAAGCTTCAGGCGTAATGCCATGCACAAAACGCCAGTTCTGTTCCTTAGACTGTGATTTAAAGCGCC
>Ga0307981_1000546_pt1 | contig 36740 bp, 24 predicted proteins | sample OrgLakmetagen987_FD_201849 | JGI IMG/M metagenome (GOLD analysis project Ga0307981, IMG submission 201849) | Saline water microbial communities from Organic Lake, Antarctica - #987 | ecosystem: Environmental > Aquatic > Non-marine Saline and Alkaline > Saline | place: Antarctica: Organic Lake... | reverse complement strand
TGCAGTAAGGCTGTCTTTCTTCTGGGAACACCCGTGTTGGAACTGGGAGGGAGCAGACTGACGAAGACCAGCACCACCAAAACACTCCAGCAGGTTGCATCGGTACAGCGATTGGTAGAGCTGACTACCTGTGGTAGAGCTACGTAGACAAGCAACATGAACTCTCATAGTAATCTCCACGACCGGCTTTCTACCGCCCTTTTACAACTGCCTCCGCTTTGCTCAGACTGCAGTAGTTTGGGTTGATCCTATCGACGACCGAGAAGCCCCGGGAGAAGCCTATGATATTCACCGGTAAAGTAAGTCAGCAACCCAATGTCACGGAATGATCAAGCCATTGTCAGTTTGGGTTAAGTCTTCTACGTACAGTACCGGTAGTCTTGCAGTGAGTCAAGAACCCCATGTCAATGTCACGGAATGAATCAACCCATTGCCAGTTTGGGCTAAGCCTTCCGACTGCCGAGAAGCCTAACTTACCAGTAGCGATCATAGATCATAGTATCGCGGAGTTGTTATTTGTAACTATCAACCAGGTACCGGTATGCTCACGCACATCTTCAACCGAACGACGAAGCCAAGTCAAGATACGTTCTCCAAAAAGAATCCACTCTCTGAACCGCACTAAAACCGCAGTCAACGCAAAACTTAGACTTCCTCCCTCAAATTTAGAAAGCCCATAACGGTTACCGTTGCGATTAGGATACTAGGAAGCAATCGTGACACGAAAAGAACTCTCTTGTTCAAAGTATTTAGCCATACACAAGAGCTAACAGGCCGAAGCCTATTTCCCTGGAACAAGAACGAAATCGAAGAAGAAACGCTGCAAACGTGAACAGCGCAGTATCTGCCGTGCTCACAATTCTCAACCAACCATAACACATCAAGCCTCTATCACCAGTACCTTCACCACCTTTCATCATGATGCACCAGCAGACTACCCCCACCGCCCCCAGAAAGACCAGACGCGACAGACAGAGAAGCACATCTTCTTTGTCTGGAATGATGATGGGACCTGAAGACCCATTTACTACCCAAGAGGATTCCTCCTCTTCCAGCTTTTCCTACGATGAGCGCCAAGCTCTCCAGGACATGACGCTCCAGCTCCGCCGGGCCAAGCGACTCTTGCTACTCAGGTCAGCCGCAGAGCCTGCGAACAACGTGGATCGTCTCCGAGAGATTCTCTTGCAGCTCTCTGTCGAAACCGACGATCCTTTGACACGCGTCAGATCATCTTCCGTTGCAAGCTCTTCTTCGACGAGCACAACGGACTAAGATCCAACGTGATTGTAGTCGCGATCCACCGGTGGAGCGCTTTGCTGTATTCGCAGAATACCCACACCGCCTCATGAACAAGAGCTGTATAAAATACCTTTTTTTGTGATCGATTCTGGCACCGAATTTAATCCAGCCACGATCGAACCCGAATTCTATCTGAATGAAAATTTATATGCCTTTGAAAGGACACATGCCCATACATCAGAGCCTTTTACTACCATGGCCATTGGTAATCTATAATCATAACTTTTTGACTTAGTAAAGAACTGTAATTGACATCGTCGAGTTTGCAGTACTGTAGATTGTCCGACGAGATTCTTCTGCTCAGTGCGTGTCATGCGTCGTCGTGTCACATCTTCCTTGCTGATCTTCTCTTGGTGTCACGCTCACGACTCGGACTAAAATGACTGCAAGACTAGTCTATGATACTAAACTGAGAGATAGACTGGCCTTCTTTCTTCACAGAGACCTAAACGATGTTAAAAGATTAAAACGATGGAATGAAACGAAAGAGTCGTAGAATACACACAAGGAAGCAGTATGCGTGAATCCCAAGGGCCCTCATCCCCAACTCTTGACAAGAAACCAGTATGCCAAAAGCGTTCTGTCACTTTAACCATCGTTAATCCATGTTGCGGTCACCAAACGCACAGTGAATGGCGGCCGCAACATTCTCACACAGAAAATGCCCTGCGAAAAAAGACCGTCACAGTAAGTCTCTCCGCAAAAGCATTCGATTCCTAAAGAACCATTGAGTTACGCTCAATCCAGCAACCAAGCACGTGCACATTCACCGCAGCTAATGTCCGCCCCACGCAAATCGAGACTGTGAGGGGTGGTGATCGTTTGCTACAGGGGTCGGCTTGGCTGTCGAGAAAAGAGTGGACGGTTCCTTGAGAGTGCTACGTTGCATTCCACCACCACCAACGGCAGGCAACGGCGGCGCTCCCTCGAGTCCACTGTTGCTACCAGCAGTAGACGATCCCCAGAAGCCTCCACCAAGACCTTCATTTTCGATCGAGAGTCCTTGAAGACCCGTCAGAAGATTCGCATCATGACGAACGTTCTTGGCAGGTGCAAAAAGACTGTCCACCATGAGAGATTCGTCCCTTCCAGGAGATAAAACCGGCGCGCTCTGTTCGCGATGCATACCACCACTCGGTGCGTTCTCGCCAGGGCGGAGCATACCCATGAACCCATTATTACCGTCAGCGGACAAAGGCATCGAGTTCGTTCGTGGCTGTTGGCTGTGCTGAAGAAACTCAACAGCAGCATCCAGACGAAATCCTTCCTGCCCCGGCAATGGGCCAGCGCGAGATGGAGGGAGCCCCCACATTCCACCAGGCCCAGACGCTCCTTGATTATCGGTCTTGACAACATTATTCATGGCCGACCTTTGCGTCTCCGGGCCAGACATTGGGAATCCGGACTGAGAAGGACAAAATGCGCTCTGCTGATGCTGCATCGGCATTTGGCTTGGATGACCGCCAGGCACCGGCCCAAACCCTTGCAAAGGTGTATTGGGAAAGGGTTGTATATCCTGCCTTGAGGGAAAGGACTGTGGAGGTCGGCCAATCTGATTGCCTGGAGGTACCATCGGATTGCCGTGGTGTTGTTGTGGAATCATTGGGCCACCCATCTGCCCAGAATGAACCCCGCCTTGGAGAAAGCCAGGCGTCTGCCGAGGCTGCCCAAAGAGCGAATCTTGAGTCGGCGCGCCCAAATTACCAGGAAATATGGGAGCATTTGGCATTTGATTTGGAGGTTGCATCCGATTGAACGAATTCGCTGCGATACCATTCGTCGAAGTAGCACCGTGCACCAGCCCGTACGTCGGAGGCAATACTGGACCAGGGGCTGCCACTTGCTGATACTGGGCTCTCGAGGACGAAGACGTGGACGCCTCAGGTGTAGAGGACAGCGAAGAGGACGCTGAAATAGTACTCTTTGCATCACCAGTCATAATTAGCGAAGAAGGCGGCGGAGAATGCGGCCGACCTCGTGAGCTGTCAAGTGGCGAAGACTGTTGTACTGGAGAGGGAGTAGTCTGTTGAACACCCACCGGAGCAACAGGTATACGGCCTTCGATATCTACGCCAGCCTCGTGCTCTCCTTCAACCGCTCCTTGCAGTTGCGAGTGGGGATAGCTCAGCACATCACGCACCATGCGAATCGCTATCTGTACGTTGTCTTCGGAACCGGAAAGAGTGATCTTTCGCGGCGTAACTGTCTGATCGATATCCACTCTCGCCCCACTCGAGTCTTGAATGTGCTTGATAGTCCAGCCTCGACGCCCAATCAAGAGCGGAACAAAACGAGGATCGCACGACATTACATGCTTCGACTTGCCACCGGTATCACCAGCGCCTGGCACGGACAAAGCGGTATTGCCTCTTGGCTTCAAACCAACGTTGCTGCCAGGGGCCAGTATTTCCGAGTCTGGTATTAGAGGAGGTTTTCCAGATACAGACACATGCTTGCCAGACGTAGCCACATCAACCAAAGGCGTGTTGCGTTTCGACTGCGGTGTTCCGGTGGGAGCTTTCAAAACTAATTCCTTAATCATTTGAACAGCCGCCTCCACATTCTTTCGATTCCCGCTCACGTATACAATCCTCGGATCTTGAGCTCCCATGGTATCTTGGTCAATCCAAACTCTTGCGCCACTCTCTTCCATGAGGTCTCGAATGCGCTGTCCACCCTTACCGATAACCCAGCCGACAATCATCGGAACCATATGCAAGACACATTCGCTCTTTCCAGGAGCAGATGTCCCACGAAGGCGGGCATTTCCGGCAGCTGTAGGCTGAGTTGCGGGCTTGTTGTGAGTATAAGACACAACTTTGAGAAGATCTGATGTTATGCCACTCGTTTCCGACTGGGCTGTGGGCGTTGCCGCACCGGATCGATCATTGGCGTGTTCGTGAAACGATTCTTGCATGGTATCGTCGCCAGCTTCTTCCGTGCGAAGACGCTTCACCGCCTTTTTCGTATTCTTACGCAGCGCAGCTCGACCCGGAACGCCCTTGATAGAAGCAAGCAGCTCTTCCAATCCCTCAATATCCGAGTCTGCTACCAACAAACACAGCTTTTGCTCCAGCGGGTCGACCTTGGCATCCCTTTGTTGCGGGTTTTCGACAGGTGCATCAAAAGGGGATCCCCCTGTCTCTCGACCAACATCTTCACTCGCATAGGATTCTTCTTCAGCCGCTGGCTTTTGATCTTGCTCCGCATCCGACTCGATAAAATGGTCTTTCTCGCAGTTATCATCATCATCGTCGTCGCCATAGTCATTTGGCTCGTCAACTTCCTTCTTGGCCTTTTCACGCTGCTTCTTGCGCTTCTTTTTGCTCTTTTTAGTCTTGACTGCATTCTCTTCATCTTCTAGCTCGGCCAACAAGGCTGCCGCCGCTGCATCGGCCTTTTCCTTTTCTTGCTTGTACCTTGCGACATTGTCTTTGGAAATGGCACCGTGTTCGTGTCTCGCATGCGCTGCTGCCGCCACGGAACTACTCTTGGCCGCGGCCGCTGCCGCCTGCAAGAGGGTTTGTGGATCGTCCGAAGCGCATTCCCCGCCAATCAAATCTGGCATGTCGTCATCCTCGCCGTCGTGCAATTCTTCAATCCGCGAGGAAGGCATCAGGGGCAATGTCGGATCCCGACCACCCGAACTACTCTGCTTGAATGCCTTGTAAATACTCTTGAGTCTCAAGTGTACCAACTGCTCCATTCGTTTCGAAGGTCGGTGACTACAGCGAACGCACGGGTCTTTGCTTCCACTGGCCAAGCATACGAGACAATAGGAAAGTCGACAGGTATCACAGTCCACTGCAAATTTGGCGTCCCGACTGCAGAGAACAATCCCGCAGCTGTAGGTACGAATTGGAAAGCAAGCATGGGTGAGCACAATCACCAGTTACAGTATCAGCAACACTCAATCACAGCAAGTAACAAAACAAAGCAACATTCAATCCGTAATAAGACGTACCGTCCACAAGCCGTGGCACATTCTTCGCACAGGCCACCCCCACAGAATTTGCAACTCAACAGCGTACTGCAGGCCGCGCAGACAACTTCCCCACAGTCATCGCACTGATCCATTTCGTCGCACTGCCGGCAATAAAATGCGTCGCAACGATCGCAGACGCGAATTTCGTGATTGGCTTGAAACTCGTGGCACCAGTGACAAACGTTGCAAATGTAGCACGAGCATTCGTCGCAGCGGACTTGAATGTCCGTGGATTCCGTTTGACAGTGCAAGCAGACAGTCTCGTCAATGACGACCGGAGGAGCTGCTGCTACTGCCAAGTCTGCGTTGGTGGAAGTGCCTACTGCTGCTGCTGCTTTGTTGTCGGCGGCGGCGTGAGCAAACGCCGCGTTGTCATGGTGGTGGAGGTGATGGTGTGCGGAAACGCTCTTGGTGTGGTCCGCATCGGCCTCGTGTTTGCCGTTGCTGGGTGTTTCGGCACCTGCCGTAGGCTTTGAACGACGTCGGGGAGGCATCGTTCTCGTAACAACGAGTGTATAGTATAGGGCTGTAGCGTAGTGTAGTGTGGTCCTCTGGGTAAATGAGAGTAGACTAGACTAGTGCAGTGTCAACGTTCGTGTCCCTTTATGCAGTGCGGTTTTCAAGTGACTCGGCTCGACTGCTCGACTCTACTCTCTGCCTCTATCTACCGGTAGGAGAGGAGCTTAAATGATTGCGTCTTTCTTTCGTCATGGGAGGCCTTATTGGCGGGGGTACTCTCTTGAATGCGCCTACGACTATGGCCGGCCCACCAGCGTAGAGCGTCCAGCCTATTTATTTAGTACCGGTAGACAGTACCAGTACCCACCCATGTGCGTCTTTTTTTGCTGGTGGGGAAACGCAACACGCGCTGCGTTGGTTCTTGGGTTCTGGGGCAATTCCTAATCCTGATGGACTGACAGACTAAAACAAAACCCGGAACGAAACCGCCGACCTAGCGCTCGCTCGCTCGCTTCCATTCGCTCAAATTCGGTAAGTACCTCGACATCCCTCTAAGTAATTTCCGTTGGGCTCGGGTTGCGTCATTTTTTGTACGATACCAACGAGTCCTGCGGAACCAAAAAAAGCACGTCGATGGACGCCGGAAACAAAGCAGCCAAGCCAGCCCAAAGTTACGCCTAAGCAAGCGCCGTTGTTTGTGATTACTCTACGGGTATCCATATCGATAGTTACACACATACGCAACCAAAAAGCGCATTGATCTTGTCGTCGTCGTTGAGCCTATCGATCGATCGATCGATTCCATACAGTAGATTGAGTAGATAGATCGATCGATCGTTGCTGTTGCTGTTGCGTGCATCCAAGGACGACGGGAGAAACAGATTACTCTAGTCGCCTCTTTTTTTTTAAACCAAAAAAGTCTAGAGCCGTACAAAATGTCGTCTCCACCGAGCAGTCCTCGGAGCAGTAGTGGTCGCAATGCGGCATCCTACGTTCCTCCCGCACTCCACGGCAGTACATCCGCTGCATCCGGCGCAGCGACGAAAACACCAGCGGGCTTGTCGCCGGGTGATTTCGTCACCCAACCCATCAAGACCAAAAAGCAAGGCTTGACGGGAAAAATATCCACCTTGTTTCGACGAGATGCAAGCAAAGAACGCCGTCTCGCGAGTAAAGGGAGTGCGACGTCGGCAACCATGGCATCCAAAAAGAAGGCTGCGAGTAGTGTCAAAAAGTTAGCCGTGGTTAGCCACGACGTTGACAATGATGACCACGACGATGATGATACGGATGATAAGAGTGTCGGAGCAACCTCGGTGGCGTCCCGCGCCAGTCACGGCAAACGCATCATGTACAGCAGTTACAATGATGGTGATGAATCGGACGATTCGTACGAAAGTCGCGTCTCGAGAGCGTCCAGAGCTAGTAGAGATGACGATGGAGATGCTGACGAAGAAACTTCGGAAAAAGATCCGGCCGAGTCGCAAAAGACCATTTTCCGGTACCGTGGATTTTCTACCAGTATCAAGTCACTGTTTTTGGACGAAGCCTTGGTGTGCGCCAGCATGGGATGCTTTGGCTTGATTCTGAGTAATCGAACGGAATATCTATTGCAGATTCGTAACGAACGTCGTGGTACTCTGACACCGCGCCGGGGAGCAGACCGGAAACGCTTGCCCAGTCGGATTGTGGCCTTCGCCTTGATTCTTACTCTGATTGGCATGTTTGCGTCCTTTGTTGTTTGGGGTTTTGGTACTGGAAACGGTATTGCGGAAGGATACGCCAATGGCATTGATTATGGAAACAAGAACATTGATGACTACTTTACTAACCAGAACGCCAACAAGAACAACAACAACGATCAACAATGGGAGCAGGACGAGTGGGACGACTACTTGCAGCGCGACGATGATTACTACCAGAACGAAAACGCTAACAATGCATACAGTGCGTACGGCGGCAACGGTAACAGCAACAATGGCTATAACGGTAACAGCAACAACGGATACAACGGTAACAGCAACAACGGATACAACGGCAACTCCAACAACGGATACAACGGCAACTCCAACAACGGATACAGCGCCAACTCCAACAACGGATACAGCAACAACGACGACAACAATCGAAACTTGCAAGTCGAATCGGACGGACGCTTTCACCGACCGCGTGGTGTCTTTAAGATTCGCGACTACCAAGAAAACATTTGGAACCCCGTCCGTAACTTTGTCCGGGACGAGTGGTACCGTGAAGACGAAGTAGATGTTGGATCGGGCCGCCGCCAGGAAGAAGCGTACAACAATACGTCGTCTTCCTCGTCTTACACTTCTTCTTCGTCCTCTGGAAATGACGACGAGACGTTTGCAATGACAGTTGAAGACGTCTTGCGCTCTCGCGGCTTGGCGGCCAACATTCGAGTTGGCCTCTTGTTTGGCTTTTTGCTCTTTTTAGGTATCTTGGGTCGCCGCCGCCGTATGCGCACCCGCTTTTACTTGGTCCGCGCTCGTGCCCAGGAAGATCACTTGTACTACGCGTCGTCCGAAGTTGGTGCGAGTCGACGCGTCGCCATTGACGACTCGCGTGAGGACCAGTACGAAGGTGCCTGCAGTCACACTCTTTGTGGTTGCTACCCTGTGGACGAAGTTGAGATGGACGATGACGATCAAGACGATGTGGAAGTCACAGATTCCGGAATCTTTCGGCACAAGAGGAAACGTTATCACGAAGACTCTGTGGCCCGCGGCTTTAACTTCCTCATGTCGTCCTGCTGTGGTGTGGCATTCAAGTGTTGGTTCCAGTGCCTTTCCGTCTGCGCCCTGGCCCAGGAAGCGCGCGAGATTCGCCTGTTGCTGCCTCCTCGGTACCAGCGTGTCGACTACATTACACACCAGCCGTTTCACGAGTACCAGAAAGAAGTGAATGATCTTCGCCGAGGTTGGATGGGCAAGATGCGAGGCAAGGGTGGTATCATGCCGCATTACAATGCCCTCAGCAAACTATCACGCTCCATTTTGATTCTGTTCTCGGCTTCCATCATTACCATTACAGCCACGCTTCTCTTCAACCCGCGCGCGGCGTTTTCTTGGCAAGATGCGGTGGTTCTGGCTGCTACTTTTGCCCAGAGCTTTCTCGTTTTGTTTGTTGTCCACTGGATCTTCCACAAGAGTGATTTGAGTTTGGACGCGGTCATCAAATTCTTTGCCGCTGGATTCCTCATTGCCGTGCCGTCGGCTTTCTTCTTTGAAGGTCTCTTGGTCAACATTATTCTTGTGTTTGCGTGGGGCTGCTACGAAGTCTTTGCCATACTTTCCGGTGATGGCTTTATTGATTGGGTCTTTAATCACTGGCGCCTTGTCTGGATCTTTGGCGAACTCGTGAATGCTTACATTGTTGCTGCCGTGACAGAGGAGCTGTGCAAATACTATACTTTCCGTTGTGTAGAGCATCCCGATCTTGTCTTTTTGACAGGTCTCAACCGCAACGCACAAGACCCTGCTGCTGTTGACGGAGGAATGGTCAAGTACCCTTTTGCGTCCAACCAAGTGCAAGAGCTCAACCGAGACAACTCATTTGACAACGTGTCTGCTTACTCACATCGCAGCCACAGAAGTACTCGGTCTGGCCGGAACCGACGCCAGCCTAAAGCAAAGGGAGAAACTTTGATAGAGCGTACCGGTACAAGGGACGACGAGTTTGAGGAGGACGAGAAAGACGTCCGAACGTACCGTCAAAAGGCCATGGCTATCACAACTGGAATGATTAGTGTTGCAGTCGGTCTTGCTTGCGCAGAGAACTTTCTCTACGTCTTTCTCTTGGGGGGAGCAGCTGGCTCAAACTCTGACAAGGAGTACCGCAACCAAGAGGATGTCATGGAAGAATGGATGGTGCTGTTCTTTCGCTCTATCTTTCCCATTCACGCGTTGGCCGCTGCCATACAGAGTATTAACATGATCCGGAAATTTGTTGAGTCGACTGACGACAATGGCCACCGTATCGGAGCCGGGCGCATCATTCTACCAGCTGTCATTCTCCACGGAAGCTTTGATGCCGTCCTCATGGGAATCAACGTGTTTATCGAGACAGCCTGGGAAACGTATCTCGAGGCGAATGACGGCGAAATGCCAGATGAGCCTCCGTACAATGCCCTTGTTGTCAATGTGGTTGCCTGGGTTAGTATATCCTTACTCATGCTTGGAGGAATCATGTGGTATTACCGCGAGAATCGTGCCCAGCACCAGCGCTTGATTGTTCTTGAAGAGCAAGAAAAAGCTAATTCCCCTGAAGACCAAACTTACCAACCGAAGAAAGAGCTAGAACTGGTGTGATGGATGAATTTTAAAAGAAATGAATACGTAGCGAATATGCATATTTAATTGAATGGCATAGACTGTTTCGTTGTGTCTTGTACTTACTGTAGACTACCAGCTATCGTAGACTTGTTAGCGTTCTGGGTTTGCGACGACCGAAGAATATGATTCTTCGACTTCCAGCAATCGAAATGAAACGAGGCACTCTTACGGCTACGTTGAACACTCACGTCAAAGGCTGGGTTGTATGATACACGTACGTAGTCTAGGGTCCCAACGACGAGTCAGTCGCGGTGGCTATCATAGCTAGAGACCATGTCCAGTGTGCCATGAAGCAAAGAGGTCTAACTTCCGGGTTTTTATGGTCTTCTCGTTTTACCGTTTCTCTTTTTCTCGTTACGGCACAAACAAACTCTTTTTCGACCATGACCGAACCTTCCACCGACGAGAGTACCCCTAAGCGAGAGCTTACGGAAGCTGAACGCAACTTGGCGGCTGCGGAAAGTATTCCCCAGTACAAATTTGTTTTTACGGGGGGTCCATGTGGCGGGTGAGTTCGAAGAATCGATCTTCTTACTACGATGAGCCAAGAGGGAGCCAAGAGGAGCGATCACGGAAGCCTTTGGTGTTATCACTTCATTCTAACGCTCTCATCTCCTCCCCAACTTGCTTGCTCTGCAGTAAGACCACGGCTCTCGCTCGAGTGTTTCTCTTTCTTCGGGAACGTGGCTTCCAAGTGATTACCTGCCCGGAGGCCTGGGGTATATTGTCGACCAACGGTCTGAGTCTTGATTTTTTTGGAACTGAGGGAATGGGCCCGGTAATTCAAGGGGCCGTCATGGACACGATGGTGCATCTGGAAGATACCGTAGAACACGTACTCCAGGCTCGTGGTAAGCCCTCCGTTATTCTGTGTGATAGAGGACTCATGGACGGATCTGTATACGTATCCAAGCCCGAGTTTGCAGCTATACTGAAAGATCGCTATACGGATGTGGTTCAGGCGCGTGACAATCGATACGATGCAGTCTTTCATCTCGTGACGGCAGCGGACGGTGCCGAAATGCACTATACGCTCGAAAACAACAAGGTTCGGACAGAGTCTCCCGCAGAGGCCATTGCAGTGGATAAGAGGACGCAAAAGGCGTGGGTGGGACATCCCCACTTGTATGTTTTAGACAACACGACTCATTTCGAAGGCAAAATGTCAAGACTGATTGACATTGTCAGCAAGATAGTGGGCCTACCATCCAACTTGAAACGACGCTCGGCCAAGTTTCTCCTTGTTGGGCAACCCGTATTGGCATCCTTCCCAGAAGACATCAACTACCACTTGTTCGAAGTGGAAAAGGTCTATTTACGTTCTGCCGGTGACGCTGAGTCTTACAGTTTTGCGCGGCGAAGAACCAACATTGACCACGACACTGGCAAGCTACTCGGGAGTGTGTACCAGCTCACGAGCGCTCGACTCATGGGCGACGAACTGATTGAACAAAAGCGCATCATTACCCTCCGCGAGTACTCGTCGGCGTACCAGACACGGGACTTGGACCGTCACGTGGTACGACAGCGTCGAGTGAGCTTTCTATACGAGCTACAAAGCTTTACGGTACACATTTACGAACGACCCGTGACCGATCTATGCATCTTGCACGCCCAAGTTCAAGCCTCCGAAGCTGGCGAGGAGCCCGAAGTGGACCTTCCACCATTTCTAAACGTGGACCGACGACTGACCAATACGAAATCAGACGAAGACAAGTACGGGGCGTACAGTTTGTCCTTGATTCGTGAGGAATGATGAATCCAGGCGGAGTTACAGTCCTTCGGTAGATAGAGCGATTGTTCAAAGATTGGGACGAGAGGGTGCGGTGTACGTTGTATTGAAGCTTTTTTTAACATTAGGATGCAACATCACTACTTTGCCGCCCTGTTAAGCACTCTACCGCTACCCCTATAGCGCCTTCTAGCACCCTTTGTGTCCCCAACAAGAGCTAGAGCTAGCTAGCTGGAACAAGAATAGCTCCTAGCAGACGCCAACGCGCCTTCCACGCGGCATCCGGCATCGGCGTCATCGCGAGCAATCTTGGGAGTGACTCGATCCCACGCCGCGACTCACGACAGGATTCGCATTTCGCATCATTCTCCTCTTGCGCCTCGTGACACTACCCGTAATATCCCTGACACTCGCAAAGACCAAGTCCAACTCACAACTCCGATCCCCAGTCAGCATAGAACTAGATGGACGCCATGCTGCGAGCTGTGAGTAGCAATACTCGCAAAAGCAATAGAATGGGGACAAGGTTGACACCAGCATCAGCACGACGAAGAAAGCAGGTGCTGTGCATGGCGGCAGCGGCTCTTTCGACCACTACGCTACTGCCTCGCGCCCAAGCTTTTACTGTCGTAGGACCGAGACCTCTCTCGCGCACCAACCTGGTGGCGTCATCGACTCCCTGGTTGACGCAATCAACTGCCTCAGTCAATCACCACCGATGTTACCATCACTCCACGACACGTTTCTACTCGAGTCGCAACGACAACAACAACAGCTCGGGCCGCAAGAGCAGGGGTATTCTATCCAAAGTCGGCAAGGCCGCCAAGAGCATCTTGCCCACCAGTTGGTTTCAGTCCGAGCCAGAGAAAAAGGCGGCGATTGAACGCCAAAAAGTCAGGGACGAAGTGCAAGGCGGTTTGAAGGAGATGCTCAAGGACGCGCCCTTGCCACTCCGCATGCTGGGCGGCATGATCGCTCCCCTCATGTCGAGCGTAATGTCTGGATTGGCCGAATCCATGGCAGAACAGCAAGAAACGGTCCAGTCGCTGTTGACCGACGCTGGAGCCTACTTGGCTGCCGACGCGGCAGTGGCGCAGCTTTTGGGTGAACCGATTCAAGTCGGCGAGGTAATGCAGCAGAGTTCCAGCACGAGCAGTATCAATGGTCAGTCTTCTACTCGGGTGGAACTGGCCTTTGGTGTGACAGGTCGCAATGGATCTACCGGAGTGGCGCGTTTGAGTGCGACGGAAAAGGGCATTCAAAGTTTGCAGCTCCAAGCTGGAGGAAGAGTGATTGCGGTCAACTTGTCCGACAGTAGACCTGGACGACGCATGCCGTCCTCGTATAAAAGTAGTGATGACGGCGGTGACATTATCGAGGCCGAGATTATCGAAAAGGAAACGAAAAGGTAGAGCAGCTTTTACATGTATTGAGTCTCTAGTAGTTATTATGCACGGTTAGAACGACACACCACAGTGCGACACCTTGCATCGCAGTTCTGTTTCCTATTCCTCGTAGTAGAGATTACTCCATTCGGACCTGCACGACGCGAGCACCCCCACCATTCACGTTCCGTCCAATCCGCAACCGGTCTCCCAAAAAGACACCATCAAAAAGGCCTTCACCAGTAATTGGCAACGTCAGAATCTCACGATCCCTCCAACACACCATACCGCCCTGAATCTGCGCCTTGAAGCGCTTGGGAACATCTGTACTACCCGTCTTGTCTTCTTGGAGGCTGCCGTACACGTGAACAGCCAAGTTTGGCCCAAAGACTTGTCCAATATTTGTAATTGTGCTGTCGGTAAATACTTGATAATTGTCATTAAAGCTGAAGTCGGGAAAGGGAATCCTCCGATCAATGCCGCCTCCCGTCAGGCCGGGTTCGAGGTAGACTAGCATCCACTTGCCCGGCAGCAGGTCCGGCTTCCATTCGTAGCGTTGGTCCACGATGGATTCAATGAGACGATCAATCTCCACACGTTCATTTGGACTGAATTCTTGGGGCCGACGGCCATTGACCGCGCCAAATAGGGCTGTTACTTGGATAGGTTCTTTGGCAGGCTGCGACAAGGTCGAAGCTGGCGGAGGTGTAAAGATGGTCGGCGTAAAGCTCTGCTGGAGCGCAGTAAAGGCCGACTTGCTCCAAGACTGGTCTTGCTCATACACAAGCCCTTGCTCGTCAATCTTGTAGACAATGTCGGATTCGTAGGCCGAAACGAAGGGGTGCCATGGAAACTTTAGAAACCCACGGACGCGAAAGCGTCCCGAGATTGTTCTATCTTCTGCGTTGACCTTGAACGGTTCCAACAGCTGAATTCGCGACTGCTGGGTATCAAAGAGAATTCGTAGGGCCTTTTGACATTGGCTGAGACTAGCAACCCGGTTCGTTGGGTCCACAAAGAGACAGTCATCCCGAAAGATATCAGTGGAGAAATCTCCCGACAAAATGTATCCACCCTGACCTGTGGATCCTTCCAGTAGATCGCGCTGAAGCCGAGTAGCTAGATCCTGCAAGGACAGGCCTGTGGTCTTTTCGTACGTTTGCAAAGCTGGGCCAAGAGGAGCGAGCCGTGCAAAGTCACGAAGCTGCAAGGGCAACTCGCCGCTGTCGGCGTTGGCCGACGGGGCGCCAGTAGTAGTAGTAGTAGCAGTAGTTGCGACAAGAGCTGCATTCGAGAGGAGAAAATCTCGAAACAATGAGCGACGAGAAGATTGTTTTGCTGCGGGTGTCCATGCGGCCACGAGGTTGACCTGCAGGGTTGCAACGAGGACGCCAGAGGTGCAAATTGAAGCGAATGATCTCACCATGGTCCAATATCTTTTTGTCGTTGTCGTTGGTCGGTGGCAGTTTTCGTTCTGCCCAATAAGGACTCGTTCGACTAAAACTTTGGCAATGCTTTATGGGTAAAATACCTTTGTACTCCACTCCTTTAACTCGCGGGGATGGCTCTTGTCAGAAAATGGCCCGTTATGGTCGCATACAGCATTGACCACCAGTGTTCTTTCTTTTCTCAATGATTGATGGCTCATTCGAGATCAAGGGTTACAGTAATAGTGGTACTACGTGGTGGCTGTTGTAAAGATATCCATTTGTTTGTAAATAAGATCGTGCTAGTGGGTATGATCGTTTGGCGGCAGGAAACATAAATATTATTCTAGACTAGCTCCAGCTATAGTCTACGGTACAGTAGTACCAGGTACGGTAGCAGTACCGGTAACAATAGTCTACCTACCAGTAGGAAAGTTGCTCAATTATTAATACCAAACACAGACTATTTATAAAAAATTTACCTTCATTTTTTTAATCGGAGTGCCAAGCTTCGAATGGTCCTGTGTTCAAATCACAGTGGGCGCTTCTAGACGATGTTCTCTTGCGCTTATAGCTCAGTGGTAGAGCGTTCGATTGCAGATGCTCCGATCTTTTTACACTTACATTTTGCGCTGGTCCCGCCAGCCCTTCACTCTTGCTGGTACCACAATCATACGTAACGGCACGGTGGCGTTACCGTACTGAGAGTGAACCGTCCGCTTGCTTTTTGCTTTTTGCAACTGTGACGTCATTCAGCAACTTCGCTTTCTCTATCTGCCAAACTCAACACCATGCGAGCAAGCGAGAGACGTAACGGCCTTGCGAACGAGAGATGTGTCGGCTAGTGTCAGTACGGTAGTATCGTAGGTGGTACAGTACGGTATATCGGCAATGGCGAATCGATTAGTCGAGCTAGACTAGTATCATAGCTAGCTACGTAGAGCAGGCCCAGTACTTCGTCATTCAATCAAAAAGGGTCATTCTTGGTGCCGCACGCTTGACATTTTCATCTACATTATCTCAGCGTGGCATCGCCTTGTCGTACAACTTTCTGCAGTCAACCACCCCCTCTCACGATTGCCATCATTTCTCATAGCGCATCGTCAAAACACCGAGGAGAGAAACGCAGGAGCCCAAGAAACATCCCATCTCTGTCTTCCAGCAGAATTCGGAGATACTGTAGGCGCCATGGAAGGGCTATCCGAGGGATTCGACGACAGTTTCATTGAAGGAGAATATGAAGGAAAAGTCGAAGGACTAGCTGAGGGAGTAGTTGACGGTTTCATCGTTGGGGACGAAGAAGATGTGGGTTGGTCGACTGTGCCACATAACTCACATTCGGGTCCCGAAGTGCACAATCAAAAGCACAAGTACCGTTACAATTGAATCCACAGTCCAGCAAACCGCACGTGTCAATCAAGAAAGGATTAATGCCATCATCAGTGTCTTCGAATTGAGTACAATCAATAGAAATTGGACTATTGCCAAAGCCCGCTGGGCATACGGAGCAAGGACAAGTCTTGGTGAGCTTGTTTGGATCGGAAGGAACAAGGTACGCTACGCAACCACATCCTTGACTGCGTCGGTAATCAAGAAAGACATTAAAGCTATTTAGAAGGCAGCTGAAACCAATAGTAATGTTGGAGAAAGTCGAATCTTCACTCTCCAAGCGGGCTGTATCTTCGCAAACAAAGCGTGGCGGCTGAATTCTGCAAATGTCTTCGGCGGCTAGGAGATCAAGTGTGTTACCCACCACGGATGTTTGGATGAATCGCATTTGGCCGTTGCCGGTTTCCACGTACGGGTTGTTTTCAGACAAGTGCGCATTGTACTTTTGGCCATTCACTGGTGACACTGACAGCTCTGTCAGTAGTAAAAGCGTAATTGCTGTGCAAAACATGGTGCTGTAAAAAAGGGGAAGAGTGTCGATGGACTGTATTGTATCGTACCGGAAGCAGATACCATAATGACTACAGTACCTGGTAGTGGTAGACTACTGTGTTGAGAATCCAATATCGAGGAAGTTTTGATCTGGAGTCAGTGGACAGACCTCGGAGGTACAGGCCAATGCAAATATTACAGAACAAAAAGAGGCCGCATCTGCACCAACGTATGCGTCAATCCTCAAGAAGGGCGTCAAATGGGCACCAGTAACTGTTCATTCTTTTCGATTAATCCCATCGTAAGAACAGTTTGATGCATTGACTCTCCTTATAGATTGACTATCAAAAGCATCATCACACTACAGCTGAGAATTGAATGTTCAAGGCGTGATCAAGTTTCTCCTAGTTTTAACATACTGGACTAGACTAAACGAAATTTTCGCGATCGCGATCGATCCTACCGGTACAGTACCTACCGGTCGTAGTTGCAGACTGGTAATCAGCTTCTGAGTACTCCTTCAACTTGGGGAATCCTGTCCAAACGAGGTCATGCCGGTACTATTTTTGAATACGAGCTGACTTTGACTCTCTACGCGGTGGGATGGGCCGAGTGAGACTACCGGTATTGTAGTGGCAATTTTCGGGACAGCTAGAGACAACAGAGCTAAAAGGCGGAAACATTCAACATTCCTTGGAGCAGACCATCAGAAGCAAAACCGGCGCGAAAATTCGAACAAACGGCGGGAGGACGACTCCCAACAACTTCAAATTCAACGGTCCGCACTACATTGCTTCTTGCTTCTTTGCCTGGTTCTTCTCGATACGTACACTAGCACCATGGGAGTATGAGGCAACCACGATGCTTATTCCTAATCTATCTCAGCGCTCTCCATGTTATGGTCATGCTTTCGATGGGCGAAATGATGAATGTCGTTTATCCTCGAGATTCGATTCAGTGGAATTCTGCCGGTAGCCAAGACGACAATGATAATAACGAGAAATGGATGCAAGCTGAAAGGCAACCAGTGGCTACCCAAGACGCCCCGCAGCAATCCATGTTGAAGGCTACTGACTATATTGCGCATCAGGACAACGTGACCTCAGATCACACTTCTTCTACGACGACGAAGTCAGCCTTTGGGACTAATGCTATGATGATGGCTCGTCCCAGGAGTACGCCACTAGACAACAAAAAATCAGGACGTCTCGCCCAGATTGAGCGTTTTCGTAATCGAACTGCGAGTCGAATAAGTGCCAATCGTAAACGAAGTACTTTACTCCAACATCGTGAGGTTGAGCGCGTGTACAAACCGACAGGTGGACGTCTCCCGAAAGATGACCAAAACAAGAACCTCAACCACGATCCCCGCAAGTGGCCATCCATTGACAACGGAACCTGCCTTGGCGTATCCGACGAACCGCCCTTTGAATGGCAAATGCGAGCCCCCCACGCAATTCTACTTGGAACCATGAAAGGTGGAACACATGCTGTCATGGATTACCTGTGGCAGCATCCAATGGTGGTCGAAAGTCATAAAAAGAAAAAAGAGCTCCACTTCTTCGACTTTGATACCTTTCAGCGAAACGAGTCGGGGATCCCTCAGCTGCAGAACCAGCTCGCGTACGCCGATAAGTTCGCCTCCAATTATCCTGGTCTCTTTACAGACCCAGACAAGCGCATTGCCAATAAGAAAAACATGTTCGCCATTGACGACTCCCCTCGGTATCTGTTGTGGAGCGATCGAACCCCGGAAGCCATTCTTTGTGTCACTCCCTGGGCCAAGCTCATGGCTATTGTACGCAACCCAATAGACCGAGCAGTATCTCACTTTCGTTTCGAAGATGAAGCTCGACAAAGGAATAAGAAACCAATGGTGGATTGGCAAGTTTGGATTTTTGACGACTTCAGGCTTTTGAAACAGGCTGGTGTCGTTCGCGATTGGAACAAAGTCGACTTTGACATGTTTGCAGGCTCCGACGCAGAAATGATGGCCTGGAAAAAGTACTTGCGTCTTCCCAACTCCAATATGATATTGGGTCGCGGCTTGTATGCAATTCAGCTGGAACATTATTTCGCCGCCATGGAGAGAGCTGGCAAGCCCCGATCCGAGCTTCTGGTGATTCAATCAGAGGACCTTTTGACAAATACGCAAGTAGTCTACAATCACATGCTAGAGTTTCTCGAGCTATCACCTCACCAATTGGAAGATGCGCAGCCAAAGCATACGACTACCGAACATGCAGCGCCGCTACCGGACGATTTGCGTAGGGAGTTGGAAGCTTTCTACGCACCCTACAATCGACGGCTCTACAAACTCCTACAATGGGATAACGTATGGGATGCTGCTATAGCTGTAGATAATGAGCACATTAACTAGTAACGCGCAAGCACTCACTGTAAATCATCAAAGTTCAACAACGTGTTGTTCTTCAACCCCCAGCCTTTTCATTTCTTGTTCAATGTCTGATTTCATTCGTTTCATCCTTCGCTCCAAACGGCACGTACTGAGTGCAAGTGCATATAAGGGCTCGGCTTCCTCCTTGCGCAGCAACCGCACGTAGAGGCGTGCCAGAGTTCGTGCCGTCACTGCGACACTAGGATGATTTCGGCCAAAAATAGCTTGGCGTAATATCAGCACCTCTTCAAAGACTCGCGATGCTTCCAAGTAGTCCTTTTGTTTCGAGTACACTGCCCCAATATTGTTGAATGTATCCACCGTATCCACATGACACGATCCTAGAATCTTGGAACGAACAGTCAGCGAAGAAACCAAGGCTTCCATGGCGAGATCCAATCGGTTTGCTTGAGAGGCAGCAAGCCCGAGCAAGTTGTAATTCTTGGCGACACCCAAATGAGACTCTCCAAAAATCTCGGTCGCCTTGGTGAACGACGTGCAAGCATTAACGAACAACGTGCTATTCATTTGGGCCACTCCGAGATTCGAGTAAGCTTCTGCCGTTTCGAAACTCGAGAGCCCACGCCTTTGCAGGCGGTCTTTTAAAACTTTCTCCCAGAATTCAACTTCACGCACTGCCAATATCTCCCATGACGACGACAAAGCCAATGATTCACTCGAGGTTGCATCGTCTTGGGCATCCCACGATACTTCGGACATATTATCGGAAACATCGAATGAGCTCTTTTCTGTGATGCTCGAATCTGTAAGCTTTATTGCGAGTTGATCCCCCGGCCCCGGAGATGACGTTCCTGTTGTTGTAGTCGAAGCCTCTACCTTTCGTCGTCGAAAGATAAATTTTCTCCCTGCAAACTTGGGTGCTTTCATGGTTCCAATATCTTTGTCCCTCTCTATTCCGATAGTCTTTCGTCGATCGACAAGAGAACCACAGGCAGTCTTCTATTCGCGTTGCAAAGATCAATTGCTGGTGGTCTTCAAGATGGTGGGAGTGTCTACAGTCTACAGTACGGCGGGCTTCAAATGACTGGACGAATTTATTACGAATTTGATTGAAGTCTTGGATGGAATCGAGGAATCCATTAAATGGATTGAACTCAGTCTGACAAAAGGATTTTTACATATATTGTTGTTTTGATCATGGGAAAAAATTGGGTAAGATTATAATAAGTAATTTCGGCCGTCTCCGCCTATATTAATTAGGTAAATCTCGATGCATGCGATAAAGCGCAACAAGCACCGGGAACGGGAGAGCGTATGTACTGTACATACCGGTACCGGTACCGGTACTATGACGTACATACTTGGTACGCACCATACAGTACCTCGTACAGCAGTGTAAATATAAAATATAAACCTAGCTACAGTACAGTTTACAGATCATACTGTACCTGTACCGGTAGCCGGTAGATACTGCTACTGCTCTCTAAAGTGTACCTGGTACGTCGTACCTGTAAGTAGTACGCTCCCTTGCGTTATTCTCCCAATGAATTCTGACCACGCACATACATTACCCATCCTACAATAGACGTCGCAGCATAGCCATGACGTGTTCCCCCCAAGGACTAGAACCAGTGCCTATGCCTGCTACTATTAAAGTTGCTAACAGCCTCGCCCTCAATCATGACGCCCAAGTACCATTACCCTTCCTATCGCCATTGGATGCTACGCCCGAGCCTCGCGCACTCCAGCACATACGATTGCAAATGATCCTCCAGTCTAGTCTCGCATTGCTCTTTGGCGATCCCGTCCACGAGGAGAACAACGGCGACAACGACGACAACGACCAGGATAGACAGCAACCACAGCAGTAAACGACCGACCTTCAAGTTTCGACTTTGCGGCAACAACGAAGCAAGATACAAGCAAACAACTCAGCAACGAGCCAGGTAGATTTTTATCTGGACTCTCTTTCATTTATCCCGATATATCTAGTGCAGAGTATTAGACTTCTGCAGAAACCCCTTACGGCCTAAAGTTACAGAGGACACTATTAATGTATATAGCTTTTTGAACATTGGAGCTCTTTACAGCTCACGTAGACACTCACTTCAGTTCGTCGCACCCAAAGTGATAGGAGCCATCAAGTGGCACCAGGAGCATTCCCATTCCTTTCGATACATCAGCGTCGCAGTTAGATGATATCTGGAAGCAAACTCACTGCGTGCTTTTGTCAGGTGGCGCCGCTGCTTACTCAGAGACAGTCACATGGCTACTTGACAAGGTCGTCGAAAGCAACCTAGCAGGAAAGTTCTTTCCGGCATGGGGTATGTGCTTCGGTTTTGAGTTTCTGATTCAATACGGTGGTGGACCGATGGCTCTGCAAACAGCTTTTGCCACTGTAAGCGTGAGGCTAGCTCTCCGATGGGACTGTACGCGGACCCAACCCAATATTCTGCCGGGACGCAGGAAAATGTGACAATGAACAACCACATGTCCGGCATCACGCCAAGAGCGTCGCCTTGACCAAACGATGGCAAATAACTTCCACCAACAAGGACCGTAAAGGGCGGCCCTTTGTTACGACCGTATAACTTCTGGACCCAAAGGGATTTCCCGTGTACGGCATCCAGCACCACCCCGAGAAGAACGCCTTTGCGTACGCCACATATCCAGGTACCAATGTACCTAAGAAGCGATCGACCATTCACCAGAGGTGATTACGTTTTCTGTTGACATGCCATGCTTCAATGCCGATTTGGCGCAACGGACCATGCGAGAGAATCGACATTACGCCTACACCAAGGAAGTACTCTACCCTGGCGTTTACACATACCCTACACAGACGGGATTGGGTTTTGAGCAAGTCTACTTGATACCCACTGCTGATCATTGGACACATCGCCCTTTTTCTGCCAACCGCCAAGCCGCGCATTTTAAGGTAGATATCATGATTGCATTGATCGTGCTTAACGCGCAACACCAAGAGCGACCATCAGGCTTTGAAATGATTGTACAACGGTGGACGAAAACTACGAAGTTTAAAGTTATTTTACGTTTGAGAATGCGACAGTCATCGCGAAGTCTGACTGGCCAGAGAGGACCAGCATTCAATCTATCGTACCTCGAGACAGCCACTCGTAAATCCAGCGGCAGTGGCCAAGCAAGGGTTGTCATATACTATGCGAGAAATTTTGGCCCGATTGGAAAGGCAAAGTTGTGATTGTTGGGAACGTTAGCAGGGTATCACTTCTCTGAAACGGTGGTGGTGCCGATAAAGGGAGCGCTAGCACTGGAATGTTGACCGTCAGCAGCTGGAATGGCATCACCGGATTCGACTGGAGGGGTTTCCCATCGAGCGGGAAGCTGACTTGTGGACTCGTTTGCCTCACATCAAGTCCGAACTGCTCCAACGAAAGACTTCTGAACCCACGAAGATTCGCTTCGGTGCCATCGAACTCTCCACCGAGGACGAGCATGCAAATTGCAGCAATCATAATGTTCATCGTAGCGAGTCCCTATTTTATGTCTATTATAGAGGATGCGCCATGGGTCGTGTTAGCCGAGGGGTCGTGCAACACGAACGGTCGTGCCAACCTAGCTAGCTCTTGGGTACCACTCTACTTGCCCAAAGAAGAGCACTGGGTGTCTTTATTTCATGGGTCCAGGGTACCGCTAGGTACGCTTGGACTTGCCGAGTGATCGTGCCAACATCACTAGCACTTCGGTACCACTCTACTTGCCGATAGAAGAGCACATGTTGTATTTTATTTATGGGTCCAGGACACACGATAGACCGGTACCAGCTTCGCTTGGACTTGCCGAGTGATCGTGCCAACCTAGCTAGCTCTTGGGTACCACTCTACTTGCCTAAAGAAGAGCACTAGGTGTTTTTAATTTCATGGGTCCAGGACACACGATAGAGCGGTGGACTTGCCGAGTGATCGTGCCAACCTAACTAGCACTTAGGTACCAATCTAACTGCCGATAGAAGAGCACACGGTGCTTTTTATTTCATGGGTCCAGGACACACGATAGAGCGGTGCCAGGTACGCTCGGGCTTAGGGCGTGGTGTATAAACAAAAGCGGAGAGAAGGTACGGAGATAAGACAAAAAACCCATTAAATTTGCTACTACTAGTTACTCATATCATTGATTCCGTTTCCTTTTGATAGTGTACGTTGAAACTCGACACTAGATTCGTTCCGTGAAAGCTTGACGGAACGAGGATTCGCCTTGCCTCTCATCAGCTGAAGAAGTTCTGATAGTAGTGCACTTGCGGTAGAATCAGCACCAGCGCTGGGACCTTGTACAATCAAAGGATATTTCCTGTGCCTATGAGTGAAGAAACGGACACAATTGCAGCTTGGGGGTGTCACCGCGAATATGTGGTGCTCTGGAACTTCCACGATCTTAATGTCAAACTTTCCAGTCTTAACGTCTACACTGGCAATATGACGGAGCACGCAGCCTCGGGACTTTGCGGCAACAACACGCTCATTAATGCGGCGATCGACTTCCGGCGAAAAGTTTTGATAATCGACTTCCCCGTCCACCATTGAGTCAAGGAGCTTGTCGCTGTTATCCTGAATATCCTTCATCTCCATGTCTTGGTCAAAGCCGAGCTCTCTCGCCAATACCATCAATACTCGTGACGTATACTCGTTGTTCAAATCCTTTATTGGATCTTCCTCCATGAGTCCCAAGGTAACGGCTTCCTTTACCGCTGCACTAAAAGAGCAGGCAGCTCCTACCTTGATGAGGGGCGACATGGATAGATCACCACGAAAGGCGCCGTTGCAATGTAAATTATCAAAATCGGTACATTGTGCCATGTCGGAAGGCGGGGAGATTCGAAACATGAGAAAGGAAAGCGATACCGACATAATTCCGTCAACCCTTCTGATCTTGTCGCCCGAATGGAGTAGATTTCGCAAAGTATTGATGATGGGAAGGCCACCACCAACTGTAACTTCTCGCAAATATTTGGCCGACTGTTTTCCGTGCGCCTTTTCAGCAGCTCTGATGTCGTCGCGTTGCTCTTTGGACCCAGAAAGACCGGTATTGTTCGCCGTCACTACATTGACGCTAGCACGAAGCCAATCAGCATGACAATTTCCAACCTCTTCTTCGTTTGTACAATCAAATATGATATGGTCACTACACTCTTCCCGCACCAGATAACGCAAAATGCTCGAAAGGTCTCCAGGAACTAGAGCGGCAACATTTTTGTCTTCGCCAAAGGTTGCATGCAAAGGAGGACCCAAAAGCAAGGCGCTCTCCGCAACGCTGTGGTAAGCTCCAATTGTAATGGAGTCCGAGGCCCCGTCATCATCTCTTGCCAATCGTACTATCTGGGTGTGGTCACTGTTCGGCAGCACGGTACAGACCTGCAAGTCAAGGTCAAACGTCGATCTTAATGCCTCTCGCTGGTCTTCCAAAAGTCTCACCAATGAATCACCAAGTGCATTCATTCCAATAATCCCAATACGAATCGTCGTGTGGGACAACCGAAAGGCTGCATGGACAGCACGGAGTGCTCGGGTTGACTCGGAGGTGCGCACAACAGCTGAAATGTTTCGTTCCGAACAGCCCTGCGCAATGGCAAGAACATTGATTTTGGCGTCTCCCAAAGCCGAAAAGAAGCGTCCTGAAACGCCCATGGTCGTCGCCATGCCATCACCAACCGCCGCAATAATGGAACACGGCGCCTGCACATCCACAGCATTGATTTGAATCTGCTTTATCTCTCTCGCGAACTCTTCTTCAATTGCTTCCTTGGCCGCAAATGCCTGCTCTTCCGTCGTGGCAAAGGTAATTGAATGCTCCGAGGATGCCTGCGAAATCAGCACCACATTGACTCCGATACGCTCCAAGGTACTAAACATACGCTTGGCAACACCAGGAACCCCGATCAACCCCGAACCTTCCACATTGACCAAGGCCATATTTTCAATACTGCTGAATCCACACACCACCTTGTCACGATCCGTATGCGTTGTCGAGCTCGCAAAAATCCTCGTGCCTGGAAAGGACGAATTGAACGTGTTGCGAATATAAATGGGAATTTGTGGATCGCACAAAATGGCCGGCTGCATGGTCTTTGGGTGAATCACCTTGGCACCAAAGTAGGCCAGTTCCATGGCCTCATTGTAGGACACTTCACTCATGACTTGGGCCAATGGAACGCGACGAGGGTCGGCCGTCATGACACCATCCACGTCGGTCCAAATGGCAATGCTATTGGCCGTCAACAAACGACCCATGATTGCGGCGGAATAGTCGGATCCATCTCGTTGCAACGTGGTGGCGACCCCATCCGTGTTGGACGCGACGTAGCCGGTAATAACAAAGTGCAACGTTTGCTGACTGGGGTCCGCCAGTTTGGCCGATTCTTCGGCGTAGACTTGCTGCAACTTTGTTTCGGAGACTTCCCAAACCACGGCACCGTCTTGGATGGCTTGTTCGTCTACTGTAATGACGCGACGGGCATCGAGATAACAAAAGACGTGCTCCTTTCGACCATTTCTTTGTTGTTGTTGTTGCCTGACGCGTTTCTTCAAGAGGGCGCACAGAATCTGCGCGGACCACAGCTCCCCGTACCCCGAAACGAGTTCGGAAATACGAGCCGCTTGCCACTTCATGAGAAAAACCGTCTTGAGAATGTCCCGAATGTCTTCCACATCCTTTTGAATAATAGTCATCAAACGCTCGCATTCGCCGTCGTCCTTGTCACCGCCATGCTCGTCCTCGGCAAACAAACTTGCGAGACACGCTTGATGCTTTTGCAGAATAAAGGCAAGCTTTTCTTCCACCGCTTCAGAATTGCGTTCGGCCGCCGCCTTGACGGAATCCAGCAACAAGTCGGTCGTTTTTGGCTTGCCACCCATGGCTGAAACGACCACGGCCAAGTGCACGGCGTTGGAGGTAGCTGTCGAGTCAATGACACTCCCACCTTTAGTAGTAGCTGTAGCTATAGCAGCAGCAATGGCCAATTGGTGTTCCACAATGCCAGCCACGGTCAAGAAACACTCGGCGTTGGCAACGGACGTGCCGCCAAATTTGTGAACGAGCCACGGGAGGCCGGCAAAGCCGGGGCGTAGCGCAACGTCTCTGCGGGTGGATCCAGGAGGCATTGTCATGTTGTTGTTGTTGTTACTGTTGTTGGATATGCTCAACCGTGCGGTGCGGTGTGTTGCAAGATGAGGAGAAGCAGCAGCTTGTTCCGGATGATTCGAATGTGCGGCACGGGAGCTGGAGGATCTTGCTACTACAGGAACAGCTCGAGACAGCTACAGCAGACCAAGGAGGTTAGCTTTGTGTTGGGCGGTGGCGTTTGGTTGGAGGTGGAACGGAACAATTCGGAAGATCCAACAAATTGTGTCAGATAGATGTAACGATCGGTCGATCGACGCGCGATCCTTCCTTCGACCGTGGGAATCGGAACAAAATTTGGATCGAATCAATTCGAAAGCGAAAACGACGGAAGACGATGGAAGACTGGGAAAAGGAAGGAGTGACGTGGCTTTGACGAAGTATGACGTGATAATTACGTGCCTTCGTGTTCGACACAAGTAAATTAGTACAGTACATCGTAGAGTGCAGTATTTGAAGTCCGAAGATCCAGATTCGATTCGCTTCGCCTCGTCCAATGTTCAATAGGAGTACACAATACACACAGCATGAGAATCTGGGCCCCCACGCTCCTGCTGCTGCTCCAGGCCTTGCTCATTACAGCGTGGGTGAGTACAGAGCCGCACAGTCCGAGAAGGACACTAGCAGTACGATCGCTGTCATTCGCCAATAGCCGAACGACGACACCAAGAGATGTTCGTCAGAGCACCTCCACTGGCACTTTTCCGTTGCGCACCGTACTCTTTACCGCCACCAACAACCGCGCCGAACAAAAACAACAACAAGCACAGGAAGAGCAGCAACAACCTTTGGACAACATCCTCGAAGACGGCGCCGGACACATTAACCGCGAACTAGCGGAACGCATTTGGACCTGGGAACAAGACCGACGCAAGTCCAAGAATCTTCCCGTCTTGGATTATTCCGTACGATCCGGTTTGCGCTTGGTCGATTCGCTTGTCCAGCAAGTCTTGGCCGCCTCCAATCACAAGCACGAAAAATCTCTCTACGCCGACTTGATTCAGGAAGGACTCTCGGCTCTGCTCGATACCATGAGTGAGTACCGAAACGATAATACCGTTCATCAAAAAGCAGACTTTGAAACCTTTGCGCGACAACAGATTCGACGCCAGTTGCTCACCAGTCTCGAGCAAGACACGCGACCAGTGCGTCTGCCGGCTACAGTCAAGGCCGTGGTCAAGCAAGCAAAACAGCTCATGAAGAGCATGACTGTTTCGCAAGCGGGTCGAGAACCGACACTCTCGCAAGTGGCCGAACAAATAGATATCCCTGTGTCGACGCTGCAAGATTACCTGAACGTGTCTCGCACCAACACGCTCTCCATGGAATCCACCGTGGAAATCTCCAATCCAGCTGAAGACGCTGGACCAGCCTCTGCCGATCAAGAAGATTGGGAATTGAATCAGGGCATGTTGCTCGACAATGGCAAGACTATTCAGCGCGATGAGTTGGTACTAGAGTATATGGACGAAATGCTGCAACAAGAGGGAAACGACGACGCGTGGATTCAGCAAGAACAAAATGCGGGGCCCTTGCAGGACTTGATTCCGGACAATCAAGAGCCGTCTCCGGACGACATGGCCTTGGCGGAAATGATCCGACACGACATGTCCGAGTTTCTAACGACCACGTTGGATCCGACCGAAGTGAGAATAGTTCGATTGTTGTTTGGCTTGGATTCGGGAAAGCCATTGTCTCCGAGTGAAACGGCCAAACAAGTAGAAATGACTACTGAAGAGGTACTGGCCTTGCTAAATGGTGGTCTGAAAAAGCTACGGACATCGTACACGAATCGATACGTCGAATCGTATCTAGAGGACGGAGAGGAACCACACGATTTGGTAGATAGCGTCTAGTAGACTTTCAACTAGTAGTAGTACAGTAGTTAATCGATTAAAAAACGCATTGCTCACTTTACGAATGGCGGTCCTCTCTACTACGGTATATTAGCATGGTACCACAATTGGATTGGTAACAGTAGTCATCCTTAGTCCACCTACAAGGACCGTAAAGTGCGACCCTTCGTTTCGACCATTGAGCATGTGGATTCAGAAGGATTTCCCCTGTATAGCATCCAGTACCACAACGAGAAGAACGCCTTTGAGTACGCCACGTATCCAAGTACCAACGTACGTTACGAAGCGATCGACCATTCACCAGAGGGGGTTGCGTTTTCTCTTCACATGGCACTCTTCATTGCCGATTTGGCGTGATTGATGTTTTCTTTGAACAATACCTTATTGCAATTCCTGCTCGCGGCAGCAATACCATATTGTATTTTATATTTGCAATATGTTCATGTACACAAACCCTATACAGACGGGTTTGGGCCTTGAACAATTCTATTTGAAACTCACTGGACAAATCGTGCACTTGTTCTCGATAGCCATCAGAGAAAGTGTAGCCGCAACTGCAAGCAAACTACCAACCTAACTAATCAGCTACCCCTAGTACCTGGTACTCCTAGTAGTATCCTGACTAGGTAGAGCTGTACACGATTATACGATAACGTGAGCATGAACATGAACGCCCTTCGTGGCACCGAAAGCCACTACTCGTACAGCTACAGTATCATACCAAAGACCCGCAATGACCGTCCTCTGATATGGTTCCGATGCTACAGTAGCATAGCAAAAGCTTACAGTACTGTAGAACTTCGATCAGTAGACTACGTCGTACTGTAGTCTACTGCCTGGTAGCTATGTAAAGTGCAGATAAAAATTAAAAATGACGCTGGAAGGTCATCATTATTAGAACATTCATGGATGACGTTGACGTTTGAAAAATTGTGTTTTTTCACTTTACATAAGGCTACATAGACCCTACTGTACTGTAGTACAATTCTGATTGGCTATAAAAAAAGATCAAGATCAAGGAACAAGACGAGAAGGGGTCGTATCGATCAAGCTCTTCGTCGCAACGCCACCTCTCAAAATAGATCGCTTTTCGCTTCCCATCCAGTACTGCCAGAATACGTAGACGAGTACGATCGTACGATTTCCACACAGCGTTCTACGCCCGATCCCATACGTCCGGTCCGTTTCCACGCGAGCTTCTTCCTACCAAATCGCACGCTCCTTTGCGCTTGGCTCACAATAAGAACCTCTGACCAAACACATTCTTGCCCACCCTCCTACCCAAACCAAATCCACCACCATGAAGTCTTCCCCCCAGGACCCAGTGCCCGCTACTATTACGCTGGCTAACAGCTTCGCCCGCAATCATCGTCGCCACGTCCAAACGGATTCCACAGCACCACTTCCCGCCTTGCTACTATCGCCATTGAATACTACGCCCGAGTCTCACGCACACCACCAACACCGTCAATTGCAATTGATCCTCCAGTCCACTCTGGCCTTGCTCTGCGATAATCCCGAGGACAACAGCAACGACGAAGACAATCACAGCCAAGAGGGTCAGGAGAGAAAGCAACCACAGCAGTAAGCGACCAACTCTCGAGTTTCGGTGCTGTGGCAACAGGGAAGCAAACAAGTCAGCAACTAGCCAAGCCGATTTACATCAGCCTAAAGTTATAGAGGACACTACTATTTAGTACATAGCCATTCCAACAATTGAAACTCTTCTTTGCAGCTCACGTAGACCCTCGTCTCGGCTCGTCGTGGCCGAAGGCATGGATATCGTTTACCTTCGTAGTCACTAGCGACTTACGACGAGAGGCACAGCGCACATCGGACCTGGGACGAAGAGTCACTATAAGTTGTACTCGGAAGTCATGATGTCCAAGGACCAATACGGACGGATGAAAACTAAAAACAGAAAATACATAGTCCTACCGGTAGACTATTTCGGCTATTTTTGTCCGTGCCATGATTATTATTTGTCTGGAGCGAGTCCAGTGTACTACTGTACTGTAGATACAGTATCTACTTTCTGCTTCTTCGAAGCACCAGAACTGTAGCCAGAAAGCTCGTTTCACCTTGAGACAGCTAAGCGAACGATTAGACAAGGTGACAACGTCACTCAGATTGATGACGTCATTTTCGCCTTCTTCGCGCCGACCATCGCACATCGCATCGCACCGACCATGATAAATTATGACAGCGCTGCCGCATGCCAGAAGCCACTACACGTCGTACTGCAACGCTGCAACCTACCTCGGGAGCGTCCGTGTTTAGCCGCTATTGACTGTTGGACTCGCTAACGATGGGCGTTTTCAGCACGATCATCCTTGCAGTGCTCGTCTCACAGACCTGCTGCTGCTTCTGCTGTGTGGCGACGACCTCGCCACCAGTAGTCCTAGACACGACATCGCCCCTGATTGGTATTCTCTCGCAGCCCTTCAGCAGTAGCCTTCACAACGCTACTTCTCCCGGCGACCATTATATCGCCGCATCTTACGCCAAGTGGCTGGAGGCGGGTGGCGCCAGGAGCATTCCCATTCCTTACGATGCATCAGCGTCGCTGTTGGATGATATCTGGACGCAAATTCACGGCGTGCTTTTGCCAGGTGGCGCCGCTGCTTACCCAGAGACAGTCACATGGTTACTCGACAAGGTTGTCGAAAGCAACAAAGCAGGAAACTTCTTTCCGGCATGGGGTACGTGCTTGGGCTTTGAGTTTCTGATTCAATACGGTGGTGGACCGACGGCTCTGCAAACAGGTTTTGCCGTCGAAAACGTGAGTCTGGCTCTGGAGCACGTCCATCCGGTGGGGCTATACGCGGACCCAACCCAATACTTTACCGTGACGCAGCTAAATGTGACAATGAACAACCACATGTCCGGCATCATGCCGCATCAATTTCAAAAGAGCGCTGCCTTGACCAAACGATGGCAAATAACTTCCACCAACAAGGACCTTAACGGGCGACCCTTTGTTTCGACCATTGAGCCTGTGGACCCAGAAGGATTTCCCGTTTATGGCGTCCAGTACCACCCCGAGAAGAACGCCTTTGAGTACGCCACGTATCCAGGTACCAACGTACCTTATGAAGCGATCGACCATTCACCAGAGGGGGTTGCGTTTTCTCTTTCCATGGCACGCTTCATTGCCGATTTGGCGCGACGCGCCATGCGAGAGAATCGACAACACGCCTACACCAAAGAAGCACTCTACCCAGGCATCTACACATACCCTATACAGACGGGTTTGGGCTTTGAGCAAGTCTACTTGATACCCACGGCTGATCACTGGACAAATCGTACACTTGTTCTCGATGGCCAGCAGACCAAGCTGCGCCACCCGGAAAGCGTGACCGCAACCGCAACAAACTAACAACATGTATAGTCAGCTAGCCCTTGTAACTGGTACTCGCATAAGTATCCTGACTAGGTAGAGCTGTACACAATCTTTGATAGATTTATAGTGTTTGTTGGTGGGTTACTGGGTCTAGTAAAGTCGCTTGGACTGCGACGACACGGATGCGGAAGGAAGGTTCGACAGCTCTTGTAGGCACATTTGCAAGAGCCATTCGTGGGGATTCTTGTCGATATTCTCATCCGGCAACACGGTATCGCCTTCGAATTGAGACCGAAAAGCGCTGCTGCTGATGACGCTGTTGAAATCTTGGAGAATTGTGCAGATTGCGGTTTCTTGCAACGCTTCCATTGGCTGGAGCATACTGGCTTCGGCTTGTTCGATTTCGCTGGCAAAGACTCCATCTCTCTTGGTGACGCACAAGTTGTAGTCAACCTCGAGACAGGATGATCTGACATGCTGAGCGACGGCCAGTATGTCGAGCGCTGAGTCCACTGTAACGCAACAGGAAGGGCTGTCCACGAGATAATGACAGTCGACAAGTTGATTCTCAATACTCCCCGCCCGTGCACAAGAGCAGCAAAAGCATCGATGAACATCGCTAGCCAACAGGCGCATTTCGCATTCTTGCACGAGAGATCGGCAGATAAATTCCTCGGCAACCAGCAGAACTTCTATTAGCTCTTGGTAGCACTCTTGTCGGTCCGACGAGAGTCCACTACAAATAGAACCGTGATATATGTGCTCCAACATCCATCGGCACACCTTACTGGACGCGCTGACTTGGACTTCGACTAGACTGGTGACCTCCGAGGACTGATCACTCATGGAGGCAAAACGTACAGCAGCTCCCAGCTTAGCGCTCTTTTGCGAAATAATGGCGCCGTGTGCAAGGAATCTCGACCCATCTTCCGTCAATAGGACAATGTCAGGCTCCAGCAAGTCCTCCTGGCGCGAATAATAATTTTCGGACCGTATCCAGGTACAGCGCGAATCCTTCGGGGAATGCATCCAGGGCATGCTACGCATGCCGTTACTCCAATACCGAAGGGAGTTCTCTCGCTCCTTCAATGCGTTGAATCGACCAGTAGGGTGTACGTACTGAGTCTGATACGTGTAGCTCCGACTAGTAGGTACGTCCGCTACTAACGCGAGCTCTTTTGTCAACAAGCTACGGTGGAGGCGACAAATCCCTGTACACCCAAGATTCACATTTCTGCGATACAAAACCAAGCTGCATGCATGATACGCAGACGCACATTTCGACGACTGCCATCCCATGAACAAAGAAGTCACGAGTGAATCGCGTGTTGCCAGTTGTCTCTCGGCATTCTCTTGAGACTCCATGCCAGCGAAAAAAGACTCGGGTTGCTTCTGAAGAATGTGATCTCTTCGACGATTATCTTGGACGCTTGCCAAGTAGTAATCATACGAGTCTATGAGTACCACTAGCGTCTGGGAATCTGGCCGCGCGGCCGCAACTCGGATAGCACTCTGTGTCGACAGAGTGTCCACCGAGCACGGATTGGCACCCGCCCCGATCAAGACTCGTACTAGTTCTATTCGACTGTCGCTGTCGGTAGATTCCACGGCAACGTGAAGCGCATTCGTCAAATCGTATCCCATTCCCGACGGATCGTTGAATTCCAACAGCAACAATACCATTTCCACACTTTTCGATCGAACGGCCCAGACAAGTGGGCATGGAGACGCTGCATACCCGGTGCTGCCTTTTGATGTATGGTTGTTGCCACGCCACATCAAGAGACTCATGACCACGTCGGTCGAGCCTGCCGCCACCGCTGACAACAGCGGGGTCTGCCGTTTGACGTCCAATGTGGATAGCATTCTCGTCAATATTGTCAAGCTAGCAACGGACAGAATTACTTCCAAGAGATCCACGCGGCCTTGTTCACAAATGCAGTGCAACGGAGTCTGTCCTCTCATGTTCTTGCCCGACAAGAGTTTGGGCACGACTGAATGTCCCGTGACAGTCAAAATCAAACGCAAGGTGGACGCTGGAGCATCTCCACAACATGCGTAATGGAGCATATTACGGCCTTGTGAATCTCGCTGTAGGGCAACCGAGGACCCTCCTGCGGCCAAGAGAATCTGCAAACATTCCTCCCGACCATCCTCGGCTGCCATGTGTATCGGAGCAGCTGGATAGGAAGAGTAGGAGGATGCCCCCATCGTAGTCATAGTGGTATTGGCTGCTGATACTGTCGTGGTAGAACAGAGGATTCGTACCATGCACGGCCGATCGAGATGGACCGCCAGCTGCAGTGGCGACATTTCGTCTCGTGTCTGGTCGACCAACGGCTGGCACGATGACGTTCTCGGTAACTTTACCAAGGCCTGAAGAGCCTCTTGATCGTCACGACGTACAGCCTCGTGCAAGGGCTGATCACAATTGATGTAGACCATCTCGAGCTCCACCACTGTTTTTGGTTTGGGCGGCTTGTAAACCGAAGGAGATGCGTACACGGAGGATTCGTCGTGCGTACTATTCGATTCGGCGTGATACTTTGCCTTGTGTTTCTCTGCTTGTACTAATGCATCAGTAACAGAGGGGATAGGCCGGTTCCGCCACGCATCCCACCATCGATCCCTTAGTTTGGAAATGTCCACGCGGCGCGTCACCACCGGTGGTCGTTGAAAGTGGTCGGACTCGCCATTGGTTTTGCCGTTCGGAGCAGAATCCTCCTTGTGCTTGTTATTCTTGTCGTCGTCGTCGGCTACTGTGTGTGCGTCGGAGGGATCAGTGGTAGTGTGTCGTGGTCGAGTCAACACCGTTAGGTTTTTGTCAAAGCAGCTGCCGTGTTGTTGTTGAGAGTTGCCCATCAGCGGATCGCCCGTCTCGCAGTCGAGACTGGACCGAAGCGACGAGTCGGTGCGAGACCAGACACCTGTCGCAACTGGACTGCTACGGAGACTGCTTCTCCCAGCAACACTCTTTGCAGACTCGGCATGGAAAGACAACAGCGACAGGGGTGCACATAGTGGCTCTAATGGCGGTACCGAGGACCCGTCCCGATGGTCAGCAGCAGATTGCTTCAACGCTATTTTGGATACCTCGTGCCTCGTGTGTTGCTGTCTTTGATCTTTCAGCTGTCGGACCTGCTTGCGGCGTTGACGTTCGTGTCGCCGCGAATTTCGCCGTTCGGAAGTACCACCCTGCCTTGTTGGGTCCGATTCCGACTTTACCACCCCGAGAGAGTTCTTCTGATTGTTCGCACACAAAAATGGTCGCGGAGGCTGTCGTTCCTCCTGTCGTTCTGCCTTGAAGTGTCCTTGTCGTCTGGGCCGTCTTGATCGATACGATGATGTTGCTGTAGGTACAGCCACAGCTGTCTTACGGAGGCTACTGCTGTTGGTGGAAATGATTTCACCATTCATAGCTCCGCTGCCGCTGCCGCTATTAGGAACAAAGGCGGGTGCAGCCACTCTCAAGGAATGCGACATGGTGTCTCTTTCTCCACAAGGTGCAGCTAGCTAAGCGCTATAAAGATAGAGCTAGCCTCTTAAACTGTCAACATAATCACAAGCCAAGTTCGTTGAACGTACATGCGCACACCATGGTGAAACAGTCAAAGTAGACGCAAAGAATGTGCCAAACCTTTCGAAATAAGGCTCTCTAATAGTTCGCGCCATTTTGGAAAAAACGACGAACGACGCGATCCTCATCATTCCGAAAAAACAGCAGCACCGTACAGTATCATAAATCGACCATGACGACGCCAGTCTGCAGCAGTACACTTCTGCTTCTCTTGTGTCTAGCTGCGGTAAGCTCAAGTAGATCCGAGTCTTCCTTGAGTAGCAGTAGTAGTAGCAGTAGTAATGCAAGCCCATCATCGTTGCTTCGACTGGAAACGGATACCGACGGCGCGGCCCTTTTTCAGTATAGCAGAATGACACATCCAGACAATAATCGGATGGCCGCGACAGTCTCTCCTGCATCACAAGCACAAGCTCAGCAGTCACACGGTCGTGCTAGAATCGTATCTCCTTTACCATGGACCAGCTGGCACGATGACGACGACAATATCAGCAGTACCGGTAGCAGTGCGTCGGCAGAGAACGAACGAGACTGGATGGAATCCGTTCGATACGCCCACTACAGTCCAGCTGCTAGTGCTGGTACCGCTACACAGGACCAACCGCTCTTTCTACACGACAGTTTCAGCCGTGAACGGCACCACAGACTCCAATTAGCTCTACCAACGGCGTTCCTCGACGCGACTAGAGACACGCACTCGCAGCACGACGTTTCCAACAGTATCATCAGCAACAACAGCAACAACAACAAGTACTTGTCCACGGGCACCACCATTTGCGCCGTGCGGGGCGCCGATTTTGTCGTCTTGGGCGCCGATACTCGCGCCACGGCGGGCACAATGGTGGCCGATACGAGGGCGCGCAAAATTCACCCGCTGGCCCCCAATTGCGTCGCGTGCGGGGCCGGCACTTCGGCCGATTTGCAACACGTGACGCGGCAAGCGCGCTACAGCAGCCAATTGCAACAGCAGCAAGCGCTCGGCAATGCCAATTTCAATGACGACGATGGCGATAACAACGCTGACTCGCATGTTCCGATTGGTTCCCTGTGTCGCTGGCTGCAAGAGACCCTTTACGAACAGTCGGGTGCGTGTCAAGCCAATTTGATTGTCGGTGGCGTGTACCAAGGTCGCGCGTCCTTGGCGTCCATTTATCCCCACGGTAGCATGGACTCGACCGTCAGCTACACTGCCTTGGGGAGTGGGGGATTGGCCGCCACGGCCGTGCTCGAACGGGGCTACACACCCAACTTGACTCGCGAGCAAGCCGTGGCGTTGGTGCGCGACGCCGTCTTGGCGGGCATTCGCAACGATTTGGGAAGTGGCTCGCAAGTAGATCTGTGTGTTATTGGCGCCGACGGGAGTGCGGATTACCAACGGGGTGTCGTGCCAGAAGAGGAGCTAGCGCCACTCCCCAAGCTAGTTCCAACGGAACAAGAAGAGGACGATGCGGAACGGTCCATGGAAGGAGTCAATGGCTTCGGCAATCTCGCATTTCGCATTCAATCAAAACGCGTCCTGGTGGCCCGCCAATCCGTCGACGAAGACTGGAACGAGTACTTGGGAATCAACTAGCTATAACTACTATCAATAGCAATGCTAACAAGAAGGACCGGACCGCCTTCTTCAAACAATGTTAATCGTTTTAGTGCTGTGCATTCGTAATCAAAGAATAATTGTTTGCGAGTCCAATTCCAACTTGAAACATTCTAGTTGTTGGCATAGTCACACGTGTAATCATTGGAACTGGTAATGATCAAGGCGACAATGAATCCATACAAGCCAATAGCTCCACTGAAACTCAAAATAGTCACCGAACCTATGTACAATTTACCAGCATCACCTTCGTCGCCCACTTCCGCTGAGGTATTGCCACCCGACATGGCGGTATTCTTGGCGTGATTCAGTTCAGCACGCAGACCCGTGGCTACGATACCA
>Ga0307981_1000543_pt1 | contig 36865 bp, 19 predicted proteins | sample OrgLakmetagen987_FD_201849 | JGI IMG/M metagenome (GOLD analysis project Ga0307981, IMG submission 201849) | Saline water microbial communities from Organic Lake, Antarctica - #987 | ecosystem: Environmental > Aquatic > Non-marine Saline and Alkaline > Saline | place: Antarctica: Organic Lake... | reverse complement strand
GACGAGCTCAATCAGCGTGACGTCTTTTTCCAAGTGGATGAGTTGCTCGGCCATTTCGAGGCCGATAAAGCCCGCGCCGATCACGAGGACGCTTTTGGCTGATTCGGCTGCGGTCTTGATGCGATCCATGTCCTGCAAATTACGCAGGGTGTAGATGCCGGGCAGGTCGATACCTTCCAGTGGCGGCTTGAGGGGAGAGGCACCGGGGGAGAGGATCAGCTTGTCGTAGGCGATATCTTCTTCGATGTCCGTATCCAATCGACGGAGACGTAGCGTCTTGGCCTCGCGGTCGATGGAGATGGCTTCGGTGCGGGCTTGCACATCGATGGCGAGCTGCGCTTTTAGGCTTTCGGGTGTTTGCACAGAAAGCTTGTTGCGATCTTCGATCTCACCCCCGATGTGGTAAGGGAGGCCGCAGTTGGCGAAAGAGACGTCGGCACCGCGCTCGATCAGGGTGATCGAGGCGTGCTCATCCAAACGGCGCAGACGCGCTGCAGCGGATGCGCCGCCGGCCACGCCGCCGACGATGACGATGCGAGGGGAATTTGAATTTTGGGTGGGTGTGGTTTGTTGACTCATAAAATGATGGGTGTTTTAGGTTTCTTGATCAGTGCCGAGTGTGCACTGAAAGCTGTGGCAGAAGCTGCGTAAGGCGTCGCAGTTGAGCGAGTAGCAGACCTTCGGCCCCGATTGGCGGTGGTGGAGCAGGCCAGCCTTGTCGAGGGTCTGCAGGTGTTGGGAGACAGTGGCTTGCGCCAGTGGCAAGGCCTGCACAATCTCGCCGCAGCAAGCTTCGCCTTGTTCTTGGAGGAGCCCGATGATAGCGATGCGCGCCGGGTGCGCGAGCGCACCGGCAAAGGCTGCCAGTGCGACTTGTTCTTCGGGAAAGAGAGTTTTTTTGGTCTTTGCCATTTCCTATATACGTATATCGGCGATATACGATAAATCAAGAATGGTTTTGGTATTTTTTGTAATTATTTACTAGGGGCGGGAGGAGAGGGAGACCTAGAGGGGGTCACATTTATGATCAGTTCGACTTTTCAACAATTGATTGGCCTGCCAGGACTCCGTTCTGTCGTATCCATCCTGAGGGTGACCTTCCGGCGCGTTTTTTGAACTCGACAGAGAAGTGGGCAGCGGAATGAAAGCCGAGCTGCGCCAGATGTATTACAGCCTGTTGCAGTATGTGGGGTCAGATGACTTTGAGCCGGAGTCTAATTTGGATAAAAGGTTGCTGCAAAAATTACTGAACTAAGTGCCATTCGAACCAGTGGAGTTTCAAATGCGTTTTTTCTCGTAGTCGGAGCGCTTCCGCTTCGGTCCATGGTTTTGACGCGAGAGGCCTCCGATCCTAACGCGAAAGCGTTAGGCTGCGGCTTTTATCGAATGTTCGGACAGTTGGCGAATATTCGACTTGGCCGCTTGATTCGACCTTTCTCTTGAAACGATTTTCCAAGCAATTTCGATTGATCAAGTTAGGAAGGTTTCCTTTAATATGACTATGCATCAATCACTACAGACTACTTTAATTAAAATGCTTCTGGGTATTTGCTTAACTCTCCATGTCAGCGGTGTCGCCAGCGAAGTAGAGATTAAAGAGGAGTCGCTGCAGGCTTATCAGGAGCGGATGCAATGGTTCGCCGATTCCCAGTATGGGATATTTATCCACTTTGGCGGCTATTCCCAATTGGGTGGGGTCTGGAAGGGAGAGAAAGTCGGGGGCTATTCCGAATGGATTCAGGGTGCGGCTAAGATTGATAGTGACGAATATGCCGAAGTGGCCCTGCGATTTAACCCCACCGAGTTTAACGCCGATTTGATTGTGAAAAATGCTAAGGACGCGGGGATGACTTATCTTGTCATCACGGCCAAACACCACGAGGGGTTTTGCCTTTGGGATAGCGCCTACACCGACTACGACGTGGCCAGCACGCCGTTTAAAGGTCGCGACCTGTTGCAGGAATTAAAGGAGGCCTGCGCTGAATACGGTATCCGTTTCGGACTTTATTATAGCATCATCGACTGGCATCACCCCAGCCAGGTCCGTCCCTACGAACTGGGTAAAAAGGGCTGGTCCGGCAAGACGGAGATGGTCGATGATGGGAAACAGGACTATGTCGATTATCAGAGGAATCAGGTGCTTGAGCTCATCGAGAAATACAATCCGGTCGTCCTCTGGTTTGACGGTGACTGGGCAGAGTGGTGGACTCTTGAGGACGGCATTCTGCTCTACAACGCAATCCGGAACGCGGATAGCGACGTAATCGTCAACAACCGGGTGGCGAAACGCGCGACCTTTGAGCTGGATTATGTGACTCAGGAGCAGAGGCACTTTGGCGAGCGGTTCGTCAAACACTGGGAAGGGTGCTACACCATGAACAAATCCTGGGGCTACAAGACGCATGACCATGACTGGAAGACTCCTGAAACCGTTTACAAAAAACTTAAAGATATTAATGAGAAGGGCGGCGTCCTCCTGCTCAACGTAGGTCCTGACGGCCGCGGTATCGTTCAGGATGAAGCATGGGATATACTCAGCAAAACAGCCGAGATGATAAAAGAAAACCCGATTGAGAAGCGTGTTCCTGAAATCACTTCCGTTCCTGGTATTAAGGATAAACAACCGAAGCGCGATAAGACCAACATCGACGGCAGTTAGTGGAGTAACCTTACTCCTAAACTACGACGCACTGGCGTGCCACTTGTGTCGACCAACTTGCCCAGAGAGCACCCAGGAAGATCAAGCATAGGTGTGGAATTTGAATTAGTAGAATCTAGACGAACATCATGAAATAGGTTAAGTTCAGCGCTAAGAAACTATTGAACAAAAGCACTTTAACTGTGACATACGGCATAACTAGTAATTAGTAACAATAAAAAATCAATATGACCCAACCGACCACTGAAGATACCCAAGCCGTAGAAAAACTAGGCGAGGTCAGAGACGCAATCACGACCGAGTTACGTAAGACCATTGTTGGCATGAACGATGTGATCGACGAAATGATGATCGCTATTTTCTCGCGCGGCCACTGCCTACTGGTGGGCGTGCCCGGCCTGGCCAAGACTTTGCTGGTCAGCTCATTGGCTGAGACCATGTCGCTGGGTTTCAAACGCATCCAGTTCACCCCGGACCTGATGCCCTCCGACATCACGGGCACCGAGTTGCTGCAGGAGGACCCCGAGACCCACGAGCGTCGCTTCAAGTTCCAAAAAGGACCGATCTTCACAAACCTGCTCTTGGCGGATGAGATCAATCGTACGCCACCAAAGACTCAGGCCGCACTGCTTGAGGCGATGCAGGAGAAGCGTGTCTCCTCCGGAGGTGAAGAATACAAGCTTGATCAACCCTTCTTCGTTCTGGCGACGCAGAATCCGATCGAGCAGGAGGGCACTTACCCACTTCCTGAAGCACAGCTGGACCGCTTCCTTTTTAATATTCAGGTCAAGTATCCCAGCCATCAGGAAGAACTGGATATCATGCGAAGCGTGACCAGTGATGACGTTCCCGAGGTCAAGAAAGTGGTCGATGCAAAAACAATTATAGATTTCCAGCACGTTGTCCGCCGGATTCCGGTCGCTGATCCGATCTTTGAATATGCTGCCAGCCTGGTGCGCGCCACCCGCCCGGACGAGCCGGATGCGCCGGAATTCGTCAAGAAGTTGATGAGTTGGGGCGCTGGCCCACGTGCCTCGCTCAATTTGATTATCGCCGGAAAGGCACGCGCTGCCCTTCGCGGGCGCTGTCACGTATCCGAGGAGGACATTCGTGCCGTCTGCTTGCCTATTCTGCGTCACCGTATCGTACCGAGTTTTGCCGCTCGATCCGAAGGAATGACTCCAGATAGCTTGGTCGAGCGACTGCTCGAGGAAGTGAAGCCGGCCAAGGCTTAACCGAATCCTGGGCCTCCCCCGATGTCGGAACACCTGCCGGAAATCAATTATTTGAAGCCCGAGCTGCTTCAGCAGCTCGGCGATCTTGAGTTGGTCGCTCGTGAAGTGGTCGAAGGGCTCCGGGTCGGCAGTCACCGCAGTCCGCTCAAAGGTTTCAGCACGGAGTTTGCTCACCACCGTCAATACGTTCCTGGCGATGCGATCCGCGACATCGACTGGCGGGTGTACGGCCGCACCGGTCGTTACTACACCAAGCTCTACGAGGCAGAGACCAACTTCGACTGCCACCTCCTGATCGATGCCAGTGCATCGATGAACTATACGTCCGGCCAAGTGAGCAAGCTGGAGTATGCCAAGTTTCTGGCTGCCTCGCTCGCCTACATTGTGCTGAAACAACGCGATTCGGTCGGCCTGTCTATCTTCGACTCGGAAGTCCGCGCCTATCTGCCTCCTCGCTCCACCATGAGTATTCTGGTGCAGATCGACCGTCTACTGAGGGAAACCAAGTCCCTGCCGCGCACTACCATAGCGAAGCAGCTTCATGATATCGCGTTGATGATGAATCGTCGCTCCTTCGTGGTGGTGATCTCAGACTTCTTTGCCGACGTTGAAGACATCATGCGTGGTTTGCATCGCATTCGCCATGATGGCCACAATGTGCTGGTGCTTCAGACCCTTGACCCCTACGAGATCGAATTCCCTTTCAACGGCACCTGGCGCTTCGACGGGCTGGAGCAAGAGGAACCCGTGACGACCCAACCGGAACAAATCCGCGAAGACTACCTGAAAAGCTTCGAAGCCCATCGTGCGGCGTTGAAGGCAGGCTGTGTTGCAGACGGAATCGACTTTGCCATGGCCGACACCTCGCGCCCCCTCGACGCAGTGCTCTCCGAGTTTTTCTTTGAACGTGAATCTACAATTGGCGGCGGCTCCGTCGAGCGGCCATGAGTTTCCTCAACCCATTGCTTTTGATTGGTGTTCTGGGTATTGCTTTGCCCATTCTGGCCCACCTGCTGAATCGTTTTCAGGTGCAGCACACCGACTGGGCGGCCATGCGTTTCCTCAATCGAAACGTTCGCGTGCGTTCACGTCAAATTCGCTTGCGCGACCTTTTGCTTCTGCTTTTGCGTTGCCTTGCGCTGCTCTTACTGGTCTTTGCGCTGGCTCGCCCGGCCTGGACCTCTTCAGCTGGATGGTTGCCCGGCGAACATCGTGCCGGCGTGGTTATCGCGCTCGACAGCTCTTTTAGCATGGCGCAGGGCGCTGAAGGGGACACACGCTTTGATCAGGCTCTGGGTCAGGTGCGGGCCATCGGTGATCAAATGGTATCCGGCGACCCGGTCACGCTGGTGCTGCTGGGCGGCGATCAGCGAGTCGTGTTGCGTAACATCGCCTATGATGAGGAGCGCTTTGAGGAGGCCCTGCTTGAATTGAAAGTAGGTCCCGGGACACTGGACCTAGCCAACGAACCGAAGCGCATCGCCGGGCTTGTGGCCGACATAGAAGCCCCCGCTAAAGAAGTCTATTTAATCACTGACGGCCAAGCGGCGGACTGGAAGCAACCTTCCGCTCAATTACGTAAGGCGCTGGCTGATCTGGGCACTCAAGCCGAGGTCTTCATCGTCTCCGTTGCGGGCGAATCCGCTAACCTGGCAGTGACCGACCTGCAACTGGTCGCCGGGGTCCTGCGCAAAGGCACGACCGCACGCTATCGGGCCACGGTCCGGAACTGCGGTGAGGCCCCCGTCTCCAACGTGGCCGTGCAATGTCGTGTCGATGGGGTCGAGATCGACCGTAAACTCATTCCGGTAATCGAGGCGGGGCAGTCCGAGAGCGTATCGCTTTTTGTTCCCTTCTACAACTCCGGCGCGACACGCATCACTGCGGAGATCAGTGGCGATACTCTTGCAACAGACAATGTGCGCCGGACAGTTGCGGTGGTTCGGGAACGCGTCTCGGTGCTTTGCGTGGATGGATCGACAGGCGATGCCGGTCGTCTGGTTGTAGCGGCCTTGCTGGCCCGGGCCGACGGGGTCGCGGGCGAGGACTATGTGGTGCGATCAATCCCCTGGTTATCCTTTCCGGCCGAAGACCTTTCACAAGTCGACGTGATCGTGTTTGCCGATGTGCCCGAAATTACCGAACAGCAGGCGACTCAGCTCGAGCGCTTTGTGCGCCAGGGAAGTGGGCTGATCTGGTTTGCCGGCGACCAGGTTAAAGGAGCGGCCTGGAACGAACGCACCGCCAGTGCCGACAGCCAGTTACTGCCGGGCCTCATTCGCAATAAAATTGAAACCAGCAATACACTTGGCGCGGGGACACCGCTGGACGCAAACATGCCGGATCACCCGGTTTGCTTGCCGCTGTTGTCGCTGCCTGAAGATTTGCTGAACGAAACGCGCTTCCTGCGCCTTTTGGAAGTCGAGCCTGTCCCCAACAGCTACCCGCTTCTAAAATTAGCGGGTAGCGATAAGCCGGTTTTACTCGAACACGCGCTTGGCCGTGGTCAGGTATTCATGTTCACCACCACCGCCGAGACGGCTTGGAACAACATGGCGTTGACCCCGGTTTTTCCGATGGTGATGCAGCAAATTGTGACCTACCTCTCAGCCCGCGAGTTCGAGCGCTCCCGCAGGGTCGGCGATTCTTTGGCGCTTACTTACATTGATCAACCGGATGCCAGCAACGCAGTCTTTGAGACGCCATCGGGTGAGACCGTTTCCGTGCCGGTAAGGGAAGCCGGCGGACAATACCTTGCGCTTCTTGAGAGCGCTACCGAAGATGGCTATTATACCGCCCGGGTCAGTGTTCAAGCTCCGGGGATTCCCATCGCGGTCAACGTCGACCCCCGTGAATCGGATATCGTCCGCTTGCCTGAACCCGTATTTCGAAACAACCTGGAAGGTCTCGGCCTCAACGTGGTAACCAGCGAAAGTGAACTGACTGCGGCGATCGAGGCCAGCCGCACCGGTCGTTCCGCTTGGCGCTTCTTTATGATCGCTGCGCTGATTTTCCTGATTTTCGAGTGTCTTCTAGCCGACCGCATGATGGCTCGCAGTCGCGCCAAAGCTACTTCCACCTCCGACCCACTGCCAGAGAATGTTTGATACGACACTCATGACTCTTGGCTTCGAAGAGCTCTTCTGGGCCCGGCCGCTCCCGACTTCGCTGATGATTGGGATATTCGCTGCTGTCGTTGTGCTCAGCCTATATCTCTATCGCCGTCCATGGGGGCTCCCTCTGTGGCTGCGCGTTGGGCTGGGTCTGGCACGCTTGCTTGCGCTTACATTGGTTGTGGCCTCTCTGTTCGAGCCGACAGGTGTGGTCAGTGAATCTTACACTCAGGCCCGGAGTTTACCCATACTGATCGACACCTCTGAAAGTATGTCGATGCAAGACCCGCGAAAGACTTCGAAAGACTTTGCGGATGCGACTGCGGCACTCGGCATGCTTCCAGGGGAGAATCTGGAACCAGACCAAATTTCCATGCTGCTGGATGCCAACCAGCGCCAAACGATTCTATCGGCCTCACGGTTGGACCTGGCCCGCGGCATTCTAAACCACGCAGCCGCGCCGGTAATCAAGGAACTTTCCCAGTCACTGGACATCAGTTATCACAGCTTCGGCGCATCGCCCCAAATGATTAGCGACCAATCCGTGATCAACGAGGAGGACCTGAAAAGCCTTGAAGCAACCGCACCGGCGACCTCCATCGCATCCTCTCTGGCAGCCGTCGCCAAGTCGAGTGCGACCCAGCCGGCGGGGATCGTCTTAATGACCGACGGGATCGACAATTCGTCCTCCAGGCTGAGTGAATCCGTGCTTCAGGACCTTGGCGCCCGCGGCATACCGGTCTTTCCGATTCCGATCGGACTGGAGCAACCCGACGACGTTTCGATCCGTAATATAGTTATGCAGGAAGTGGCCTTTTCCGGAGATCAGGTCCCGGTGCAAGTGCAACTGCTTTCCAAAGGTTACGAAAAGCGCACCGCCAGCCTGAGCGTTCGACTTAATGATAGGCAGGTATCCAAAAAGAGGATACGTCTTCGGGGTGGGCTCCAATTCGAGGACATTGAGTTCAATGTCGATCTCTACCAAAAAGGTGCGGCAAAGGTCGCGATTGAAATTGAACCCTTCGATGATGAAGTCTCACTGGCGAATAACCGGGTGGAACGAAGCGTCCGGGTGGTCAATGAAAAGGTCAACGTCCTCTACATCGAGGGCAACAACCGCTGGGAATTTCGCTATTTGTCCGCTATCCTGAAACGCGACCCGCGCCTAAACACCACCTTCATCGCCTCTTCAGCCGGCCCAGAGTTCGCTCGTAATTCACCCGAGCATATCGAACGGTTCCCGTCGAGTCGTGAGAAGGCCTTTCAATACGACCTCGTCATTCTAGGGGATGTTGATCCGGAGTTCTTTACGCCCGAGGAACTTGGCCTGCTTGAGGAATTAATCCGGGATCGAGGCGGTTCGCTCCTCGTGCTTTGCGGCCCCATGCACACCCCGATGTCTTTTGCCGGCACCCCGATCGAGACCATGATGCCGGTAAGATTTGATGCGGACGGCGAGTGGGAGCATACCTCCGAGTCGGTCTATCCGGTCCTCACCCCTGAAGGGCGTAGCAGCATGGTGATGTTGCTTGAGAACGAGACCGCAGCCAATGACCGGATCTGGAGCCGGGTTGCCCCATTGGACCACCTCCCTCCCTTAATCGGTGCCAAGCCCGGTGCTACGGTGCTGGCCACGCTTTCCGATACCTCTGAAGGATCGCAGCGTTATCCCCTGGTCGCCTGGCAGCGCTACGGAACCGGGAAATGTCTATCGCTCGCCACGGATCGTCTCTGGCGACTGCGTTTCAAGACCGGCGACAAATACCACTGGCGCGTCTGGTCCCAGTCCATCCAGTTTCTTACCCTTTCCCGCCTGATGGGGGAGCATAAACAGATTCGTCTGGAAACGGATCGCACAATTTATGAAGTCGGCGATCAGGTTCGCCTCTACGCTCACGTGCTCGACGAGGAATTTGAGCCCGTGATTCAACAGTCCTTCGAAATCTCAGTGAACGGGGTCGACGGAAACGCGCTCAAGGAACAAATTCGCCTGCAGCCGGACCGGATGACCAAGGGGCTCTATGAAGGTTATTTCACGCCGCCGCTGGCAGGTCGTTATCGTCTGGAGGCCAACGAAAATGACCAGCCGGTATCCAATACCACCGAATTCCAAGTGGCCTCGGTCAACCGGGAACTATCGGACACCAACATGCGGCTTGAGAGCCTGGAGCGTATCGCAGCGCTCACCGGCGGCCGCTGCCTGACGATAGAGGATTTGCCAATGCTTGGCTCCATGCTGAATGTCGAGCCCATTATTACGACTGTGCGCTCCGAGCGCCCGCTCTGGGATAACGGCTTAGTCGCGGCACTCCTGATCGGCCTACTGGGCATGGAGTGGATTTTTAGGAGAAAGCACGATTTGAAGTGATGAGCGAGTTATCCAACAGAACGATTGATTCATGCCTACGCGCAGTCTGGCGGCGCACGCAAGGGCGCTATGTGCTGGGTGGCCTGCTGGCCCTGGTCCGCTGGTTTTTGCCCTTATTTCTGGGGGTCATCCTGATCGACCGTATCAGCTTTTTCCCTTGGTGGCTGCGCGCGATGATCGGGTTGGCTCTACTGTTTGTGTCCCTTCGCCAGGCTTGGCGACATGGCTGGTCAAAGTTAAGTCGCTACAACGCGACCCATACCGCGCAGCAAGTCGAACGTGCTCATGGCGATATGGACAGCCTCCTGGTGACCGCGGTACAATTCCAGCAAAGCGGTGCCGCTCCCGGCACTTCGGCGGCAATGTGGGAGCTGACTCTGGAAAAAGCCCAGAAAGCAATTCGCAATGTTGTGCCGCAAAAGATCGTTACGCTTGAAGCGCTTAAGCGCCCAATAAAAGTCGCTCTTGGCCTGGGCGCTGTGTTACTCGTCCTCGTTGTTCTGCAGGGACCTTTTCTCGGTGCGGGTCTCGGCCGTCTCTTTACTCCCTGGTTGGCGATTGCTTATCCAACCGATACCCACATCCAACTGACTGAAGGTGAGTTAGTGGCGAAAGAGGGGGCACCAGCCAGTATCGAGATTCAACTTTCCGGTGAAATCCCCGAAACGGCTGAACTCGAACTTCAGACCGGGGAAGGACGCCCACGGGAAATCGAACTGGAGGTGGTCGACGGACTCAGTATCTACCAAATTGCCGCCGCCTCGCGTGATTTCACCTACCGGGTCAAGGCAGGCGATGCCCGAAGCGATTGGCGGCAGGTGCGAATTATTCGAGCGCCGCGCCTAGCAAAGGTTGAGGTCGAACTCGATTTTCCCGACTACATCGATCGCGCGAACGAAACCCTGGAGGCACTGACCATGACGGTCCCGGAGGAAACCGGAGTCCGCTGGCAACTGACCCTGGATAGTCCGATTCGTCAGGCAACCTTGCATCGGGATGATGAAGAAGACCTGCCACTCGAGATTGGCGATGACGGCCGCACACTCACCCTTGCCGAGAAGGCCTCGGCATCGCGCGGTTACAGTTTTTCCTGGATCGAAGACACGCATGGTTTTGATTTTACCAGTCCTCGCTACTTCCTGCAGGTCGCCTCCGATCAGACACCCCGCATCGAACTGACCCAACCAGAGGGAAACCTTGTCGCGATGCTGGGACGCCCGCTCGAACTGGCCGTTCGCGCACAGGATGACCATGGCATCGGCAGCACGAAAATCAGCTACAGAATCAACCGCCGCCCCGAGAACACGATTGCTCTGGAGGATCCTGTTCGCAGTGACAGTGGCGAACAAGTGCTCGACTGGGACTACCGCGAAGCAGTTTCCAATCTCGTCATCGGTGACTCTATCACCTTTCTGGTGGAAGTGGCCGACAAGTATCCCGGTGAAGGAGGCCCGCACATTGTCCGGACTGACTCGCGGCGAATCACCTTTCTTTCGCGTGAGGACTATCTCGCCGAAATCAATAAACAAATGGAGCGCTTGTTGAGCCAGGTGCGCACCCTCTATCGCCAGCAGCGAGCCGCTCACGAGCTTGTAGTTAAGCTCGATCCGGCAGCCGATAGTTTTCTGCCGACTTGCCAGCTCGAGGCCATCCGTCAGGAACTCGTGCGTGAACAACTGGTGAGCACCGCGGATCAAATGCAGGTCTTGTTGGGCGATTTGAAGGCCAATCAGATCAGTGATGCTGTTGAAGGCGATTCACTCGGTGCGCTTCGGGATGCCCTCCGGTCGATTGCCGAAGAGCAGGTTGGCCGCGCCGCTGATCTGCTGCGTGCTCAGGTTGGCAACCAAAATAGCGACCCTCAGCCCGCAATTACCGCGGTCAATACGGCTGCCCGCGAACTCGCGAGCCTGGTCATGCAACGGGGCATTCTGGCCTCGCGGGAAGTTTTTGCCCGGGAAACCGCTATGCTGGCGGATGAATTATCCCGGATCCGGTTGAAGCTCATTACGGCAGACGAAGCGCAGTCCGGGGCCTTGGCAAAGAAACTCGAAGTGATTGCCGAATGGACCGATGATCTGCTGAACCAACTCAACGCAACCATGCGCTACGACAAGAGACCGTTGTTCGTTTTAGGTCTTAACCGGCGCATTCACCAACTGGAAAGCTCTGGCCTGGCCGATTCAATTCGCGCCACTTCGAAACTGGCCGGTTCCGGCAATTTGGTTGAGGCCGCTGAGCTGCAATATCCGCTGATTCGCCCGCTCATCGAAGGCGGGTTCACCATGCGCACCGGCTCTGAATTCGCACACATCCGCGGCTTGAGCGAGCAACTTACCAGCCTGGTTGAGCAACAAAAGGGTCTGATGGCCAGCAGTGAGTCCGGGACGAATACGGAAGAACTGGCAGCACGCCAATCGCAGTTGCGGGACAAACTGGTGCTGGCGGCACTACCCGACATTCCGGCCCCGAGACCTCAGCTTAAAGACCTCGTCCTGCCTTCGGCACCTCCCAGCGATGCCAAACGTCTTCAGGCTGAAGCCTCGATGGCGCAGGCAATCGCCCAATTGAGTGCGAACGAAAACGAAGCTGCACTGCGCACTCAGCGCGAGGCTCTGGCGACACTCAATGAATTGAATGCGATTCTGGATCGCTGGTTAGTGGAACTGGCTCAGCTCACCTTGGGCGTTTCGGCGGAAGTTTCCGATGCGGCCGAGCGCGCCGGCTTGCTGGAACAACTCGAAACCAGTCAAATCGAACTTCTGATACAAACCGAAGAAGCCGCTCTCGATGAGAAAAACCCTGCCAATCTCGTCGAAGATCAGCGGGCCCTGACTGAGGAAATTGAAGGATTCTATAAGGAACTTCGCGGAGGGGATGCAGGTCCCAGTAAGGATATGCTACCTTTGATCGGCAGACTTGAAGCGACTTCGAGTATGATGCAGTCGGCCATCTCAGCCCTGGAAGGCAAGAGAGTTGAGGACGCACTTGAGCCACAGGAACTGGCCGCGCTCGGGCTGGCCGAAGCCCGCAGTATTGCCACCGAGCAACTCTCGAAATTCAATCTGGAACAAAATTTGATCAGTTTCCAACAGGCTGTTGCAAGTGCCAGTGACGGCATGGGGGACGTGGTCGGTGGCCAAAATGATTTGATCGATGCGACCCAGTCGGCCGACGAGGAGAAGCTGAAATCTTTACTCGCTCCGCAACGCAATCTGCTCCGCTGCCTCAGCGACATTGCGCCCTCACTGGATTTGGTGGCCGAGCGTCTCGATGTCGGTACACCCCTGGTATTTGCCGCATCCGATGTCGAAGACGCCCTCTTCGCGATGGAGGATGGCGATGCTGAGGACGCGGCCGAAATTCAGGAAATCGCGGTTGAGTCGTTGGCCGAGGTTCAGGCCCTGGTTGCTGAAATTTCTGTACAAACCGGCTACATCAGTGAGATCGTCGAGTTCCTCTTTGAGGCTCAATCTGACCTCAATGCGCTCGCTTACCGACAACGCCAGTTGCGCGAGACCAGCGAACCTGAAAATGCACTGGAGCTGCAGAAAGCACTAGCCGCAGAAGCGAAAGCAATTGGAGAAGTCTTAAGTGAGGTTGCCGGTAACGTCGATATGGATACGCTTGACGAGAGCGTGAAGGAGAACTTTTTAGACTACGACTTGAGTCTTAATTTCCAGGCTCCCGCTGCGGGGATGGCTGAGGCCGCTCAGCTACTTGAAGCAGGTCAGGAGGCTGGGGGAGCGATGCTAGCTGCCGAAACCGCACTGCAGGCAAATACTCAACAACTTTATATCATCGTGGAAATGTTGACTGGACTGCCCAGTATCTCAGTCACACACGTCGATCCGCCTGAACTCCACCGGCTTATCGACGTGCTTGATATCGCCAGCAAACAGCGCGGGCTCCTTCGCCAGGCATATCCCGCAAATGCTCAAGCCCTGCCGGCTATAGCAGAGGCTCAAGAGGAGCTGGCTCAATCGACCGCCAAAGCAAACGAGGGAGAACTTACCCATCCCTTGATCGCTCTAGCCTATGAGCAAATGGAGCCCATCGCGGGTGCGCTGGAGGCGGCCCGAAAAGCAGAAGCCAAGACTGCCCAGCTAAAAGTGGACCAGACGCTGCGTCATTTCATCATCGAGCAGGCCCTGATCCTAAATACAGCCATCCCGCCCATTTCCAGTAGTGATTCGGATGTGCTGACTGAGTCGGAGACCGATGATCTTTACCAAACCGATGCAGTCGGCTTCGTTGCCGATTTCGTCAGTGGTGAACGGCCGAAAGACCAGGAGTCCGAATGGGAAATTCTGGGCACCCGTAACCGGGCGGCGCTCAACCAGAACTTCGCACGTGAATTGCCTCTGGAGTATCGGGCCACGCTTAAAAACTATTTCGAACGAGTCGCTGAATAAATGCCTCTCTACCCACTCAAGATGAAATTGCTCATGCCTATCACCCGATTCTTTTCGCTCGCATTGGTAGCAGCTGCCTTGATCGGTTCAGTCAACGTATTGCATGCTCAGGAGGCACCTGTTGCCGTTACAGGAACGGACTCAGGTGAGGCCGCACCCGAATTGACAGAGGCCGCTGATCTCGCAATCGAGCGTGGACTGAAATACTTGATTTCTACTCAGAACCCAGACGGTTCCTGGGCCAACGATGATGGAAAATTTGCGACCGCCGGGACATCTTTGGGAATGATGGCTTTTATGGTCAAAGGTCACTTTCCGGGTTTCGGGCGTTATGGTGAACCATTGAACCGAGCCAAGGAGTATCTCCTGAAGAAAGCCGAAGCATCTGCAACCGGATATTTAGGCGGAATGTATGAGCACGGGCTTTACACCTTGGCTCTTTCCGAGATATGGGGCATGACGGCTAATGTCGAAGACAATGCTCGTATCCAATTACAATTGCAGCGCGCTGTGGATGTCATACTTCGGGGGCAAAGCCCGCTGGGCGGCTGGCGTTACCATGCTAGACCCGATGCGGGGCAGGACACTTCGGTCACGGCAATGGTCTTCGTTTCATTGGCCTCCGCCCGGCAAGCCGGAATTCTGGTGCCGACCGAGACCATTGATCGGGTGGTCGGTTATCTGCGCGATCAAGTCTGGAACGAGAAAACTGGCGGCTTCGGCTATCAGGGGAGCGATGGAACGACTCTCGCCTGCACCGCAGGTGGCGCCTATGCGGCGCAGCTCTGCGGCATGCGCGACACGGAGTGGGTGCAAGCCGCTATTCGTTACCTGAATAACAGTCCAAAGGTTTTCAATCGCGAAGAAATCGGCTATTATTATTATGCACACTACTATGCTATCCAAGCCATGGTTCAGGCGGGGGACGAACACTACGCCAATTGGTATCCACAAATTCGTGACGCGCTCATCAGCCTACAGAAACCGGATGGCTCATGGCTCAGTACGAAAAAACCTTATCCCCATACCACTCCGATGGCCATCATCATCCTTGGGACACCGCATCGATACATTCCGGTTTATCAGGAATGATGGAGTGATCCGCAAATAACAGATATCATCAACTCACTTTATATTATGAAATCCCCGAAGGCATTCACCCTGTCCCTTTTGCTCGCTGTCACAAGTGGCCCGATCCTTACCGCTAAGCCTGTTGAAGTCCCCCTGAACGCAAAAGGCTCCGAATTGCTCAAGCAATATACCGGGCAACTGGAATCTTTGCGCGTCGAGGTGATCGAGGCTCTGCCTCAGGGTGATGGAGTTAAAAAGGCAAACTTTCTGGAAACAAGAAAAACTTGGCATGGGATCAAAGAGCCCAACGAAAATACGCTCCCGGAGGAGCGTAAAGCCATCGAAGCGCTCAAAGTAAAAACCCAGGCCGACAGTCTATTTCAGGCTTCCGCACTGTTGGAAGACCTGGAACCCGTATTGAAATCCGACGCTCTGGATGGCAAATTGATGCGAATTGCGGTTTTGAGCCACGGCACACCTCGCGGATTGGCTGAGTTTGCTCAACAGGGGCCCGGGCAGGAAAAGTTATTGGAAGATTTTTTCGCGGACGAAGCGCTTATGCGACAAGTTTTGGAAGCCGGTGGTGCCAACGGCGGAGAATACGGCGAAATGATGGAAGTCTATACCGCAATTCTGGCCGCGAGTGAGCGGGCCCGCGAGCGCGGGACAATCTTCCAGCGACTGGCGCTTGGCATGGCGATTCAAATGCCCTGGCTTAATGCCGAGGAGGTCGGCGGTGAGGAAGGTAAGGGTGGGGTGCACGGCATCATCTTTAATGCCAATTCCAATATTAAGCAGGTGCCACGCTACCTCCACTACGAGAAAGCCTATCTGGATGGGGAGTTGGATCCCGCTTTTGCCGATTTCAATACCTGGGAGTGTCGCTACATCGCGAATGACCCCTACAGCAACGAGGACTTGGCTTGGTTCCGCCAGATGTTGCGCACCTTTCGCCCGGATCATATTACCACCGACGACCCAAAGTGGCGCTATGTTCGTATTGTGAAAAGTGATGTGCCCTATTGTAGTCCGACGGATGATCCGGCGCTGGGTACGCCGGCCCAGCAGCATATCGCGCTGGGCGGCATTTGCGGTCGCCGCGCCTATTACGGACGATTGTCCGCACGTGCTTTCGGCATTCCTGCCCGTCAATCCACCCAGACCGGCCATGGTGCGATGAACCGTTGGTCTCCTGGAGGTTGGGTCATCTGCCTCGGTGCATGGTGGGACCAGGCCTGGTGCGGCCCATGGGGTGGGCTTGACTTTCTCCTCGACTCGCAAGCCCGCGAGTTCGACGAGTATGCGATGGTCCAACGTGCTCAGTGGATTGCTGATGTCTTCAACGAAAAGGATCTTAACCTCCGGAGTTTTGGTAAGGGCGGCGGCTTCTGGAACAGCTTGGCCTTTGTCAAGAAGCAGCTCATGGTCGAGGAGGCGAGAGTCGAAGCTTTGGAATTGGTTGGCGGAATGAAGCTTGGCGAGTCTGACGATTTGATCGGTGACGAGGAGGGTGTGGATATTGAAATCCCCGACGAATTTAAAGAGATCACCTTAGCCGAAGACGGTAGTATAAGGGTTCCGGCTGTCGCCTGCTATTCACCGCGATCACCCAGCGACCGCATTCTTTTCCTGAAAAGCTGGGACGAAGGCTATCAGCTGCACTATAGCCGCCTGGGTAGTCGCCCCGAGTTGTTTAAATACCGCATCGAAGCGCCTGCTGACGGCGAATACGAGTTGTCCGCCAAAGTTGCGACAGTTTCTCCCGATCTTCGGGTATTGGTCCGTATTAATCGCGATGACCCGGCCCCATTCGCAGTGCCCTATACGAAGGGTATGTGGGAGACTTCTAAACCGATGAAGGTCAAGCTCAGCGAAGGTCGAAACGTGATCAGCATTACTGCCCGCACACCCAATCGTGGCGTCAGTATCAAGGAATGGAAGCTTGTGCCGGTGAAGTCGGACTTGGCCGTGAAATAACTGAACGCTGCCAATTGAATGATGAAGCCAGATCTGACTTACGTGCGCCCGTTCTTCCTGGGCATGGTATGCGTGCTGGTTTTGATGCCTTGTCTGAATGCGACTGCCCTGGACGGGAATTCGCAAAGCTTCATTGAAACGTTTGAGCGAACCCTCTCGGAGACCAAAGAGAGCGCTTCGTCAGTTCGTCAACGCCTTGGCCTGCGTCGGGTGATCCGCGATGCAGAACAGCAACTGGAAGAGCGTGATGCCCCGCACGAGAAATACCAGCTATTGGAGTTCCTGTTTCGGGCTCGCCAGCAGCTGCTCGGACTGGACGATGATCCCGAGTATCGACAGGCCCTACTCGAAACCTGTCGCGAGTTGGTCAAGGCCCCGGATGAATTTGCCGAGCTTCGACTTGAAGCCGACCTACTGATTTCTCAGGTAGAACTGGCCAAAAAGGGAGGAGGGGAAGAGGCGCGGGCAACAGCGCTGCTCTCATTTGCAGAGCGTTACCTCAATACTCCTGCGAGTGCACGAGCCCTGCGGTTAATGGTCGTGATGGCACTGGAATTTGGAGACGAGCCTCTAATCAATGACCTGCAGGAGATGATCGACAGGAATGTTGCTGCAGACCCGGAGATGATCGCTTTCCAGCGCGAAATGCTCGGCGGTGATGTGTTTGCCGCCCCCTTTGCCGGCACCTTTAAGCGCTCCGACGGGAAGACAGTCCGTTACCCGATGGACGGTCTAGGACGCTCGCTTCTCCTTGTATTCTGGTCCAAGGAGGATGGCGGGGTGGAGTATGTCCGCAGGTTTGCCGCGGCTTCTTTGGAAAGAAAAGATGAGATGGAGGGGCGCCTTGAGATCATTAGCTTCAATCTCGACGATTTGCCGGATGCCGGTGAGTCGATCTTCCGTGAAGCGGGAGCAGGTTGGCAGGTGCTCCATTTGCCCGGCGGTCGTGAGCACCCCGTTTATAAAGCCTATGCAAGATCCGATCCCCGGAATGTGCGTGTGAGCCCTACCGGGCAGGCCGCACTGATTATGACTGGTTCAGGCCGCGAAAGAGTCAGGATCGACGGCACGCCTGATTGTGCGCGTATGCTGGGGTCTGCTATCGGTCGTAGTTGGACTCAACCCCGCTATGTCGGGCAGCTCTCTTCTCTGATGGCCGGAGATTTTCTGGTGATTGATCCTGAAGGTGGCATCGACCCTGAGCGACCACCCGAGCTCAAGGCACTGGCCAACGGGGCGGTTGTCCCGCCCTTGAAGGGTGACGCATCCTTCGTGCCGGCGGAGACGCTGATCGCGATTCAGGAATCTTTCGTGGCACCGCCGATGCGTTATCGCTTGGACTATGCACAACAGGGTGAACATTACCTACGAGCCGTCAAACTATGCCGCGACGCCATTGGTAAATATCCCGATGCCCCTGACCTGTGGGTTGTGCGTAATCGTCTGATTGTTGCCCTGATGGGCCTTTGGAAGACCGACGCGGACCTGAGTCGTTTTGAGGAGGCAGTCGTCGAAGCAAAAGCTGCTATTGCCGACGGTATTCCCGAAGGCTGTCGCATCATCGCGGAGTTGTGCCTGGCGAGAGAGGCGCTGCGTGAGCCGGATGCGAATACGGATGATCTCATCGATGCATTTGTCGCTGAACGGGGGGGCAAAAAAGCAACGGGACCGGTCCTTGCGGCCGCATGCTTGCTGGCACTCGACGTGGCCGACCGTTCCCGGTTTGACGATTATCGTCGGCGGGTTCTGGAAAACCATGCCGGGCATCCGCAGATGTGGGCCTTCACCACATTCCTGCTCGATCGGTATCACCGGTATTGGCTCTACCAAGTTCCCTGGTCGGCAGGTCGAACTTATAGATATCGTGAAAACTATTTCACGACGCGAGGTCAACCGGATGAGGTCTTGCGTCATCTGGAGGTCGAATTGCAAACTCTGGGTGGAGAGTCCTGGCAGCTTCCCCGAGACGCTTCAGGTATGTGGACCGCTATTCTATTTGCTGCTCCGTGGGCGAAAGACGGCGCGCCTTCGCCCATACGGACGTTGAATAGTTTAATCGAATATTCGGAAGATCGACCGGGTGGAGACATGCAGGTTGTTTTGGCTGTTCTCTCGGATGATCGCGACCGCGTGCAGGCCTTGATTGGCAACGAACCTCCGGGCTGTCCAATCGTATTGGTGCCGGATGGCGTGCAAAACCCCTTGGTGCAACAACTCGGCATTCTTTCGGAAGACCAAAATTTCAATCAAGTCCTCCTGCAACCCGACGGGCGAATCGCCGCGACGGTATCAGGCCTGATGGATAATAATCGCGGCAGCAAAGTCATTCTAAATGTCATTGAGCACTATGACGAAATGGCCATCAGCAAATTAATTGCTCAAGACAAACTTGAGGCTGCCAGAGCGCGAATCATTACTCTAGCGCCTCACTTCGATCCAGATGCGTTGGATGAACGCGGCCGCAAACTGAAAAAGCCAATTTACAGCGCAAGCCACCTGCGAGCACGCGCCCGAGTCTTCGCTGCGTGCGGAGAACTGGATCTTGCGCTAGTCGATGCCGAAGAGGTTGTTGGCCAACTGTTGAGCTTGGCTGGAAGTATGAGCAAGCGCTTCGAGGAGTTGGATGAAGCGGAAGCATTGCGCGACTCCATCTTGGAACAGATCAAAGATAACGAAATTTAAAAAACTGTTTTGAATTTTAAAAATAACATCAAGTTCTTTCGAAGACTCTGCAGGCTCTCTCGTTTATCATTGCTTGGATTCGTTACTTGCTTGCTGCAGCCAGTTGTAGTGGACGCACGGGATTTGGTTGCTGTCCCACCGGTGGTAGTCGAATTAAATCAGGAACTCGATTCCGCTAAAGGGGGCTCATCGACGGCTCGTCAGCGCCTGGCGATTCGGAGGGTGATACGTGACGCCGAAAAATCGCTGCAAACCAACACTGAAATCTCCACCCGTTTTCAACTGTTGGAATTTCTATTTCGTGCCCGTCAGCAGCTTGTTGAATTGGATAACGATCCGAGATACCGGCAAGCCTTACTCGAAACCTCTCGTGAACTCGTCAAGGCACCAGATGAGTTTGCCGACCTTCGGCTTGAAGCCGACCTTTTGCTCTCGCAGGTCGAATTAGCGCAGAAGGGCGCGGGTGTCGGGGAGAAGTCCGACGCGCTGCGTTTGCTTGTTGATCGATACCTGAAAACCACTGCAGGTAAGAAAGTGCTACGCATGACTTTGGTCATGGCCTTGGAGTTTGGAGATACCCGATTGGTCAATGACCTGCGAGCGATCATCGCCGAGCACTTCGGCAAAGACCATGAGATGATTATTTTCCAGCGGGATTTATTAGGTGGTCAGGTTTTTGGTGTGCCGTTTGTGGGCCATTTTAAAAGATCGGATGGCAAGACCGTATGCTACCCGATGGACGGTCTTGGTCATTCGACTATGGCCTTATTTTGGTCCAAAGACGATCTTCGTGCGCTGCGGTATTTGGCCGATTTGGCAGCTGCTGCAAAGACAGAAGAGGGCCAGGGTCGACTCGATGGGCGCCTGGAGATAATTAGCTTCAATCTGGATGAACTGCCGGACGCTGGCGAATCGATCATCCGCCAACTTGGCGTCGATTGGCAGGTGTTGTATCTGCCGGGTGGCCGGAAAAATCCGTTTTACAAGGCTTACGCCCGCGTCGATCTAACCAATCTTCGGGTTGCTCCCACTGGTCAGGCTGCTATGAGCATGCGCGAATCAAGACCCAAGCCACCGCCGCCTTCCGAAGAGGAAATCCTTGAGGCCCTGCAGCCGAGTATGGATTATAAGAATCAGCTCGAGTCGTTTCGGCGGACCCTGATCCGCAGCTGGAGTCGTGATGACTACGCCCTGAATCTGGGTGCGCTAATGACCGGAGATTTCCTGATTTTTGACCCCGACGGCGAAATGGATCCGGCCCGCCCGCCGGAACTCAAGGCTGCAGCCAGGGGAGGAGAAGTGACCCCGCTGGAGCGAGGAGATGGCAGTGTGCCGGAAGCAATGCTACTGGCGATTCAAGCGTGTTTGATCCCTCCACCCCAGCGCTACCACAGCACAATGCCGGAGATACGAGCCAGCTACCAAAAAATGGTCAAGCTTTGCCGACAGGCCATTGCCGAGCATCCGGATGCTCCTGACTTGTGGATCGTTCGCAACCGATTAATCATCGGCTTGCTCGGCCTTTGGAAGACCGACTTTGACCTCGCCCACTTTGAAGCCGCCGTCGAAGAAGCGAAAATTGCGATGGAGGCCGGTTTTCCCTCCGGCACGGATGTCATTGCGCGCTTTTGCCTCGCTCGTCAGAGTCTACGAGACCCTAAAGCAGAGGCGGGAGTCATAATCGATGCTTTTGTGGCCGGGTATGGCGGTGAAACTGCATCGGGGCCGGCTCTCGCAGTCGCGGCCCTCCTGGCACTGGATGTGGCGGATAAAGCACGTTTTGAGAAATACCGCGCCGCCATCATAAAGGACCACACCGAATACCCAATGATGTGGATCTTCAGCTCTTTTCTCTTAGATCGCTATCACGAGTATTGGCTCTTTCACGTGCCCTTCAACGCGGGTTGGTCCTTCGGACGCAGGCTGAGTTACGATATGGCACAGGGTCCTGTTGAAGATGCTCGCCGCATGCTTAAGGTAGAGTTGCCGACGATGGATGGAGACGTCTTTCGCATACCCGAAGATCTTGAAGCGGAGTGCACCGCCATCTTTTTCGCCCAACCCGGACCCTGGAAAGTGCCTCATGACCGGGAAGATGAGCGTCCGTTCTCGCCGGGTAGGATGATGGGTCGGTTTCCTACTTTTGCGGTCTCACGTCCGGATGTTGATGTCATGGTCGCCATGCTGGCGAAAGGGGACGCCGAGGCGATACGTGATAGTATCCCTATCCATCGAAGCGTGGAAAAGTATGAAAGTCCGATCCTCGAGGTTCCGGGTGGCTTGAGCCATCCGATTATTTATCGCCTTGGCTTTATGTCCCCGGATCAGGCCGTCGTGATGGTGAATAAGCAGGGCAGGATTCTGACTGCTAGGTCAGGGCTCAGCTTTGATAAGGTCCAGAACGCCTTGGAGGACACCGTTTACCGGCAGGACGAGAAAAAAGTCATGGAGGCCTTGGACCGCGGCGACATCCAAGACGCCAAAGATCAAATCATGGAACTGGCACCACCTTATGACCCCGAAGCAGTTGACGAGCGTGGCAGAAAACTCAAAAAGCCGAAGTATAGTTTACCGCACCTGCATGCCCGCACCCATGTCTACATGGCGCTGGAGCAATGGGAAGCTGCTCTGGTAGATGCAGAGGAAATCGTCCGGATGTCTTTAAGAAAAGCCAGTGGCATGAGTATCCGAACCGATGAACTGGACGAAGCTGAAATACTTCGAGACTCCATCCTGGAACAGGTCGACGCTAATGATACGCTGGGACAAGCACAACGATAATGGAAAGCCGAGTTATCACTCTGGTGGGACTGGGCCGACAGTCCCGCCCTCTGTAAACTCAGCTTCGACCTGTGTCTGGCAGCGTATCTCCCTGCCGCGGGCTACCTGCCTCATCAAACGCTTGGAATCCCAGTGGATGATCGTAGGCAATGAAATTTGTGTAGGCCTCTTTGAGCGTCTGCTTGGCATACTCTTGGATCTAGGGGTCCGACAGGCGGATTTGCTCGGGTAGGGGGCCCCAGCGTAGCGCGACAAATATGTATTGGATCTTTGAGCCATCAGTTCGTCCTTGAGCTTATCAAACTAGTGCGAAGGGGCTGCGCCAGCTTTAACATGATTGAAAAGGCACAGGAAGGTGCTGCGAATTCTTAAGATCATAAATTGCCATCGCGCACCTTGCGACTAAGCTACGTATCTATATATTCGATCTACCGCGCATTTATCTGCTATGTCCATTCTTTCCCTCAGACCCTTAACATCTACCACTCAATCGCGTCGAGGTGAGGAGCGTGGTTTTGCATTGATTGCCAGTTTATCGATCATGGCCATGCTGGTCATGATTGGGATAGCCCTGTACTCGCTCGCTTCTGTCGCCACCCGTAGCGCCGAGGTTGCCTCCGCCCGCACTCAGTCGCAGGCCAACGCGAAGATGGCCCTGATGGTGGCCCTTGGGGAACTTCAGTTGGAGATGGGGCCGGACATGCGCATCAGTGCCGAGGCTGCGATTCACGATACCGACCCGTCAACCGAGGCCATTGAAGGCGTGGCCCAACCACATTGGATGGCCACCTACGACTCCTGGGGCAATTGGCTGAATGGTGAGTACACGCCTGAAGGCAAACTGGCCTCGGAAGTCTCCAGCATCAGTGACACCTATGGCCCTAAGCGCGCCTCTATGTTTCGCCGTTGGCTCGTCTCGTTGCCGGAAGAAATGAAGAACGATGTGGAGAGTGCGGTAAGCCCATTAAGGGAGGACGATGAAGTTGATGATTGGGTCATCATGGTGGGTGAGGGCACACTAGGTACTGCTCATGTTGCTGCGAATCCTGAAAAGGTAACACGCGCCTACCTCATGTCGGCAAGCGACCGCAGTAACTATGCCTGGTGGGTCAGCCCGGAAAATCACAAGGCAAAGATTGGCCTGGCTGCACAGGAGCGAGAACAGAACGGAGTACTCAGCGCCGATGAGTGGGCCACCGCTCAAGGGGTCTCCTCTGAAGTGGCCATCGGCGCCATTGATGGTCTCGAGAGCCTTGACACGAGCAATGCGGGTGCTGCCGAAAATGCGGGTCGCGTCATCAACCTTGGAAGTTTGCCCTTGGTCGGTGTGGATGGAATTAAAGCTCAGGAAATGTTCTTTGATCTGACCGATGCGAGTGCCGGGGTGCTGAGCAATACCCGCAGCGGAGGGCTCAAGAAAGATCTGAGCCTGCTCTTTGAAAACAGCGACACCACCATCGCCCCCGAATACACACAGGCTGATCGCTTTGCGCCCGAACCCTCAATTCGCCCGCACAGCAAGGACGTGTTGGCCGAGAACGCGGTTCTGCCGCGCCGCCCCTTCGCTTCCTGGCCGAACATGCGCCATTACTACCGGATGTATCGTGAAGATACCGACACTCCCTATCCTCCTAAGGGCCCGATGGCGCAGACAAACCGCAACCTGAACTTCACCGACGGCCGGCCGAGCACCGGCATCGTCAGCCCATGGAATATACGGGATAGCGACAAGGATGAGCGATGGTTTGGCGAGAATTCCTATCTCCGCTATCCTATGCTTGCGCGCTTTCTGCTCATTCATGCCTACCGGACAGAGCGTTATTACGAGGAGCGCTCCGACGCGGAGGAGGTCGCCTTTCATTACTACGACATCCCGGTGATGACCCTCTGGAATCCCTATTCAACGCCGCTGACTTTTGAAAGTGGACAATTCGGGGTTCAGGTTGCCGCACCCCACGCGTGGCCCAACAAACTCCAGATGTATAACCTCGATGGCAGCAAGGATGGCAGCGGCCAATGGTCTGCAAGGATCAACTCCGCCGTGCCCATTAAGACCGAAGATGGCTCCGACATTGTTTTCCAGCCAGGAGAATTCAAAACCTTCTCTTGCAAGCCGGGAGTCTACCTGGCGAACCGGGATGAGAATTTGGACCAAAACCCGGATTACGGTTTGTTTGAGGGCTTCAACCCGAATGCCACGGGTGGCCTCACGGACGGAGGGCCCAAGTGGTGGAAGCGGGTCTCTGACAACGGAGTTTTTAATGAGCGTGACTTTGAGGTCACCTTTGATCGGGCCAAGGGTGAAAACAACAATACCAGAAACACCCAGGAGGGCAACGCCCCCGGCTCTCTGACTGTCAAGATGGGTTTTGGTGGAGATCCCGCTGACGATGGCGTCCCCTCTCATTACCAGATCGACTGGTTTCAGAATAGTCAGCTGTATCAATCCATCACCCGGGATGAGTTTGGCGGTCTGATGCCCTTGATCGAAACTGAGGACCCGTTGCCTGTGGGATACTCCTTGTTGACGCTCAAGACCACCAACCGTGTTGAAATGCCTGCCAGTTGGGCGCGGGACTGGCGCTCCCGAAATTGGTTGCACGCGCCGCCCTATAACTTCGGAGGTGGTCTCTACATGACTGAACACAGTGAGACCCGTGCCCACACCCAACGCTTGGATAGCGCTTACGAAGTGTCTTTCGGCCCGACCTCTCCGAGTGAACTCATCAAGCTGACCGGTGAGATCGACGGCAAGCCTTGGCTAGGCTTCGGCTCCAATCCTTTTGAAAAGGTCACTGCCGTGCCTGCCATTGAACTGCCCAGCGCGCCTACCAGTAGTTTGGCCTCCTTCTCTGGCATGCGAGTCACACCGGGCTGGATCTGGAGCCAGGACCTCAATCCCGATTGGCATGTCCGTCAACGCACGGGAAGACTGGACCGGGACAGTGGGCGTCCTCCAGTGTCGCTCTATAATGCGTATGCCAAGCAATATGCCTATCAAAGCGGCATCACCGCGGGGGGGATTGGCAATTCCTTCGTCCACCCGATGATTCCGCGCGATGAAGTTTATTTCTACCATGACAATTCCAAAAGTCTGGAGCATGCGGATATGCTTCTAACGGCCTATGACAGTGATAGGCCAGGGCTCGATTCGATGGAGGCCATTGAGACCAAGGCCTACAGCGATTATTGGGATCATGGCTTGGTGCTCAACGACGCTTTGTGGGACGAGTATTTCATCTCCTCCATCGCCGATCAAACTCGCCCTTGGGCCAGCGAGGCCGACAATCTTGAGGCCAACATCGACTCGCTCACCGCTGGAGATGGTCTGCCTGTCAGCCGTTACCAATACCACGACGGCGGTTTGGATGCCGCAGAGGTGAAAGACAAGCTCAATGAGGACGATGGCTATCTCATGGCTGCCGAGCATCTGACAGTGGATGGTGCCTTCAATGTCAACAGCACCTCGGTGAATGCTTGGTATGCGCTCTTCAAGGGCATCCGCGAGCGCAAGCTCCACTACCGCGATTCGTCTAGCGGGGAACTGAAGGAGGTTGATGTCCCAGATGGCCATGTTGCCCTTTCGCGCTTTGACACGCCGACGACCGATCAGGAAACGAGCGACCTTTCAAGTGGTGTGGTCCGGGAGGACGGCCACATGGTTTGGAGCGGCGTGCGCTTTCTGGACGATGATCAGATCCGTCTTCTTGCCGAAAAGTGTGTCGAGCAGGTCAAGCGTCGGGGCCCCTTCCTTAACTTCTCCGAGTTCATCAACCGCCGTCTTGAAAACAGTGAGTTGGGTCTGATGGGCGCCCTGCAAAGCGCGATTGATTTTGATGACGAGAGTCCAGACTCCAGCTCAATCAACTACCTTTATAAACGTTCCTCTGGCCTGATGATGGATGAGAGCGACCTCGGCGATCATGAATATCAGTCGCCCGAGGCCGTGAACGGTTCTCGCTTTGCGGGGATTCCTGGCTACCTGATCCAGTCTGACGTACTCAAGCCAATATCGAATACGCTTGCTGTTCGTGACGATACGTTTCGCATCAGAGCCTATGGTGAAACGATTGATGCGGAGGGGAATGTGATTGCACGTGCCTGGTGTGAAGCGGTCATCCAGCGGGTGCCCGAATATCTTAACTCAAGCGACGATCCTCATGAACCGGCCTACATGTATGAGGCTGAACCGCCCGACGACACCTACGACCCCCACTGGGATGGTGAGTTCGTTCGTAATAATGAACTAAGTGAAACGAACCAACGGTTTGGGCGAAAATTCATAATTAAGAGTTTTCGTTGGTTGAATTCTGACGAAGTGTAGATCACAGATGAAAATTATTATTGTACAGATTTGCTGCTTCTTGCTTTTGCATCAATGGGCAGTTGCGCAGACGTCCCCTTCTGAGGACAAGACGATTTCCGGAAGGAAGACCTGGGTGGTGTCGACATCGATTCCGAAAGGCATAGACAATCCGCTTAAGATTTTGGTTGGCGAAAAATTGCACGAAACGCGATTATACATGCGGTCTATGGGTAAGCCGATTCCCGTGGATAGCACGGGCATTGTTCGTGGCGTAAAAATCGTCAAGGACGATGCGGGTAGGGATGCCTATGAAAATTTGTTTTATTGCACAATACCTGAGCAAGTCCGTGAGGCACTCATCATCCTTGTTCCGGGACCGAAAGATGCTGAGGGCTTGCGGTTCCGGTCAAAAATAATCGACCTTTCCGAATTTAAGGTGGGGGGCTCTCTATACGTGAACTTGGTGAGCACCAAGTTGGGTATTAGGATCGGCGACTATAAAAAGGTGATTTCACCGGGTGGGATGGAATTTATAAATCCACTTGGCAGCGAGGAGAAGGGTGTTTTCCCCGTTTGGTATTTTTATGAAGTGCCTAACGATGCAGGATCAGAATGGAAGTTGATGACTTCATCTAAAATGGCTGTCTATAAATCTAGAAGAGAGATTTGCGTCTTCTTCTACAACGAAAAGATCGATAATGTGGATTTTCGGGGTATTCCTTTTATCACGCCGCAGCCCAGGCAACGCCAACCCTAAAGTCACCTAACAATGAGATGGGGCTTTCAGGTGCGCGATGACATCTTCCGCATCCGGGGGGCCTACGGAGAGGCTCTGATCCACGCTGGGATGGCACGGACTTAAGCCCCATTTCCGAGCTTCAATCTTGGGTTAAGTCTATTATTCCGCAAATACGAACCGGAGGCCTCCGTCTTCGTGCGACTACGCCGTGACAAGTGAGGGCAGGCCTCCCTGCCTCAGTCCCGCATCGACAAAGGGACAAGGGTAGGGAGGTCTGCCCCTCCTGGCATGGCGAAGCAAAGTCGGCAAACCACTCTGATAGAATGAACCAACCACGGATGCACACAGATGCACACGGATAAAAAGAACAGAAGATGCAAAAATCCGTGTTTATCTGTGATCAGCCAAAAATCCTATGCGAAAACTTAGTCTATGGATATGTGATTTGCTTACGCTTGCGTTCAACAACGACTTAGCGATCCACTGAAATTATTTTGCCGTTAATTATTTTGCTTTAATCAATGCACAGGTTACCGCAGATGTTGAATTTCAACAAAGGTCTTTCCGTTTATCGGCGATGCACCTTTTTTCTTTACCATCGCTAGCTGTGAGTTGCTATTAATCTTGTTTGTTTTCTGGAAGCTCTCAGCCTACACACCATGCCACGTATCAAAACATCCACCATTCCCGAACAGACGGCGGCTCATCTGCGTGAGGGCATTGCAAGTGGCCGCTGGGTGGACGAACTGCCCGGGCGTGAACAACTGGTTGCTGAATTTGGGGTCAGCCCCCGCAGTATCCAAAAGGCTATGAAAATCCTGGAGAAAGAGGGCTTGCTGGTGTCGCAAGGTCAAGGACGCAGGCATAAAATCCACTTGCCGGAGAAAGGACTAAAGGGGAAGTCCATGCGGGTGGGCATTTTTATGCAGTCGGAACTCAGCGATAGTTATATGCTTGAGCTTCGCCACCAGCTGAACGAGGCAGGCCATATTTCAATTATGCCGCGCGATGGCATGGAGGATTTGTACAATAGTGTAAAGCGGGTGGAGCGTGTCGTGCGCAACGCAAAGGCGGATGCCTGGGTGCTGACCGGGGCCTCGCGGGAAATCCTGCAGTGGTTTGTGGAGAATGATATCAAGGTTTTTGCCCTTGCCGGGCGTAGGTTTGGTTTTCCGATTGCTGGAACCGGGCCGGATAAGTCCCCACTTTATGGCGAGGTGACCCGCAAGCTGGTCGGTCTGGGGCATCGACGCATTGTGATGGTCTGTCAGAGAGCTTTGCGCCTCCCCGAGCCCAGTCGGTCGGCTTGTGTCTTTCTCGATACGCTGCAAGCAGCTGGTATTCGAACCGGAAACTTCAACCTTCCGGATTGGGATGTTAGCAAGGAAGGCTTTCAGGATTTGCTGGATACACTGTTTCGAACGACCCCGCCCACCGCATTGATTCTGGACGAAGCTTACCAGTTTTATGCGGCCTATCACTATTTGGCCTCTCGTAACTTCAGGGTGCCCCATGATGTGTCACTGGTGTGCACGGACCGGGACCCCGGCTTCATCTGGTGTCAGCCATCGGTGGCTCACATCTACTGGGACTATCATCCAGTCGTCCGCCGCATCATGCGCTGGGTGAATAATCTTGCGCGTGGAGTCGATGACCGCCGCCAGAGCTTCACCAAAGCGGAATATATCGATGGAGGAACCGTCGGCCCAGCTCCTGATAATAAAGACACAAAAGCAGACAGTCCCAATTAAATTCACTACCTGTTTGAATAGGTAGCGACTAGCGTCCCCGCGACTCGACTGAGCTCGCCGAAGTCTAGTCACGAACCCGTTCCCCGCAGAGCGGCATCTCTAGGGCATAGAGAGATCACAGAGCCAGAAAAACGTCAGAGAGCCAGCCCACACTACTATAGCCCACCGAGAATCAGCTCTGTGCTCTTGTAGCGAACCGGTATAAGGTCAGCGCCGCGGCGGCGCCATGAAAGGAATACCGCGAAAATCTACATTTTCGATTTCCTCATTATAGAAGAAGATGCAGATTTCCCGCCTGGACCTGAAGATGCCCTTCTTGAAGGAAGTCATCAGTTTCCACTTCTCGTCCTTTGGTACCTCGTAGAAGAAACTTACGAGTTTCGCCACCTTCTCTTCCTCACCGAGCGGGTTGATAAACTTCATCTCTCCCGGCTTCACCAGCGCCTTGTGCTCGCCCATGGCGATGCCGATCTTGGTGCTGACCAGATTCACATACAGGCATCCGCCTCCCTTGAATTCCGCGAGATCGATCACCTTGGAGTCGAAGCGCAAGCCTGCCGCTCCCTTCTTTCGGGGCACTAATACGATGAGTGCTTCGCGCACGCCTTCAGGGAGGGTGCTCAGCGATAGATTTTCATACGTTACCTGGCCGTTCTCGCTCACGACCTCTTTCACGGCTTGGACAATCCCGGTCTCGTCGACCTTTACTGGCTGGACGATGGAACGCAGGTAAATTTTGACCTCATTAAGCTTTCCGTCTGAGAGAATCTTGAGCGGGTTGGACACATCATCCGGCATGCTGGTCGCCACGAGCCACGCTTTTCGGCCACGCACTTCCTTTGTCTTTTCGGGTGCTGTTTGCGCACAAACCCACTGGCATGCGAAGAGGATCAGGATGCCGAAGCAGATAATATAGTTTTTCTTTAACATGTAGACTTTCTCAGGGGTTCATCACTCGTAAGAATTGTATCATCAATATGTGGCATAATAACCTGATGGCAAATTAGGAATTTCAGGTATTTGCCTTTATTGCCTGTGTCATTTAAATCATGTATAAGTTAGAGTTTATTCGCGAAAAGTTTAAGCTAGTAGCGAGGCAGCGCCTATCCCGCTAAGCGCATGTGCCTCAACCTACGATGGAATGACATTCGAGGTTCTTCGCAGATTTTAGTGGGCAGTCACGCTCCAGGGTCCTGTTTTTCCTGACTTCCATTGGGACTGTCCTAATCCTAATCGTAATCCTGCTCGTAATCGACCTTGCTCTCAAAGATGGAATACTGAACGTATGGAAACTTACTTTGATCACGGGAAACTGGATGTATACAAGGCTTCCATTGAGTTCGTTAGCTGGACGGAGGATCTACTTGAAAGGCTTCCGAAAAGCCTTGCCGTCAGAAATCAATTGGATCGAGCTTCAACATCGATCCCGCTGAATCTCGCAGAAGGAAACGGAAAGTTTACCGATGCAGATCGTTGTCGCTTTTTCGATATTGCGCGTGGATCAGCCTTGGAGTGTGCCGCATGTCTGGACGTTTTGGTCGCAAAGAACCGCATCGATAATGCGGTGGAAGGAAAGGCCCAGCTTCTTCGGATCGTTTCCATGCTTGTCCGTAAGCCCCTCCGGGGCAATTACCGAAGCCGGGTCTACGAAGAACAAGGCCAATACAGGGCGTCAACAACAGAGAATTGACCAAGAGCTTGAGCCTTCCCGGTCCCAGCCATATCGATTACGATTACGATTAGGAGTACGATTAGGATTAGGATTAGCATTACGATTAGGATTACGATTGGGACTATGAAGGCAGTTTTCCTCTTAAGGTAATGCCAGCCGAAGGGCCGAAAGGCTGCGCATTGAGTCTGGCGAGCCCTTAAGAGCATTCATGCCCCATGGCCTGATTGTAAAGACACAGGCAGCGGCTGAAGAAAAACTGGAAAAGATGCAACCTCCATTCGATTGTCGGTTCTAAGTTCATATATAAAATAGTAAAACCCATGTTAAGATACCTCACTAAGTTCCTGCGTTGCTTGCCGCTGATGACGGCCCTCGCCGCCTTTTCCGCCCCAGCCGCTCACGCCGAGCCGCCAGTCAAAATCTACATTCTGGCCGGCCAGTCCAACATGCAGGGTAAGGGTGCCATCGAGGGTGATGGTGCCAACTCATTGCGCTCGCTGGTCAATGGTGAGGCCAAGCAGGAGTTCCAGTTTCTCGTCGATGACAAGGGCGAGTGGGTCGAGCACAAGGATGTGTGGGCACATTACGACCTGGCTCCTTTTCAGGGGATGCGGCATGGCCCGCTCAAGCCAGGCTTCGGATCTTCCGGCGGCCAGATCGGACCCGAACTCGGCTTCGGTCATGTGATCGCGGACACCAACGAGGGCAAAGTCCTCCTGATCAAAGCCGCCTGGGGCGGCAAGAGCCTGGGGGAGAATTTTCTGCCACCCAGTGTCGGCAAGTATCCTATGCCCAAGGATCCGAATGATCCCGGCTTTTTCTACCACCGCACCCTCGAACTCGTCAGCGAGGTTTCCGACAACATCGAAACGCTCTTTCCCGATTACAAGGGGCAGGGGGTGGAGATCGCCGGCTTCGGTTGGCACCAGGGCTGGAATGATCAATACGGAGGTCTGGATGCGAAGTACGAAGCCAACATGGCCGCCTTCATCAAGGACATCCGCAGTGTGGAGCACGGCCTCGGCGTGCCCGGCCTACCTTTCGTCATCGTGACCAGCGGCAACATTGGCGGCGAGAGTGTGATCAAGCAGAGCCAGTTGGCCATGGCCGACACCAAGAAGCATCCCGATTTCGCCGGCAACGTTGCCGTGGTGGATACCGACAAGCCCTACGGGCCGAAGCAGATGGTCTTCAAGTTCAACAAGGAGGGTAAGCCTGCGGATACGGTGGGTTATCACTGGGACAGTAATGCGCGCGCTTATCTCAATATGGGTCGCGCTATGGCGATGGAGATGGAAAAGCTCAAGCAGCCCAAATCCCCGGCCAGATTCCGGGCCTTTGGGACGAATAAGGGAGTGCAGTTGAATTGGCAGCTTGGCACCGAAAAGCCCAAGGGCGTCGAAATCCTGCGCAATGGCAAGAAACTGGATGCTAAGCTCTCGCTGTCTCAAACCGCCTTTCTCGACAGCTCGGCTCTTCCCGGAGCCAACAGCTACGAGCTCATCCTCGACATGCCCTCCGGCAAGGTGAAATTCAACGACTCCTGCCACACTTCAGTTACCGCGTTGGATGGCTACCATTTGCTGGACGGGATGGTTCTCAGTTGGGAGGCCAAGGGCAGATACGAGGGATTTCGTCTTTCGCGCGACGGCAAGGTGATTGCCGATGACATAGCGGGCGACGCCCGCAGCTTTAAGGACACGGAGGCTCCAGCAAAGGGCAAGATTAGCTATGCCATCGTCCCTAAGCGCGGTGAGACAACTCCGGCGCAGTTAAAAATCAATCTCGGCCCGATCACCGCCGCCGATGCTGGCGGCGCACTGGTTTACGAGCCCTTCAATTACCCGGCGAGTCATGATGAACTCCAATACCTGACCGGCAAAGGCGGCGCTCTGGGCACCACGGGGACCTATGTTTACCTGAGCGAGCAGAATCCAGAACGTGCGCCTGCGGTTCTTGCAAAAGGCCTCAGTTTCGGAGCCCTTCCCGTCAACGGCAACCGCGGCAGCACCCATGGCTGGAGTGCGGTTGCCTACATCGAGCTGGATGACAGTCTGCAAAAGGCCGGTCTGCTTGAAGACGGGGCTACTTTGTGGATGAGCTACCTTTTAACTAAGGAGATCTTTCCCGGTCAGGAGTATCATAAACGTGATGGCGCCGGCACCTTCACCTTGCGTACCGAGGACATGCAGCAGGGCGTCGGCTTCGAGTCCAACGGGCGTCAATACGAGACAGCAGTGGTGCTGGATGGCAAGATCCACAACCGCCGGATCACGAACATCCGGGGCAATGGTACCACCCTCGTGCTGGCCAGGATCACTTGGGGCCAGGGTGGCGAAAATGACAGTTTCGTGCCCTTCACGAAGATCGGGCCCGACCTCAAGTTACCTGAGAAGGAGGGCCGACACTCTGTACCCTTCAACATCGATCAGACTAAGCTCAGCCGTCTGGTGCTCAGCGGCGGGGGGCAGTTCGACGAGATCCGCATCGGCCCGACCTTTGAATCCGTCATCGGAGGCGGCAAGTAAGCGCCTCACAACCAACTTCCACCTAAGCTGGGGCAGCTCATATCACGCTTCCCTAGATTGAAATCACCCCAACAAGCTTACTGCATTATTAGATTCGCGAATCTACCGTGGCTCGCAGATCACACACTATTATGAAAACATCGATCATTCTACGTCTCGCTTTGCCCCTTGCGGCTTGCCTACTGTTGACCAGCCCCGCCGAGGCCGCCAGAAATAAGGCTCCCGAGCCCATCGTTCTGAACAAGCTTGGCGAAGCCCACCTGCAGGCATACACGGCAAAGCTGGAGTCACTGCAGGCAGAGATTCTCAAGGCTCTGCCTGAGATCAATGACGCCAAGCTGGAAGCCTACCAAAAGGCTCGTGCCGCCGAAGTCGCAGCCGTCGCTGAACTCGAGAGAACGCGCAAGGGAAAAGACGAACTCGCGTATGCCAATGACCGCTGTGATAAAATCCCGAGGATTTGGATCCCCAAAGTGGAAGGCCGAATCAAGGTAGCGCAAGCGGCACTTAAGGCAGCCAAGAGCCCCGAGGAAAAAGCCAAGATCGAGAAGACAATCGCCAAAAAAGAAAAGGAGCTGAAAAGGGCGGAATCAGACCGTGTTAAATTTATCGCCGTGCTCAAGTCCGCCCTCGAGAATTACCCGAACAACGAAGCAGCCCTGGAGAAGGCTGAAGCCGCTCTCCCAAAAGCCGAGGCCATCGCCATGGCAGCTGTCAAAGACTTGGGCCTGAAGACCCTCGCCAGTGACAAACTCGACCACAAACTGGCCGCGTGCTACATCATGAGTCATGCCACGCCTCGCGGGCTCGCTGCCTACGCCCAGCAGGGTGCCGCTCAGAAGCAACGCATCGACAGTCTGCTCGCCAACGGTGACCTGCTCGTCGAAATGGCCATCGCCGATGGCGCAAACGGTGCTCAATACGGTGAGGCCATGGAAATCCTCCAGGCCATCCACGCCACCAGCAGCAAGTCCAAGTCCGACCCCACCCTCAAGAACCTCGCGCTCGGCATCGCACTCGAGCTCGCGACCCCGCGCCCACTGCGCAATGCAGTTGCCGACACCGACGCTCCCGAGTTTGTCGATCCGCTGAAGCGCTACCTGGCCTATGAAAAGGCCTTCCTGGGTAAGGAGCTCGATCCTGGCTTTGATGATCTCTCCGCTTGGGAAATGCGCATGGTGGTCAACGGGGAAGAACCCGACCACATCGCAGCCTGGGGGCGCCAGATGCTCGCCAACTACCGTCCCGACCACATCCTCACCGCGGATGAACGCTGGCGCTATGTCGGCCTAGTGCGCAGCGACATCCGTTATGGTTCACAGGACAACAAGTTCGACCAAGACGAGCTGCAGTTCTTCCAGAACATTCTCAAGAACGGTGGTATCTGCGGTCGCCGCGCCTTTATCGGCCGTTTTATCCTGCGCGCCTTTGGAGTGCCCGTCACCGGCCGTCCCCAACCGGGTCACGCCGCGCTCGCTCACTACACCTCGGAGGGCTGGGTCGTCTGTCTCGGCGCGACCTGGGGCAAGGGCAGCACACACACGCCTTACCGCAGTGATCTCGACTTCCTCGCCACCACCCAAGCCCGCGCCTTGGGCGAAAGCTACAAGCAGGTCGCCCGCGCCCAGTGGATCGGCAGTGCGCACGGCGAATCCCGCCATTACGGTTTCCTCAGTCACCGTGAAGAAATCCCCTTCTGGAATACCATTGCACTCTACCAGCAGCGCCACCTGATTGTCGATTCTGATGCCAAGACCCTGGCTGCTGTGGGAGAAGACATCGGTGAGGCCAACGTCACCAAGGAGAAAGTTGAAATCATCAAGGTCGAACTCAGCGACAAGGACCGTGAAGTGAAGGTCGCCGCCAACGGTGAGATTACCATTCCCGCCGCCGCCACCAGCAACCTCAATGAAAGCACCGGGAAGGTCATCTTCATGCCCAGCAACCAAGGTGGTCTGCAACTGCACTACAGCCGTAGTGGCGGCGCCCAACCGCTGGAATACACCGTCGAGGCTCCCAAGGCCGGCACCTATAAGCTCACTGCCAAAGTGGTTACCCCGAGCTGGAAGCAGCATCTGCATATCACTGCCAACGGCGCCGATAAGCCGGTTGATCTCGAACTGCCACACACCGTCGGCATGTGGGAAATGACCGCTCCGGTGATGGTTGAGCTCAAGGCTGGTAAGAACGTCCTCACCTTTAACCATCACACCGATGGCTATGCCAAGGGCTTCAGCATCCACGAATTCAAACTGACTCCTCAATAAGCCAATTCCGAAGCCCGCAATCGCAAAAGCACCCGTATGAAAACCAACTCCATTCTTATTTGCAGCCTTGCCTGCTTGATCACCGCAGGCGGCCTTTACGCCAAGGTCGCCGAGGACAAAAAAGCCACCCAGCCCAACTTTGTGATCATCTTCACCGATGACCAGGGCTATGGCGACCTCGGCTGTTTCGGCTCGACCAAAATCAAGACCCCCCACCTCGACCGCATGGCCAAGGAGGGCGCCCGATTCACCAGTTTTCTGGTGGGTGCATCGGTCTGCACACCGTCGCGGGCAGCACTACTGACGGGTAGCTACCCCAAAACGGTGGGTATGGAAAGAGGGGTGCTCCACCCGGATAGCACCACCGGTCTCCATCCCGATGAGCACACCATTGCGGATCACTTGAAAGGGCAGGGCTATGCCACTGCCTGTTTCGGCAAATGGCATCTCGGCCATCACCCCGAGACCTTGCCGACACGCCAAGGCTTTGATGAGTATTACGGCATTCCCTATTCGAACGACATGAACCACAAGGCAGAAGCGCTAGAGGGTGGGAAGATTTTGTGGAAAAATGCCGACCTCTTGTGGAATGACCAGGAGAGCGCGATCACCAAATGGAACACGCCACTGATGGAGGGCGAAAAGATCATCGAGTTGCCGACCGATCAGCGCACGATTACACGTCGATACACCGACAAGACCATCGATTTCATTAAGAAAAACAAGGAGAAGCCCTTCTTTGTTTACCTGGCGCACTCGATGCCTCACGTGCCCTTGTATGTGCCTGAGGACGTTTATGACCCCGATCCTCAGAATGCCTACACCAATGTGATTGAACACATCGACACCGAAACCGGCCGCTTGCTCGACGCCCTTAGAGAGACTGGCTTGGACAAAAATACCTATGTCATTTTCACCTCAGACAACGGACCGTGGATTTGGCTCAAGAACCACGCGGGTTCCGCTGGCCCACTGAGGGGGCTGAAGGGCGAGACCTGGGAGGGCGGCATGCGCGTCCCCTGTGTGATGTGGGCGCCGGGCCGCATTCCCGCCGGCACCGAATGCGACCAACTCGCGACCACGCTGGACCTGTTACCAACCATCGCCGCGCTGACCGATTCCGAGTTGCCCAAGGATCGCAAGATCGATGGCGTTGACATATCTTCGCTCTTGACCGACCCCACTGCGGAGAGTCCCCGCAAGGAATTCCTCTATTATCACAAGAGAGGCTATGTGGAGGGCATTCGCCAGGGAGACTGGAAGCTATTGAAGAAAAATGAACGCACCAAGAAAGGTGAGCC